>Ga0272443_10001025_pt1 | contig 44510 bp, 25 predicted proteins | sample SSMAcet12_FD_193581 | JGI IMG/M metagenome (GOLD analysis project Ga0272443, IMG submission 193581) | Marine sediment archaeal communities from Little Sippewissett salt marsh, Falmouth, MA, United States - SSM-Acet-12 | ecosystem: Environmental > Aquatic > Marine > Wetlands > Sediment ...
CCGCAACCACAAGGACCTTTCCGCCGATATCGAACAAGGCCACCTTTCGACGGCCGTCTGCCACCTGGCCAAGATATCCAACAAACTGAAACGCTCGGTTCACCTGGACCCCGACACCGAGCGGTTCATCGACGACCCGGAGGCGGATCAACTGCTGACGCGCGAATACCGCGAACCCTACGTGCTGCCGAGGGAGGTGTGAGCGGCCACATGCCGGCTCAGTGGATGCGACGGTCGGAAAAAACAGAAGCGCCAACCACGGTCCAAAAGACGGCCGCCACAGCATACACTCAACGAAAAGTCTGTTATGCCTCGTCCTGCTCAGCCGTCACCGTCAGGCGGCAGCTTGCGAACTGCTCGACGTAGAGTTCGGCGCGCTCTTTGTGCGTGACCAGCAACAGCGCCGCCCCTGTCTGGTGAGCTTCGAGCGTGCGCAACAGGGCCTGCTGGCGGTTCAAGGGTGTGAGTTTGCGGATGACCTTGACGACGTCCTCGAAGTCGTTGACGTCGTCGTTATGCAGAATGACCTTCCACGGCGGCATCGGTCGGGGCGGCGATTTTTGCGGGCGGGGCGATGCTTTCTGCTTGTCGGCCACGGCCGTCGAGTCGGCTTGGCCGGCACGTTCCTGCGGATCCGCCATGTTAACGCCCCCTTTTTCAACAAAATGCCGCCAAGGCCGCGCGCCCATCGAAACGGTCGTTTGAAAGTGGCATCACAAAACGCTGGAGAAATGCTCCAGGGCAGCCGCTTATCGCTCTTTTATTATAGGACGCCCGTCAACCCCTCGCCCAGACGGCTCGCCCGCCCGCTCGTCAAGCCGCCCTCGTCTCGGACCGATACCACCACCGGCCAGAACCTTCCGTGCAGGCAGCGCGGAGACCGCCGCCCATCCGGAACAAACACGTGCCGTCCGTGGGAAAACAGCGCATGTGTGGGTACCTCTACCGGCCCGGGAAAGCAGCGCAGGCGTTTCCGGGCGTACTGGCCGTGCTGCTGACAACCGTCTCCGCGTGGTCCGAAACGCCACCTCACCGCGCAGCCGTCAAGGAACAACAACCCGTCCCCATCGTCGTTGACGACTCCCGCACGCTGGCGGACGCGCTCGCGGAGGCTGCCGCCGACCCACACGACAACGTCATCCGGTTCGAATCGACGCTGTTCACATCCGACCCCGTTCTCGAAATAAACGATACCCTCATCCTGGAAACAAGACCGGACAGCCACGATCGGATCGACGGCACCCTGGACACCGGCCCACTGACGCTTCGCTTCCGCCGATCCACAGAGGCGGCCTTCGAGCTGCGTGGCGAAGGAATGTTAACGGTTACTAACTTGCACATGGAGGGGGGTCTTTCCCACTCGCTCGTTCTTCGCGAGGGAGCGGACGTCCGGCTGGCCGGTGTCACCTTGAGCGGTGCCGCGGGGGCGGGCCTTGTGCTGTTCGACCGCGCGCGCGTCACGATGACCGACAGCCGGATCGTCGGCCACCGCACGCACGGCATCGAGATGCACGAGCAAACCCGCGCGACGCTTCGCAACGTATGCCTGGCCGGCAACGGCCAGTCGGCCGCGGCACTGTTCGGGCAGGCCGACCTCGACGCGCGAGGTGGGCTGTGGGCCGACAACGGGGACTGGAACCTGGTATTGGCTGATAAGTCCCAGGCAAGTTTGACCGACTGCGTGCTGTCGGGCGCCGGTTTCGCACAGGTCGATCTGAACGGTTCGACAGCCGTCGCCCTGGACGGATGCGTGGTGGAACGCGGCCGGCGCTTCGGTCTGCTGGCCACCGGGGAAAGTCGCATCGACCTGAAAAACGCCGAGGTCCGACGTCACGGCAGCCACGGCATCGAGTTGCAGGAAAAGGCCCGCCTGCGCATCGAACGCAGCCGCGTCGCCGACTGTGGCGGTTACGGCGCGCTGCTGTTCGGCAAGGCGCGCATCGAGGCGGACGACACGGTATTCGCCGACCACGACGCGCACGGCGTCGGCCTGCGCGATGCGGCAGGAGGGATGCTCCGCCGCTGCCGGTTTACCGGCAACCGGTACAGCGGGGTCAGTTGCCAGGACGCCGGTGCCGGCGGCGCGGTCGAGATCACGCAGTGCCTGTTTTCCGGCAACAGCCAGCGCCCTATCGCGCGCGGTCCCGCGCAGATCGACCCGCCCGTGCCGACGCCCGTAAGAATTCACGACGATCGCGTCGAGTGCCTGGCTGCCCCGGACGCGCGGATCGAACTGTTCGCCGACCCGGTCGGCGAGGCAACCTCCTATCAAACGACCCTCAAGGCGGACGCACGGGGGCGCTTCACCGTATCGCGGGGCGACATCCCCAAAGGCCACGTGCTGACGGCCACGGCCACCCTCGGGGCCAACACCAGCGAATTCAACGTCGTGGCCGGCCCGCGCGACGCTGGGCCTATCCTGCACGCCTTGCTCGCCCAGACGGGTCCGCTGTCGGACCGCGAAGAGGACGCCCGGTTCGGCACCCGGCTCCGACGCTGGCCGACGGGAACCCGCCTTGTCCTGCACCTGCACAATCCGCCCGACCCCGAAATCGAACATTACGGACGGTTCGTCTGCCAGATGGTGGGCGACTGGACGGGTGGTGCGGTGACGGCGGAAGTATGCGTCGATCGGTGGGTCACGCTGCCGCCCGGTGCGGTCCTCATCCCCGTGCGGTGGATACCGGCTGACACAACACCGCTGACCGGCCGCGGCGGGCTGATCTTCCTGAGATGGACGGGGGAAGGAACCTTCACACCGGGCATCGAAATCCTGCTGGCCGATGGCAAGGGTCAGGGCGACCTCTGTCATCCCATCCTCGCACACGAGATCGGTCACGCGCTCGGCCTGCACCACGCGCGCGTCGGGCTGCTGTCGCGCATGCAGGGGTCAGCCGCGCCCAGCGGTACGTGTTGGGTCAATGACTTTACGGCCGTCCCGACCTTCTACGACGTGCTCGCCCTTCATCTGCTCTACGACCGTGCGAGCCATGCGGGGATCACGCTGGGCGAGGTGGTCGCCCGCGGCCTCACCGCTGCCGTCCCGGATCTCCGGGCCGGGATGCAGGCATCGCCGCCGCCCCCGCCCGCTCGGATTAATCCGTCGGCCAATCGCCCGTGAAAATCTCGACGGCAGGTCCCCTCATGAAGACATGATCGTTCGATGCATTCCATTCGAGCGACAGGTCGCCGCCGGGCAGATGCGCCGTGATCGCACGACCGGTCCGCCCCGTCAGCACGCCGGCCACGCACACGGCCGACGCACCCGTCCCGCACGCCTGCGTCGCGCCGCTGCCGCGTTCCCAGGTCAGCATGGTGACCTCGTCGGGGCTGTGAACCTCGACGAAATGCACGTTGACGCGCTCGGGAAACATCGGGTCGGTCTCGATGCGCCGCCCCTCGACGGCCAGCCATTCTTCCCGGCCGTCGCCGCGGAACATGTCGAGCGGCAGGCCGAAAAGGATGGCATGCGGGTTGCCCATCGACACGCACGTCATTGCGGCGTCGTGGCCTCGGATACGGATCGGGCGATCGACCATCTGATCGGCCGGCAGTCGCACGGGCAGATCCTCGGGGGCGAGCCGCGGCGCGCCCATGTCCACGCGAACCTCCCGCACGCGCGGACCGTCCAGGAACAGCTCGAGCACGCGCACGCCCGCGTCCGTCTCGATCCGCATCGGGTTGGACCGCGCCAAGCCGTGCTCGTAAAGGTACTTGGCGGCACAGCGGATCCCGTTGCCGCACATCTGGGGGCGCGAGCCGTCGAGGTTGTAGATCTCCATCCGCGCGTCGGCTGACCGCGACGGGTACAGCGCGATGAGCCCGTCGCTGCCCACGCCCGTGTTCCGGTCGCTCATCGCACGGGCCAGCGCGGGAGCGTCGTCCACCGGCCGTTCGAAACAGTCGATGAACAGGTAGCAATTGCCCAGGCCGTGCATTTTCGTGAACCGCACGCGTCTCACCTCGCCGCAGTGTGCCACCACGCGCCCGCGCCCGAGAGACTCTCACGGTAGCGGCCTTCGCGCGCCTCGGACGATACCCCGGCCCCGTACGCCTGTCCACCGCCCAGCGGCGCTCGCCGACGCGTTGCCCGCTTGCGCCTCCTGCGCTATACTGAGGCTCCACGGCGCACATCTAACCCCGTGGCTGGAAAGAGCTTCGAATGCGGATCAATCTCCTGTGTATCGGAGATGTGGTCGGGCGCCCCGGACGCTTCGTAGTCTCCCAGGCGCTGCCCCGACTCGTCCAGGAACACGACCTGCACTGCGTCATCTGCAACGCCGAGAACGTAGCGGGCGGTTCGGGCCTGACGCCGCAGCTCTACGACAAGCTGCTGCGTTACGGCGTGCACGTGATCACGATGGGCGACCACGTGTATCGACGGGGCGAAATCATCCCCATCCTGGAAACCTCGAACCACATCGTCCGGCCGGCCAACCTGCCGAGCGCTGCGGCCGGCAAAACCGTCACCGTCTACGAAACTGCCCTGGGGCCGAAGGTGGCCGTCATCTCGCTGCTGGGCCGGCTCTTCATGAAAACCCATGCCGACTGCCCGTTTTCCACCGTCAGCCGGCTTCTGCGCCAGCTCGATTCGGACGTCCGGATCGTCGTCGTCGACATGCACGCCGAGGCCACCAGCGAAAAGATCGCGATGGGCTGGTTCCTCGACGGACGCGTCAGCGCGCTGGTCGGCACGCACACCCACGTGCCCACAGCCGACGAGCGCGTCCTGCCGAACGGGACGGCCTACATCACCGACCTGGGCATGACCGGTCCCTACGACGGCGTGCTCGGACGGCGAAAGGAGCGCGTGCTCCACAGCCTCACGACCGGAATGCCCACCCCCTTCGACGTCGCCGTAAACGACGTGCGCCTCAGCGGCGCGCTGATCCAAGTCGAGTCCGACACGGGGCGGGCGACGCACATCGAACGGATCTGCCTCGACGAAACGAGCGGCCTGTTCTCCACGGCCGACAGCGGAGCCGAGCCATGAGCGGGCAGCGTCCTCTGTTCGACCCCGACCGGATGCGCGGCCCCGAAAAAACCCGGCCCACCGAACGGCTCATGACCGTCAGCCAGCTCAATGCCTACGTGCGGCTGGTCCTCAGCGAGGAGCTGCCCTCCAGCCTGCACGTCGTCGGCGAGATCAGCAACCTGTCGCGTGCCCCCAGCGGCCACCTCTACCTCACCCTGAAAGACGCGCGCGCCGAGGTGCGGTGCATCATGTGGCGGTCGGCTGCGACGAATTTGAAGTTCGAGCCGACCGACGGCCTGAAGGTCGTCGCCACCGGCCACGTGGATATCTTCGAAAGCCGCGGCCAATACCAGTTCTACATCCGCCGGCTCGAACCGCGGGGGACCGGGGCGCTCGAGCTGGCCTTTCAGCAGCTCAAGGAACGGCTCGAACGCGAGGGGCTTTTCGAGACAGCCCGCAAAAAACCGATTCCGCGCTACCCGCGCCACATCGGCGTCGTCACGAGCCCGACCGGCGCCGCCGTGCGCGACATCATCAAGACCCTGCACCGGCGCTATCCGGGCGTACAGGTCACGCTCCTGCCCGTGCGCGTCCAGGGGACCGGTGCAGGCAAAGAGATCGCCGGAGCGGTGCGACAACTCAACGAGGTCGCGCAGCGTCTTGGCGGGATCGACGTGCTCATCGTCGGGCGCGGTGGCGGTTCGCTCGAAGACCTCTGGGCGTTCAACGAAGAGTGCGTCGCGCGCGCGATCGCCGCCAGCCCCATCCCGGTCATCAGTGCCGTCGGGCACGAGGTGGACGTGACGATCGCGGACCTGGCCGCCGACCTCCGCGCGCCGACGCCGACGGCCGGCGCCGAGTTGGCCGTCCCCGTCCTCGACGAGGTTTTGGACCAGCTCGTGGACCGCGCCGCGCGTTTGCGCCGTACGGTGCGCCATCGCCTGGAAATGGGTCGTTCGCGCCTCGACGCACTGGCGCGCGCGCCTTGGCTGCGCAATCCGATGGTGCTCGTCACCAACGCGGCCAGCGCGCTCGACGAGCGGGCGGGCAGGTTGCCCCTGGTGGCCAGGCATCGGATCGAACGCGCCCGCGCACGGCTGGCCGCTCTCGAACGCAGGCTGGCCGACCGCCACCCGCACCGGCTCGTCAGCCGTCATGCACAGCGGCTCGCCACCCTGGCCGTCCGTCTCCACAGCCGCACCGCCACCCGCCTGGCCACCGCGCGGAACGAACTCCATGCCACCGAGATCCGCTGGGCCCGGGCGCATCCGCGTCACCGGCTCCAGCACGAACGCCAACAACTCGAACATCTCGGGGCCATGCTCAGCCGTACGCTCCGCGCGCAGCTCGCATCAGCACACCGGCGGGTCGATCACGTCGAGGCTCGGCTCCAGGCAGGCAGCTATCACAGGACGCTCGCGCGGGGGTTTTCGATCACGCGGCGGTCCGACGAGGGAATAATCATCCGTGCCGCCAGCGAGGTGCAAACCGGCCAGCACGTCATCACCGAGACGGCTGACGGAACATTCACCAGCGAGATCGTCGATCCCGGCGGGAACACATGAAATGAACGGGCGACTTGCCGCCGTGAACGCTCGATGCGCCGGCTGCACGCCGCGAAATACATCCCAACCACGGCAGGGGCGATACGAACGGCAATGAGCGACGGTGCCGTCACTCACGCCATCGCAGGCAGGCGAAGGCCAGCAGACCCAGCAGCACACCGACCGCCGCCAGCGGACAACCCGCCCCGCATCCGCAAAACGGCGCCGTACCATCCGTGGAGGTGTCTGTATCCGTCGCCGTCTCCGTGGTACCCGGATAGATGACCGCGCTGGCGGTGCCCTCGGCGCCCAGATCGTCGGTCACCGTAAGCTTGACGCCGTACGTCCCGGCGGCCGTGTAGGTGTGCTCGACGATATCTCCGGTCGCCGTCGCGCCGTCTCCGAATTCCCAGACGTAGGAAACGACGTTCCCCTCCCCCGGTGTGACGACAGCCCGGAACAGAACGGTCAGGGGAAGGGGACCGATTGTCGGCGTGGCCACGATCTGCGCCGTCGGCGGATCGGCGGCAGGCGCCTGAACGGTAATCCGCGCGACGGTATCGGTCTGCTCGCCCTCGACGTTGGTCACCACGAGAGTGACGTTGTACAGGCCGGGGTGGAAATACGTGTGGTCGAACGTCGAACCCGTGCCGACCGTTCCATCGCCCAGGTACCACGTGAAAGCGAGGTTCTTGAGGCCGGCCTCGTCGACCACGCCGGCGGCGAAGTGAACGTCCAACGGAGCCGTCCCGCTCGTCACCGATGCGGACAACGACGCCAGCGGCGGAGGGGCTACACCCTCACTCGTGAAACTTACCCGTCGGCCCCACGAATATCTGTTCTGAAGATTGCGGACGAAGATCCCGTAATCGTACTGGGAGGGTTCGTCGACGGTTTCCTCGTACAACTCGGTCAACCCGGTGGACACGATGACCGTGCCCGTCGCCACCTGCTGGCCCACGTTGTAGCGTACGCCGTCCGCCGGCGCCCACTTGAGCTTGCCGAGCGGAGCCCGGACGACCAGGATATCAGCCACGTCGTTTGCCGGATTCGTCCACAAAAAGCGGGACACACCCCCTGTGCCGACATTTTCGATGTCCCGGACGGGGCTTGGCCAGGATGTGCCGGCCAGAGCGGCCTCGACCGCCCGACGGGCATTGACCCGGCCGTGGCCGTACCGCTCGTTGTGGCCGGTGACCGCATCGAAAACCTCGTTGACGTAGCCGGGCTTGTCAGCCGTGTGCTCGATGATGTTGCGAGCCTCTTCGGCCCGTAACGACGGGTCCACGCTGAACACGAGCGCCGCGACGCCCGAAGCCACGGGGCAGGCCGCCGAGGTGCCGCTGAAGCGCCGCGTGTAATTGAAGTTCGGCAGATCCTCCAGGGCGTAATTGTCCGACACGAGGGGCAGACAGACCTCGTAGGCCGGAGGACAGTACATCCCCTCCAGCACGTCCAGGAGTTTTTTGGCCGGGTTGTATCCGCGGATGGGCCAGCCATCGTCGGGGGAGGGCACCTCCATGTTGTCGGTGGTGGCGATGTCCTCCTCAAAGCAGCGATCCTCCCAATCCCACCAGTAATAGCTATTCAACAGCATCGTCGGCTCGGCAAGCCCGCCACCGGGGGCGACGACGGACTGCTCGGGCCCGAAACTGCTGTAGCAGCTCAACGTGTCGTCGCGCAGGGTCGCGCCGACAGCCATCACGTTGGGCAGGGCGGCGTAGACATTGTCGTAACTGATGGGGATACTCGAGTTGCCGGACGAAAACAGCACGAGCACGCCGCGACCGTCTCGGCCATGGGTCGAGACCTCCTCGATCGCCTCGCTGATGACATCCGGCAGCCAAATCTCGGTGCTGGGGATCACCGGGTAGATGGCCATGCCCGGTCCGCCCCAACTGTTGTTGATGACCATCGCCCCGTTCTGTTCGGCGAACAGGAAAGCCTCGGCGATATCCAGGTCCGAGACGTAGAACCAGCCCAGGCCGATCTTGCATCCGATGAGCTGCGCCTCGGGCGCTACGCCCCGGACGCCGATGTTGTTGGGCGCCGCGGCGATGAGACCGGCTACGGCCGTCCCGTGCGCCTCGCCGATAGGGTCCATGCTGCAAAACCACTCTTCTTCGTCCTCATCGAAAAAGCATCCGCTCGCAGGGCCTTGAGAAGGGCTGGGATCGTTGTCGGAGTCCAGAAAATCGTAACCCGTCAGATAGTTGGCGGCCAGGTCCTCGTGGTCCCGCTGGAGGCTGTCGTCGATGACCGCCACGACCGCGCCGCTGCCGAGTGTCACATCCCAGGCTCCCTCGGCATCGACGTCGGCGCCGGCAAGGCCGCCGGGCAGTTGGCCGGTGTTTCGCAGATGCCATTGCCATTGGTAGTTAGGGTCCAGGATCGGGCCGGCCTGGTGCCGTTGAAGCTTGATGAGCAGGTTCGGATGGCAGAAGCGGACGCTGGCGTCGCCCGCGATGGCTGCGGCGCATTGAGCGGCGGTCTGGAGAGATTCATCGACCCCCAGCACGTAGGCCTGGTCGAGCCCGATGATCGGCCGCACGACCCAGGCCCCGTAGGCGGCCGCGACGGCCTCGGCCTGGCCGCGGGGTGTGCCGGGATGAAAGCGGGCAAGGACCTGCCCGCTGGACAGGATGGGATCCTCCATCCCTTCGACGCGGTAGATGGGCCGTACGCCCTCCACGCCGGGTATGCTTCGCAGCAACGCGCGCGTCTCGGCATCGGCGGCCGGAACGCTCACGAGCCGCCAACTGTAGCGGGCGGGCAGCCCTGCGATGCGCTGCGGTGCCGGCAGGCCGACATCGGCCAAGGCCGCCTCCAGGCTCGCCGAGCTCACCTGCGGATCGGTGACGATCATGAGCTCACCCGTCGACTCGGCCGCATCCAGGGGGCCGGCACTCACATCGGCCAGACCGGCCATCGACGCCACGAGCGCGCCGGCCACCCTCAGCAGTACCCGCCGTCCGACGACCCCGTTTCTTACAACCCATCTCGATCGCATGGGAGGTCCTCTACTGAACCATCCGAGATTCCGCCACAGCCCGGCATCATCTGTTGCGCTTCCGCGCCGTTCTCAGCCGGCCTCGTTGCTACTTGCGGGCGCCGCGCGACGCGCCATGACGTAGACGCACGCCTGCGGCTGCCCCACCTCAGAAGGAAAATCCATAAATCAGGTACACCTCGCCGGCCTGCTGAGCGATGCCGTCGGGATCCGACGTGATGCCGACACTGGCCTGCGGCGCACCGATCAGGATGTCGTCGTAGCCGTCGTCGTTCACGTCGCCTGCCCACCCGATGTTGCGAGGTCGAATCCCCGTCGTACCGGCACCGTTGACAGGATCCGTCCAGGCCGACGGCAGCTCGCCTCCGCCGAGCTGGTTATTCGCTTCACGTCCGGCAACCACCAGGCCCTTCAGCGCCGTTGTCCCGACGTCAGCCAGGCTCAGTCGGGCACCCGGCTGGATGGCGGGGTTCGCACCTGAAACGAGATAAACCTTGCCTGCCCCGGCCAGGGTCTCGAGCTGGCCGTCACCGGTCGTATCGACCTCGGGGGAGGCGTTCGGCGCCGAGATGAGCAGGTCGGACTTCCCGTCGCCGTTGAAGTCGCCGGCATAGGCGACATTGTAGCCCGCCCAGTCGCCGGCCTGCTCGCCGGTCAGCACCGCCGCCAGGTTGTTGTCGACCATCTCGTCGATCGTAAAACCGCCCGCCGGGCTGGCCAGGAAGCGATTGCTGAAAACGATCACCACTTCCCCGCGAGCACCGTCGTGGAGGTGGTTGCCGAGCACGATATCACCGAGTCCGTCATCGTTGAAATCGACCATTTCGGCCACGCCGTCGCCGTTGACGTCGCCGCCAAAGCCGACCGTGTGTCCAAAGCGTTCGCCGGCCCGGCCGCGAATCATCGCGCCGAACAGACGCAACGGGTCGGATGCGTCGGCCAACTCGACGCGTGCCAGATCACGGTCGCCTTCCAAGCCGATCATACGCCGCAACAGCAGGTAGACGGCGCCGCTGTCATCGCCGCCGCCGGCCGCGTTGAAGGCCGACGGCGCGCCGACGAGCACATCACCCAAGTCGTCGCCATTGAAGTCCGCCACGCCGCTGACGTGGTAGCCCACCTGCTCGCCGAACCGGTTGGGCGGCGGTTCGGCCTCTTCGCCGTCAGCGTTGTTGTGGATCCAGTAGACCGGCGTCAGCGATGCCCACTTCAAATGGCCGGGCACTTCCGAGTCCACTCCGCCGAACTGGTGTCCCTGGCCTCCCGGCCCGCCGCTGATCGTGGGAATGGCTTCCCCCTGCCCGTTACCGACGATGTACTGGTAGGGCCGCGGGCCCCAGATGCGGTCGTACACGCCGGCCGGCGCCCCCCAGCTCGTCGTGTCGCCTTCGACCGTGCGGTCGCCGTACCAGCCCCCGTACTGGATGTTCTTAGACCTTACACGATTGCGCATCTGGATCATGTACGCGCCGCCGTTGACAGGCCGATTCGGGGCACCGATCAGCAGCATGTCGTCCACGAACGACAGGGACGTGGCGAACATGTCGCCGTCTTCCTGGCCCAACATGCGGAACCCGTAAGGCTCCCGCACCTCCATCGGATCGAATCCCGAACTCAGATAGGCCGCCCCGGCAAACTCCCCGTTGAAAACGTACGGCCGATAGCCCCCCACCACAGCAGGCTTGTCATCGACGCGCACGTCGGCCAGGATTTCGATCCGCGGGCACAAACACTCGCTGTCGTAGGCGTTCGCATCCACGCAACCGGACGAGAACAGGCCGTCACCCCACAGGGGGATAGCCAGGGGATCCAGCAATTCGGGGTAAAACCCGATGCCATGGTCGCGAACCGTTTCCCGGCAACCGTCCCTGTCGGACCTGTGGCAGATGGTATTCGTGTTGTCACACTCCGTCGGGCGATAGACGGGGGTGCCGCCGGCCGTGGTCGTGTAGCCATCGCTGCAATCGTCGCCCCGCCCGCTCTTGTCCGTGTCGGTCTGATCCGTGTTCGGCACGAGCGGACAGTTGTCGGCCGTCCGTCCACCGTCAGGCCACCCATCCCCGTCGGAATCACCGCTACAGGCATCGCCCACGCCGTCACCCGCGGAGTCTTCCTGACCAGGGTTGGGTACCCCGGGGCAATTGTCCATCCAGTTGTCGATGCCGTCTTCGTCCATGTCGGGGTCGCAGGCATCGCCGACCCCGTCGCTGTTGATGTCCGACTGGCTTCGGTTGCGGATGAACGGACAGTTGTCGATGTCGTCGGTTATCCCGTCCCCGTCGGCATCGACGGGCGGGGTCGGGTCCGTGTCCGAGTCGCAGAGATCGCCGATGCCATCCTCGTCACCATCTTCCTGGTCCTCATTTTTGATCGTCCGGCAATTGTCGTCGCAATCGTCGGCTTCACCCCCTGTGCAGGGTTTGTCCCCGATGACGCCGCTGCCATCGCCGTCGTCGAGGACCCCGTCGTTGTCGTAGTCAGCCGCCCGGCACCCGTACTCGTCCCAGGTATTGAGGGCCGTCGCCCAGGGACCGGCTGCGAACGACTGGCCCGTGCCCAGCAACGAGCGCACCCGCTGGCCTGACCCGTCGGTGGCGGTGCGGCTCCGGAAAAACCGATTCTGGCTGGAGATCAACACGAGCCCGCCGCGATTGAAGTGGCCGATCGCGTTCAGGCAATGGGCGGCCCCTGAGTTGGCCTCCGGGAAGCCGAACACCAGCTCCGGCCGTCCATCCTCATCCTGGTCGGGGACGGCCAGCACACTGGAGATGCCCGCCTGGTCACCCGCCACGGGCACCAGACCCGTCGGGACGGTGCCCAAACCTGTCAGTACCAGACCCGGCAGGCTGTTGACTTCACCCTGGACGCCGGTGGCGTTGAGCTTCCACCGCTTCCCGCCCAGGTACGGACCGCCGAAAATCACATACGCCTCACCGATACCCAAACCCTCGATAGTGCTCAGGCCCGGCTTGGCGAACTGCGCGACGATGACGAAATCGCCGATCCCGTCACCGTCCAGGTCGCCGACCGGCGTAAGGCTGCTGCCGGCAAAGTCCCGGTTCGTGACACCCTCGAACACGGCACCCTGGAGGCGCGGTGTGGCCGCGTGGCCTACCCAGACCTGCGAGCCGACCACGTAGACCGTCGCCGGCGCGTACACGGCACCACCACCTACGGGGATCACGCCGATGAAATACGTCGTGCCGACCTCGAGGTCGTCGGCGGGGAAACCATACCAGACCTTGTTGATTTCGAACGTCTGAGGGTCGTAGATACGCGTCCCCGATCCGTCCGGAACGTCGTCGCCGTCGGCATCCGGCTCAGCGAACACCTGGACCGTGCCGCCCGTCGAGCCGTAGTAGAACCACCGCACGAGAATCTCGTCGTCCCGGCTCACACTGATCGAACCGCCGGCCGATCCGTCCGGGCGTGCCGGCTGCAACACGATGAGCGTCCCCGGTTCCGGAAGCGGCTCACCGGCCGCAACGACCAGCATCACGCCGTTGGCATAGTCGTAATCGCGGTTCGTCTCGTTGGGCCCGACCGAAGCACCGAGAAAATAGACGCCCGGCGAAAGACCGAGCGCGTCGACCTCAACCACGACCGCGGTCGTATTCAACGGCAAGTCGGTTGCGAAATTCACCTCGTTCCCGTTGATGAGCCCGTCCCGGTCCCAGAACAGGTTGACTAAGGAACGCCCTGTCGGGTCGCTGGCCTCCAGTATGATCTGGAAGGTATCCCCTTGTTCTGGCTCTTCCCCTTCTTCTGCTTCCTCAGCCAATTGAACGACGAAGTTCGCGTCGGGGGCGAACACGTTGATCCGACGGCCCTGCTGCATGCGGATCCAGCCCGCGGCCACGTCGCCAGCCGGGTCGACGGCAAAGAAATCGCTGTCCAAGGTCGGCACATAGACAGCCTTGAAGGCATAGGTTCCATCCGAGAGTCCCAGAGCGGTCGGGTTGAAGTTGACCGACGTAGTGGTCGGGGCCGTGACCGACGCGAACTGGTTCCAGACGCTGCCGCCGTCCGGCTGATAATCCTGGTTCTCGTCCAGGGTGTAATAGACGCTGACCGTGCCGGTCGCATTCGTGGGGGACAGCGTGAATGTGACGGGGTAAACGTCCTGCGGTTCGATGGTCACCAGGGTCGCCGGAGACCCCATGGTGATCGCGACCGGGATCGTCGGCTCGTCGTCGTCATCATCGTCGTCGTCGTCGTCGCCGGGCGGGGGCGTGACGAGTACCCTGCCCCGTGCCATCGCGTGAATCCGCGCGGTCTCGGTGCGGCCGAGCGTCGCGCCGATCGCGTAGAGGCCCGGCTCGACGTCTGCTCTCCAGTTGAAGCTGCGGGTCGACAAAGGCAGGTTCGTGGCGATTTCCGGTTCGTCGCCCGTGTAGGGCGGCGTGCCTTCTTCGCTGCTGACCGGCACGTAATAGAGGTTGATCCACGCCTGGCCGAGCGTGTCGCGCGCCTCGAATTCGATTCGCACCGAGGCGCCCCGCCCTACCGTCAGGGGCGCCGCCGGCGCGGTCACCGAAAGCTGGAGCCCCGTCACGTCCTCGACCGGTTCGCCGTCATCGTCGTCGTCATCATCGTCGGGCGCCGCGGTCCCCGCGATGATGACTTGGCCTGTCGCGTAGTCGGCCACGCGGCCGGCCGCGTCCGTCCCGATCGACGCACCGATAAAATAGGTGCCTGCCGACACGCCCGTCGTGTTCCACTCGGCGCTGGTGGCCGTCGCGGGCAGACCCTGCCGGATCATGCCGGCCACACCGTTGCCGAAGTTGTTGTCGGTGTCGTAGAACACGTTGACCGTGGCGCCGCCGATCGGGTCCACCGCGCTGAACACCACGTTGACCGTCTGGCCCGCCTGGCGTTCGACCGAAGCCGGCGGCGCGAGCACCTCCACGGAGGGCGGGTCGACGAGCGTCACCGCGGGAGAAAATGCCCGATCCGTGTTGCCCGCCGCGTCGGTCACGACTGCCGCGATGTAGTACTGGCCGGTCGCCCGCCCCGCGGTCGACCAGTTCGCCTGCACGAGCGAGGTTCCCGTGCGGCTGCCCGTCGCGATCTGGACTTCGTCGCCATCGAAGGTGCCGTCACGGTCGTAATAAAGCGTGTAGGTGAAATTGTTTTCCGGATCGTTGGCGTTCAGCGCGATGGCCACCTCGTCGCCGATGACCGCGCGCGTGCCTGCGGTCGGCTGGGTGAACACGATGTTCGGAGGCTGGTCGGCCGGCGGCGGCGGACCCTCACCATCGCCGTCGCCCTGATCGGGAGGAACACAGTTCTGCCCGGTCAGCAACGTCAGAACGCCGACCAGTGCACAGAACATTCCGAAACGTCGCCAGAAACGTTTATGAAGCGACATGTGACTGCCTCCGGCTAGTAGTTGGTAACTGAACCCCTCCCCGTCGGGCGACCGTCTCCGACGGCTCGCTGGCGCGTGCCTCGGTCGTGCGGTCCCGAACGGACGGCGCGCCATGGACTGTCTCGATCCTTTCAGAATGGCTCGCCATGTGTAATCTTTTTCGCTCCGCGTGTTACGGATGGCTTGTCCACCCGTGCGTTCAGACATATTCGAACGGGCAAAATGCCCATACCACCCTGTCACGACCTCCCCGTAGCAGCCGTCCTGTCGCGGCCGTCCTGTCGCGGAAATACCGCCGGGGCGACAAGCGCTCCCTGCTCAGGGTGGGATGGGCGTCCCGCCGGGTGGGACGGGCGTCCCGCCGGGTGGGACGGGCGTCCCGCCCGTCAAGGGATACATTACAAACGGGCAAGATGCCCGTACCACCCTGTCACGGCTCGAGCCCGCCGTAGATCAGGTAGACTTCGCCGGCATTGCTCTTGCCGTCAGGGTCGGCCAGCATCGAGCTGATCAGGATGTCGCCCAAGCCGTCGCCGTCGACATCGCCGGCCATCGAGAGCCCGTGCGAACGGGCTCCCAGCCCCAGCAGACTTTCACCGCCGCCAAGACGGTCACCACCCGAGCGGCCCACGAACACAAACCCTTCCAGGTCCGGCGTGCCGATCAGACCCAGGCTGATCTCGCCCAGCAACGTGTTCGAGCCACTGACGAGGTAGACCAGCCCCGCTTCCTCCAGATCCGTCGGCACACCGGCGTTGGTGAGGTCGTCCGGCTCGCCGTCACCGTCGAAGTCCAGCCCGATCGTGTCCTTAAGGCCGTCCCCCGTGCTGTCGAAGCGCGGACTGGCCCCTGGTGCGGCGATGAGCAGGTCGTCGTAGCCGTCCCCGTCAAAGTCGCCGGCGCCCGCCACGTTGAAGCCGGCCAGATCGCCCTCGCGCTCGCCGACGATCAGGGCGGCGTGCCCCTGTTCCACCATCTCGGTAACCGTAAAGCCGCCCGCCGGGCTGATGAGATCGGGCCGGCCGAAAACGATCAAGACGGCCCCACGCCCGTCGCGGTAGTTCGGCATGCCGATCATAACGTCCGGGTAGCCGTCGCTGTTGAAGTCGGCTCCACCGGCCATCGTCTCGCCCAGCCGGTCGCCCGGCCCGCCGAGGATCATCACGCCGTAGAGCCGCTCCGGATCGCTCGGCGACAGCGAAAACCTCTCCAACAGGTAATTCCCCTCAAGTTCGGTCGCCCGCCGGAAAATGATGTAGGCCGCGCCCGCTTCGCCGCCTTCGTTCGGCGAGCCGACGAGAATATCCATCCGGCCGTCTCCATTGAAATCCGGGATCGCCGTCACGTTGCTGATCCTCGCGCCGGCGGTCGGGCCGACGATGTAAAACGGGCGTCGGATCAGGTCCGCGGCCGAGCCGTAAGGTGAAACGTGACTGGTAGAATAGCCGGCCGTCTTGATGATGTACTGGTGCGGACGGGAGACGGAGACCGGCGTCGTATCGTCGGGGTCCCAGTAATTACAGGTCAAAAGGCCGTAAACCACACCGGCGTTCGGGCGTTCGCTGACCAGATCCGACACGTCGAAGGGATCGGGGGTCTGGTTGGGGGCGGAAATCAGGATGAGATGATTGCCCGAATCGGACCGGATGGACGAGACCGAGGTTCCGAAATGCGAATCCGGCATCGATAACTGACCGTCCTGGTTCGGATTCGGGAACACATCATACCAATCGCCCTCGCTTTGCCCCAGGATACGGCAACCGTAAGGCTCCAAACTGCCCCCGCCCCGAAACATGCCCCAACTGGTGGACTCGTTGGCCCCGCACAAATACAGGTCCGGAGCAAGCCGCGGATAGGTCCACTCATAGAAATATCCAGGGAAGCGGCCGGCCCATTCCGAGTAATCAAAGGTGTCGCAGTGGTCGTCGTCGTCGTCCGGGTTGCTGTCCTTGACCACTTGGTCGAAACAGGGCTGGACCCCGCAACTGCCGGTTTTACAGTCGTCGCTCGTGTCCGGGTTGCCGCACCTTCCAGAAAAAACCTGCCCCACCTGCTGGAGACGAATGACCCTATTGCTGTCGCGGCTGAGGGCGCCGCGATCGCGCAGTATCGAATTGGTGCTGGCAACGATGACGATCCCACCCCGCATGAACTGCTGGCTCTCCTCTAAAAGCCCCTCAAACAACACCCGACCGATATTCTGCTCTCTCAACCTCAGACTGTCGGCCTTGGCGATTCCAAAGATCAGCTCGTTCAGGCCGTCGCCATCCATGTCCGGCACCAAGCTGGCCGACGTGATTCCGCTCGTGTAGGTCGACCCCGTGGGAACGGCCACGCCCGAGAAAATGACTCCCTGGTCGATGCCGTCGGTCGCGGTGGCCTGCTCGGGCGCACCGGTGCAGCGGGGCAGCCCGCAGATTTCGCAGATGCCGTTTTCGTCGAACGGGCCGATGGGGCAGCATGCGGTCGTGACGCCGGGCTTGGTGCCCGTCCGGTTCAGGTCGTACTGACCTTCGAGCCGCAGCTGATTGCCGTAGATCAGGTAGGCCTCGCCGTACCCCACACCTCCCGGATTCACCAGGCCCGGCTTGCCGAACTGCGAAATGACGACGAAATCGTCGATCCCATCCCCGTCGATGTCTCCTACCGTCGAGAACCGGCTGCCCGCCAGGTCCTGGAAGTTGAACCCGCGCAGTACGGTCCCGGAAACCTCCTCGGTCCCGACGACCCCGGTCCAGAACAACGGCGGCCGGATCTGGACCAAGCCCGGCGAGGTGGCGCCGACGCCCGGCTGATTCGGTACCGTCAACTGGCCCACGATGAAGAAACGGCCCGACAGGTCGGACGTGTCCCAAAGGTAGGAGCGGTCGGCCGGGTTCAGCCCCGTCGCGATCGTCTCGAGGTTCCCGTCGGGCTGGTCGTCATCGTCAATGTCCGTGTCGCGGTAGAGCGCCAACGTGCTGCCCGCACCTGCGCCATCAACGAACCAGCGGATTTCGTAAGGCGTGCCGGCCAGAACGTGCACATCGCCGGACGGCTCGAGAATCCGGAAGCTCACCGACTGGGCCTGGTCATCGCCGGAGGAGAACAGCCGGATCGGCCCCTCGCTGTAGGCTACGGGTTGCGGGGTCATGTTGTTTTCGAGCACGGCGCCGATGTAGTACTCGCCGGGCGGCGTGTTTCGGGTGTCCCAGGTGGTCCCCCCCACACTGGCCGGCACCGTGATGATCGTTTCCTCGTTGCCGTTGCCGAAGATGTTGTCCGGATCGTCGAAGATCCGGACCGTCGCGTTGGGCGCTGCCGGATCATTGGCAGCCACTTCGATCGGAACGAGCGCCCCCACGACGGCCTGGAGCCCGACCGTCGGCGAGAGAACCTGCATGAGCACGCCGCCGACAATGTTGACGGTGGCCTGCGCGTAGGCCGTCGCCGTCGTGCCGGCCGCCGACGTCACGCGTGCGCCCACGTGGTAAACGCCGGGACTCAACCCGCTCGTGTCGAAGGAGACTTCAACCGCGGCCGAGCTGCTCGTCCCCTCGGCAATCGTCACCTCGTCGCCGTCGAACGCGCCGTTTTGATCATAAAAAACCCGGTACGAGAAGTCGGTGATCCCCGCGTTGAAATGGATCGACACGTCCGTACCAGCCGGCACACTGACCGCCTGGGCCGGCGACTGAAATGTCAGTGAGATGCTTTCGCGCAAGGTGATCGCGCCGGCAGCGTAAGCCGTCGTCACTGCCGCTCCGTCGGCTGCGACGATCCCCACGAAGATCCGCCCGGGCGCGAGCTCGCCGGTCCGCAACTGCACGACCCGGTTGGCCCCATTGGGCAGACCGGTCGCGAAGACGGCTTCGTCGCCCGTGCCGGCAATCCCGTCACGATCGTAAAACGCGCTGACGGTCGGAGCATCCGTTGTGTAGACGATCGTGACGTTCTCCTCACCGAGTGTCATCGTTCGGTCGAGTGACGGCGTATCGATCGTCACAGCGGGCCCGGGACCTCCCGAACCCACGGGCGGGCATCCCTGGCCGACCAGCAGGGGCACGGCCGCGCAGAGCCCGACCACCAGCACACCGCGAGGGCGGAGGCGATGCAAATTAAACATAATTCCATGCTCCGTAGAAGCTTATGATTTTTCGGGACGCCCTCTCAGGCGGCTATGGCACAGAGCTTCGCTTGCCACCTTCCATTGCGAGGCGCTTACACAACTTATCATCCTTTACGCCAAGGTTCCTGTCAATGTCGGGCCGTCGTCGGACCCCCCTCGGAAAACCACCCGTTCGCTTTGTAAAGTACTGCCGCATGCCGCCCTGTCCGATTGTGTTCCCTCTGAAAACCGACGAATCAATCATCTTCTGCGAAAAAAACTCCGTCGAAAGTGAGGACTCAACATTTGAAGCCGGCCGGGCCGATAACTCTCTGAAGTGCCGTCACGGAACGGCTGAAAACCGGGTTTTCCTTTTCCTGGTCCGTTCTCCAGGCGTTGGGGCAGACGGCCGGCGGATCCGTCGTCGAGCATCAGACGCCGCACAACGGCAGGGCATGCCATGACATCGCTAGATGCACCCGCCGAGCGCCTCTGGTACCGCTACCGCAAAACGCGGAGTGCCCGCTACCGGAAGGCCCTCGTCGATCACTACACACCCGTCGTTCAGATGCAGACCGCTTTCTGGGCCTATGGGTTCGAGAACTGCTTGCGGGGGGATGATCGGACGTCGTCCTACGACGGTCTGTCCGAGCCGGCCCGGGAACAGTTCTTTCTGCCGTTCGTCCCGCCCGTGGCCCAGTCCATCGAAACCGGCTGCCCTCCCTCGCCCTGAACGTAACGTGGGGGTAGTCGGCGCATGAGGATCATGATGGGGGATGAGGCCGACCCCGTCGGCCATACCGACGTCGCGCCGGACCGACGATTTTGCGGGCCTTGCCGCAACCGTCGTCGGGACGCGGTCCGAAACGGTCCTCTCACTTCATGTCGGTAGGTTTTTCGTCGTCGGCCAGCACGCGCTGGATCGCGCTGCGGATAACGGTAATCTTGACATTGGCCGACTCATCGACCTTCAAGGTCACCTCGTTTTCGCCGGTTGACACGACGGTTCCCAGAATGCCGCCAATGGTCATGACGCGGTCGTTCTTGCCGATGGCGGCGAGCATTTCCTGACGTTTCTTCTTTTCCCGGCGGTTACCACCCAGCACGATGACGTAAAAAACCACGAGCATCAGGATCAAGCCAATCCAAATCTGACCGCCGCCGCCCTGCGCCACGACAAATCCATGAAGAGAAGTTATCACAGGTAAAGCTCCCTCTGCCATTCTTTGGCATGCCAATGTTCGTCGATCATTCCGCCGGCAGCGAAACGCAGGCGGCCGGGTGAAAAATTTTACCTTTTCGTGTGTTTCAGGCCGACGGGTTCGCCGCGGCCGGCATCCCGCGGTGCGGCCGCGATCGGAAACTCGGCCAGCATCGTCGTCCAATCTCCGGATGGAATCAAGTCCCGCAGCCTGGCCATGAACCGCTGATAGAACCAGACGTTGTGGATCGAAAGCAGGATCGGCCCGAGCATTTCGCGGACGATGAACAGGTGTCGCAGGTAGGCCCGGCTGTAACGGCGGCAGGTGGGGCACCCGCAGAGCGGTTCGAGCGGCTCATCGGACCGGCGATATTGCTCGTTCCGCAGCTTCATCGTGCCCGTCGAGGTAAACGCGCAGGCGTTGCGGCCGTTACGCGTCGGCAGGACGCAGTCGAACATGTCGATCCCGGACCGGACGGCCGCTAAGATGTCCCGCGGGGTACCGACCCCCATGAGATAGCGCGGCCGGTCGGCCGGCAGGACGGGGACGACCGTTTCGAGCACGCGCACCATCTGTTCATGTGTCTCGCCGACCGAGAGCCCCCCCACCGCGTGGCCCGGAAAGTCCAGCTCGATGAGCCGCCGGGCACACGCCAGCCGAAGGTCCTCGTAAACGCCGCCCTGGACGATCCCGAACAGCGCTTGATCTTCCCGACCATGAAGGCGTTTGCACTCGGACGCCCATCGGAGCGTCCGCTCGACGGCACCGGCTGCCCGCGCCCGGTCCGCGTCGCCCGGCGGGCATTCGTCGAAAGCCATGATGATGTCGGCGCCGAGCTGGTTCTGAATCGCAATGACCGAGCCCGGCGTGAGATGGACCGCTCGGCCGTCAACGTGACTGCGGAAGGTGACGCCCTCGTCGGTAACATGGTTGAGCTCGGCCAGGGAGAAAACCTGGTAGCCGCCGCTGTCGGTGAGGATCGGCCCGTCCCAGGCCATGAACCGGTGGAGTCCGCCAAGCTGTCCGATCAGCTCGGCGCCCGGACGCAGGTGGAGGTGGTACGTGTTGGCCAGGAGGATCTCGGCGCCGCCGTCGCGCAGCTGGTCGGTTTGCACGCCCTTGACGGCCGCCTGCGTGCCGACCGGCATGAACGCCGGCGTACGCACGGGTCCGTGGGCCGTGCGAAGCACGCCGCACCGCGCCCGCCCGCCGGGCTCGCATCCTGTCACCTCGAAACTGAACATCGGAGCACACGTCCTTCGTGCAGGCTCCTGTTACGGTTTCAGCACCGGTAAAAGACTCTTATGGTCGCGTCGCCGTCCCGGGGTGCTGCCGAGCCGCCTGTTGCATCCGGTCCCACTCGGATTCCGTGGGGGTGACGGCGTCGGCCACGGGGTCGTAGCTGACCTTGACCCCCATACGCAACGACATGCCGGCCATGGTCGTCGCCAGCGCCTGGTCGAAGGCGGACTCGATCGGGGCGCGGGGCCGACGGCGGTTCCGGACGGCGGCGAAAAAGTCGGCCATGTGGTCGCAATCGGGCTCGGCATCCAACAGCACCCCTCCCCGCTCGAAGTCCGGCAGCCGCCTGGCCCCGTCGGTCACGAACTCTGGAATGGCTGCCCCAGGGTTTGTCTGGATCACTTCCCCCCCGCCGCCGTCGCCGTAAGCCATGCCCGCATCCAGGTCGAGCGTGCCGCGCGTCCCGTAGAAGGTGATCCACCTCCCGTTGGCGCCGTTGGCCAGACGCATGTGGTAACTGACCAGACAGCCGCTGGGGTACTCGACAAGGCACTGAACCGTGTCGGGATTGGTACGACCGTCGCTCCAGACGTACACCCCGCCTGCAGCCACGACCGATTTCGGGCGTTCGCCCAGAACGAGGTTGACCAGGTCGATGGCGTGGCTCATCCACTGGCAGAAGATACCCGTCGAATAAGGCCAGAACAGCCGGAACTCAAGATAGTGGCGGGAGTTGAACGGCACCTTGGGCGTATAGGAGAGAAACGCGTCCCAGTCCGTATCCTTTTCGGTCAGGGTCGATTCGGAGTTGGGGATCCGCCAGCGCTGGTGGAACAGGGCCTGGGTGATCTCGACAAAGCTGACTTTCCCCAGCCGGCCCCGCTGGATGAACTCCCGGGCGGCCCAGGGGATGCCCTGCGCGCGCCGCTGCGTGCCGTGCTGGATGATGCGGCCGGTCCGCAACACGGCGTCGCGAGCCAGACGGATCTGCTCAAAGTCGCAGCCGAAGGGCTTCTCGACGTAGACATGCTTGCCGGCCTCGACGGCCTGGCGGGTCAGCGGCGCGTGCTGGAAATCGGGCGTGGCGATGACCAGCGCGTCGAGGTCTTTCAGCGCACAGACTTCCTCCATCCGGCGGCAGCGGTGGACCTTGAAACTGTCGCGAGCATCGAGTTCGTCGGCCAAGGTCTCCCTGCGGGCATGCCAGAGGTCGCAGACAGCCGATATCGCCACATTCTCCGAGGTCGCCAACTGCTCGATCCACGCCACCAGGCTTCGGCTCCGGTTGCCAGCCCCGACCATCCCCACGGAGATCCGGTCGTTGGCACCGGCCACGCGCCGGACCTGGGCCGCTCGCAACGACCGCGCGGACAGGCCGGTCACCGCCGTCATCATTGCCCCTGTGACGAAATGCCGTCGCGTAATCCTTGAAACGCTCATACCACCTGCCTGGATACTCGGATGCTCGTTTGCCGGCCGTCCACATTTCCTTCCGGCACACGCCAAGTTACTGCACCCTACAAGCTTAAAGAAAACTTCCTCTCAAGGCGAGCGCAGTTGACGGTCGCCACTTCGGAACAGCGTCATACCCCCCCTACGTTGGGGAAACATGGATGCAATGCGTTGCAGACAGAGGCTCCAAAGCGCCGATGTATCCTTTGTCCTGAACTGTGAAAAAATCCTATTTGACAGCCCTGTCTTATAGGACTATCTTTATACATGGCAGGACCAAACAGGCACTGATTCGCCCCCCAAAGGCCAATACAGGCTTGGCTGTAGACAACCGCAGCCGATGAGAACCTGCGCGAAAGGGGACAAAAGGGTCTCAACCGAGTTGAACGCGAGCGTCGGCCCAATTGCCGCAGGGTTGTACCGATCCGGGACGCTGCTTTCGTTCAGTCGGACTTGCAGGCAGGTGTGGTAGAGTTTCCCTCAAACAGGGCCACCAGAGGCCAAGAGTCGCCAGCCTGACAAGAGGTCACTGGCGTTAGGTAGCCGACACCCCCCTGAGGGGGGAAGGGCAATTCCAATCTGGTGAGGTAACACCCGGGCGTTCGTTTCAACGCGGGAGCGGCTAGGTCATGAAAGTGCTCATGCTTGGCTGGGAGTTTCCAACCTTCATTTCCGGGGGTCTGGGTACGGCCTGCTACGGCCTCACACGAGGCATGAGCCAGATCGGGACGGAGGTGCTCTTCGTCCTGCCCAAACCAGTCGATCCGACCCATTCGACCCACGTGACAATCCTTTCTCCGCAAAGCGTGGTGGAGAAAGCCGGTCTGGCGTGCAGCTACGCCCTGGAAGGATTCGAACACATCAAGTTCTGTGCGCTTCAGGCAGGCGTCGGCGTATCGTCCTACCATACACCCGAACAGTACGAGCACATACTCCGTCGGCGGGCCCAGCGTTTGCGCACCCTTCAACGGGGAGGCGAACCTGCTGAAGAAATCGGCCCGGAAGAAGCGCTCGAGACGGCCGGCGTACATCATAAGAGTGAACCACAGGGCAGCGGAAAAGCGTCCGACTACGAGGGTAATCTTTTCGATCAGGTCGAGCGCTACGCCCGGCTGGCTGTCGAGATCGCGGACGGCCAGCAGTTTGACATCATCCACGCGCATGACTGGATGACCTACCGGGCTGGGATTGCCATCGCTGCCTTGAGCGGCAAGCCGCTCGTCGTGCATATCCATTCGACGGAGTTCGACCGCAGCGGCGAGCACGTCAACCAGATGATCTATGACATCGAACGGCAGGGGATGCATTTCGCCCAGTGCGTCATCGCGGTCAGCCTGCTTACCAAGAACATCGTGGTGAACCGTTACGGCGTGCCGGCTGACAAGGTCAAGGTCGTCTACAACGCGATCGAGATGAACGGCACGCCGCACCGTAACGTGCCGCTGATGCCGATCCGCCGGGACGAGAAGCTCGTGCTGTTTCTGGGGCGGATCACGATGCAGAAGGGGCCTGAGTATTTTCTGGCGGCCGCCAAAAAAGTGCTCGACGTCATGGATAACGTGCGTTTCATCATGGCCGGCTGGGGGGACATGGTTCGCCGTACGATCGAGCTGGCCGCCGAGATGGGCATCGGGCACAAGGTGCTGTTCACAGGGTTCCTGCGCGGCGCCGACGTCGAGCGCGTCTTCCGGATGGCGGACCTCTACGTGATGCCGAGCGTTTCCGAACCGTTCGGCATCGCCCCGCTCGAGGCGCTGTCGAACGATGTGCCGGTCATCATCAGCAAACAGTCCGGCGTTTCGGAGATCATCAACCACGCCCTGAAGGTGGACTTCTGGGACGTCAACGAGATGGCCAACAAGATCATCGCCGTCCTCCGCCACCGTCCGCTGCACAGCATGCTGCGCGAACAGGGCAAGCTCGAAGTGCATCGCCTGTCCTGGGCCGACTCCGCCAAGCACTGCGTCGAGGTTTACGAAGAGGTGCTTGCCCCCCAGTATGCTTCAAGCACGTAGAGGATGCTTGGGGCGACGTTTCCCCCTTTTTCCTTGAGCATTTCCATTCCCGGCCGTTTGATGTGAGCCGGCGAGCGAAACGACTGCAGCCTGTCGATTCCACCTGAGTTGATCAAGAACCGCAGGTTCAGGGCAAACTGTTTTGCCGCCAGATGCTCAATCGCACGTATACGACTCAAAGAGCCATCCCTTGGGCACCTGAACACAGCGTAATCGTCAGTGCGAGCTCAGGAATCGGCTTTTCTGCGGTACGCTAGACCCTGAAAGGTGGCAACGGTCTGGCCGGCATCGTCGGTAACACGGACCGAGTACGCGCCCAAACGCAGATTCGACGTGACCTCCTCCGCCTGTGCATGGAGCACTCCCTCCCGGACGGCCTTCATGAAGCAGATACTGGCGTTGATGGCAACGGTTACCGGTGCGTCTTGGTTACAGGCAGCCGCAAAGGCAAGGTCAGCCAGCGAGAAGATCACGCCGCCTTGCACCACACCCACCCCGTTGAGGTGCTGGGGGCCGAGGCGGAGGCGCGCCTTTGCGAAACCTGCTCGCACCTCCATCAACTCGATCCCCACGTGACGGGCGAATGCGTCCCGTTCGACCCTGTGGCCGGTGTCCGGCATGGCTGCTTTCCTCCGTAGGCAGGTGTCCCGCTGGCATAGCCTCCAGTTGAAAGGCATCCCGGCCATTCAACGCGCGCTTGTTGAACCGGGCTACTGTGCTCCACGTCGGACAGCGGCCTCGGCGACCCGTTCGATGGCGATGCGGTACGCCGCCTCGCGCAGCGTGACTTTGTGTTCACGGGCGAGGTCGGCGACCTGGCGGTAAGCCTCCAGCATCACCCGCTCGAGTTCCGCGTTGACTCTTTCCAGCGGCCAATAAAATTCCTGGCGATTCTGGACCCACTCGAAGTAGCTGACCGTCGCGCCGCCGGCATTGCAGAGGATGTCCGGGACCACGGTGACACCCTGTTCGCGAAGGATGTCGACGGCGTCGGGGTGAACGGGACCATTCGCGCCCTCGGCCACCAGGCGTGCCCTCACGCAGGGGGCATTGGTCTCGGTGACGGCGTTTTCGAGCGCGGCCAGCACCAGCATATCCACGGGTTCGGTCATCAGCCCGTCGCGATCGAACCTCTCGGCTTCGGGATAATCCACAAGCTTGTTGCCGGCCTTCACGTGGGCAGCCACGGCGGGAACACCCAGGCCTTTCGAATTGCGTATCGCACCGGTGAGGTCGCTGACGGCCGTCACGCGGACACCCAGCTCGTGCAACAGTAAAGCGGCCGTCCCGCCGACGTTGCCGAATCCCTGAACGGCTGCCGTGGCCCCGGAAACCTTCAGCTTCGCATCCCTGGCTGCCTCGATAAGCGTGAAAACCACGCCGCGCCCGGTCGCCTCGCGCCGGCCCTGGGAACCGCCCATGCTGATGGGCTTTCCCGTCACCACCCCGCGCTGATACCGTCCGTGGATCATTCGCCACTCGTCGAGGATCCAGGCCATCTCGCGTTCGCCGGTATTGACGTCCGGTGCGGGAATATCTTTTTCCGGACCGATCACGTCGAGCATCACTGTGGCATAACGCTTGGTGAGACGCTCCTTCTCCTGCAACGACAGGGAGGGATAGTCCACCGTCACGCCGCCCTTGGCGCCGCCGAAGGGGATATCCACCACGGCCGTCTTGAGGTACATCCAGAAAGCGAGCGCCTTCATCTCGGCGAGATCCACGTCGGGATGAAAGCGGATCCCCCCCTTGTACGGGCCGCGATCATCGTTGAACTGTACGCGGTAGGCCTGGCCAACCTGCAGGCTGCCGTCGTCGCGCTGAAACGTCAGGCGATGCTCGATGGCACAATCCGGCGTCGTAAGGTGCTCCAGGATGTCGCAGCGGGGATAGCGGCGGGGAAGATCCAGGGGCCCGGCGTAGCGGTGGAAGTGCCCCTTGGCCTGCTCAAAGACGTCGCTGCTCATGCGGTAGCTCCCGAAAAGGGCATTTTAGCGGGAGGTTTCTTCATCGCCAAATGCATCGCACCGTGACTATCGTCCGGAAATCCCGGGGAGTCTCCGCCGTCTCTATCCCTCTACAACCAAAAAACGATGCACGCCCACAATCCGACATGACCATCATCGCCGTTCAGTTTTTTCAAAGGTTTCGTACGGGGAGTCACCAACTGCATCGATTCAGATCACGGGACTCAAAACAAGTGCCAAAGATTGTCATCAAAGTCACGTGAGGGTGTTCACGACAATGGCGGTTTGGAATCGATACGGCATAAACTTGGACGTGTGCGGTACCTGCCCCGGGCCGTGGATCTTCAAGATGCCCGGCTCGCGTCCGAGGCCGCTGTCCCGCGGCGATCTTGGCTCGCCGCGAATACTGATAGCGCGGCGAGCGGAGACTGGAGGCGAAGGGATTCGAACCCTCGACCTTCGCATTGCGAACGCGACGCTCTCCCAGCTGAGCTACGCCCCCATCTGGCTTGTCAGTCTAACCCGAACAGATCCCGTTGGCAAAAGCGGGGCGACCTCAGGACAGGGCAGCCGAAACGATCCCGTGCGCGTGGTGAGCCGGCATCTTGCGGGATCGGCCGACGAAAAGAGGCGAGTAAACGCCGGAGAAAACGAAGGTTAGAAATCGTCACTCTCAGCCGCGGCGTAACTGGTAAAAACGGGGTAGGGTCGATAACCCGGACCCTTTAACGGCGTTTTCGAAAGGGCCCGGACGGGGCGGCCAAGTCGGCCGGCGTGGGGGAGGATCATGCCGCGCGAGTCCACCGGATGCGGGCCGGGAAGGTAAACCCGTGACAGTCTCCCCGTTGGGCACCCCAACGCACCCGTGCTGCTTGTCACCGACGGAGGCTCTGGCTATTGTGCCCGCGTGCACATTTCCGTTTTCCGATCAGCGCGGGTCATCACGATCCTTACACTCGCCTCACGGGTGCTCGGCCTCGTGCGCGACATGGCCTTCAGTGCGGCCTTCGGCGTAGGGAACATCCAGGCGGCCTTCCAGCTGGCCTTCCAGATTCCCAACCTGTTCCGCAGACTTTTCGGCGAGGGGGCGCTGTCGGCCGCCAGCATTCCGGTCCTCTCCGAAAAACTCCACCTGGAAGGTCGGCCCGCCATGGAAGCAACGGCCGGCCGACTCATCGGCCTGCTCACGTTCGTCTTGACCGTCCTGTGCGTCGCGGCCGAAGTGGTCGTTCTGGTCCTGTTTCTGATCTACCGCTTCGAGCCGTACTGGGCGCTGACGCTCGCGCTGACAGCCATCATGCTGCCCTACATGGTCCAGGTCTGCCTGGCGGCCATCCTCGGCGGGATCCAGAACATCTTCGGGCAGTTCGCCCTGCCGGCGGCCATGCCGATTCTGCTGAATGTCTTTCTTATCGCAATCGTCCTCATCGCGCCGCGGACGATCCCCGGCGGCCAGCAGGCCGAGATTTTCGCCGTGGCCGGCACCGTGATCATGGCCGGCGCGGCACAGCTCGCCTGGCAATGGTTCGCGGTGCGCCGAACGGGGTTGACGCTGCGCCTCAGCCTCGATTACACCGAACCGGCCATCCAGCGCATCAAGAACACGATGCTGCCCATGATCGCCGGCCTCGGGGCCGTCCAGCTCAACACCTTGGCTGACGGACTCATCGCCTCCTGGTTCATCATCGAACCGGACGGTCAGCGCCCGGGGATGTCGATCCTCTACTTCGCCCAGCGGCTCTACCAGTTTCCGCAAGCCCTGTTCATGGTCGCGCTGGCGACGGCCATCTTCCCGGCATTGAGCCGGCACGCGGCCCAGCGCCGTCTCGATGAGCTGAGTTCGACGCTGCTTCGCGGCATCCGCGGGGCCCTGTTCATCATCGTGCCCTCGATGCTCGGACTCATCCTCGTCCGCGAGCCGCTCGTCCGCGCGCTGTTCGACCGCGGCCAGTTCGCCGAGCGGTCCGATGCTGATCTCCGCGTGGCGGGCGCGCTGCTGATGTATGCGCTGGGTTTGTGGGCCTACGGCCTCAATCAGATCGTCATCCGGGCGTTCTACGCACTTCAGGACGCTGTGACGCCGCTCAAGACGGCCGTCGCTTCGGTCGTGGTCAACGTGATTCTGAACCTCATCCTCGTCCAGACATTCCTGCGCGAGTCGGGCCTCGCGCTGGCGACGGCCATCGGCGCCGCGGTCCAGGTTGTCATCCTCATGGCTGTCTACAACCGCCGCTTCGAGCCGCTCGACTGGAAATCGTTGTGGCCGACCTTTTTCAAGATCGCGCTGGCCGCCCTGCTCATGACCGCCGCAGTCCTGACAGTCGACCGTCAAGTCGCCCACGCGATGGCTGACCCTCTCCGACTGCTCGTCCTGGTTGGAACGGGAGCGATCACGTACGGGGCGGCCGCCTGGGCATTCCGCTGCCCGGAACTGCGCCAATTGTTCCGACGCTGAATCCACTGCTCTGTAACTCATATTGAGCAGTGCTCGATAGGAACGGCCGCCACGGGGGGGCGCCCGCTACAGGGGGTGTTCGACACCTCCTGGCACGACAAAAACCCGTTTGCCTGCCCGTGTCGGGTCGTTCGATCACATTGCCAGGAAGTTGGCCAGCATCTTGTAGCCTTCGTCGGTCAGGAAGCTTTCGGGGTGAAACTGGACACCTTCGATCGGCTGCGACCTGTGGCGGATGCCCATGATCTCACGGTCGGGCTGATCGCTCGTCCGGGCGGTGACATCGAAGCCGTCCGGCACGCTCGCCGGCTCGATGATGAGCGAGTGGTAGCGCGTGGCTGTAAAGGGGTTGGCGACGCCGGCGAACAGCCCGCGCCCGTCGTGGTCGATGTCGCTCGTCTTACCGTGCATGAGCCGGTCGGCCCGGACGATTCTGGCACCGAACGCATACCCGATCGACTGGTGCCCGAGGCAGACACCGAGGATCGGACACTTGCCCGCGAAGCGGCGGACGACTTCGACGGAGATGCCGGCGTTCTCGGGTGTGCCCGGTCCGGGCGAAATGATGATCCGTTCGGGCCGGTCGGCCTCGATCTCGTCGAGGGTGACCTTGTCGTTGCGGTAGACCTTCATCGCGCGGCCGGAGTCGATCTCGCCGATCCGCTGGACGAGGTTGTAGACGAACGAATCGTAGTTGTCGATCAGAACGATCATGGCTTTCAGCGTAGATCGGGCCCGATATGTTGTCAACGCGACTGTTCAGTCCGGGTGTCGTTTTTTGAGCCGTCCAAGATGTTCGTATCCTTATCGGCCTACGGTCATGTCGCATCCGGGACGTTTGCGCGTGGGGATGGATCGTCGGCCTTCGTGCTGTCCGGCCCTGACGTGAGAACCGGCAGTTGGACGACGAACGTCGCCCCATTCCCCGGCTTGCTCTGGACATGGATCGACCCGCCGTGGCCTTCGACGATGCGCTTGACGATCGGCAGGCCCATTCCGGTACCGTCGGCGAAGGTCTTTTTGGCTTCGGGCGCGCGATAGAACTCGTCGAAGATCCGGCCGACCGCCTCCGGTGCAATGCCGATGCCAGTGTCGCGGACCTCGAGACGGGCCATCGCGTCATGACGGCGCAACTCGACCCGCACCTGCCCCCCGTCCGGCGTGTACTGGACCGCGTTGACGATGAGGTTTCCCACGACCTCGGCCAAGGCGTCCGGGTCCCCGTTCACGTGGACGTTCTCGGCGTGGACGTCGAGCGTGATCGACTTCTCCTGGGCCATGGCGGTAAACAGCGTGTGGCCCTGTTGCACGATGTCGGCCAGGTTCACCCGCTGCCGCCCGAGCTTCGCGGACGGTTCCTTGAGCATGGCGAACCGGTGCAACTCGGTGATCAACCGCGAAAGGGCCTGCGTGCGGTGCAGGGCGCGGTCCACGAACTTGCGGAAGTGCGGCTGATCGAGCCCTTCCGTTTCCGCCTTGATGACCTGGAGCATGGCAATGACGGCATTCAACGGGGCACGCAGCTCGTGGCTCGTCTTGCGCATGAGGAAACTCTTGGATTCTTCCAGCCGCGCGAGATGACGGTAGGCCTCCTCGAGTTCCCTCTCCCGCTGGCGGAGTCGCGCCGAGATGCTGGAGCCCAGAAAAACCGCCACCAGGAGCAGCCCGCTCAACGCCACCGTGAACTTGGCCACGGCGACCGGGTTCCGATAGAACTCCGCACCCATCGCCTGCCCGACATGCACGTGTTCCAGGATGCCGGCGTATTCGAGCCAGGCGATCGCATTGATGAGGGCCGCCCCCAGCAGCGCGTGAAAATACGCGTTGCGGGCCGAAAGAAGCTCGCTGGCGATGATCATCGGGCAGATGAAGAAGATCAGGAAATAGTTCTCGACGCCGCCGGTGAAATGCATCAGGACGGCCAGCGTGATAAGGTCGCAGATGATCTGCGCGTTCGCACAGGCGACGATGAACCGCTGGCTGACCCGCTGCTGGCGGTAGGCGTCCGTGACCAGCATCAGGAAGACGGCGTTGTACAGGAACAGCACGCAGATGGTGACGACGACCGGCTCGGGCGGGATACGGACGCTGAACTGGTACCAGCCGATGAACACGAGCCCCAGCGCGAGCACGCCGGCGAACCAGCGGATCGAGATGAACCAGCCGAGCCGTTCGAACAGCTCCCGCTCGGTCAGGTTGAGGGAATGATCCGGCACGCGGGCGGATAAGTCCGCCGATGAACCGGAAACGGAAGCGCCCGAGGTTACCTCCCCCTGACGGGCTTCGCGAACGTTCGGCAATTCACGACCACCTGGCATGCCGCCCCTCGTGTTTCGTACTGGACAACCCCTGTTCCCGCGAATCATCTCCAAGCGTCGCGCAGGCCGTCGATCATCCTTCAGGCATCGCGGCGATCCGATGTGGTGCGAGGCATACCGATCGGCTCTTCCGCCGGGCCGCCGGGGACTATCCTACGGCCTCGGGGCGGGAGAGAGCAATCGCTCTCCATCTGCACGCCGAGGGCATGCGAGTACAGGGGGCTGCGTGTCGGCTGCACTTTTCGCCCGCCGCCGGTCAATCTATACTGGCTTGCCGCATGGGACACAACGTCTACATCACGCGGCAGATACCGGAGGCGGGGATTCGTTTTTTGCGCGACCGCGGCGTGGACGTCGAGGTCAACCCGCACGACCGCAGCCTGAGCACCGACGAGCTGCGGGGCGTGGCGGCCGGCCGCGACGGCCTTTGCGCCATGCTCTCGGACCCGATCGACGCCGGCATCCTGGAGGCTGCGGCCCCGCGCTGCCGCGTCATCGCCAACTATGCCGTCGGTTTCAACAACATCGATGTTTCAGCCGCCACCGCCCGCGGCATCGTCGTCACGAATACCCCGGGCGTGCTGACGGAGGCGACGGCGGATCTGACCTGGGCGCTGCTGCTGGCCGTCACACGGCGCATCGTCGAGTCCGATCCGCTCGTGCGATCGGGGCGATGGACCGGGTGGGCTCCGTTGCAGTACCTCGGCCGCGACGTGTACGGTGCGACACTGGCCGTCGTCGGCGCGGGCAGGATCGGGACGGCCGTCGCGCGGCGGTCCGTCGGCTTCCGCATGCGCGTCCTCTACGTGGCCCGCCGGGACAACCCGGAACTCGATGCGATGGGCGCACAGCGGGTCGAGCTGGACGAGGCGCTGCGCGAAGCGGACTTCGTGAGCCTCCACGTGCCGCTCACGCCGGAAACGCACCACCTGGTCGGCCCGCAGGAACTGGCGATGATGAAGCCGACCGCTTACCTGATCAACACCGCGCGCGGGCCGGTCATCGACGAAGCGGCCCTGGTCGAAAAGTTGCGGGCCGGTCACATTGCCGGCGCGGCGTTGGACGTGTATGAAGAGGAACCGGCGCTGGCCGTAGGGTTGGCCGAGCTGCCCAACGTCGTCTGCGTCCCGCACCTGGGCTCCGCCACGCACGCGACGCGCACACGGATGGCCGAGATGGTAGCCGAGAATCTGTGGGCCGTTCTGGACGGCCGGCGGCCCGCCAACCCGGTCAACCCGGAGGTTTTCAAGCACAGCCGGCTTTAAGGTATTCCGCGGGCGCGCTGGGGCGTCCGCGTACAGGTTCAGCATCCGATGGCCAAAAGATATCTTTGGGAATTCCGGATTCAGATCCCGCCGTACGACAAGCTCATGGATGTGCTCGAGGCGTTTTTCGCCTCGTACCCCGGCGGTGATTACACGTGCGAGCGGCGCGAGCGTTACCGCCTCGAGTTCCGCCGCGGCTTGTGGAAAAAGAGCCTGCTGGGTATGGGCCAACTCGTTCCGGACCGCCTCGTAAAAGGGCAGTTCAACCGTTGGCCGACGATCGTCCGGGTTCTGGCGCGCCCCTCGCCCGGGACGTACGCGATCACGATCCGCTACGAGATCCAACTGCCCCGCTCCGTGCCCGCCTTGGCCACGAGCGTGCAGCGCTCCGTCGGCCAGCACGCCCGCAAGGAGCTCGAGGACTTGGCCAACTACCTGGCCGACTGCGCCGGGCTCGATGAAAAGCCCGAAGTGACGGCCCTCTAACCGCGGAGCATCCCTGCGTGGACGAATCCATCAGCCGGCGAGCCGACGAAGCGACGATCGACGTGTCGGTCATCATCCCGACCTACCGGGAGGCGGAGAATCTCCGCGTGCTGCTGCCGCGACTGGAGAGCGTTCTGTCCGGGATGCAGCGGAACCACGAGATCCTCGTTGTCGACGACCGAAGTGAAGACGGCACGGACGGCGTCGTCGGGCAGATGGCCGATCAGATCCCGGTGCGTCTCATCGTGCGGACGGGACTCCGCGACCTGAGCCTGGCGGTCCTGGACGGCCTGCGAGCCGCGTGCGGCCGCCTCCTGGTCGTCATGGATGCCGACCTGAGCCACCCGCCCGAGAGCATTCCGACGCTGCTGGACGCCCTCGAGGGCGATGCCGCGGACTTGGTCATCGGCAGCCGGTACGCGGCCGGCGGCCGAACGGAGGACTGGGGCGGTTGGCGCCAGTGGAACAGCCGCGTCGCGACCTGGCTGTGCCGCCCGCTGGCCGGCGGCGTCCGCGACCCGATGGCCGGCTTTTTCGCCCTCCGCCGGGCGACGTTCTTACAGGGCGACCGCCTCGATCCCATCGGCTACAAGATCGGCCTGGAACTCATCTGCCGCTGTCCCTGCCGCAACGTCGTCGAGGTACCCATTACATTCCGTGACCGGGCCGCGGGCTGCAGCAAGCTCAACTTCGAACAGCAGCGCCGCTACCTGCTGCACCTGAGCCGTCTCTATCGCGACTGTCGACCCGCCCTCGGCCTGGTGATGCGACCCCTGCTGTGGGCGATGCGCGGGGGCCTGGCAGCGGCTCAGCACATCCGCGCCCGACGGCGGTCAGAGCAGTCTTAGTGCCATGGGTCTTTCTGTCGGCCCGGCGGCTACCAAGGCCGGCCAAGCGCACAGGAACGATCGACGCGATCCCGCTCTATCAGACGAGCTTCGCGCCTGGACAAGCCTGCTGCGGGCGCCCTCAGGCGCTGGCCGGTGCTTTGGACCACTCTTCGGCAAAGGAAGGGTATTTGGCCAGCGCGAGGTGGAATGCATCGCGCAGCTTGCGCGTCCGCTCGTTGCTGTGGGGCGTGAAGCCGAACCGCTCTTCGTCGCGCGGTAGTTGCATCCTGGCCATTCGTTTCCAGCCCTTGTTCATGCCGTGAATGAACAGCGCGCTGGTCAGGCTGCGGGTCAGCCAGAACGAACGCAACGTCCTCAGCCAGACCCAGGGCGTGTTGGCCGCGGCATGGCGGAGCTCGTAGATCGTCTCGTCGAGCCGCTGGGCCGTCATCTGTTTCGGGTGGAAGACGGTTTCGACGAACGTGTAGCGCTCCCAGTCTTCGGGGTAGTTCGTCGCGAAGATCTTTCCCTCCGCCAGCCAGCGGTCATAGAGCGCGGTGCCGGGCAGCGGCGTCAGGTTGGTGATCTGGATCGTGTCGATGCCCAGCTTGACGGACTGGACGGCCGTCTCGGCCACCGTCTCTTCCGTATCCTGGTCGGCCCCGATGATGAACGCGCCGAAGACGGGGATGCCCGCGCGGTGGAACCCGTCAACAAGCTCCCTGTACCGCGCGAGATTGGTACGATTGATTCCCTTGTGGTAGTCCTTGAGCGACTCGGCGTTGAGCGTCTCGAAACCGATGAGCATCCCCCGGCAGCCGGCCTTGTAGGCCAGCCGGAGCCCCTCCGCATCGGCCCCCATGTTGATCGTCGTCTGGCTGAACCAGAGCCGCTTCTTGCCCCTCTCGATGATCGCCCGCAGCAGTTTCTTGGCCCATGCGGCGTGTTTGGGCCCGACGCCGAAGAAATTGTCGTCCACCACGAAAATGAACCGCCGGGGCGTGCTGTTCCACTCCTCGATGATCTCATCGATGTTCCGCCGGCGGATCGTCGGGCCGTTGTAGCGCGTCACGCTGCAGTAATCGCAGCCCACGGGACAGCCGCGTGAAGTCTGGATGCTGCTCACGTCATAGACGCCGTTGATCGGCTGAAGATGCTGGGCGGCCCGGCCGATGCCAGGCTGATCGAGTGCCGCGAACGCGCCCTCGTATCGGCGCGCCAGTTGGCCTCGTGCCGCGTCCTCGACGATCCGCGGCCACAGCGCGTCGCACTCGCCGATCGCGACGCTGTCCACGTACTGCGCCGCCTCGTCGGGAAGGGCCGATGCATGCGGTCCGCCCATGACGATCGGGATTCCTTCCGCGCGGCACTGGGCGGCGATCTCGTAGGCGCGGGTCGCGCCACTCGAATAGCTCGTCAGGGCCACGAGGTCGTAGCGTCCCCGCCGGACCTGCGTGTCGGTCGCCTCGAAACCGAACACCTCGTCGATGATCTCGACGGTGTGCGGCTCGGGCGTGCTTTCGGCCAGCACTTGAAGACCCAACGGCGGGATCTTGCTCCCGATCGTGTGGTATCCCTGGCAGCGGCGGGCCACCGGGTTGATGAAAGCGATACGCATGAGGAATCTCTCCCGCGATCCCACAAACATCCACCCCTGCGATCGGTCTGCTCGCTCGCCGGAAACCCGATGTCTCGGTGAGGACGGTCGCTCGACAGGTCATGGCCGCGCCTTGGATTCCTGTCGGCAGGTGTTTGACGAAATCACATATCAGGATAGGGACCCGCACGCCTGCGGTCAACTCAGAAGGCTGGTCAAATGGTTGAGGCAATAGTGATACAGGCGTGCCCGGCCGCGATCGGTTAGACTACCGCCTTTGACAGCATCGGCGGCGATCAAAACAGTGCGGTCGCAATCCCGGCTAAGATCGGAGCGGTCGGGGATGTGCCGTGTTCGGGAAGCGCAAGTAAGAGGCTTGCGCTGTGGCGGGTCCGGTCACCGCGTTTTGACCACAGTACAGTGACGACGACAGAGGGCAACGACTCATGAGCGACGTGGTGATGGAAAGAATCGAGCAGATTCTGCCGGTCGTCACGCGGCTTCGCCATGAGCTGCACGCCGAGCCGGAGATCTGCTTCGAGGAGCACGCGACGGCGGGGAAGGTCCGCGCGATTCTCGAGCCGATCAAGGCGCTGACGGTGCATCCCCCGCTGGTCGGCACGGACGTGGTAGCCGTCCTGAACGAGGGACGGGCCGGCCCGTGCTTCGCGCTCCGCGCCGACATGGACGCGCTGCCCATCGAGGAGGAAACCAGCCCGTCCGAGGTCCCCTACCGCTCGAAGGTGCCGGGCAGAATGCACGCCTGCGGCCACGACGGGCATACGGCCATGCTCGTCGGGACGGCTCTCGTGCTGGCCGAGCTGGCCGACACGCTGCCGGGCCGGCTCGTCTTCCTTTTTCAGCCGGCTGAAGAAGAGGGCGGCGGAGCCAAAAAACTCTGCGCCGCCGGCCTTTTCGAGCGATTCGGATTCGATGCGATCATCGCTCAGCACGCCTGGCCGACGGCGTCGGTGGGACGCTTCGCGCTGCGGTCGGGGCCGGCGATGGCATCCAACAGCCCGCTGTACATCACGGTTCACGGCAAGGGATCGCACGGAGCCTACCCGCACCGCGGCGTCGATCCGGTGCTCGTATCCGCCCATATACTGACGGCCCTTCAATCGATCGTGTCGCGAACGATCGACCCGCTCGAGGCAGCCGTCGTGACGGTCGGGCAGATCGCGGCCGGCTCGGCAACGAACATCATCCCGCCCTCCTGCCGGATGAGCGGAACGTTGCGGTTTCTCAAGCCTCAGGTCGGCCAGCATCTGCGCGACCGCATCGGGCAGATTGCCGAGGCGACCGCCCGCGCGCATGGTGCGACGGCTGAGGTGCGCTTCGGCGAGGGCTACCCTCCGACGATCAACGAGGCTTCGATGTGCGCGCTCATCGAGCGGACGGCCCGGGACCTCTACGGCGACGACGCGATCGACATGAACGAGCCGCCGAGCATGGGTGTCGAGGACTTCGCCTACTACGGTCAGAAAGTGCCGGCCGCCATGTACCGACTGGGAATTCGGCCGGCTGGCCAAGCCAGTTATCCTTCCCTGCACAACCCCCGTTTCGACTTCAACGATGACGCCCTGCCGATCGGCATACGGATGTTCTGCGAGCTCGCCCGCCGCTATCTGGCCGACCACGCCTGAACCGGTCGAACGAGAAGTTGACGAAAACTTCACGCGACGAATTCCCGCTACCACTTGGGTTCAGTAACTCGTTATCTGGCAGCATGTTAGCGTTTTTCCCCGAAACGATGTCGGAATCGCGTGGCACCTTTGCGTCGCGGAAACGCGGTATTCTTTGGTATAATATTTACTGTCTCGAAAAAGTCGTGGAGACGAGACACGTGACAAACCGCTCACTGCAAGGCCGACAGGTCCGAGTTGTGCTCTGCGCCGCACTGGCGGTGTTCGCCTGCGCACCGGCCGCGAACGCCGAGGCAGAAGATCCGCCCTCGCCCGAGTGCGTCGCTTCCATGCCCGGTCGCGAAGCGTTGCGACGCCCCCGCCCCGCACCCCAGTATCTTCACGCCGGTTCGGGCAGGGTTGCAGCACGGGGGACGGCGGTCGGGCCGCGCGAGTTGCAGTGGGAGAGGCTGAACGTCGAGCCGCTCATCGAAGAGGATCGCCAGTACCGCGGCTTGCCGGGGGTTCCCGAACGCATCGGCGTCAACCGCCCGCTACCGGGCGGACCCGTCGCCGCCGAGACGGCCGGCCTATGGACCACGCTGGAGGATGGACGCCGGCTGTGGTTTCTGCGGCTCGTCGTCCCGGAAGCCCGTGCGGTCCGCGTCCACTTCGACCGGTTCGATCTGCCCGATTCGGCGCGGCTGCTCGTAGCCGGTCCGGTCGATGCGCCGGCCGACGTCTACACCGCGCAGGGGCCGCTTGGTACAGGCCATTTCTGGTCCGCCCCGGTCAGCGGTCCAGTCGTCCACATCGAGTACGAGGCACCGGCCGACGAAGCATCCATGCCGGCAATCCGGATCGACGAGATCTCTCACATCTATCGCGCCCCCTTCGCATCCGCAGGGGTCGAGGAGACGACCGACGGCAGCCTGCCCATGAACGGGACGGAACCGCCTCTCGAGTGCCATGAGGACGTTAACTGCCACGCGGTGGACCCGGTCGCGCGGGATGCCGTGGGAGCGATGGTCTTCACCGTCTCCTCCAACACCTACGTTTGCACCGGTGCGCTGCTCAACGATGCCGACCCGAACACCTATGCCGGCTATTTTCTGACGGCCAACCATTGCCTCAGCTCACAGGCGGTCGTCGACACGCTGACCGTCTACTGGTTTTACCAGACCGATACGTGCGACGGGACCGTACCGGACCTCCAAACGCTGCCGAAAACCCTTGGCGGCACCCTGCTGGCCAACAGCGCGGTTAACGATTTTTCGTTCCTGCGCCTGGCCGACGATCCAAGCGACGGCCAAACGCTTGCCGGCTGGACGACGAACGGATCCGTCGACGATGTCAGTCTTATCCACCATCCCCAGGGCACGCACAAGCGCGTCAGTTTCGGTACGTCCACAATAGCCTCACCGCTCTGCGGCTGCTGCCCGCTCTCCAATTATTGGTACGTGCGCCTCCACCTGGGCACGGCCGAGACCGGCTCAAGCGGCGCCCCCCTGTTCAACGCGAACAGCCAGGTGGTCGGCCAGCTCTACGGGTCGTGCCTTTTGTACTGGTACACGGTACCCGACTGCGACAACTACGAGGAATACAACCTGATGTTCGGCAAGTTCAGCGTCAGCTATCCGTTCTTTGCGGACTATCTCAACGCGATCACACCCGACGACATGTACGAGCCCAACGACACGCTGGGCGAGGCGGCCGGCCTCGAGCCCGGCGCGTACACGCTGCAGCTCGTGGACTTCGACGATTACTTCGCGGTCATGGTGCCGATCGACGGCGAGGTGTCCGCGACGGCCGACTACGACCCGGCCGAAATGGACCTGAATCTCGAACTGCTCGCGCAGGACGGCACGTTGCTCGACGAAAGCCGGCTGGGGACCGGCACCGAGTCGGTCAGCGCGACCGTAACACGGGGAACCTACATCGTCCGCGCCCTCAGGAAACACGGCTGGGGAGGCGGTTACACGTTCGATCTGACGGCGCCACGGTTCCGCGGCGATTTCGATCTCGACGGCGACGTGGACATGGAGGATTTCACCCACCTTCAGCTCTGCCTGACCGGGCCCGTCACCGAACAGGACGACCCGAATTGCTTCAATGCCCTCCTGGATGACGACCTGGACACCGATCGCCAGGACGTCACTCTTTTCCTGGAGTGTGCGAACGGGCCGTTTATCCTGCCGCCTCCCGAATGCGGCCCCTGAGCCGCAATGACGCTTGGCCGACCCGCTGGTCCTGTTCCATCTTCGAACTTTCCCTGACCCGTAAGGGTGGAATTGTAGGGTGCGATGCCCGTATCATAGCAGGCTGGCCAACGGAGCCGGCGAGGGGCGACGGCGACCGCCGGGGAAGGCGTGCCCCGGCGCATCCGTGCCGCTCGAAACCGGGCTTTGACAACCGGCCCGGTGGGAACGTCGGCAAATGGCGTAGTACTCCCGCTTGAACGTACTGACTCGTGAGGCACGTACGCTGATGGCGAAAAAAGACAGAAAAATCGATCCGCGGTTCCTCTGCGAATCGGGGACCGACGTATTCAACGGTAACGAGCTGCTGGTCAAGGGGGCGCTGGAGACCGAGGGCGGCGTTCACCTGATGACCGGCTACCCCGGCTCGCCGGTCGCCACGTTCTTCGACGTGCTGGCCGACGGAGCCGAACTGCTCAAGGAGCGCGGGATCGAGTGCCGCGTGTCCAACAATGAGGCGCTGGCGGTGGCGGCCGTCAACGGCACGCAGATGGGCCCGCTCCGCGCGATGGCCGTCGTAAAGTCGGTCGGCCTGCACGTTGCCAGCGACGCGCTGGCCCTGGGCAACCTGGCCGGCCCTCACCGCGAGGGCGGAGCCGTCGTCGTGTCCGGTGACGACCCGTGGAGCGAATCGACGCAGGTACCGGCCGACTCGCGCTTCCTGTTCCGCCACCACCAGGTGCCGGTTATCGAGCCGAGCACGCCGCAGGAAATCAAGGACTATGTCAACGTGGCCTTCAAGCTGTCCCGTGCGGCCGGCCTGTACCTCGGCTACGTTCTCACCACGCCGCTGGCCGACGGGGGCGGCACGGTGCGCTGCGGGCCGAACCATTACCCGTTGACCAACGTGCACCATCCCTTCGAGCTGGACACACGACAGCTCGACCTGGAGAGTACGGTGCTGTTGCCGCCGCGGACGGGCCAGCGCGAGCGGGACCTGCCGGAAAGGTTCGAACGCCTCCTCCGCGAGGTGCGGGGCCTGGGCGTGAATCGCTTCGAAGACGTATCGGGCTCCGATGAGTTGTTGCTGGTCACTAGCGGGATGGCCTACCAGTACGTGCGGCAGGCGCTGGCTGAACTCGGTTTGGACGAGGCCCTTCCGGTCCTCAAGCTGGCTGTCACGTATCCGCTCGACGACCGAATCATCGAGCCGCTGCTGGCACGTTTCAAAAACATCGTCGTCATCGAAGAACGGCGCGCTTTCATCGAGGAGCAGATCGACGAGATGGCCGTCCGCGCTGCGCAGCGAGGGCGAGGCCCCATCGCCAAAATCTGGGGCAAGCAATTGCCGGGCACGCTGAGCGGCATTCCGTCCGTGCTGGGATTGAACGTGTCGATCATAACCGAGCGTCTCGGCGGCCTGCTGCGGCAGATGGACAGCCCCCACGCGCGGCGGGCCGCGGCCCGCATCGACGCGGAACTGGCCGTCATGGAGGAGGCTGCCCGGGTCATGGCCGACGTGCCCGTCCGAACGCCGACGTTCTGCCCGGGGTGCCCGCACCGCGACTCGTCTGCCGTCCTGCTGGAGCTCCGGCAACGGCTGGCCGACGCTCGATACATGCGGCGCCGCCACGACCGCGGGCCGATCGACCTGGTCTTCCACGGTGACACCGGCTGCTACACGATGCTCATGTTCGAGCCGAATGCGCAGCTCATGCACAACTACTCGGGCATGGGGCTGGGCGGCGGCACGGGCAGCGGGATCGACCCGTTCATCACCAACAAGCAGGTCGTGTTCATGGGCGACTCGACCTTCTTCCATTCGGGCGTCACGGCCATCAGCAACGCCGTCGCAGCCGGCCAGGACATCACCTTCATCATCCTGGACAACGGCACGACGGCGATGACCGGCCACCAGCCGCTGCCGTCGGTCGACCACGACTTGCTCGGCCGGGCGATCCCGGCCCAGGACATCGAGCGCGTCGCCAAGGCGATTACCGGGAGAAGCGTGCCCGTCCTGCGCGTCAACCCGGAGGAGCGCAAGAGCTACCGCCGGCTGCTCGAACGCACGCTGCTTTCTGACGGGGTCAAGGTCATCATCGCCGACAAGGAATGCGGCATCACGTACCATCGACGACGGATGCGGGCGATGCGGGCCGAGCAGCGAAGGCAAGGGTACGTGCGCCGGACCGTGACGATGAACGTCACGCCGGAGGTCTGCGAGTACTGCCTGGAATGCACGAACAACACGGGCTGCCCCGGGCTGGGGACGATCGCGACGGACTACGGCCCCAAGATCCAGACGGACCTGTCCTGGTGCGTCAACGACGGTGCCTGCGCGCGCGTGAGCGCGTGCCCGGCCTTCGAGGAGGTGATCATTACGCGGCGCCGTCCCCCGACGCCGCGCGGGCACCGGATCATTCTCCAGGACATCCCGGACGTCGCGCAGAAGGTGTCTGCCGACGTTTGGCGGGCCTACCTGGCCGGCGTCGGCGGCATGGGCATCGGGACGGCCACGAGCATTCTCGTCCAGGCCGGCCGGGCGGAAGGCTACCACGTCTGCTTCAGCGACACGAAAGGGCTGGCGATCCGCAACGGCGCGGTCTATTCGCATATCGTCTTCGCCCGGCGCGACGAGAACGCGAGTATGAAGGTCGGCTACGGCAAGGCCGACCTGCTGCTCGGGCTCGACCCGATCGAGGCGGTCCGGGCGGTCGACGGCAAGGGCAAGCACCGCGTGGCCAGTTCGCGCCGGACGTCCATCGTCGTCAACACGGACCCGAGCCCGACGATCCGCGCGCTGATGGGGGTGGATCCCATCCGCGTCGATGAACTCGAGAACAACCTCCGGCAGGCGAGCCGGGCGAACGGCTACTTTTCAGCCCGCGTCTCGCTGCTGTGCGAGCGCATCTTCGGCACGAAGCTCTACGCGAACATCACGATGCTCGGCATCGCTTACCAGCGCGGCCTGCTGCCGGTCGCGTTGCGAACGCTCAAGGAGGCCATCCGGCGAACGGTGCCGGCCGACGTCAGCAAAAACCTGCGGGCCTTCGACGTCGGGCGCAAGCTCGTAAGCCGACCCGACCTGTTCGCCGACCTGTTCGGTGAGCAAAGCACCTCGGGGAAGCGTTCACTCGCCCGGACGGTGCGCGAAAAGGCGGCCTACCTCAATCTCCGGCTGATGGGCACCCGCCGGGCGCTGCGCGAGGATCGGCCCGGAGCGGCCGGCAAGCGCCGCCTGCCGGACACGAAGCTGGCCCGTGCTTACAAGCACATGGTCTTCACGACGCTGCGGGCTTGCCGCGAACTCGACCGCGAAACGATGCGCGACATCGCGGTTCGCATTTACGACCTCATCCAGTGGGGCGGCGTGCGCTGTGCCCGGCGCTACGTGCAGCGCGTGCGCCAGGTGTTCCTGGCTGACGAGGAAGCCCACGGGTTCACCGCGACGCGCGCGGTCGTGTGGAACCTGGCCAAGCTCATGCTCATCAAGGATGAATTTTACGTGGCTGCACAACTGACCAGCTACGAGAAGCTGCGCCGCGACCGCCATCGCTACAACATCAACCCGGCCAACGGAGACCGGTTGCGCTACCGCCGGACGTTCCACCCGCGTATACTCGGCCGACAGATCGACATCCGCATCCCGCACGCGTCACTCTATCTGCTGCGCAACCTCCGCTTCCTTCGCAGGGTGATCCCCTTCTGGCGGTACCGGGAACGGCGGTTCCTTCGATGGTACGAAGGGCTCGTCGATGCGTTCATCCACGATGGCGGGGCTGCCTATGGCGCGTACCTCGAAGCGCTTCAGACGGCCGAATCGGTCACCGGCTACGCGGAAGTCCGCTGGCCGAAAATGCAAGCGGCCCGCGCCAAGACCGACCACCTGCTCACAACCGCACGCACCACCCCGGCAAGCCGCGTAAAACGCACCGGCTGAACGAGGGACGTGGCCGCATCCACGAGCCTTTCACTCCCGCGTCTTGTTGACCTGCGCATCGGTCCTTACCATGCCAACATGGAACAAACAACGCATGACGTCGCGGTCGTCGGCGCGGGTGTGGCCGGGACAGCTTGTGCGCTGCTGGCGGCTCGACAGGGTTTGCACGTCATTCTGATTGAAAAGCAGCCGCGCAATGAGTCGCTCTTGCGGCCCGACTGGCTGCCAAGCCGGGCACGCGCGCTGTTGGCCGGCTGGAAGATCGACCTCGGGCCCTTGATCGGACCGCCTTTCAAAGGCGCGACGTTCCATTCGACCGACCTTTCAAAGCATACCGATACTACCGAAACCGAGCCGCCGGCCTTTCGCATCGATTATTCGCGGCTCGTCGGGCACCTGCGCGACTGCGCCCGACGGACGGGTGTCGATCTGCACCACTACCCCGACGCCGCAGCCATTGCGTGCGGCGAAAAATCAGTCCGCCTGACCTGGGCCGACCGCGAACCGGTCGAAGCGCGGTTCCTCGTCCGGGCCGACGGAACGCAACAGCCGGCCGAGGCGGAAACCGGCGTGTGGATAGCCGAGTTGCATCTGGCTGGTCTCGATGCATCGGCTCCCGATCGACTCCACTGGATTCTCGGGCTGGATCGGTGGCGGGCGCTGGCAAGCTGGTGGTCGGACGAGGCGCGCGTCGTCGTGCGCCTCGCGGCTTCGGGGGCACCCGATGAGTTAAGGCAGCGCCTCGTGACATGCGCAAATCGGGCGGTTTCCCAACGATGGCTGAACGGCCGACCGCGAATCGAGTCGTCCAAGGTCATGCTCCGTGCAGCCCCCCCCACCAACGCGCTCGAAAGAGAGTCGCACGTCGACAAGCGAACGTTGTGGATCGGTGACGCGGGCGGTTTCGTCTCCACAGCGACACGCGAAGGGA
>Ga0272443_10001026_pt1 | contig 44457 bp, 36 predicted proteins | sample SSMAcet12_FD_193581 | JGI IMG/M metagenome (GOLD analysis project Ga0272443, IMG submission 193581) | Marine sediment archaeal communities from Little Sippewissett salt marsh, Falmouth, MA, United States - SSM-Acet-12 | ecosystem: Environmental > Aquatic > Marine > Wetlands > Sediment ...
TCCGGGCGACGGTGTCGTCGATCTGCTCGGTGCTCAGCATCCCAACGGTGATGGCATCGACCAGCTCGTTCTCGAAAACGAACTTCAGCGACGCGTCCTTCTGTTCGGGGCTGGTGAGCCGGCCGGCACCGAAGATCTTCATACCGATGATCGATTTTCCATTGGCCTTGGCCTGCTTGAGCACGGGCACGACCTCTTCGACCGACGCATCCATCATGGCCTCGCGCCCGACATTGTTGATGCGAGCCAGAATCACGTCCACCCACGGATGCGTCGCGGCCGCCTTCAAGGCGCCGAAGTCGTGGCACGAAACGCCCACGGCCTTCACCGCACCCTTGTCTTTCAACTCGTCCAGCTCGTCCCGCACCCGCTTGTGCTGCTCGGGCCACTCGCTGTTTCTCATGCAGTGCATCAGGCAGACATCGATCACGTCGGTATCCAACTCCCGGCGAAAACGATCCACCTCGGCCTGGGCCCCGCCGGAGAATGCGTTCCAATACTGCGTCTCGGGCCAGATCTTGCTCAGATAGGCGATGTTGTCCCGCGCCTTGCCATTCAGGGCGTGCCGCACATAGCGGTGCGAACCGTACAGATCGGCCATGTCCATGAAAGTGATGCCGCGTTCGAGGCCGTGATGAATGAGTTGGTCAAAAGCCTTCTCGCCCAGTCGCGTGTGCGCCGAGGAACGGCCACTGCCGTTGAAGCCGGTCCCCTGGGCCAGGCGTGAGACCTTGATCCCGGTCTTGCCCAACGTCACGATGTCGCTGGCCGCCCGCTTGCCGGCGGCCGCTTGCGCCGAACCGGTGGGCAGCCACTCGGGGCCTGCGGCCAACGCCCCTGCGCCGGCCAGCGCTGCGCCAAGAAACCGCCGACGGGTGCAATCACGATGTGTATCTCCCAGGTGCGCTGCATGTTGATCCATGATTCGTTCCTTTCACGCTCTGTCTGTCAACGCTCCACCCTCAAGCTCAATCGTCAGGCCGCGGCATTCGGCCTCCACCTCGCGGAGTCCCATTGTACCGCCTGACGGGCCGGCCTCCAAGCCCCAATACGCCCAACACCGCTGCACAGATCGCCCGGATTCTCGTGAATTCCGCCAAAAAGCAACTCGATATTGCGTCGGAGGCCCTTAATCGGTAGGCTGGAATATGGAGAATCCGCAGGTCCAGACCTGCATGATGAAACTCGGGCGGGGCTGGTCAGGCAGCGACTAACAGAGGGCTGATCGGTCTCGCCCCTTTCTATCTCGCAGCCGTGCGGATCGGCGTTGGGCCCGCACGACCGGGAATTGAGCAACGCGGCCTCCAATCCGGCTACTGCGGACTCTTCGTCGCCAGGATGTAATCCAGCCCGAACATATGGCTCTTCACCGCCTCCGGATTCGCTCCTAAAACCGTCACCTCCAGCGTGTTCTTGCCCTGACGGAGCCGACAGATCGGGAGCGTGATATCGACGGCGACGACCGACGGGTTATAGAGGTCCAGAGATTCGATCTTCGTTTCTCCATTGACCGTCAAACGCACGATAGCGTAGTCCCGCGCCTTGGTCGTGCCCAGCGTGACCTCGTAATCCCCCGCTTCTTCTGCGGAAAACTCGACGATCATACGGTCCTGCTCGTCGGCGTTACGCCACCACAATTGCTGATTGTTGCTCCAGCGATACTGGGGCAAGTTCTGAATTTCCGTGGTCCCACCGGTGTATTCGGTCACCTTCAGTGCCTCGCCTTCGAGCGCGTTCTCTACGTGGCGGGGTTTGATGATGTCTTCCACCGACCGCGGAATGGCACGCTGGGCCTCCTCTGGGCTCGGCTCGACATCGCACGTCGCACCGGGTCGGGCGTACCAGAACGTCGTCGGCGCGTAGTTCATCTTCGTCCGCGCCCAGTGCCAGAGCTCCATGTCGAACTTGATCGCCGTGCTGAAGGGAATGGCGTCCAGCGCGCGGTAGCGAACGTTCACGGTGAAACCCGGGATCAGATTGCCGTCGCCGCTGGGCTGGGCGTGAAATGCCGACTGGAAATACTCGGGCTTGCACCAGGCGTAGCCGTAGTAATCCTCCGTGCCCGTGCCGATGTGGGAGGGGAAGGACTCGCCGTCGACGTAGATCTTCTCATCGCCCTCACCCCACCAGGTGAAGGCCGTGTTGAACAGCGTCAGGGCGTCGCCCACATAAGTGCCCTGGCCCTTGACGGTGACCCAATTCAAATCGAGGGCGCCGTGATCGCGGGCCTTCTCGTTGGACTGCGTCTCGATATGGGTCCATTGCTTCCAGGCGGCGTGGAAATGACACGAACGCTCGTCCCAGCCCCAGGACCCGGTGAGGATGCGGCCCGATGCCAGTTCGACCGGCTGGGCGCCGAGGTTCAGGATCGTGATCTTGGCGTGCCGACGAAACGGCATCACCCAGTAGCACGAAAGCGTTTCGTCGGTGACATCCGTATACCACGTCGCGTGTGGACGCAGGTGGTAACCGGTCCCGAAGAAATCACCGATCGGACACCACACCGTATCCGCTCCGTCGCAGGCAATCTTGACGATGGTGGACCGCAACGCCTGGGGCAAATCGTCCGCTTGCAGTTGGAATTGCAACGAACGAACGGCCCTTTCCCCATCGACCGTCACAGACCGTTCCTGGCCAGGCTCAATGCGTCCCGTCAAGGTGTCCTCGGTGACGCGATCCAGACCAAGGCGCGTGTTCTGCGCCAACATCTTCTGTACGCGATTCAGCACCGATGCCGCCCGTGCCAGAGTCGCCATCGCGAAGGATTCCACCTGCGTGCCTGGCTCGTAGGTGCGGTAGTTGATCTGGTAGTAAAGCGCTTCGCCCCGGCGCGCGCCCAGATCTATCAGCACGTCGGTCTCGTAGGTGATCTTGCAGTGTTTGGCATAGGGGATAGGCAAATACAGATTATGGCCGCGATGCCGATAGGCCGTCTGAGGCGAGACACTGTGCGACAGTGGTTCGCCCACGAGCGCCCCACCGCTAATCAGATCGGCCATGGGCCCCTCGATAACCGGCTCGGCCTGCCCGTCCAGGTAGACGCGCATCGTCCCGTTGCTGAATTCCCCTCCGCCGGGACCGTGCCAGGTGGCCCAGAAGCGCACCACCGCACCGGGCCCGTCGACGTCCATCAGGACGTGCTCGGTGCGGCCCTGATTCTCCTCGACCCGCACGAAGTAGCTGCGGTCGGCATTCGCCCACCACGTGGCGGAGCCAGGCTCGGTCGAGTTGCGGTCGTAGCTGCTGGCCTGCTTGCACGTATAGGCCGGGCTGGGCAGCCGCGCGATGCTGCTGCGCTGCACCATTTCCTCCAGCAGCGATTCCAGCGTAATCGCACCGGAGGCCGTATTCAGGGCGGCCAGAAGGATGGACAATCCGATGAGCGTCGTTTTTCGGTCCACGATGTCACCTCTCCAACTAAGCGTTCTGCCGTTGCTGCTTCCTCTGGGCCAAACCCAGTCATTTTACACGGAAGAATCATATCACACCACTGGTGGATTCTCTACCGGGAATCTTGTATGATGGGGTCGGTGCTCTGGATCCTTTCACCAGGTGTTCGACCGGAGGCGATCATGCAAAATAGAGACACGTCATCGTCTTGCCCCAAGAGCGGAAGGCGCCTCAAGCCAACCCGCAATTGCGGCTGGGTCCGCTGGATATACCCGATCACGGGACTGGCGGCGTTGATCTGGTTCCTGATTCGCGTCATACCGAAACCTTCTCGCGCCACCTATCCATGTCAACGTACCGCTATGCCACTGGCGTCGGGCTTCGTCGTATGGTTGCTGGGACTGGTGGGCTCGGTCACCGTCTTCCGAAAGGGCAGGCATCTGCTGAAGGAATCTCGCCTGGCATGGGCGTGCGTGTGCCTGGCCATCGCAACGGTGATGGGCCTTGTCTCGCTGGCCCATCTACCCGAGCGACTGGCTAAGGCGGGCGAACCCTGGGGGCCTCACGAGCCCCTCGGTCAGGCCAGGGGAATCCACCCAGGACGGGTCGTCTGGGTCCACGACCCGGACGCCACCGATTGGGAGGGGTACGAGTCACCGAGACGTTGGTGGGACCCTAATTGTACCGACCTGGCGGTCGTGGAGAAGATGGTCTCGCAGGCCGTGCGCGGTGTCGCCGGCGTCAATAACGATGCCGCGGCCTGGGACGCCATCTTCAGGCATTTCAACAGCGAGCGGGGCCGTGAACAAGGTGGTTACCGCGCGGGCGAGAAAATCGCCATCAAGATCAACCTCACTACGTGCAACGCTGCGGGTGAGCAGGTCGATCCGATCACGTACAACAAGAAGTCCAGCATCATGAACCGTATCGACAACTCGCCGCAGATCATCCTCGCGCTGCTGCGCCAGTTGGTCAACACCGTGGGCGTCGATCAGAACGATATTACGATCGGTGACCCCACCGGGCTGATACCGAACTTCTACTGGGACATGCTCACGCCCGAGTTTCCGAACGTGCACTACCTGGACAATTACGGCGGCTCCGGCCGAACGCGTGCCGAGTTCTCCAACGTGCGGCTCCATTGGAGCACGGCCGCAGCAAACCGCAGGGTCCGGGACTATCTGCCCGTCTCCTTTACCAAAGCGGATTACCTGATCAACTTCGCCATCCTCAAGGGCCATTCTTCCGGCGTGACCCTGTGCGCCAAGAATCACTATGGCTCGCTCATCAGAACGCCCAGTTGCTATCTCCGCCCGGAACTGCCCGGCCTCCCAGGTGACGGAGCATCCCTGAGCTACTACAACATGCACTACAGCCTGCCGAACGCCAACCAGAACCCGCCGTGGAGTCCCGGGATCGCCCAATACCGATCCCTGGTGGATCTGATGGGCCATGCTGAGTTGGGCGGCAAGACGGTGCTCTACCTGATCGACGGCCTTTACGGCGGCTACTATTGGGAAGCCCATCCCTACAAATGGGAGACCTGGCCCTTCAACGGCGACTGGCCCTCGAGCATCCTGGCTTCCCAGGACCCGGTGGCCATCGACTCCGTCGGGTATGATTTCGTCAACGCCGAATGGCCCGACGTCGTGCGGTACGGACACACCCCGGCCCCGCGCTACGACATGGGGGGCGGCGCCGAAGATTACCTGCACGAAGCCGCCCTGGCCCACGATCCACCGTCGGGCACCTTCTACGACCCCGAGCACCAGGGTGATGTGACGTCTTTGGAAAGCCTGGGCGTGCACGAGCACTGGAACAACCCGATCGATAAGCAGTACTCGCGCAACCTCGGCACCGGAGAAGGCATCGAACTGGTGCTACTGCACAGTGGCGCGATCACCGGGGACATCGACAACGATGGGGACGTGGATGACAATGATCTGTCGCTGCTATGCGACGCCTGGCTCCAGCCCATTCGGCCGAACCGCCCGAACGCGGACCTCAATGGAGACGGCATCGTGGATGGTCAGGACCTGATGATCATGACCAACAACTGGGGGATCGTCACCACGCAATAGCAAAGACCACCACGACATCTGCTCTTGCGCTACGAGACGCCATGCAGTCGGCGACCGACAGGACCGTCGAAGTTGGGGGCCGTTTTGAAGGGTTCGAAGTCGCCGGTCAGTGCTGCCTCCTTGGTCTTCTCCAACAGGTTCGCCTGGGCCTGGGCGTTCATCGGTGTGAAGGCCCGCGCGGTAGCGACGTTGGCTTCGAGCAACTCTTCCGACTCCATCCCCGAGACGATAGTCGAAACGGGCTGACTCCAAATGTACTTCAAGGCCTCTTCCGGCGTCGTGACATTGGCGCGCAACACGTGGCCACTGGCCATCGTCTTCATCGCGATCACCCCAATGCCGCGTCGCACGAGAATGGGCAGAACGTGCTGCTGAAAGCTCTTGTAGTGTGGATCGAACACGTTCATCGGCATCTGCACCGCATCCCATGGATAGCCGTAAGCCAGCATCTTCAGGTGCAGCATCGGGTCGCGGTGGCCCGTGAAGCCGATGAAGCGCACCTTGCCCTGCTTCTTCGCCTGGTCGGCCGCCTCGATACCGCCACCGGGCGCGAAGATCATCTCCGGGTCCTTGTCGTATACGATCTCGTGGAACTGCCACAGATCGATCACGTCCGCGTGCAGTCGGCGCAGGCTGTCTTCCAGATGTTGCATAGCGGTCTTCTTGTCACGACCATGGTGCTTTGTCATCAGGAACGCTTTGGCGCGGTAGCCATCCAGCAGGGCCTTGCCCATGTATTCCTCGGCCCGGCCATCGTGATATTCCCAGGCGTTGTCCAGGAAGGTCACGCCCATATCGATGGCCTTGCGGATCAGGCGTACAGCGCGATCCGCATCGCGACCGCGACCGGCATGATGACCGCCAAGCCCAAGCATGGAGATCTGCGCGCCTGTGGCACCGAGTGGCCGCGTAGGGATGCCGTTGCTGCCGGAACGCGCCCAAGCCTGCGGCAGCAGACTCGTGGCACAAAGGCTACAAGCGGTGCTCTGTAGAAATCCTCGTCGGGTAACGATGCGCTCTGCCATCAGTCCACTCCTTAAAGCTCTGTGACAGTTGCTTCTGGGCTACGACCGGGCTTTCTTGTCGCCCGGCAGATCGAAGTCGTCCTGCGTTCGACGACCCCACTGAGCGAGGTAATCGCGGTGCTGTTGCACAACCTCCGCCAACTCGGGTCGGTCGACAAGATTCTCCATTTCGCCCGGGTCGGCTTCCATGTCGATCAACTGCTCGCGGCGCTGCCCTTGGTCATACGCAATGTACTTGTACCGGTTCGTCCGCACCATGCGGGCCTTCGCAAAACCGGCCTCGCCTACCTTGGCCCAGTTGCCAAAACTCGTCTCCGAGACCAGGTACTGCCGCCAGGTGGCCTGGACACGCCCCTCCGCCAGCCGTCGGACGCTGCGCCCCAGGCAACCGTCCGGCACCCTCGCGCCGGCATAGTCGCAGATCGTCGGCAACAGATCCAGTCCCGATGAGACCAAGTGATGATCGACCCGGCCTGCCAACGTACGCCCCTTCCAGGCGACGATGAACGGTACGCGCGCCGACTCGTCGTACAACGACCATTTCTGGTTCCAGCGATGCCGGCTGTGCCCGTCGCCATGGTCGCTCGCGAAAATCACCACGGTATTCTCTTCCTGGCCCGACTCGCGCAACGCGGTCAGGACCTTGCCAATCTCAGCGTCGACCTTCTCGACCAGACGATAATAGCCCCAAAGGTATTCGCGAAATTGCTTCTCATCCCAGAAGTGAGACCGATAGACGCGCGCGGAATTCTCCTTTTGCCAGGCGCGCAGTTGGTCGGGCTCGCCGGCTGGGATCTCGAAATTGTCGGGCAACGGTGGCAATTCCGCTTCCGTCGGCGTCGGACCGATCCCCCCTTCGAACCGTGTGAGGTCTTCGCCGCGGGCCAGTTGACAGCAATCGTGTGGATTCAGCAGAGAAACGACGAGGAAGAAGGGTTTGTCATGACTGTCGCGGAGAAATTGCACCGCGCGTTCGGCCCGCTCAGCATCGTGGCCATGACCACCGCCCAGCACCACCTCGGAAAAGCCATGCACTTCTCTGCGCGACGTCGGAATCGTCAGATGCCACTTGCCGATGTAGTGACAATCGTATCCGGCGTTCGCCACAGCTCGACCGAGAGTCATGAAAGGGAACATTCCCTGACTGACGCTGCAATTGACATAGACACCCGCCTCGTGAGGCATCCGGCTGGAGAACATGGCCGTGCGCGAGGGCACACAAAGCGGAAACGAGCAATAGGCCTTGTCAAACCGCACACCCAGCGCTGCCAGGCGATCCAATGCGGGCGTGTGGAGATGCAAATTGCCCGTGCAACTCATCGCGCCGGCAAACTGCTGGTCGGTCATGATGTACACGATGTTGGGTCGTCGATCGCGACCCTCGACGCGTGCCGCGCCGCCCACCGCCAGCGAAGCCAAGGTCAAGCCGCAAGCCCTCAGGAAACCACGCCGTGTTGTTATGCACCGTTTCGACATCCGATTCACTTGCATGCACCTCCAAACCGCATCCTTAGTCAATCCCGTGCGAAGAAAAGCCAATCCGTGTTGACCTGGTCGATCAGGTCATTGTTGAAGGTCACTTCCTTGATAGCCACCTCTGAGAACACGCCGCGGAGAGCACGGGCGAAGGGGGAACTCTCGGCGTACGACCACACCGCAAGCACCCCGTTGGGAGCTAAGTGCGCCTTCGCTCGTAACAGACCTGCCTCTGTGTAGAAGGACGCATTCGCATCGCCCAGGTTCTCATCGGGAGAATGGTCGACGTCGATCACAATGAGATCGAACCGCTTTTCCGGCGACCCCAGAAGCTTCTCGTAAACATCGCCCGCCACCAGAGACAAACGCGCGTCGGCCTTCAGTTGCTCCGCTAATGGGAACAGGCCCTGACGCAGCCAGTCGATCACCGCGGGCAAAAACTCGACCACCTCAACCGAGGCCACGCGTGGGCAAGTCAGTACTTCGCCCGCGGTGTAACCCAGGCCGAGTCCACCCACGAGCACCTGCAAGTCCTCCCGGCCGTTCATGGCGAGCGCGTGCGTGGCAAGTTGCCGTTCAGACAGCGTGTTGTAGCTGCTCATCAGGAATTCGTGATTCAGTGTGATTTCCGTCACGACCGTCCCGGGCCGCGAAAGCAACTCGCGCCGCCGCAGGCACAGGAGGCCCAGAGCCGTCGTCTCATACGCGAGGATTTCAATATTGGATGGACTCATACCAACCCACAGTACACCGCCGAATGAGGCTTGCCAAAGGCAAAACACGGAAATCGCAGCGAGGCCGAACGCGGTTCCGGACAATCAGTAGTCCTTGCCGTTGAGACTCCGCACGACAGAGGCAAGCCACGCTTCGAGCCGGGCTTTCATCGCCTGGGCCCGCTCGGGCTGGGCAGCGAGCACATCGCGGCTCTCCTGCGAATCGTCCACCAAGTTGTATAGCTCGAACTTCACGTCGTTCTTTTCGATGCGATGTAGCTTCCAGGGCCAATCCAGCCAGGCGGCGTGCCCGGGGAAGTGGTCCTCCGGATACTGCTTGGAAATCGTGCCCGCTTCCGAGCGCAGGCGCGAAGGGTCGTCCACCTCTTGGTCCGCCTGCTGGGCCGCCAGCAAACTGGTCATCCACTTCTTGCTGGGTGTGCTGATGCCGCGTGTAGGATGATCCCAGAAACCCATGGGTTGGGCCCGGCGACGCATCCGGCCCTCAATCAAGGGAACCAGGCTGATGCCATCGAGTGGCGGCTGTTTGGGCATCCGTACCCCCGCAATCTCCAGCAGCGTCGGGTAGATGTCCGAGGTGTTGCACGGAACGTCGGTCACGCGGTGCCCGGGAATGCGAGCGGGCCATTCGAGCAGCGCCGGGACGCGCAGTCCCCCTTCGTAGATCTGGGCCTTATGCCCCCGGCCACCCGTGGAACCAACTTTGGGAAGCCCTCCATTGTCGCTGCAATACCACAGGATCGTGTTGTCGCGCAGCCCCAGCGTCCGCAGTCCCTGGCGGAGCTTGCCAAAGGCGCGGTCCATGCCTGTGATCTCGCCGTAGAAGTGCTGGTGCGCTTTGTCCTGATTCTCGTAGAGTGCACGGTCCCGTTCAATCGCCTGGTGGGGCAGGTGCGGCGAGCCAAACCAGACCACCGCCAGGAAGGGTCGCGGCGACTGCGCCTGCTTGCGCATGAATTTTAGGGCCGCGTCTACCGTGACCTCCGAGCTTTCGCCGTGCGTCTGAACAGCTTTCCCCTCTCGGCTGAGAATCGGATCGTTGTCGAAGAAGTTCGGCGCCGAGAGCCACTCATCGAACCCACACGCCCCGGGATTGACGGGACTGCCCTTGACGACCGAGCCCAGATGCCACTTGCCAAAATGGCCCGTGACATAGCCGGCGGTCTTGAGGGCCTCCGCCACCGTGATCTCCTGCGGGCGCAGGGCATGGCCCCATTTGAAGACCGCGGAGCGATTGGGATGGCGACCGGTCATGACGCTGGCGCGCGTGGGCGAGCAGACCGGCGCGGCGGCGTAGAAACGGTCGAAGCGCAAGGCCTCAGCCGCCATGGCATCGAAGGACGGCGTCTGCACGACCCGATGGCCGTTATAGGCCATGTCACCCCAGCCTTGATCGTCGGCCATGCACAGGACGATATTGGGCTTCGGCGCCGGTGACTGTCCCCACGTGGGCACCCCTCTCGCCACTGACCAACTCACACCTGCGCCGAGAACCTTCAGGAACGCGCGTCTATTCACTTGCATGAATCTCTCCTTTCCGATCACCTGCCCTATCCCGATGCCGGCTCAATTCCACGATCAGCACGTCATCTTCGGCCGGCCCCTTGCGAAAGCGCTGCACCTCATGCAGCAAGTCCTCTGAGACGGCCTCGCGCGAAGCCACCGATGCCTTATCCTGCAGAACCCGCTGGAACCCCTCAATCCCCAGCATCTCGTCACGGCTGTCGTGCGCCTCGATGACCCCATCGGTATATAAGACGACGCGGTCGCCATCGACGAACGCCTGAACCTCCGTGGGACACTCGTACAACAGATCGTCCAACACGCCCAGCATGACGGCATTGGAATTCAGAGCCACACAGGGGCTCTGGGCACACAGCACAAAGGGCGGCGGATGACCGGCGTTGGCCCATTCGAGTTGATCGCCTTGCTGGTCGATGCGCACCGCCACCGCCGTGGCGTAGACGTCGTGCCTGGCCATCGAAACACAGAAATACCGATTCAGCGCCTTGAGTACATCTCCCGGACGACGGTCGTCATGTTCGCCAAAGAGCCGGTCGAGTTCCCCGTGGATGCGATTGACCGTCAGCGCCGCGGTGATGCCGTGGCCCGTGACGTCCAGCACCACAATGTTCAGACGCTCGGCCTGGTCACGGTAGACGTAGACGTAGTCGCCTCCCAACTGCTGCATCGGTTCGTAACGATAGCGCAGTTGGAAGGGACCCTCCGTGATCTCGTTGGGAAAGAGCATCTCATGCACGCTGCGGGCCTGTTCCAGTTCGCGTTGAAGCTGGCCATAGCGGCCGAGGACGTGGTCGAGCGTAAACCTGCTATGGAAGCGGCTGTAGCGAAACCAGCACCACAACAGACCGGGAATGCCCAACGTCGGCAAAATGAACACTTCGAAAATCTTGTGCCCAAGGGTACCGTCGACGAACAGAAAATCGGAGATTAATGCCAAGCCGCACAAACCCAGCAGAATCTTGAAGGCCTCGCGTACCGTCCAGGGAATGAACAGCGCCCCAACCAGATGGATCAACAGCACCCGCCCGATCAGCGGCACCGGCGCATCAGCAAAGAGGGGACGAATGATAAAGCCCATGAGGCCGACCAGGAAGATCATCCGAAAACTGTAGCGAATCACCGCCATCCGATCGAGGGAACGATTCTTGGCACGCTGGTAGCCGGCCAGGAAGATGAAGATGCCCACCACCGGGGGCAGCAGGTCTCTCGTGGCGCTGGCGAAGAAATCCTGGATGAACGAGCCAGGGCGAGAGGCCAGGATGATCAGGCGAATAACGGTCTCCAGACTGAACTGGAAGATCGAAAACTTACAGTAGAGCAGCAGACGCCGATGGATCCATTCCCCGCGCTTCTGTTCCGAAGCGACCGAGATCTCTTCATCGAAGGGCGATGTCGCAGGACGTTTTTTCATCTCAACCCGGCTCTCTATCCCATATGGTGCGCATCTGATCGCGCTACTTCGTCTCGGAGACTTCTCCCTGCGTGGAGCACTGATAGACGCGGACGTAATCGACGTAGAGGTGGTCGGGCAGTGTGGCGTCGGCAATGTCACCGGCCCAGGGGCCGACCTCCAGACTCAGGATAAGATATTCGTCACGCTGAGAGACCCCTTCGCTGCTGCGCCAGGTTTCCTCGCCATCGATGTAGAAGACGTATTCGCTTTCGGTCCAGAGCAGGCCCACCGTATGCCAACCGGCGGACAGCCCCGGAACAGTTACGGTCTTGCCGCTGTGTTTATGGTGCTGGCCGTATCCGTCCCAGTGCAGATTGTGGTGTACGCGGTCGCCATCTTTGCGGAGATACTCGAAGATATCGATTTCCGTTCCGGCCCGCGCCGGGTCGCCCAGCGGTTGGCCCAGGCTGGGGCTCTGGAGCCAGAAGGCCGACCAGTGTCCAAGCTGCTCCTGCAACTTGACTCGAACCTCGAAATAGCCGAACGTCGTCTCGAACGTGCCCTGCGTGCCAACCATGGCCGTGTGATATTCGTCGGCCTGCCGTTTGGTGGTGAGCACGAGATGGCCTTGCCCATCCAGCGCGACCGTGTCCTTGACGTTGATCGCATCCCGACGCGGCCCCAACTGCCGATAGTCCCACTTGCCCAAATCGAGCGTAGCGCCGTCGAACTCGTCCGACCAGACCAGTTTATAATCCGAGCCCACAGGAATTTTCCGCTGCTTCCAGGCGCGGACGTATTCGATGCTGTAGGTCGAGGGCAGATCATCATCTTCGGGCAAGCCAAACCATTTGGGCATCGTCTCGCTGTCGAAATTCAGCGTCAGCTCCTGATGCCAATGCGTATTCTCAACCCAGCGGACCAGCACCCCATCGAAATACCACTTGAGCTTCTGTTCGTCCCATTCCAGGCCGTAAACGTGATAGTCGTCCGCCAAGTCCGAGCCCGCCTCCCACACGCCGTGGCTCGACCAGTGCTCGTTCTCGGTGGGTGTTTTGAAAACGTGAACATTCATATTATACTTGCGCTCGAAGTCCGGTGCGCCGCCGCCGATCTCGAAGACGTCGATCTCGGTCCACTCCTCGGGCGTGCTGTCGTAGAACCAAAACGAACTGGAGCCATGCGACTTCATGGGCCTGGCTTTGATCTCGAAGTAGCCGTACTTGACACGCGTCTTGCTCTTGACGGCGGCCGAGGTGTAGGTGTGATACCCCTTGTCCTTGGGCATCTCGGGCACCTCTTCTTTGCGCATCGTCAGATGCAGCTTGCCCTCAGAGACGCTGACATTGCCCGGCCAGAAATAGGCCGGCTGACGCCCCAGCCAACCCGGATTGCGGGGCCACCATTTGTCCGCATCGAGGGCCGCACCGTCGAACTCGTCACTCATCGGCTCATATCTGACCCAATCTCCGGCATTGCCCTGGTCGGACAGAGGAAGGTCGTCCGTCACCTGCCGCGGCGTCGGTCCCAGCGCGCCGGGCCGCACCCAGGTCTCAGGGCGCGTGTCCTGGGCGGAGCAAACATGCATCAGTGCGACCGTCACCAGCAGGATGCCCCATCCGCTCACGGCGCTTCTCAGTCGTGTCATGATTCCACCTCACAAGCAAGCCAAATCGAGTATGGTGCCTCTGGACTACCCTACCGTCCCCGCCTCTCCGTGTCCAGCTAGTTCAAGATCCGCCGCAGCCAGGGAATCCGCGACTCGAAGACGCCCACATATACGACCTGCGCCTCATCGTCCGCGGACAGCCAGACGCTGTTGCGCTCCAGCGTCCAGTGGTAGATGCGTCCCTCGACCGTCGCCTCCCACACCATCCATTCCGGACAGCGCGGCCCGAAGCTGAGACTCGCCATCGGGGCCGAATCGTCACGGGTCGGTATGGAGCTGCCCCTGACAAACTGAGCTATCTCGTCAGCCGGGGCCTCGAACCGAATGTAGGTCGCGCGCGTCGCGAGGAAGCGTTGCCGCCGATGCACGCGCAGATTCCTGGCGTTCGCCGGCATGGAGCTTAAGCCCACACTCTTCAGCAGACGATTAACCCGGGCCGTCGGACGCATATAGATCGCGCCGCATGCTATCAGTAGCAGGACCGCAATGAAGCTGCTCAGGATGAAGCGCCAGGCACGGCGTGAGATACCGCGGCGCGGTGCAGATTCGCGGGATTGAGGCGCGGAAGCAGGCATAGATCCCAAGATTCTATCGTTCGACGATGAAGGTCACATCCCAGATAATCTCGTTGTCCGCGTTGCGCTTGCGATCGTCGTGCTCGGTGCCGCCATCGTCGGTCAGGTCCTCACCAACGCTGTAGACGACATAGCCGGTCTCCTCGCGCAAACGATAGCGCAGATTCTGACCGTCAAACGGATCCACAGGCACCGCGTCCAGATACGTCGGCACCAAATCGGACAAGGCCAGCGGTATTCCCCCCTCCGCCAGGCGATACCGTTCGATGGCCAGCGCCGCCTGCGCCGCGCGCCGGTGCGCGACGTGGCGAATCTCAAGCTGGAATACCCTCACAAACGCAGGTGTGAGTTCCCTGGTGAGCAGGCCCTGCGGCCTGGCCTTGCGGAGCGATTCGCATTGGGCGAGCCGCTCGCATGGTGGCAGCTTGGCCGCGTCAATGTAGCCCTCCATCAGATCCAGATAGCCGAGCAGGTCTCGATCGTGCAATCCCAGCAGCCTGCGCGGAATCACGACCAACGTCATGAGCTTGCCCGAGCCACCAAAATGGGCTGCGAGATGCCCCGTCGATCCCTGAAAGATATCCACACCGAAGCAACGTTCTCCGATCAGGGCGTCTCTCTGCCCTTGGCTGTCGTCGGCCGCCTCCAGCCAATTTGAAAGGACACGCAACTGCTCGTCCGTCAAGGAAACTCGATTGACGATATGCTCGGAGCTGCGATACGCCAACGCTTGCACAGCGATGTTGACGAGGCGGTGGATCAGGATGGGTGTGTTGAGCGAACGCGCCAAAGCCAACGTTGCCTGGACGGACGCCAAGGCTTGGTTCGGATCTCCCCGCTCACAGGCCGCCAGCGCCTCGAGCGACAGGAGAAAGGCATGCTTGCGTACGTCCCCCAGCCAGGACACACCGGCACCGATCTCTTCCTCGAAATCGATGGGATAGCGGCTGGACTCGATGGCCACGGCCTCATGCAGCAGCGACAGCGTCTTCTCATTGTCCGCCAGGAATCGTTCAGCGCGCTCGGCAATTTCAGGCTCCATGACTCCCGTACGGGTCGGCCTCTGGCCTCTGCCGACCCAGGGCAGGCCCTCGCGGGCTTCGTCGTTCCAGGCCTCGTAGTGCGAGAAAGCCGTCAGATAGTAATCGGCGGCGTTGTCCGCCCCCGGCGCCAGCGTATACCGCTGGCCCAGCTCCGCCAGACTCATAGGATAGCCCTGCGCCCGTAGCTGCCCGAGGCGCCGGGTCACGTCCCGATGGGCGGAGATCCGAAAGAAGGCGAACCAGACCAAGAGAAGCAGGAGCAACCCAAGAAAGAGGTGTCGGATCTTGAAGCGTTTCGGTTCGCGAGCGGTTTGTTCTGCCATCGCCGTGTCCTAGTTGCAAGATCGTTTGCTCTTCGGCCCAGCCGCGTCACGCGCACAGCAACTCCTTCTCGAGAGACGCGCCAAAGGCCCCCAGGTTAATCGAAAAGCTACGACACGTACAGCGTCCGTGGCAGAACACTCTGGCTCGGGACGGCCTGTCCGCTCACGTTTGCCTGCTGAACAGTTGCTCGGCCGGGCAGCCCAGTTCCCTCTGCTTGCAGTAGCGACACGCGAACGACCCTCTGACCACGGCGTTGCCACCCAGGCACAGGACCAGCAGCACCACCAACAGGCCCAGGTTGATCCAACGAAAAGCCACGATCAGACCGACGATCGCCCCGACGGCGGGAAAGACGAGCACCCCGAAGTCCGGGATCAGATCGCGCCAGGAGAAGGGTCCCGCACCGAACTTCTGCGGATCTCCCTGCTTGACCAATAGAGCACAGAGCTTGCCCTTGCCAAAGCCGCACACCTTGCCGTAGTAGTAGCAGTTCACGCAGCTCTTGGTCAGCAGATGCCACTCCATCCAGACGCAGTAGAGCAGGTACAGGATGGCCCACCAGAAGCTCAGACCCCATAACAGATAGGTCCCGACGGCATAGATCGACAGCGTCACGACATTGGCCAGCAGGACGATGGGCCAGGGAAAACGCTCGTAAGAGATATCGGCTTCCATAGTATCCCCTTCAATCCAGCCTCTCGACGATAATGACGGTCAGAAGGCCCACTCACTCGGTCGCTCGGTGACGGAGGTCTCGATCACAGATGCAGAGGCAATACCGCCTGATGCCATTGTCCTGAGAAGGCCGTCGAGAGGCAAGCTGAAACACGGGACAGCCCCCGGCGTCCGGCGGCCTCCAGCCAAAATTCAAGGTTGACAACCCCTGCCCCATCGCGGATAATCGCGGCTTGATTCCACCGCCGGAGTGGCGGAATTGGCAGACGCGCGGGATTCAAAATCCCGTCCTGGCAACAGGGTGAGGGTTCGAGTCCCTCCTCCGGCATTCGCCTTCGCGAAGCGACGGCATTCGGGAGCATGTTTCAGCTTGTTACCTTGGGGGTTCCAAATGTACGCGGTATTTGCCAGATCACGTATTGCCGTCTCGCGCGGTTTTGCCGTGGCTGTCTTGCTGCTGATAGCGTTCACCACGCACTCGTTCAGCCAGGAGGGCCTGCTGGATATCGTCATGGAGGTGAGCGGTCTGTTCCTGCTGTCGATCGCCAGCCTGGGGCGTTTGTGGGCCCTGCTCTACATTTCCGGCAACAAATCGCAAACCGTCATTACGGAAGGCCCGTATTCCGTGGTTCGCCACCCGCTTTATGTCTTCAGCTTCATCGGTGCCGTCGGCATCGGACTGGCTTCCGAGAACGTGCTGGTGCTGGCCTTGATTCTGGCCTTCTACCTGCTGTACTACCCGATGACCATCCGCGCCGAGGAGGACAAGCTCAGCGATCGCTTTGGCCCGGCTTATATTGAATACATGCGGCGCGTGCCGCGCTTCGTTCCAAAGTTGTCCCTGTACCGCGAACCGCATCTCTATTCGGTCAAGACAGCGCAATTCGTGCGCAACTTCGCAGACGCCATGTGGTTTGTCTGGATCTTCATCCTGCTGCACTTCATCGAAAATCTTCAGGCCTCCGGCGCACTGCCGGTGCTCTGGCGCGTGCCGTAGACGTCCCGACCTCGTACCCTTGTCATGCCTTTCCGAAGCCTCAGGCTTGCAGGCAACTGTCTCCCTCGCTAAGATACGCCCAATACCTTGAATTGCCCTACATAGACTTCCTGTGGAGAAAGGAATTGCCATGCAATGTCACGAAGTCGATTACGAGATCATCGGGGATGATATGCAAATCGTCGAGGTCGAGCTGGACCCCGAGGAAACGGTGGTCGCCGAAGCCGGCGCGATGAACTACATGGACGACGGCATCAGTTTCCAGGCCATGATGGGGGACGGCTCCAGTCCCAACGAGGGGATCATGGGCAAACTCCTCGGCGCCGGCAAACGCGTGCTGACCGGTGAATCGATCTTCATGACCCATTTCACCAACACCGGCGGCGGCAAGCGACGCGTCGCCTTCGCCGCTCCCTATCCGGGCAAGATCCTCGCCATCGACATGGCCCAGAACGGCGGCACCCTGCTCTGCCAGAAAGATGCTTTCCTCTGCGCCGCCAAAGGCACGCACGTCAGCATTGCCCTGAACCGTCGCCTCGGCGCCGGCTTCTTCGGCGGGGAAGGATTCATCCTCCAGAAGCTCGAAGGCGACGGCAAGACCTTCATTCACGTCGGCGGCACCGTCGTAACCAAGGAGCTGCGGGGCGAAACGCTCCACATCGACACCGGCTGCATCGCCGCTTTTACCGCCGGCATCGACTACTCCATCGAACGGGCGGGTGGACTCAAGAGCATGTTCTTCGGGGGTGAAGGCCTGTTCCTGGCCACTCTGCGCGGCACCGGCACCGTCTACTTGCAGAGCCTCCCCTTTTCACGGATGTGCGACCGCATCCTGGCCCACGCCCCTCGGGCCGGCGGCTCGCGCAAGGGCGAGGGCTCGCTGCTCGGTGGGCTCGGTGACCTGATCGGCGGCCAATAGACCCCAATTGGCCCGCTGTCACCGGCACCTGGCGGGCGGCGCGGCACGCGTTGATTCGGCCCCTCTGATGTGCTATAATGGAGGGTGTGGTTAAGGTTCAGCTTGTTCTCGGCGGCCGTCGGTGACGGCGCTGCTTATAGGGAGGGTGCGGGGTTGTCCTGCCCATGATGAATCTGCGTGCATCAGTCGTTTTCGCATTGCTCCTGCTGCTGTTGGGCTCTTCGACACGGCTCTGCGCCCAGGATCTGCTCCTGATCAACGAATTCATGGCGATCAACGACAACGGGCTCGATGACGACGATCGGGATGAGACCGACTGGATCGAGATCCACAACGCCGGCGCGAAGGCAGTGGACCTGGCCGGCTGGTTTCTGACCGACAAGGCGGACAACCTGACCAAGTGGCGTTTCCCGGCCGTGACACTCGAACCGGATGACTACCTGGTCGTCTTCGCCTCCGAAAAGGATCGGAAAGACCCGACCCGTCCCCTGCACACGAACTTCAAACTCAGCGGCGCGGGCGAATACCTCGCCCTGGTCCGGCCGGACGGAACCACGGTGGTGTCGGAATTCTTCCCAACCTATCCGATTCAGGCGCCCGATATCTCGTATGGCCTGCGAGGGGCTTTGATCGAGGAGGCGCTCCTGGCGCCCGGCGCAGCGGCCAAGGCCCTGGTACCGCGCGACGATACGTTCGAGCCCGGACCAATGCCTGACGCCCAGCGTCCCTGGACGCTCGAGGACTGGGGCGATGCCGACTGGATGACCGGCACCACCGGCGTTGGCTACGACTACGGGGACCTGATCGGACTGGATGTCTCGTTCATGCGCCGCGCGAATCAGACGGTGTACATTCGCGTACCCTTCGAGGTCGAAGATCCCTCAGAGATCAAGGCTCTGACGCTGCGCCTGCGGTACGAGGACGGGATGATCGCCTATATCAATGGCCAGGAAGTAGCCCGCGACAACGCTCCGGCGCTCGGCGCCGAGACGTGGAACTCCGCGGCCCCCGAGAATCGCGCCGACGACATTGCCATCGACCCGGTCGATTTCAGTATCCCCCAGTTCGATTTCCTGCACGTGGGCACCAACGTGCTGGCCATCCAGGGCTTGAACAACGGACTGACCAGTTCCGATCTGCTGATCCTGCCCGAATTGGTGGCCACCGTCGCGACCGAGGGGACGCAATCCTGGCGTTACTTCCCGGCGCCGACCCCGGGCGGGCCCAACAACAACGGCGTTGCCGTCCTGGGACCGATCATCACCGATGTCGAGCATGACCCCGAAGTGCCGACCGAAGATGATGATCTGCTGATTACCGCCCGGATCGAGCCCACCTTCCATGGGGTCAGAGTCGCCCAGTTGCACTACCGGGTCATGTTCGGCAACACGGTGATTGTGCCCTTCCGCGACGACGGCGTCAGTGGCGACGGCGCCAGCGGCGATGGGATTTATGGCGGCTATATCCCGGCCGAGAAACTGGTCCCGGGAGAGATGATCCGCTGGTACATCACGGCCACGGACAACGAGCGACGCACGTCGCGCTGGCCAGCCTACGTCGACCCCGACAATGCGCCGCAATACGACGGGACGGTGGTCGAAAACCCGAGCCTGACGAATCCGCTGCCTGTGTTGCACTGGTTCATCGAGGAACCGAGCCGTGCCAACTCTGACGCCGGGACGCGCGGCGCGCTGTTCTACGAGGGGCAGTTCTACGACAATGTCCTGATGAATCTGCACGGCCAATCCAGTCGTGGGTTTCCCAAGAAGAGTTATGACGTCGATTTTCATCCGGGCCATAACTTCAAATGGGCGCCGGGTCAGCCGCGGGCCGACGATATCAACCTGCTGACGACGTATCCCGACAAGGCCCAGATGCGCAACATCCTGGCCTACGAAACCTACCGGGATGCGGATTGTCCCTATCATTGGGTCCTGCCGGTGCGCGTCCAGCAGAATGGCGCGTTCTGGGGGACGGCCCACATCGTCGAGAACGGGGATGAGGACTGGCTCATTCGCCTGGGCCTCAATGCCGACGGGGCCCTCTACAAGATGTACAACCGGTTCACCTCGCCCAGTCACGCCACCAGCGGCGCCGAGAAGAAGACGCGCAAATACGAAGCCAATACGGACCTGCGCGACCTCTACGACGGCGTCAACCTCACCGGTGAAGCACAACGGCGCTATCTCTACGACCATGTCGATGTGGCCCAGGTGATCAACTTCCTGGCCGCCCGCGTCATCACGGGTGACACGGATTGCTGTCACAAGAACTACTATTTCTATCGCGACACCGGCCGCAGCAACGAGTGGCAGATGTGGCCCTGGGACGTGGACCTCAGTTTCGGGCGGCGCTGGATCAGTTCGCTGACCTACTGGGACCAGAATCTCATTCCGGACACGCCCCTGTTCATCGGGCGCAACAACAGCGTGCCAGACGCGATCTTCGACATTCCCGAGACGCGGCAAATGTATCTGCGTCGCGTGCGCACGCTTATGGACGAACTGCTCAAGCCTCCGGGGACGGCGACCGAAGACCTGCATTACGAGCCACGCATGGACGAACTGGCCGCGTGGATCGCACCCGACGCGGCCCTGGACGCGGCCAAGTGGAACTCGCACGCCTGGGGTAACGGCTCGACCAGTCCCTGTTGTCCGCAGTCGCTCCTGGAAGCGGTAGACGAGATGGAGGACTACTACCTGCCCGAACGGCGCGAGCAGTTGTATTATGGCTTCGCTTCCGGCGCGAGAGAGATTCCCAACGCCCAGCCACAGCGTACGATCATCACCTTTGGCGACGTCGAGGCCATTCCCGCCAGTGACAATCAGGACGACGAGTACATCGAATTGCGCAACGACAACAGCTTCGCCGCCGATATCTCGGGCTGGACCCTGAGCACAGGCGTCGACATGCCAACCACGATCTTCACCTTCCGCGGCGGAACCGTCATCCCCGCCTACGGCAACCTCTACGTCGCCGCGAACCGCACCGCCTTTCGTGCTCGCGCGACCTTTCCCACCGGGGGCCAGGCCCTGTTCGTCGTGGGCGACTACAGCGGTTGGCTCTCGGCCCGCGGCGAAACGATCCGTTTGATCAACCGCCAGGGCGCGCGCGTCGCTGGCGTTGCAACGCCGGCCCTGCCCAGTCCGGCCCAATCATTCCTGCGCGTGACCGAACTGATGTATAACCCGCCGGCCATGCCAGATGATGGCTTCGCAAGCCAGGAATACGAATACGTGGAGCTGACGAACATCGGCGCGACCGACACCGACCTGTCGGGCGTTCGCTTCACTGAGGGCATCGCCTTCGATTTCACCGGCAGTGACATAGCCCCGCTGTCTGCCGGCGGGCGCGTGATCCTGGCCAGGAACGTCGCCGCCTTCACCGAGCGTTACGGCTCCGGATTCGATGTCACCGGCCCGTACATCGGCCACCTGGATAACAGTGGCGAACGACTCCGGCTCGACGATGCCCGCGGCGAGATGATCCTGGATTTCGAGTACGACAACGCCTGGTATCCGACCACGGATGGGCAAGGCTTTGCGCTGGTCATCGCAGACGAAACCGCACTCTTCGACACCTGGAGTCAGCCGGAACGCTGGCGGCCCAGCGCCGTCGCAGGTGGCTCCCCCGGGACGGCGGACTGAGCCGGTCTTGCCTCGCTATTCCTTCCAGAACTTGGTCACGACTCCGTCGGCGATCTCGAAATAGAACGTCGTGCGATATTCGTGTTGCTCGTCGAAGTCGAGGAACAGAAAGACGTCGAGGTCGCTGTCCACCTTCTTGGTGTAGACGTACTTGAGGATCTCCGTTCCTTCCGGCGTCGTGGTCTCGCTGGTCGGCGCGCCGAATGTCCCCAGGACCCACTCCTTACTGGTCTGGCCGATCTCGATCTGCTTGATCGTCTCGTGCCCGACCGCCGGCCCCTTCGGCCCGTACCGCACGTCGGAGCTCCCGGAGATACACCCACTCAGGACCAATCCCAGAACCCCGCACGCGATCGCTAATCCGGTCGACATTCCCATCCTTCTGGCGTTCATGGTTCCTATCTCCCATACACATACACTCGGCTTCTCAAACGACACACTGCCTGAGGCAGCGATGATTCTCTGCCAGGCCCATCCTAAGACGGCTCGGCCCACACGTCAAACACGCCGGTCTCAAGTTAGAGGCACATCCAAACCCGAACGGTCACAAAGGAATACCAATGTCTCGCGAACCACCACGCGACCGGGTGCCATGCGTCACACCCGGTTCTGATAACGGCGGCCGGCACGCATGAACGCATGAATGTTCTCCAGCGGCGTCTCCTGAGGCAGATCGCAACCCGTGCTCAAGACAAAATTCGGAAACGGGGTCATGCGCTGCAACAGATCGGCCACCTCCGCCTCGACCTCCGCAGGACGGCCTCTCAGCAAGGTGCCCGTGGGATTGATATTGCCGATGAGCGTCACGTCGGCCGGCAGCCTCTCGGCCACCGCCGGCAGATCCACCCCCGCCTCCGGCGAATCCAGACTGACCGCATCGACGCCCGATTCGACCATCTTGCCCACGAGATGCATGGTGTTGCCACAGGTATGGTAGACCGTCGCGACACCCGTGTACCTGCAACTATTGTTGATATGGCGGACGTACTGAGCCGAAAACTGCTCGAACTGGGGCGGGCCCAGCATGACGGCGCTGGGCTCCAGAATACAGATTACCTGCGCGCCGGCCGCGATCAGCCAGCGCACGTATTCCTGGATCTTGGCGGTCGTGAAGCGACAGACTTCCTCCAGTTCCTCGGGGCGCAGGATCGTCGCCATGGCGGCCTCGTCGGCGCCCATAATCAAAGCGGCCAGCGAGTATGGGCCCGTGACATACGCCCCTCTCAGCACGGCCTCAGGCAGCCCGATGCTCATCAACTTGAGCGTCTCAACGTAGCCCAGCAGGCGCGTGTCGAACGAGATATTGATATGTGCCTGGGCCACCAGATCGCTGACCGAAAACGCCTCCTTGACCACGGTGGCCGATTCGTCCTTTGGAAAGACCGTGTAGCGTCCGAGCGCGTTCGCTTCCACGGACAGATCCATCAATGGGAAGATCAGATCGGGTCTAAACGTCTCGGCCAGCAACTTGAGCACTTTGTAATGCTCACCGTAGTTCTGTTGGGCCAGCTTGACCGAGCAACCGGTCATGTTGAGACCGGGAAAGCCCATGAGGGGGGCCACCAGGCGTCGCCCTTCGCGCCGGGCTCGCAGGGCCATGTCGTGAAACGGCTTTTCAATCATCATATCACCTTGTCTCGCAGACTCATTGCCCGTCCTTACGGGCGACGAGGAGGAAGACGGGGTAGTCCTGGAGGTCGGCGCCTTCGGCCGGGGGACGCTGGATGGTGTGAACGGTTCGGATGCTCTTGGTGGTGAAGCCGACGGCCTCTAACTGGGATGCCAAGGAAGCCGGGTCGATGCCATGGTGCATGACGCCATGCGGGTCACGATGAAACGTGCCGTCTTCCGGCTCGAGATCCGCCAGAGCCACCCAGCCACCCGGGCGGCACCACTGGGCGAGATGCTGAACCAGCTTGGCGATGTCTTTGATATGGTGCAGCACCATGGCGCCGACGATGGCATCGTGTGTCGCGTCGGCGTGTGACTCGTAGTCGGCGTCCAGTAGTAGCGGCTGGATGGTGGTCAGGCCCGCCGCCTTGGCTTTGGCTGCGAGCACGGCGAGCATCTCGCCCGAGGTGTCGGCCGCGGTCACCGAGGCCACTTGTGGCGCCAGTGCGCGGGCGATCAATCCGGTTCCACTGCCAAAATCCATGATCTGCATTTCCGGCCCGAAGGGAACCTCACGGCTCATCGCCGCCGTGATAGCCGCCGCCAATTCGACTCGGGCCGGCTTGTCATCCCAAGTTTGCGCCGCCTCGTCGAAACGTACCGTCGTGTCGGCGGTGTTCAGGTCCTCTTGCTTCTTCGACCGGTCCAAATCGCTGCTCATAACTGTGTATTCCTTGAATCACTGTCCGTCGCCTGGCCCACGCTCTTCTCAATCTCCCCCTTCGGTGAAGGCGTCACGCGCCCCGCCAGATCTCGTTTCAAATCGAGCACGTATCGGTACCATTGTCCCTCAATCGTCTCGATCTGTCCAATATGCTTCTCGAAGGCCGCTGGATGGGCGCCCTCGGCCAGCAGGCGACGCACGCCTGGCACGTAGACTCCGCCCTCGTATTCCATCAGAAAATGCGTCAGGCTCCACCAGTGCAGATAGTAGAGATTGACGTGCTCGTCGAGGTCCGGGCCGCCCCGTCCCGAGATGATCTGGTGCAACGGGATCACCGTCATGCTGTGCTTGTCGGACTCCAGATCGCCCGACGTCAGCATCGTATCGAGCCACCAGACGGGATACGTGTTCGTGTCAACCTGACCGAGGACTAGCGCACCGTCAACAATGCAACTCGTGGCTACGTAGCAGGCCAGGCCCTCGTCCAGCCATTGCGGCAGATCCAGGTGCGCCGCCTCGGTGTTGAGTTGATGGGTCGCCTCGTGCATCATCCAGTGGTACGGATGGACCTCGTCGGACGAGAAGTACTGGCAACAATAAGGCCGGCGATAGAACGCCTCGGCCCAGCCGACGCCGCGGTTGCAGTGGCGAAACTCCTGACGATCCTTGAACAGCTTCAGCTTCAACTTCGGATGAGACCCGATCCGGCAATTCAGGTGCTCGGCCAACTGGTGGTAGCCCGTGTAGACGATCTCGGCGACCACGCCGATCTGAGTCGTCTGCTCGGGCGTGGCGGTGGAGTAGATCACGTAGTGCTCCGTCTCCTCGACGAGATCGGCCGACCAATGCCGACGCACCGTATCCCAACCCAGAACGACCACGAGAATCGCCACATAGGCGAGCATCCGCTTTTCTCGAGCCTGCAGCGCTCTCACGGCAACCTCCGCACAGAGTCGATCCCTATCTTTCCGCACGCGGCCAGGCCCTGCCCGTGCATGAGCACCAGTGATCCCCCCGCTCCGGCGACCTCACAGTACAGGCTCGTGCCGTTGACGTCCGCGTTGCCGCGATGTTGTTGCATGGTCTCTCTCCCTTCCTGGCAACCTAGAGTTCCTGCGTCGTCGGTCGGATCAGCATCTCGTTGACGTCCACCGAGGCCGGCTGATTGATGGCGTAGGCGATCGCATCGGCAATCGCACGGGGTGAGATCGCGTGTTCCTGGTAGAAAGCCCGGACCTGGGCGCGAACCTCAGGGACGTTTGTCGAATTCTCCAACTCGGTGGCGATCAGGCCGGGCGAGATGATCGTCACGCGAATGTCGGGATGCTCGGCGCGCAGTCCCTCGGAAATCGCCCGGACCGCGTGTTTGGTCGCACAGTACACGGTGAAATTCGGCAGGACCTTATGGCCGGCGACGGATGCGACGTTGATAATGTGCCCTTGCTTACGTTCGGCCATGGCGGGCAGCACGGCCGCGATGCCATAGAGCAGACCCTTGATATTCACATCGATCATCTGATCCCATTCATCTACGCGCACCATCGCCATGGGCGCCACGGGCATGATCCCGGCGTTGTTGATCATGACATCGACCGGTCCCAGTTCGTCCACCGCACGCCGCACGAGCCGGTCCACATCGCTGCGCTGCGTCACATCCGTAACCTGCGCCACGGCCGCCCCCCCCTTCTTGCGAATCGCCCCAGCCAGCGCGTCGAGACGATCCTGGCGCCGGGCCCCCAGAACCACCTTGGCCCCCTGCTCAGCCAGCACGCGAGCGGTCTCTTCGCCGATGCCGCTGGAGGCACCGGTAATCACCACGACTTTGTCTGCGAGATTTTCCATAGCTTCAAGCCTCCTTTGCCTTATGTCAGTACGTGTCGGCTTTTGCTCATTCTACGCCCCGTCAGTCGGCATGGATCGCTCCTGAATGGTCGCGGCGGCAATTTCAGGTCGCACGTCTGCCCCCAGCGTCCCGGCCTCCGCGCCCCTCGGAGAAACCCCATCACGACACTAGACTTTCTTAGCGAAATTGGGTTTGTTTTTTCGCTTAGCCCCCATTTCTGGCCCAGAAACGGGGACAATTGGGTTTGTTTGGCGCGAGTGACGACACCGGCGGGGGTTGAATCGAGCCTGAAAATTCGGGGCTTTCGCCTCTGTTGGCGGGGATGCTCGCCTGCCTCAGCCATCTCCAGACTCCTGCAAATCGATCGTCGACAACGTATCATCGGCATCCAAGCCTGGCGGCGCATACGGTTATCTATTAAACTAACCATGCTCCCCGGCGTCAAGGAAAAATTCGAGCGATTCGGAAAATCGTCTCCAGTCGCGGCCGGGAGGGACCGCACCGGGTCTATTCCACTTCCTGGGTCACGATCTCCAGGATGCGCTGCTCGCGTCGCTGGAGCAGATCGCCCAGCGGGTTGAGGCTGAGCCCATACAACAGCGCCAGGACCACCAGCACGAGGGCCGAGGCGATGAGATTGATCGAACCAGCCGTCCCCCAGCGGACCTTGGAGAAGAGGACGCCCAAAGCGGGTGGCAAGAAGATGGGCAGCAGGGCCAACGGCAGCAGCAGCCGTGAAACAAAAAGCAGAACGGTGGTCACCGTCGAGGTCTTGGTCGGTTTCAACGAGCCGGACGCGATGCGGTGCGGCACCAGAATAGACACCAGGTTGCCCAACATGCTTAACAGCAAAAAAGCTGCGAGCAACTGTAGGCCCGTCGCGAAAAGGACCACCACCGAAGTGCCCAAAGCCAACTCGATTAGCCCGAACAGCACGAGGCCGATACCCACGGCGATCGGCAGGAAAGCCAGATTCTTACCCAGCAGGATTTGTCGCCTGGGCACGGGCAGCAGCACCAGGGCCCGGAATCCACTGCGGTCGAGACCGAACAGATTGAACATGAGTTGGGCCAGCCCCAGGAACGTGAAGGCCACCGCCCCCGTGACGAGGAACGGCTTCATCGCGTCGGAGACAGGCGACGAACGCCGCACCACAATCATCGCGCCGAAGAACAGCATCATGATGAAGTTGGTCGCCAGCATCATCTTCACCTCCGACGCCCGGGACAGAGAACGAAAGAAGGCCAGCGCCAGAGCGGCCGCGTCGTCAGCCACGCCGGGCAGCCGCCGCTCCAGAAACGTACTCCGCGTTGCGGTCTGCGTGGTCTGCCGTTTCGGCTTGAGTCGCTTGGCGCGGGCGTTGCCCTGATAGAAGCGCACCGTGGACCGATAGGCACGTCTTAGCCCCAGAGCCCCCAGGCCGGACAGGCCCAGGGCGCCCAGCGCAGCCGGCCAGATGCTCCCGGAGGCCAGCGTCAGCGCTCCATGCCCCACCCACAGGACGGGCACGACCTTATGGGCGATCAGCACCGGTTGGCCGATGACGACCTTGCTGCGGGGCCGAACCGGCGGCTCGTTCGGATCGGTGGTCGAGACGGATTCCGAGGTACGCGGGCGTCGGTGTGGGTGCCGGAACACCACGTTGCCCAGGAAGTTAGGCAGTTGCATGACCACAATGAAGCCGAAGGTGACGATGGCAATGACGGCTCGCCGCCGGCGCGGATTCATCATCAGCGTCACCAGCCACCCGCGCAGGCAGTAGGTCCAGGCCGTGATCGCAAACAGCAGGCCCAACACCAACGGCAGCATCACTAGCCAGGAAACGCCTCGGCTCAGAGCCAGTCCCAGTGACAGTCCCAGCATGGCCGGCAGGAACAGGAGGATGCTGGGCGTCAGAAGTGAAGCGAGGTAGTTCACGACGAAAATGCCCCGCAGCGAAACGGGCAGATGCAGCAAGCGACTGATGTCGATCGTTTCGGACCGCTGGATCTCCGAGATCAACCCGATCATCCAGAACAGCAGGAAACCCAGGACGATCGCGTCCCACAGCACCAGCAGTCCGTCAGGCGACGTCTTGGCCAACAGGAAGACGCCCGCCAACAAGCCGGCAATCCCACCGACGATGCCGATAAGCAACCCGGCCGCCGCGGCCACTATGGTCAGGATCGCATTCAGCGGACCACCCCGCGACCACTGATTACGAGTCAGGCGCCAGCGCAGCCACAGAATCGTGCGGAGATGGTTCCCGTCCATCTATCCCTCCAGCCAACTGAGGGACTGATGCTCGATCTGATCGCTGCCGACGGCCTCCAGAAACCGCTCCTCCAACGACCCCTCACGGCGAATCTCGGCCATGGTTCCCTGATACACGAGCTTGCCCTGGGCGATGATCCCGACATCGGTGCAGAGCCGCTCGACGATCTCCAGGACGTGCGAGGTCAGAAACACCGTGGCCCCCCGCTCGACACAACGCTTCAGCGTATCGCGCAGGACGCGGGAGGAGACCGCATCGACCCCTTCAAACGGCTCGTCGAGAAACAGCAGATCCGGATTCGCGATCAGCGCGGCCGCCAGCGTCAGTTTCTTCTTCATGCCATGCGAGTATTCGAGCGTGAGCTTCTTCTCCTCCCGATCCAAACTCATCATGGCCAGCAATTCGTCACACCGCTCGCGCACGGTCGCCGGGGGCAGTTGGTACATGCGGCCAATGAAAGTCAGGTACTCGCGGGCGGTCAAATTGTCGAACAGGGCGAGGTCTTCCGGCACGACGCCGACCCGGCGTTTGACTTGTCGCGCCCTGTCGGCATCGGCGATATCCTCGCCCAGGATACGGACCGCGCCGTGCGTGGGCGCCAGCAGCCCGGTGAGCATCTTGATCGTGGTGGACTTGCCCGCACCGTTGGGACCGAGGAAGCCATAGAACGTCCCGGCCTCCACGTGCAGATCGATCCCGTCAACGGCGCAAAGCGCACCGAAGTAGCGCGTCAACGTTTTGGTTTCGATCGCCAGTGTCATAGGCCCCTGAGTCTACGGACGCCAGCCCGCCAATGCAAGAGCCTTCCGCCGCGCCCGACTAGGTTCCGTCCAGCAGCCATTGCCGGGCCTGGTCCGGCTCATAAAACAAACCGATGGCGAACCCTTGATTGCCCGCCACCGTCTGACAGAAACGAAAATCGGTCTCCTGCTCCGGGTCCTTCGCGGTGACCAGTGCCACCCGGCTGTCACGAGCTAATCCCAAGACTTCCAGCACTTTGGGCAACAAATAGATTTGCACCGTCGAGATCTGCGAGTTGACGGCTCGCACGTCGGCGAGGAACCGGCTCACCCCATGCCGCCCTGCCATCTCCAAACCCTCGGACGCCATCTGCCGTGCATGCTCCATCGTAACTTCACCTGATATGACGGCGTGAACGATCTTTTCTCCCTCCGACACTCCGATGTTCCAACCCATGTTTCTTCCTTCTGCATGCTGGGACAATGCGTCCCGTGCCACAGACCGCCCACGTGAGCGCAGCATCTGCAACCGGCAACGAGAAGCATTGCATTGCGGAGATGTCTTAACGGCAAGCAGCCTCGGTGACAAGGAAAAAAAGCCGAGAAGCGCTCCGTCGCGGCGTGTCATCTCTACCGCCGGCGTCCCAAGCCCGTCATCGGTGCGAGACAGACAATACTGTGGCATGCAGAAGACCTATACCGAAGAGGTCTCTACAAAGGGCGATAGCTGGCGGAGGCGTTCGATGATCTGCGGCATCTTCTCGATGGTGAAATCGACTTCTTGCTCGGTGTTGTAGCGACTGAGGCTATAGCGAATGGAGCCGTGGGCGGCGGTGAACGGCACGCCCATCGCGCGCAAGACATGAGACGGCTCCAGCGAACCCGAGGTACAGGCTGAACCGCTGCTGGCACAGATCCCGAACTGATCGAGCATCAGCAGGATCGCTTCCCCTTCAATGTACTCGAAGCTGATGTTCGTGGTATTGGGCAAACGGCTGTCCGGGTCACCATTGATGCGGCTGTCCGGGCAATTCGCCAGGATGGCTTTCTCGAGCTTGTCACGCAGTGCTTTGACCCGCGTATTCTCGTCGTCCATGTTCTGCGCCGCCAATTCGCAGGCCTGGCCCAAACCGACGATCCCCGGAACATTCTCCGTCCCCGCCCGGCGTCCGCCCTCCTGGTGGCCTCCGAGCAGAAACGGCGCGATGCGCGTGCCTTTGCGAACGTACAGCACGCCCACGCCCTTGGGGGCATGGAGTTTGTGGCCGGAGAGGCTCAACAGATTGATGCGGCTCTCTGCCAGATTCAGCGGGACCTTGCCGACGATCTGCACGGCATCGGTGTGGAACGTGATGCCGCGGTCGGTCACCATCTCCGCGATCCGCTCGACGGGGAAGACCGTGCCCGTTTCGTTGTTGGCCGACATGATGGTAACGATGGCCGTATCGTCGTCGAGTTGGCTCTCCAACTCATCCAGATCGAGACGGCCGTGCTTGTCGACGCCCAGTTCGATCACTTCATAGCCCCGATTCTCGAGATCGCGACAAACCGTCAGGACCGCCGGGTGTTCGACACGGGTCGTGATGACCTTACGCCGATTGGGCACCGCGGCCAGCGTGCCCAGGATCGCCGTGCTGTCACTTTCCGTGCCGCAACTGGTGAAGATGACCTCGCTGGGATGGCAGCCCAGCAACTGCGCCACCTGCTCGCGTGCCGTGCGGACCTTGACGCCCACCTGCCCCCCAAACGTGTGCATGCTGGAAGGGTTGCCGTACAGTTCACAGAAGTACGGTTGCATGGCCTCGAAAACCTCGTCGGCCACACGCGTCGTCGCGTTATTGTCGAAATAGATCGCCTTCATTGCCTATCCTTTGTGAACGTGCCCCTCTTCCACGGAGTCTTTGTCTTCTTCGACGAACAGGTCTTCCGCAACGAACTCGCGCAGTTTGGTCTCGACCACGTCCTTCATCGTGAACTCGGCCAAATGGCATTGCGCGCACATTCCGCGGAAGGCAACCGTCACCTTGTTGCCCTCAATATCGACCAGTTCAATGTTACCGCCGTGGGCGCGCAAGGCCGGACGTACCTGTTCGTTGATCGTCTGCTGGATCAGTTGCATCTTCTGGATGTTGGTAAGCTTCTTGCCTTTGTGCGGCGCGGGCGCTGCCTGCCCCTTGCCTTTTTCGCCCTGAATGCGGTCGATAATCTTCTCGATCTCGCCGTGACAACCGCCACAGCCGCCGCCGGCCTTGCAGTAGTTGGTCACCTGTTCGACCGTCTTCAGATCGTTTTCTCGAATGACCCGCTCGATTTCGGTCTCGGTCACCCCGAAACAGGTGCAGACGACATGCCCTTCGAGTTCATGCTTGTCGGTGGCACCGCCGCGGTAGTTGTCCACCGCTGCTTCCAGCGCCTCGCGACCCATGACCGAACAGTGCATCTTCTGCTCCGGCAGCCCGCCCAGTACGTCGGCGATGTCCTTGTTCGTTACGTTCATCGCTTCTTCCAGCGTCTTGCCCTTGATCAGCTCGGTCAGCACCGAGGAGGTGGCGATGGCGCTGGCACAGCCGAACGTCTTGAACTTGGCGTCGGCAATGCGCCCGTCTTTGTCGAGCTTGAACGTCAGCTTCAAGGCATCGCCGCACGCCAGGGAACCCACCTCTCCCACCCCGTCAGGGTTTTCAATCTCGCCTACATTGCGCGGATTGAAGAAATGATCTCTCACCTTATCTGTATATTCCCACATCGCTTGTCCTATGAGTTCTGAGTGCTTGGTTCTGAGTTTTGAGTTTCCCGACTCGGGCATCCCTACTTCGAACTCGCCTTCAAGGCCTGATCGAAGTCGGCGATAATGTCGTCGATGTTCTCGGTGCCCACCGAAACGCGCACGTAGTCCGGGGTCACGCCGGCGTCCAGTTGTTCTTCGGCGGTCAATTGCTGATGCGTGGTGCTGGCCGGATGGATTACCAGCGTCTTACTGTCACCAATATTGGCGAGATGGCTGGCAAGCTTGACATTGTTGATGAACTTGATTCCCGCCTCGGCGCCGCCCTTGGTGCCAAAGCCCAGAATCGCCCCCTGGCCCTGTGGCAGATACTTCTGCGCCCGGCTGTAATCGGGATGCGATGTCAAGCCCGGATAGTTCACCCAAGTGACCTGCGGCTGCTTCTCCAGCCATTGGGCCAGCTTCAGCGCGTTTTCACTGTGACGCGGCATCCGCAAATGGATCGTCTCGAGCCCCTGCAAGAACAGAAACGCGTTGAACGGCGACATGCAGGCCCCGGTATCGCGCAGGACCGTGACGCGGGCCTTGAGAATGTAGGCCAGGGGGCCGAAGCTCTCGACGTACTTGACGCCGTGGTAGCTGGGGTCCGGTTCGGTCAGCTCGGGATAGCGTCCATTGGCCCAATCGAATTGGCCCGCATCGATCATCACGCCGCCAATGCTGTTGCCGTGCCCGCCGATGAACTTGGTGCAACTGTGCACGACGACGTCGATACCGTGCTCGATGGGCCGAAACAGAATCGGCGTCATCACGGTGTTGTCGCAAATCACCGGCACACCATGGTCATGGGCAACCTTGGCGATCTCGGCGGAGTCCAGCACATCGTTCTTCGGATTGCCGATGCTCTCGATATAGACCAGCCTGGTGTTGTCCTTGATCGCCTGGGCGACGTTCTTCGGATCGCTCGCATCCACGAAACTCACCTCGATGCCGAGCTTGGGCAGCGTGTGACCGAACAACGTCACCGTACCGCCATACAGCGTCTTCGATGAGACAATGTGCTGACCGGACCCACAGATATTGAGAATCGCGGCCGTGATGGCGGCCATACCGGAACTGAAACAGAGGCCCGCCACCCCGCCCTCGAGAGCGGCCAACCGCTTCTCCAGCACGTCGGTTGTCGGATTCATGATCCGCGTGTAGATATTGCCAAACTCCTGCAACGCGAACAGTCGGGCCGCGTGATCGGTGTCGTTGAAGCAATAGCTACTCGTCTGATAAATGGGCACCGCTCGGCTATGGGTCTCTGGATCGACCACTTGCCCGGCGTGCAACGCCAGGGTCTCCAGATGCAGTTCTTTCTCATCCACCATGCTATATCCCCAAAGGTTTCGACCACAACCTGTTCAGGTTCACACCGGCAGAACCTCGACCATGCGGTCCAACGCTCTCTTGGCACGCTCGGCGATTTCCTGCGGTACGGTAACCTCATACTGGAGGTTCTCCAGCGAGGCCAGCAGTTTATCCATGGTTGTCTTCTTCATGTTCGGGCAGATGCCGCGCGGGCTGGCCTCGATGAATTCCGCATCCGGCCTGACCTTCTTCAGCGGATGCAGGATGCCAATCTCGGTCGCCACGATGAACTGCGTCGCCTTGCTGGTCTCGGCCAGCTTCAGCATCTGGCCCGTGCTGAGCAACTCGTCCGCCAGTTCCTTCACCGGCTCGGAACACTCCGGATGGGCCATCACCACGGCCTGCGGATATTTCTGCCGGGCCTCTTTGATATCATTTTCGCCAATCCGCACATGGGTCGAACAATAGCCCGGCCAGAGCACCATGTCGCGACCGGTCTGTTCCTGCACGAAGCGGCCCAGGTGCTGGTCCGGCACGAAAAGAATCTGCTTGTCGGCCGGCAGCGAGCGGACCACCTCGACGGCATTGGAACTCGTGCAACAGTAGTCGCTTTCGGCCTTCACTTCGGCGGTACTGTTGACGTAACAGACCACCAGGGCCTGCGGGTATTGCTGTTTGAGATCACGCAACTGCTCGGCGGTAATCATGTCGGCCATGGGGCAGCCGGCGCCGGGCTCGGGCATCAGCACTTTCTTGTCCGGCGAGAGAATCGCCGCGGTTTCCGCCATGAAGCGCACGCCGCAGAAAACGATCACGTCGGCGTCCGTCTGGGAAGCCTGCACGCTGAGCCCCAGGGAATCGCCGGCGAAATCCGCCACATCCTGGATGTCGTCCGGCTGGTAGTTGTGCGCCAAAATGACGGCGTTGCACTTGGCCTTCAATGCCTGAATTTTGTCAAATAACGTCGTGCTCAAGATGTTCTCCGCAGGGATCCATTGCCGTTTTTCGCTCGTTTCTTACGGTGTTTGCGGTACACCAGGTCCGGGTTGGGACTGGCCACGGTGAAGCTCGCCGGCACCGACTCTTTGATCCAGGTGTTGCCCCCGATGACGGCGCCTTTGCCGATGGTGACGTCGCCCAGGATAGTCGCCTCGGCGTAGATCGTGACGTCGTCCTCAATGGTGGGATGCCGTTTCCCCCCTTTGATGATGCGTCCCCGCTCGTCGCGTCGGAAACTCAGCGCTCCGAGCGTGGTTCCTTGATAGATTTTCACGTTATTGCCGATCACGGAGGTCTCACCGATGACCACACCCGTGCCATGATCGATAAAGAAGTTCTTTCCGATCTTCGCGCCGGGATGAATATCGATTCCCGTGCGGGCATGGGCACACTCGGCCATGATACGGGGGATCAGCGGCACCTGGCGCACGTGCAACTCGTGGGCGATGCGGTGCACGGCAATGGCCGTGATGCACGGATAGCTGATCACAATTTCCTCGTACGACCGGGCGGCGGGGTCTCCATCGAACGCCGCATGGACATCGCCTTTGAGCAGCTCGCGGATGCGCGGCAACTCCGCCAGCAATTCCAGCGTCACCTTCTCTCCCATCATCGCGCAGTCGCAACCGACGCACTTCTTGATGCGGCACTGGTACTGGTACGCGCGCCGGATCTGATCGGACAGTTCCGAATGGATCTGACTGAGCAAATCGCCGACGATATACCGGACGTTGGATTTCGTGACCCTCTTGTTCCCCGTGTGCCCGGGGAAAAGCACTTCGAACAGCAGTTCCAGGATATCGAGGATCTGCCCGCGCACGGGCAGATTGGCCGCATCGATGAAATTGATCCCCGAATCCCCTTTGTAGGTCTCGGCAATTCGATCGACCAGTTTTTCCAGTCGTTTCTCTGTGAGTTTCTTCTTGATCATGTGCCTATCTTCTCGCCGGCGACGGGCACGGTCAGCCCACGCCGTCGAACAGCTCGGTCGAGATGTACCGTTCGCCGGTGTCGCAGACGAAGGTCACCACTGTCTTGCCCTTATTCTCCGGCCGCTCAGCGACCTGCACCGCGGCCCAAACGTTGGCACCGCCGCTGATGCCCGAGAGGATACCTTCGCGGGCGGCCAGCTTGCGCGCCATATCCATGGCGTCTTCGTTGGCAACCTGAACGACCTCATCAATGATCTCCCTGTTCAGCACGTCCGGCACGAAACCGGCACCGATGCCCTGGATCTTGTGAGGTCCGGGATCACCCCCCGACAACACGGGCGAGCCTTTCGGTTCCACGGCCACCACCTTGAGATTCGGATTTCTCTCCTTGAGAACCTCACCGCAGCCGGTCACCGTTCCTCCGGTACCAACGCCAGCGACCAGTATATCAACCTCTCCGTCGGTATCGATCCAAATTTCTTTGGCGGTGGTCTCGCGATGGGCCTCCGGGTTGGCCGGGTTCTTGAACTGTTGCAGCATCAAGGCGTTCGGCGTCTCAGCCACCAATTGCTCCGCCTTCTTGATGGCCCCGCTCATCCCTTCGGCCGCGGGCGTCAACACGATCTGTGCCCCCAACACCTGCAGGAGTCGGCGCCGCTCGATGCTCATCGACTCCGGCATCGTCAGGATCAGCGAGACCCCTTTGGCCGCACAGATGAAGGCCAGCCCGATCCCCGTGTTGCCGCTGGTGGGTTCGACAATGGTGGTATCGGCTTTGATCAACCCCTGCTCCTCGGCGGCCTTGATCATGAACTTGGCAATCCGGTCTTTGACGCTGCCACAGGGGTTTTTCGACTCCAGTTTGGCCAGGACGGTGGCGTTTCCCGAAGCCAATCGGTTGATCCGAACCAACGGGGTATACCCCACGGCCGCCGCGATATCTTCAAAAACAGCACTCATGATAGCGGTCTCCTGATGTCAAATCTGATAGTCCGATGCCGGCGTCTCCATCCGCTGCACCAGGTCGGCCAGCGAGATCGAACTGAGCACCCGCTGGATCGCCTCCTCCACTTGTACCCACACCTCACGCGCCACACAATCGGCCGCCCGCTCGCAGTAATCCTGATTCTCGGTACACTCGGCCGTCGTCACCGGGCCCTCCAGACAACGAAAGACCTCATTGAGCCTGATGTGCTCCGGCGGGCGGGCCAGGATGTACCCTCCCTTGGACCCCCTGACACTCCGGACGAAGCCAGACGAGCGCAATAAACTCATCAACTGTTCGAGGTACTTGACGGAAATCCCCTGGCGTTCGGCGATGAGCTTCAGTTGCAGGGGCCTCTTGCCCTCATGCTGAGCCAGCTCAATAATCGCACGTATGCCGTAACGAGTACGCGTTGAGAGCTTCATCTTGGCAATCTCCTACTATTCCCACGTTTTTTATAGCAAACAAAGATCGCCCTGTCAAGTGCTGGCGCGAAAAGACACGACGGGCTTCCCGTTGCACACTAATCTACTGGGCATTTTCCAGCAGGTTCGGAAAAACCCCTGCATATGTGGGAATTCCTGAGCAAAAGGTGAGATGTTTGGCCACACCTTCCGCAACACGCGTTGAAGGGCCCTCTCGCATACAATTGGGTTCAATCAGGCTGGAACCCCATTTCCATACGGTCGGGCGCCCCCGGGCCGGGCTGGAGACGAACACCATCCCGAACCCGCGCCGCACTGGAACCTTGACGTTTTGCGGAAAGTCCTATATCCTAGTGTGGTGATCGAATCGTCAGCACATGGGCTTGGGCGGACACGGATGGTCAAGGACGCAAAGAAACGGGTCGTCTTCATTTCAACCTTCCCCCCGCGTAAGTGTGGCATCGCCACGTTCACGGCCGATCTGATCGAAAACGCCGGCGCCGCGGCCGCCGGCCAGTTCGCACCGCTGGTGGTCACGATGCGGTCGGACGAATCGCTGAAGTACAGCGACCCGGTGAAATTCGAGATCCGCCAGAACGTCCGCCGCGACTATATCTGCGCTGCCGACTATATCAACTTCAGTCACGTGGATCTGGTCTCCGTCCAGCACGAATTCGGGCTCTTCGGCGGTGAAGCGGGCAGCTATCTGAGTCTGCTGCTCAAGCGTCTCAAGGCCCCGGTCATCACCACCCTGCATACCGTCCTCGATGCGCCGATGCCGGATTACTTCAAATCGATGACCGATGTCTGCGCGTGCTCGGACCTGGTCGTGACCATGAACGAGCGTGGGGTGGATATGCTGGAGGAAATCTACGGCATCGACCGGCGCAAGGTCAGGCTCATCCCCCACGGCATCCCCGATCTGCCCTTCGTGGACAGCAATTACTACAAGCACAAATTCGGCCTGGAGGGCAAGCGAACCATCCTGACGTTCGGCCTGATCAATAAGAACAAAGGCGTCGAGGTCATGCTCAGGGCCATGCCGAAGATTATCGAAACCGATCCGGATGTGATGTACATTGTGCTCGGCATGACCCACCCGCTCGTGCTGAAACACGAGGGCGAGTCATACCGCTTCAGCCTCCAGCAGATCGTCAAGGATCTGCACCTCGAGGACCACGTCATTTTCCACAACCGGTTCGTCGACGATGCGGAACTGCACAATTTCCTTTGCGCCGCCGACATCTACGTGACTCCCTATCTCAGCCGCGAGCAGTTGACCAGTGGCACCCTGGCCTTCGCGGTGGGAACGGGCAAGGCCGTGGTCTCCACACCCTACTGGGCGGCCACCGAACTGCTGGCCGACGGTCGGGGCAAGCTGGTCCCGTTTGGCGATTCCCAGAAGCTGGCCGAAGAGATCACCGCATTGCTCCGGGACGACGAGCTGTTCTACTCGCTGCGCGGCAAGGCCTACGACTACAGTCGCTCGAAGACCTGGCCGAGAATCGGACAGATCTATTGGGAACTGTTCAATCAGACGGAACCACCCCTGCACGTCACCGGCCGCAGCGCTCTGACAGCCGCCGAGACGCTCTCCAGCATCGAGGTTCCGGAGCCGGCACTGGACCACCTGATCAAGCTCACGGACGACACGGGCCTGTATCAACATGCCAAGTTCACCATTCCCAATCGCGCCCATGGCTACTGCACCGACGACAACGCACGCGGGCTGATCGCCATGGTCAAATACTACAGCCAGTACCCCACCGCGCAGGCCCTGCGTCTGCTCGACATCTACCTGTCCTTCGTGATGTATGCTCAGAACCCTGGCGGCTCGATCAAGAACTTCATGGATTTCGATCGCACCTGGTGGGAGAACGAGCCGGCCCACGACGCCTTCGGCCGGGTGCTGTGGGCATTGGGCACTCTCATGGCCCACGCGCCGGCGCCGGCGTATCTGTCGATCGCCAAAGACTGCTTCGATCGAGGGGTCAACCAGATCCAGAAACAGCACCCGCGCGGGATGGCCTATGCCGTGCTGGGCATGTGCGATTACCTGCAGCAGTTTCCCGGAGCCAGTGACATCAAGCGCGAACTGGCGCTGGCCGCCAACGGGCTGATTCGCCAATACGAAGAGAACAACTACCCGGACTGGGACTGGTTCGAGGACATTTTGACGTACGACAACGCGGTTCTGCCGCACGCGCTGTTCGCCGCGGGGCTACATCTCGACAACCAACACTATGTCGAGGTGGCCGAGAAGACGGCCGATTTCCTCCTGCAGAACACGTTCGACGGAGACCACTTCAGTTTCATCGGCTGCCACGGCTGGTACGAACGCGGCAAGGAGCGCGCCAGTTTTGACCAGCAGCCCATCGAAGCGGCCGGTACGGTCGTCATGCTGCGCGCCGCCTACGACGCGACCAAAGAAGCAAAGTTTCTGGCCCTGCAACGCAAAGCATTCGACTGGTTCCTCGGGACCAACGACTTGCGCACCCCCCTCTACGATTTCCGCACGAAGGGATGTTCCGATGGACTCATGGCTGCGGGCATCAACGGCAATCAGGGGGCCGAGAGCATGCTGAGCTTCATGCTGAGTCTGCTGGCCGTGATCGAGAGCTACGCGATCATCGATAAGATTCAGGGAGGCAGGAATACGGCAGTGGTGCGGCCCAGCGCCTTCGACGCCCTTGCGCGAGATCCGGCCCACACAGAATCGGCGGCTGACGAAGAGGATACCACGGAGAGCCAGGTCGGCGAACCGCGGTAAATCAGTTTCCGCCGGCCAGCGAGAATCGGTCACGACAGCACGTCAGTCCGACTCACTCGAACACTTCGGCACCTTTTTCACCCAACCAGGTAATATCACGGCCAATGCCTTCCACCGTGCCGCAGCCGGCCATTACCGCCAGAAACCCCAGTAGTACACCCAACAGCACCATCTTCCGGAACATACGCCGCGTCACTCCCTTCTCTGCGCAGATATCGGTGTTCGGGCCGAGCGGGCCGACCGCACCACGCCCAGAACCATAGCGACCTCGGAGCGAATCGTCAAATGGTTCATTCGACGACCGGCAGAATCACGCCGGACCGATGCGAAGCGTCACGCAGCAGTCGGATCGTAGGCACCGGATCTTGATGGATGTGCCGATAGCTGTCTTTGTCCGCGCAGGTGATGGCCAGGCGAATCCGATGGCCCGCCTTGAAATGCTGGGCGGTCGGCAGCAGATCGAACACCAATTCCACCGGTTCATCCGGCAATGGCGTCACGTCTTCTTCGAAGCCGCGACAAAAGGGTAGGCCCAGGCGGTTGTAGGGTGCCTTCAAAAGCGCCCGACGTGACGCACGCAAGCATCCCTCCGTGATGTAGGTAGACCGCCCGGCCGAGTCGACGTCCTCCAGGTAAGCGAACACCTCAACATCGTCAGCCGAGCAGTGCAACCAGAGGTGAACCACCGGGTGTCCGATGATCTCGATGGTGGCTGTCAGAGGCTCGGTGGTGTAGGTCAACGCCTTGCGGTCATTGGTGGCCATGTCCGGATACTGCGGCGACCCAGGCATCCAGCGTGTGTCGCTGCCGCTGGTCGTGGTGTAATCGACCGTGTAAACGTCGACTCCGCTTTCGCTGACGGCCGGGGCGAATGATGATTCGCGCCTAAGGAGTAGACCGTCATTGACCGAATCGATCGACCCTGACGGTCCGGCCCAAAAATCGTACTGCGTCGGCTTGGCTTCGGGCAAAGGCCACTGATGAGCCCAACGAATCATTCGATCTGCCGGAGCATCCATCACGCAGTAGACGATCGGGGGCTCCTCCATGATCCCGTTGTCGATCCCCTTGAGCCAGTAGTCGAACCAGCGGAGCATCTCGGTGCCTCGATCGACGCCGTGGCTCTGGTAGTGATTCCACGGCCCGATCGCGATCTTCTTCGGGTTGTCGAGATTGCAGAGCCACAGCAGCATGTCCCGCGGATACATGTCGAACCAGCCGGCCCGCTGATAGACCGCGATCTTCGAGGCACGAATCTCGTCGATGTACGTCGACGGGGTGTTGGTCAGGTAGATCTGCCCCAGACCGGCGAAGCTCGCATCCCGACAGCCGGCCTGGGCCACCCGATGCAAATCGAAGTTGCCTCGATGTTGCCGGGCTGCTTGCTTGAGCAGAGCACGGTCCTTGTCCTCATCCACCGGGGCCGGCGTTCGGCTCTGGTGCAAATCCAACGCTTGGACCATGCCCGCCCAAGCCTCCATGAAGCGATAGCGGAAGATCCCGCCGGGGTAGCAGAAATCGTAGAGATCGAACATGGCCATCTCGGGGAAGATGGCTTTCAGGTGCGGCGGCGCGGTACTGGCGGCCATGAACTGGGCTGTCCCGGAGTAGGAGATGCCATACATGCCTACCGCGCCGCTGCACCAAGGTTGAGCGGCCAGCCACTCCGTGATGTCGTAGGCATCCCGGCTTTCGGCCGGCGGGGTGGCGTCGACGCGCGAGCCGAACGAAGCACCGGAACCGCGCACGGCCGCCACGGCAAAGACGTAGCCGTGCGGCACGACCTTTCGCATCGGATGATCTTCTCGGTCGAGCTGGGAATGGATAGCGCCGTCTTCGTCGATCGACGCCCGTTGGTAGCGTCGATGCTCCCAAATCACCGGCAGCGGCATCTCGTGCGGAATGCCTTGCTTCGTGGGCCGGAAGAGATCGATGGCGATGCGCGTCCCGTCCCGAACGGTGACGTATTGACTGGTCCGCACCCAGCCATCGAAGACGGCTTCAGAGTACCCTTGATAGCGGCCCAACGTCGAGACGCGACCGACCGCTCGGGAACAAGGCAATCCCCAGGCCAACACGAAGACGCCGAAAATGCCGGCCCAGAATCGGGGCGAATGATGATTCGCTTCTACACGCTCGATAGGCATTACATGCCGCTCCTATAGGGAGGCACCGGTTCGTTGGAATCATACGTCGCCCACATGTCAGTCGCGAGACAGGCGCGAATATTGCACGGTAGGGGCGACGCATGCGTCGCCCCTACGGATATCGAATGTCCTTGCCCCAGGGTCGGTTGGCTTGATACGATGGCTCCCGCCACCTGGTCAAGGCAATGCCAATTCATGGTAGGAAAAGATCGCATGAAAATCGCCAGTTTCAACGTCAACTCCATCCGGGCGCGTCTACCGATCGTGGTCGGCTGGCTGGAGACAAATCGGCCGGACGTTTTGGCCGTGCAGGAGACCAAGGTCCAGGATCCTGATTTCCCGATCCAGGCTTTCGACGAAATCGGCTACCAGGCCGTCTTTCGCGGCCAGAAGAGCTATAACGGCGTCGCGCTGTTCTCACTGGATCCCGTTCGTGACGTCGAGTTCGGCCTGAGCAGCGAGCCCAACGACGAGCCCCGCCTCGTAAAGGCCGTCGTCAACGGCCTGACAATCGTCAACACGTACATCCCCCAAGGCTTTGAGATCGATTCGGACAAATATCAGTACAAGCTCAAATGGTTCAAGCGTCTGCGCGCTTATTTCCAAGAGCACTTCAGTCCGACCGATCCGCTGGTCTGGGTGGGCGATCTCAACGTGGCGCCGACACCCATCGATGTGCACGACCCCGACGCGAAGGTCAACCACGTCTGCTTTCACGCTGACGTCCGGCAGGCATTGGAGCAGGTTATGGCCTGGGGCTTCACCGACCTGTTCCGGCTGCACTGCCCCGATCCTGAACAGTACACCTTCTGGGATTATCGCGGACCCAAGACCTTCGAACGCAATCGCGGCTGGCGCATCGATCACATCATGGGTACCGAGGCCGCCGCCCAGAGGTGCCAGCGCTGCTATATCGATCGGGAGCCACGCGGCGCCGAGCGGCCCAGCGATCATACGCCCATCATCGCTGAGTTCGATTGAGTGGGGGCGAATCATCATTCGCCCTTATGTCAGCGATGGACCCGATGTATTCTTGCGCGACGACGATGTCGTCGAACCAGACCTTGCTGACGTGTCCGGGCGGCGCCTTGGTGATATAGAGCAACAGCCAGAGGAAATTGAGCTTCAATTCTTCGTTCTGGCGCCAGCGGAACCCCTCGAACGGTTCGCCTTGCGAATCGGGCAGAAAGCTGTCCCACACCCATTTGCCCTTGGGGAACCCCGGGCCCAGATGACTGACGAGCTGACCGTCTTTGACCCAGGGCCGGCCATCGATCCAGAGGGCCTGCTCGCCATTGCGCTGGGCAGGAGGATCGTTCATCTTCATCATCAGCTCGACGCAGATCCAGCGGCCGCGTTCGACCTTCAGTTCGGAATCGTTGATGAAGTCGTGCCCCCATGAATGGTTGTCGGGCGAGGACCGCATTTCCATCCAATAGGAGTAGAAATCCCAGCGCCACTTCTCGCCGAAAGGCTCGACGCCCGTGCTGAAGCGCTCGTCCCCGTTCGGACGAATCCCTGCGCCGCCCTGGGGCCAGGCCGTGGGCGGATTATATCCCCCGACGTGCACGAAGTGATGAATGGGCCAGCAATCCGGATCGAACTTGACATAGAAGCGCACGTGTAGTTTGTCGTAGCCGGGCCGCAGCCGGCGATACAGATGTGCGCCGGTGCCCTGCCCACCGATATGCGTCATGAGCAACGAGTGTCTGCCATGACTGCCGGTCGGGACATCGGCCGATAGCGCCATACCCGCAACGTTCTTGACACTCTCCCACCGCACCTGGACCGCTTCTAGCGAACCGCTTTCGAAATCTTCCGCGAAGACCACGTTCGGATCGTTCGCAATCCCCACGTCCTCCGGATACTTCAGCGCCAGGGGTGTGGCAACCTCAAGCGACGCTTGGGGATAGCGCCGTTTCGAACCATCCCCAATGCCGGTAGGGGCGAGGCATGCCTCGCCCGTACGCCTGTCACCGGACGCTGAGCCAACCATCGATAAGAACGCAGCCAAGATAGACAGCCAAATATATGGGCGGATGAACGCAGCGTCAGCACCAACCATGGCAAACCTCCTTCAGACGGCACGGGCGACGCATGCGTCGCCCCTACGGGGGCACGAACCACGCGTTGCTTATCCTACGGAGATGACACCAGCGGCGTCAATAGACGTCGGGGACAAAAGTCTGATCGGTGATAGGCGGGCGGACGTAGCCCTTGTCTTTCTGTCGCGGCGGCAGTTCGATCGGCTCGGGCGTCAAATCCTTGTAAGGGATGAGACTCAGCAGATGATGGATGCAATTCAAACGGGCCCGCTTCTTGTTGTCGGCCGGCACCACGTACCAGGGCGCCTGCTTGATGTCGGTGTACTTGAACATCTCGTCCTTGGCCTTGGAATACTCCACCCACCGGGCCCGTGATTCCATGTCCATGGGGCTGAGCTTCCAGCGCTTGACCGGATCGTCGATACGCGCCTCGAAACGGCGCTCCTGCTCTTCGTCCGAGACAGAGAACCAATATTTGACTAGAATGATGCCCGAACGAATCAGCATGCGTTCGAACTCGGGACAGGAACGCATGAACTCGCCGTATTCCTGCTCGGTGCAGAAACCCATGACGCGCTCGACACCCGCGCGGTTGTACCAACTGCGATCGAACAAAACCATCTCCCCGGCGGCCGGCAGGTGGTCCGCGTAGCGCTGGAAATACCACTGGCCCTTTTCCCGCTCGGTCGGTGTGCCCAGAGCCACGACGCGACAGACGCGGGGATTCAACCGCTGCATGATCCGCTTGATCACGCCGCCCTTGCCAGCGGCATCGCGCCCCTCGAAGAGGACCACCACCTTCAGACCTTTGTTCTTGATCCACTCCTGCAATTTGACCAGTTCGACCTGCAAGCGCGCGAGTTCCCGTTCGTAGACCTTCTTCTTGATCTTACGAGTGTCCTTGAGTTCCGGCTCGACGAACTGGGCCAGATGTCCGCCCGGCAACTCGTTCTTGCGCTTCTGCTTGCGTGGCTTCTGCTGTTTTTTGGTCTTGGTCGCTGTCATGATGTTCCCATAAGAAACAAGCGTTTGTCTGACGAGGCTACGATCGACAGCCTCGTCCATGCAAGATCGCCTCTGGGAGGCCAGCCCGACGGCGGTTCCCCAGGATGAGTATCGGACGAATCGCGGGCCGGCTTGACTGTTTAGAATCGATGTTCCGGTGCTCGTCAAGGCGCCTTCACACGACAAACCCAGAACCAGATCAGAAATGGGCAATGAAAACGGGCCGCGAGCGAAGCCCGCGACCCGTTTGAAGCGTTGCATCGGTACCGTTGGACGGCTGTCTACGGGGCCAGAACCCCGATCAGCTCCACTTCGGCGATCTGCATGCTGTTGACCGAGCCGCCGACCGGGCCGCGAATGGCCGTGAAGAGAAGCTGATAACTGGTGTAGGCCACGTCGTTATCGAACGTGATCGGCGTGGCGTTGG
>Ga0272443_10001027_pt1 | contig 44430 bp, 37 predicted proteins | sample SSMAcet12_FD_193581 | JGI IMG/M metagenome (GOLD analysis project Ga0272443, IMG submission 193581) | Marine sediment archaeal communities from Little Sippewissett salt marsh, Falmouth, MA, United States - SSM-Acet-12 | ecosystem: Environmental > Aquatic > Marine > Wetlands > Sediment ...
TGTAAGAAAACCTAGCGTTGTTTACAGAAATTGGGAGAAGAGTATGTTATTGCAGAAAGGAGTACATGTCATGGTAATGCACAAGCGTACGCGTTTAGTTCCCTTACAACGCGAGGAGATATATCGTCGTTATAAAGAGGACAATATTCGTGTTATAGATTTATCCAGAGAATATCATGTAAGTCGACCGACGATCTACAAGATATTAGAGCGAGGTCGGCAAAAGGATTTCACCTTACACCGGAGTGAGAACCATCGGTTTCGCTGTCTTAAGTATGGATTGAAACGTTTAGCTAAAGTTGAGAGGGCTATAGAATTGAGGTTAAAGAATGAAGCAAGGCGTTACAACAAATCCTATCCAGGAGAGATGATACATGGAGATACGAAACGGTTACCCCTTTTGAAGGGTCAGAGCACATTCGAGAATCGAGAATATATTTTTATAGCAATAGACGATTATTCCCGAGAGTTGTTTGCTGCAATACTTCCCGATAAGACACAACACTCAGCCAAGCGTTTTCTTGATCAGGTCATAGAAGAATGTGCCTATACAATTGAATGTTACTATACGGATAACGGAAAGGAATACAAGGGTAATCCGCCAGCTGGCGGATGCTCTTATGATGGCATGTGAAAAAAATAACATATCCCAACGGTTTACAAGAGTAAGCAGACCCCAGACAAATGGCAAGGCAGAGAGAGTAATTCGAACACTAATGGAGATGTGGCATGATAAGACAGAATTTAAATCATCAGATCATAGAAAAAATGAATTGAAGCGATTTATAAATTATTATAACCTTGTTAAACCTCATAAAAGTATTGACGGCTTAACACCAATAGAGAAATTAATCACATATTTCTTCCCTAAAAGTGTAAACAACGCGTGAAAATCTTACACTTTATCCTTAAAATTTAAGCACACTTTCTGACATATAATAATATACATCAAGAAAAAAAATTGGGAATTTATTTGTATATTGAATAATTATTTGACAAATAATTATAGGGCTCATTTTTACGCCAAATCTTACAGAAAATTAAATAATCTGGAGGTACTTTCAATGAGTATGAAAGAATTTATGTACCAAGTTGAAGCTCGTAATCCTAATCAAAATGAATTTCTTCAAGCTGTTCATGAAGTAGTCGAATCAATCTGGCCGGTATACGAATCAAATCCTCGCTACAAGGAATCAAGGATCCTGGATAGGATCGTTGAGCCCGAGAGAGTCATCATGTTTCGTGTCCCCTGGACTCGTGACAATGGCGAGGTGATGGTCAACCGCGGTTATCGTGTTGAATTTAACAGTGCAATTGGTCCCTACAAAGGTGGATTACGTTTTCACCCCAGTGTGACACTGAGCATCCTAAAATTTTTGGGTTTCGAACAGGTCTTCAAGAACAGCCTCACCACTCTTCCAATGGGTGGAGGTAAGGGTGGTTCAGATTTCGATCCCAAAGGAAAAACAGATGCTGAAGTGATGCGTTTCTGTCAGGCTTTCATGTCTGAACTTTTCCGTCATATCGGTGCAAACACAGACGTGCCAGCCGGTGATATCGGTGTGGGTGGTCGTGAGATTGGCTTCATGTTTGGTATGTATAAAAAACTCCGGAATGAGTTTGTTGGTGTACTTACAGGTAAGAAGCTTGATTGGGGCGGCAGTCTTATTCGTCCGGAAGCTACAGGTTATGGTGCAGTCTATTTCGCAGAAGAAATGATGAAGACCCGTGGCCTGAATTTTAAGGATAAGATCGTTACCATTTCTGGCTCTGGAAATGTCGCACAATATGCCACAGAAAAGGTAAATCACCTGGGTGGCAAGGTTGTCACTCTCTCTGATTCCAGCGGCTATATTTACGATCCAGAAGGAATTACACTCGAAAAGCTTGAATATGTCATGGAGTTGAAAAATGTGAAACGAGGTAGAATCAAAGAATATGCCGAAGAATTTGGTGTTGAATACTTTGATGGAGAGCGTCCTTGGGGTATCACATGCGATGTTGCCCTTCCCTGTGCCACACAGAATGAGATTAATGAAGAAGAAGCAAAAACTCTCATTAAGAATGGCTGTATCTGTGTTGCAGAAGGTGCAAATATGCCTTCCACTCCAGAAGCAATTAATGTTTATATCGAAAACAAGATACTCTATGGTCCAGGTAAAGCTGCAAATGCTGGTGGTGTTGCCGTTTCCGGTCTGGAGATGTCACAGAACAGCCTTCGCCTAAGCTGGAGTAGAGAAGAAGTGGATGAAAAACTTCATACTATTATGAAAAGCATCCATGCGCAATGTGTCGAATATGGCAAAGAAGGTGATTTCGTAAACTATGTAAATGGTGCGAATATTGCCGGTTTCATTAAAGTTGCCGATTCAATGCTCGATCAAGGAATTGTTTAAGAATAATATATCAAAAAGCCTTCACAACAGTGTGGGCTTTTCCTTACTTTTAAAATCATACTATGAATGTATGGATATAATATTTGGAGGTTAACATGACCGTGCAGGATTTTATGGAAAAAGTCGCTGCTAGAAATCAGAATGAGCCTGAATTTTTGCAGGCAGTTCAGGAAGTTGTTGAATCTGTATGGGATGTCTATATCTCAAACCCTCAGTTTGTAGAAGCTAAGATTTTGGAAAGAATCGTTGAACCGGAACGGATGCTTCTCTTTCGTGTTCCATGGGTTAATGACAATAGCGAAGTCCAAGTCAACCGTGGATATCGAGTAGAATTCAACAGTGCCCTTGGTCCCTATAAAGGTGGATTGCGTTTTCACCCGAGTGTAAATCTTAGTATTCTCAAATTCTTAGGTTTCGAGCAGATCTTCAAAAACAGCTTGACCACACTCCCGATGGGTGGAGGTAAAGGTGGATCGGACTTCGACGCAAAAGGAAAATCAGATTCAGAAATCATGCGCTTCTGTCAGTCATTCATGCTTGAGCTCCACCGTCATATTGGTGCAAACACTGATGTGCCAGCTGGTGATATCGGTGTGGGTGGTCGTGAGATTGGTTATCTTTATGGCATGTACAAGAAATTGGAAAATGAAAATGTTGGCGTGCTTACCGGTAAAGGATTGAACTGGGGCGGAAGTCTCATTCGTCCGGAAGCTACTGGATTTGGTGTTGTTTATTTTGCACAAGAAATGCTCAAGACAGTTAATGAATCTTTTGATGGTAAAACCGTAACAGTTTCCGGCTTCGGAAATGTTGCATGGGGAGCCATCCAAAAAGTGAACGATCTTGGTGGAAAAGTTGTCACAATTTCCGGACCCGATGGCTATATTTATGATGAAGTTGGTATCACCGGAGACAAGGTTGATTTTCTTCTGTATATGCGCGCAAGCAATAGAGATAGGGTACAGGATTATGCTGATGAATATGATGTGCCCTTTTACCAGGATAAGCGTCCGTGGGAAGTACCGTGCGATGTCGCACTTCCCTGTGCTACTCAGAACGAGCTCGATCATGTAGATGCTGATAATCTTGTGAAAAATAATTGCATCTGTGTGACTGAAGGCGCAAATATGCCCTGTACACCACAAGCAATCGAGATATTACAAAAAAATAAAGTCCTCTATTCGCCCGGAAAAGCATCAAATGCCGGTGGAGTTGCAGTCTCTGGACTTGAGATGTCACAAAATAGCTTGCGTCTTAACTGGGCTCGGGAACAGGTGGATGAGCGTCTCCATGGCATCATGAAGGCAATTCATTACCAATGTGTGCAGTATGGACAAAGCGCTGATAACTATGTAGACTATGTTCGTGGTGCTAATATCGCAGGCTTCCTCAAAGTAGCACAAGCGATGCTTGATCAAGGGCTTGTATAACTAAAGATAGAAAAAATACTATTAAAAAACCCTCAGGATTACTCTTGAGGGTTTTTTTGTGAGAGCGAAAATATCTCTAAGATTTTTTCAATAACTCTTTTTTGAAATCAGCAATCCGCTTGCGAGTATTATTAAATAGAATATTTGATCGTGTACTCGACGGTTTATGAGTAAAAAGTAGCTGTATTTTCTTAACCATTTCATCAGGCTGCGAATATCTTGATTCATTAAGCTCATCCTTCAAAGCATTATCACTATTCGCTTCTTCGGACAATTCTTCAAAGGATATATCCAACCCGAGTAAATCTCTCAGAACAAACCAATTTTCCTTACCAGTTTCTGTATGTATGATCTTTTCAACTTTTTGTACAACATTATTATCATTGGTTATAGTACCATTAGTCTCCAGGAAGGTATTCAATGGTAACACAACATGCGCAATCTTTGCAGTTTCTGTCATATATGCATCAGCCACAAGAAGGAATTTCAGATCATTCAGCCATTCATATACTTCCATTTTATTGTTGTACAAAGGATCTTCACCAAAAATTGCAGCAGCTTTCAGCTTAGTATAGTTCTTAAGGGGATCGAATCCCATCTTTTGCAGATAGGGTTTGTTCGCAAGTTCCGAACAGGCTACAAGCCCATTGCCCTCAGTTCCGACATTTCCTCTGAGCATGCTTAGATTGAAGATCGCATTCTGAGTATCATAATCAAGGTCACTCTCGGAGTAAACGAATATCACCTTCTTATACTGTATGAGTTCCTGGGCATACTTCTCACATTCATCTTTCTGAATAGCAAGTTGGAGTTGATGATTAAAATCGACAAAATTATCAATGCAATTTACAATATAATCAATGTTATGATGACGATATTCAACAAGATACTTCGCAAATTCGTTGATAACCTCAATGTAGTAATGTGATTGAATATGATAATCTGCTCTTCGTGTAAACCTGTTTGCCTCTGGATAAAGGACCATTACCTTGGCACCTGCATTTTGCGCCTGCATGACCTTCACTCCAACGGTATGAGTCACCTCACCGACCATCACGATGAGTTCGGATTTCTCAAGATCTGAAGTAGGATTTGGAGAGAAATCGATACCCAGCTGTTCTTTTACCACTGAGCCATTTAATTCCCAGGAATATTTTTTACTATTTTTATATTGTTTTGATAATTTTCCTAATAAAAAGAGTTCTTCATTTGTGAAATTCCCATTACTGAAGAATGCCACCTCTCGCTCGAACTCGGTAAATTTCTGTGAAATATAACCAATTGCTTCTTCCCAATCAACGGGCTTAAGTTCATTATCCTTTCGGATCATTGGCTGTGTGATTCTTTCATCCGATTGAAGCGCTTCGTACCCAAAATGGGCATTAAAACATACATTGTTTGCTGTGATAGGACTGTCTCCTGCTTCTGCTTTGAGGATCACTTCGTTTTCTTTGAAGTACCACACTTTACAACCAGCACCGCATAAAGCACAGGTGGTCTCAACCTTCTCAAGATCAAGAGGAGCAAGTTTGTAGTGAGTATTTCTTGGAGTGAGTGCTCCGACAGGACAGACATCAATACATTTTCCGCAACTCATGCATGAAGTCTTGAGCAATGATTCTCCAAATTCAGGAGCAACAAGCGTGCCAAATCCACGGTAAATATATCCTAGCGCACCAACGCCCTGAATTTCGAGACAGGTACGAACACATCGTCCACAGTTCACACATTTATTGGCATCCCTAAGGATGAATGGATGCGTCTTATCAATAGGATGGTTATTCACCGCACCGACATATCTCGATGCAATTGCATCATAATCAGTTGCATATTTACGAAGATCGCAGGTATAATTAACATCACAGCCGCATTCGATACAACGGGCAGTTTCTTTTTTTACTTGTTCTTCAGTAAATATCTCTTCGACTTCCTTGAAATTGGTTATTCTATCCTTAACCGGAAGGAAATTTGGCTTGAAGCGTTTAATCGTTTCGTATTCGTCAAACTCTTCTGTTGGAATATCCTTATATGATTCAGCTTTCTTGCTATTGAATTTTTCCTTCAGCGGTTGTATCTTTTTACCATTCATGAACTGATCGATACTTTGTGCTGCGGTATAAGCATCGGCAATACTTTCTATCACAGTTGATGGACCTCTTGTAAGATCTCCACCAGCAAATATCTTATCAATATTTGTACACATGGTCTTTTCATCGACCTCGATCGTGTTCCATCGGGTAAGATTGAGTTTCTTATTTATAATCTTGCCTGCATCATCCAGAAGGAACTGAGTGTCCGGTTTCTGACTCACTGCAGGAATAACCATATCAACCTGCATGATGAATTCTGAATTCTCTATGGGAACTGGACGACGTCTTCCACTGCTGTCCGGTTCTCCAAGCCGCATTTTTATTACCTGCATACCCTCAACTTTACCATCTTTCCCAATTATTTTTGTTGGATTTTGCAGAAGATGAAGCTCAATACCTTCTTCTTTTGCGTCTTTGATTTCTACTTCATCAGCTGGCATCTGTTCTTCGGCACGACGATAGACAATCATAACCTTATCTGCCCCAAGTCGAAGAGCTGTTCTGGCAGCATCGATCGCAGTATTTCCCCCACCGATGACAGCTACATGCTTTCCGACCTTTTTGAGTTCACCTTCTGTAACCATTCTCAAGAAATCAATTCCAAGATAACAGCCATCAAGATCTTCTCCTTCGATATTCATGCTTACTGCAGTCCATGCGCCCAATCCCAGAAAGACCGCATCATATTCTTTGTATAAAAACTCAAGTGTAAAATCTTTTCCTAATCGCACATTATTATGTATCTCAACCCCGATTTTCTTAATGAGCCCTATCTCTTTATCAAGTACCTCTTTCGGCAGCCTATATTCCGGTATACCATATCTCAGCATTCCACCATTTTCAGCCATTGCTTCGTACACAATACATTTATGACCCTTCTGGGCAAGATAGTATGCCACAGTAAGACCTGCTGGTCCAGCACCTATGATCGCAACCCTTTTACCCGTCGGAGATTTGCATTCCGGGATAAAAGTATGAGCTTCATCTTCGAGATCTTTATCTGCTGCAAATCGCTTAATCTGCCTGATGGCAATCGGTTCATCAATGATCTGACGTCGGCATTCTTTCTCACAAAATGCAGGACAAACTCTACCCACAGATAGTGGAAAAGGAAGTCGATTTTTTATTAATTCTACTGCTTCATGATACAAACCGTCATTTACCAATGCGACATATCCTTGTACATCAACTCTTGCGGGGCATTCCAGTATGCAGGGCGCAGTACAATCAGCATAGTGATCTGAAAGGAGAAGTTCAAGGGTCATCTTCCTGGCTTCACGAACCTCTTTACTGTCTGTATTGACGTCCATCCCATCATACACTTTGGTCGCACATGAAGGAACAAATCCTCGGGCACCCTTGACTTCAACCAGACAAACCCAGCATGAACCGTAAGGCTTAAGATATTCATCATGACAGAGGGTAGGAATTTCGATTCCTCTTTCTTTGGCCACTTCCAGAATTGTCATGCCTTCTTGAACTATAATTTCTTCACCGTTTAATATAATCTTTATATCTGCCATGATACCCGCTTTACATTTTCTTCACTGCATCAAACTTACAGGCAGTCATACATGCACCGCATTTGATACATTTTTCTTGATCTATTATATGAAGTTCTTTCTTTTCTCCAGAGATCGCTTCCACCGGGCATGCCCGTTTGCATGCGCCACACCCGATACAATTCTCTTCATCAATAACATATTTTATCAATGCTTTACATGAACCTGCAGGACAAGTTTTGTCATTGATGTGTGCTTCATATTCATGTCTGAAATATTTTATTGTAGTTAGTACAGGATTTGGTGCTGTCTGACCCAGTCCACATAAAGAACCTTTTTTGATCTTTACAGAGAGTTCTTCAAGCAACTCAATATCACCATATTCACCTTTTCCATCACAAATCCTGTTTAAGATTTCCAGCATACGCTTGGTTCCAATCCTGCAGAAAGTACATTTTCCACATGATTCATCTTGGGTGAAGTTCAGGAAGAAACGAGCCATATCGACCATGCAGGTCGTTTCGTCCATTACTACCATACCACCAGAACCCATGATCGCACCAGACTTAACAAGAGAATCATAGTCAACAGGAGTATCGATAAGGCTTTCGGGAATACAACCACCAGACGGACCGCCAAGCTGAACGGCTTTGAATTTCTTATCATTAAGAATACCGCCACCTACTTTATAGATAACTTCTCGAAGTGTCATACCCATTGGAACCTCGACAAGTCCACCGTTCTTGATCTTTCCCGTAAGAGCAAAGACCTTTGTACCTTTGCTTTTTTCGGTACCAAATTCCGCATACTTTACTGCACCATTTCTAATGATCCACGCTACATTTGCATAGGTTTCAACATTGTTATTATTTGTGGGTTTACCCCATAGTCCAGAATGGGAAGGATATGGTGGACGAATTCTTGGCATGCCCCTTTTTCCTTCTATCGAGGCAATAAGCGCAGTTTCTTCTCCACACACAAAAGCGCCTGCTCCTTCATATACGGTGAGATCGAAGTTGAATTCTGAGTCAACAATATTCTTGCCTATGTACCCTTTTGCTCTGGCTTTATCGATCGCTATACGTAAACGCTTGACTGCAAGTGGATATTCTGCACGACAATAGATATACCCCTCATCAGCACCAACCGCATAGGCAGCAATGAGCATTCCTTCGAGGACACTATGCGGATCTCCTTCGAGCACACTTCTATCCATAAATGCACCAGGATCTCCCTCGTCAGCATTGCAGATGATATACTTCTTATCCGAGCTCTCTTTGTAGGTGAGTTCCCATTTAATCCCTGTGGGGAATCCTCCTCCACCTCTACCTCGTAGTCCACTTTCCTTGATCTCATCGATCACCTGGATCGGGGACATCTCTCTTAGCACTTTTTCGATTGCTTGGTATCCACCTCGTTCGATATATTCATCGATGGACTCAGGATCTATTACTCCGCAATTGCGCAGTACGATACGAGTTTGATACTCAAGTATCTCACCTTCAACACCACCAAGTTTATCAGAATATACGATCTTTTCACTGAGAGGTTTTTTCTCAATAAAATGAGCTTTTAGCACGTCATCGATATCATTCGCACTGAGGTAACCATACATCGTGTTGCCAAACTCAGGATCATCGATCTCCATGAGCACTTCTGCATAACACATGCCCACACAGCCAGTGTTGATGAGTTCAGCATGTACTTCATTATCTTTAAGAAAGTTCTCAACTTTCTCAAAGACGTCCAAACCGCCAGCTGCAATTCCGCAGCTTGCTAAACCGACTTTTATTTTTACTGAATTTTCCAAATTCTCTCCTAACTGATTAAATTTGGTTGATTTTGATTAATACTTTGCAAGGATTTCTTTTACTTTTGTGGGAGTAAGACGACCAAAGGTCTTGTCGTCAATCATCATTACAGGAGCAAGACTGCAGCAGCCAAGGCAGGCAACTTCTTCGATAGTAAATTTCAGATCTTCTGTAGTGCCACCTGGTTCAATTTTTAATGCTTCATACACAGCTTCTGATATCTTTGGTGCATCAGCAACATGACAGGCAGTTCCATGACAGATTCGTAAAATATGTTTGCCAATAGGATGGAGCCGGAATTGTGTATAGAATGTGACGACTCCATAGATTTCGGAAATGGGAATATCTGTATGTTCAGAAATATATTTAATTGCTTCTTTAGAGAGATATCCAAGACTTTCCTGAGATTTTTGAAGGATGGGAATTAATGCAGCTTTTCGACCTTTATATTCCTCTAATACAAAATCAATTTTCGCTAAATCACTCTCTGCCATAACATAGCCCCTGACTGTTTTTGGACATCTTGAAAAGGTGCGGGTATGAGCAGTCAAGTTATTTGGGAAATTGCACTGGTCACATAATTGATCGAGATTTCAGTACTAAAATATTTAAAAAGTTTAATGGGGAGAACCAACGAATGAGACATCATTGAGCATCTCATCAGGAGTATAATCTTGTTCTGTCCATTGCTCACCTCCATTGGTAGTATAGAGGATAATACCATCACCTATACCGGTTCCAATGATCCAACCAACATATTTAGTATCATTCCTCGGACTTGTACTTTTGTCACAGCAGGTAGAGAAGAAGATGAGTGCTATGTATCGATTAACAATCAATCACAATGTTATTGATGATGTGAATTCGATCACATTAACGAAAGCTGATGAAACACATAATATTAAGTTTATCGAACTCCCTGATATCTACATCATCGAAGTACCTCTGGATTTTGTCATCGGTTCATCATCTGATTGTACACTGGTGATTAAATAGAAATGGAGACATCTATGCAGAAGAAAAATGCATTGATCCTTTTTACTGTATATATCATCGTTATGGTCATTGCCTGTTCAGTTCCTCAGATAAAGGTGCCATCAGCACTCAAAACAGACACCTCTATGTATCCTGTAAAAGGACGATTTGGCTTTAACTGGAATAAGGTCATCACCTTTGGTGAGTATAAGACATCAAAATTCAACAAGGGTTGGACTACCTCTGAATCTAATACTTCCGATGTTCTTCAGATGAAATCTGCAAAACAGAAATTCAATTTTATCCAATACACCCCTGATGGAACTCAGGCAGAAGTGGTCTGTGCAGGTCAATTCGAACAATCCGATGTGAGTGTTCTTAATGACTTTTTCTCGATCGATCTGTCATATAAGAATTATTTTTACGGTAGTGTGCTCCTCGACAAGGGAATGGATATCTGGAATTTTGTCGTGAATAATCCTGATCAGGGTTCTCCGAAAAATCTTACGATGGGAGAAGCCAAAAACGATAAGGGTGAAGTGATCACAATAAAGGGTATTCTCCAGGTGGAAGGACAGAATATTCCCAAGATATTCCAGGGCGATGTGTATGGGTATGAATTTGTGTATAATGGACAGACCATTGGTGCGGTTTCCACGATCAATGCCGGTGCTGTTTGGATAAAGAATGGCATTTCCGATGATCAGAAACTTTTAATTGCAGGTATGTCTACCAGTTTACTTGTTCGTGATGATTTGGAGGAGCAGAGTAATCAGTAATTAATATAAACGAGGTGTCAGGGACCACTCCCTGGTACAATGAAAGAAATTATCAAATCATCGAAGGTGATATTGGTCAATATCGCCTTCTGTATTACAGTCGTAAGACTCAAGTTCAGCTGAACGAAGTGAGACTGGACTTGAGACGAAAGAATTAGTTCCTGCTCCGTTCTGAAGTCCACCCTTCGCCAATTGGCGAATTATGAACTCCAGTCCGGAATGAACTTTCGCAAAGGTGCATGTTCAGCGGTTCACACTTTGCTGCGAACCACTTCTTATATGAAGGACTTGAATCGCTGGGAACGAAGTGAGTCTGATTTGAGGAATACGTTTTGTTTATTTATTTTCTATATTAGATGAATGCTTGGCAGAATCAGATGAATAAGTATACCTCAGTTAGTCAAGAAGATTAATTATACTTATTAATTTACTTCTCTAGCAATTACTTCTCCATTTTTTACTAAACACCATATTCCACTTTTGGCTTTTTCAAATACAGGTGCTTCATCTCTATACATAACCTGTAAATTTTTTAAATCACTTAATTTTGGGTTTATATTAATGTGATATTCTGCCAGATTCATATTGATAAAAATGTGTGTTAACTTGCAATATTGAATTTCTCCACATTTATTACATCCAAAAAGTTCTATATTCATTTATAACCATATAAGTATTACCATTTAGATTATATTTTCTAATAGTTTTTTCTTTATCTAACCAACTTTTACTCATTCCTTTCTATCCTCCTATTAATATGGCGAATCATCACTCCATTCAGCTCCATATATTATTCCATTATTTTCATTCGTTGATGTATCATGTGCAATATTACCTTGTCCTTCATCAAATCTCCAATTACTTACTAAACCTGGCTCGTTGCCACTTAAGATTGTTGTCATGTATTTGTTAATTTCATTTTCTGTTAGTGCATAATTCCATATTCTAACTTCATCTATTTTTCCCTGGAAGTAACCGTTCCATCCATATCCAATTTTATTAATACCAAATTTACCTACATCACCTGGTGTTTGATAAACTTGTAAAATTCCATCAACAAAAATTCTTACATCTTCATTATCTTTTACGCCAGTAATATTATGCCACTCCCCATCATTTAATCCTGTTCCAGCGTTATAATACCAGTTACCAGGTCCATCTCCTACACTAAATCCAATTTTATCTTGTCCTGAATTAAGGTATCCTGTCGTTAAAGCATACTTGTCATCAAATGTTGCTACTTCAACTATAGCTATTGCGTTTCCTTGTGTCATGGTATGACTAATCCATGCTGATATTGTAAATGAATTTCCACCAACATCTAATGTTTGTCCTGTTCCAATGTCAACATAATCATCTAACCCATCAAAATTTAATGAGGAATAACTAAGCTGGTAGTAGTAATTTATTTCATTTGAATATTCAGAATATTCATTTCCATAATATGCTCTGATTTTATAATAATGTTTGCTTCCCTGTATCAAACTATTATCTATCCATTCATTTGTACTATTAGGAACATTTCCAAAATTATCATCCCAGTTTTGATTATCAATTTTTCTTGCTATCTTAAATCCTTGAACTCCAATTGCATCATAATCCCAGTATATCTTTATAATTCCTTGTGAAATTACTTCATAATTAACATTATAAGGTTCAGGTATAATATTATAAACTAAACCTGTTTCTATAGTTTGGGAATTATTATCTTCATAATAAGTATAAACTCTATAGTTTATAGCATCATTAATCCCAGCATTATTATCAATCCATTCATGTGTATTTTCACTAACAATTCCATATTTCATTATCCATGCTGAACTATTAATTTGTTTATCAATTTTGAATCCTTCTTCTCCATTACTATTATCTTGCCACATAAGCTTGATACCACTAATTGTTAAATTTTCATAATGTATATCTGAAGGTGAAGGCAAATCATTATTTATAATATCAGTATTTACGAATTGAGAAAATTCATCTACAAAATAAGCATATATTCTGTATTGTATCGATTCATTAATTTCTGCTTCATAATCTATCCACTCTATAATATCATTGTTCACTACGCCATATTCAACTTGCCATTCTTGTGAAGCAACTTTTTTATCAATCTTAAATCCTTGTTCTCCTGTAGAATTATCTTCCCAGTTTAATTTTATAGTATAAATATTTATCTTAGTGTATTCCAAATTACTCGGTTCTGGAATTGAATTATCAATATCACCTGTTATTGCATATCCAGAAATCTCATCTCCATAATATGCATAAACTCTATATTGAATTACTTCATTGATTTCAGCATTATCTGTGTAATTTGTTACGTTTGAATTTAATGTTTTATATTCAATTATCCAATCATTCTCTCCAACCTTTTTATCTATTTTATACCCTTCTTCACCTTCTGAATTATCATTCCAGGTTAATTCTATAGTTTGAATATCAAACTTTTCATAATTTATATTTGTTGGTGCTGGAAAAGAATTATCTACAATATTTGTATATGCATAATTAGAATTATTATTCCCATAATATGCTCTAATCCTATACTTTATATTTTTATTTATTTCGGCATCTGTATCAATCCAAACTTCTGTGTTTCCTGCAATAACAGCATAATTATCTAACCAAGGCGTAGTTCCAATCTGTTTATCTATTTTGAATCCTTCCTCGTTCTGTGAATTATCATTCCAAGTGAGTTTTATAGTATGTATATTAATCTTCTCATATTGTAAATTTGTCGGTGCAGGAAAATCAATTACATTACTAGTTTCAATACTATTTGAATTAAAAACTTCGTGAAATGCATAAAGCCGATAAAACACTATATTGTAATTTCTACCAATTGTTGAATCTGTCCATGTTGTAATATTTGATGTTGTAATACCAATTTCATCTTCCCAATCATCACTATCAATTTTCCTATCAATCTTATATCCTTGTTCAAAATCTGCATTGTCATTCCAGTCCAATTTAAATGTATGTACATTTTGCTGTATGCAATTGAATGATGTAGGTGCTTCCATTGTATTTATATTAGCATATAATGAATTAGATGTATCATTTTCATAATATGCACATACTCGGTAATAATTAATTATACCTGGTATCACTGAATAGTCAAAATAGCTTTCCAAGTTTTGTTCAATATTAACAGAATCCCATTCTGCTTCTTCTCCCCTTTTGATATAAATTCTATAACCTTCTTCATTATGGCAGTTATCTTTCCAGACTATTTCAACCTCTGTGGCTCCGTATGGTCTCAATTCTATGTTTGAAGGTGGAGGTAGAAAAGGAATGAAGTAATTCTCACTTGCTTCAGATGTTGAAATTCCCTTAAATGCTTGTATCTTATAAAAGCACGAATCATACAACGTTTGATTAAAATCAATATATTCTGTTATATTTTCTCCTACTTCTACATAATCTTCTATCCAATTTCCGTTTCCTATCTTCAAATCAATTCTAAAACCATCCTCACCAATACTTCTATCTTGCCATGTTAATCTTAAGCTATCTTGAGCTACTTGAGCTATATCAAAATATGTCGGTGTAGTGTTATCTGAGAACCAAGCTATCGTATCGGAATATGCTGAGTAATTTTCTTCATCAAATGCCCTTATACGATAGGCAAAAACAGTGTCTGAATTTGTTGGAATAACATCATTAAAAGATGTTATGCTTGCTCCAACGTTCCCATAATTTAACAACCAATCAAAATTTCCCTTTTTCCTATCTATAAGATATGATGTTTCATTTGCTGAATTATCCACCCATTGAATTTGTATCCTGTTATTTTCTACAAGCTCAATTGTTAAACTAGTCGGTGGAAGCAATTGTACTTCAGGTGTGGTATTCTTGGTACAACTTAATGAAAATGATATTATAGCAATAAGTAAAAGAATCAACATCCTTTTGCTCATAAGAAACCTCCGCGGTTTTGATGATATGTTTGTATAAATGTATGTTTTGATGTCAACCTTTTTGGTCGAGTAATCGCACAAAATTGAAAGCGATAATGCGCATTATCGCCTTCTGTATTATAATCGTAAGACTCGAGTTCAGGAGAACGTAGTGAGACTGGACTTGAGACGAAAGGATTAACTCTTGCTTTTGTTCTGAAGTCCATCCTCCGCCAATTGGCGAATTATGAACTCCAGTCCGGATAATAGAAAAGAGGTGTCAGGAACCACTCCCTGACACAAAGATAATTATCAAATCTTCGAAGGTGATATTGGTCAATATCGCCTTCTGTTTTAAACATTAATACGAATCAATAATTTTCTGCAGCGAACCGTCCTGTTTCATTTCTGTAATGATCCTATCAAATTCAGGAAGAATATGGACAAATGATGAATTTTTTCCTACACACAAATAGAAATGTATCTCATCAAGAGAGTTAGGGATCTCAATGAGTTTGTCTTCAAGTTTCAATTCTTTGATGTTGTAATTGGTCAAGATAGGGGGCTGAACAAAAATATCACCCTTCCCGTTTGCAAGTTCGATCAGTACTTGCTTAATACCCGGCATCCATTCGACATCAAAATCTGCGAGATACTGTCTTGCCCATCCGCTGCCCGTATAGTCGAGTAATGTAAAACCCCTTAACTGCGGAATGGTTGTGATCTTTTGAATTTCTTCCAGACGTTTGTTGTCTTTTTGAGTAAAGAGCACACATCCATCCGAAACAAGCGGCTCATTGCTGATTTCTGTGTATTCCCTTCTCTCTAGGGTAGGAACTGTGATGAATGCGTCAGCTTCTCCGTCTTGAACCAGTTTCTGGGCAACATCCCATGAATGTTCTTGATATACAACAGGAATTCCCATTCGATCTCGTACAACTTCATTAATAATATCGATATAAATGCCGTGCGCCTTACCTTCTTCATCTGTCCAGCAATAGGGTGGATAGTCCAGGTAAGTAAATATCATAGGTTTTTGAGAACAGCTTATAAAAAGAACAAGTATGCAAACAATCATAATAAATACGATCTTTTTCATGATAATCTTCCTCCAGATTTTATGGTCATTATAACATTAGTAAAAGCACAGTATACACAGCAGCGCCGCAAGCAAAAGCCCAAAAACTGCTCTGTTTTTCTTCTGGTAATTCTTCTTTGAGCACATTGAGGATCACGCCACCGGCAAGGAAGGCAAAAAGCACGCCGGTCATTGCTTCGCTTATCTTTGTTGCAAGTCCGACCATCCAGCCAATGACGATCATGCCGCTCAGGACCCATCTGCCATACTTTTGGTAAGTATCTTTATGAAACTGCCGTAGTGAATAGTCGTTAACAAAAAAATGCAGTCCCATTGCAATGGAGAAGAAAATAAGTCCGTATAAATCCTGTTCCTCTCTATGAACAAGGAGGTATCCGATCAAGGCATTGTAGAGTGCAAATGAAGCTATATGCAGCCAGAAAACACCCTGGCTTGTTGTTGTTTTGGTATGATTGTGCGGGAGTTTCTGTTTCGATTGTGAAAGCTTCGCCCCTCGTTCAAGTCCGTAAAAAACGATCAATCCTACTAATGCAATGAGATATGCATGATGTTCGATAAAGGGGATGAAATTCCAATGTGTGGAGAGATGCTGTTGAGTGAGCTCCAACTCAGGAAAGATATGAATAAATACGTATGAGACCGAGACTCCACCTGCAAAAGAGAGCCATGCACGGCGCGAACCATGTTTTGTTACATGAAACTGTTCTGCAAACATGTGGATCAGCACAAATAAGACTGTTATAATTGCCTGTAACCAGATCATACTGTAAATTTTCCTCTTACTGAATCATTAATATTAAATCAGAAAACTTAATGAGACTGATGTTTCATAGAAAATGATGTCAATAAAAAGGCGAGAATTAGTATTCTCGCCAGTGAAATATATTCTATTTTAGAAATATTGAAGCTACTACTTTGTTTCCGTTACAGTAAAATGATATTCTTCACTATATTTAGTACTCCCAAACCAATCGACTGCTTTAACCTTCCATGTGGCATCACCATAGATTGTGTAGTTGATCGTTTGTGAATTTGTTAAAGGAGTTGGGTAGAAAGAAAATCCATTTATTACGAGATCGACATCGTATGAATCGGCATCCTGAATAGCTGTCCAGCTAAGATCGATAGGATATTGCAGTGTTGCATTATCAGCAGGTGTAAGAGGTTTCGGGGTTATATATACCTCGTCGGAGAGTGTGACATTGATAGATTTTGTCGTGGTTTTGCCATCGCTATCGATTGCTTCAACTTTTATGGTATGATCCGCAGAATCAGTGAACCAATATGTCTGCCATTCACAGGTATAATTTTTATTAGTTGGCGTATGGTACAAACAGAATGAGTCCACGGAGATTTCAACATATATGATGCTTTTAGTATCCGCGACGGAAACTTCTATTGTATAGATCGAGTCGGTGATCGTTTCATTATTTTGGGGGTGAACAAATGTAATAGTTGGAGATTCATCTGACTTTGTGCTTGATGAACATGAGACCATAAAGATTGAGGCGACTAAAATAAGACTTATAATTATTTTTTTCACATTATACTCCTGTAAAAATATTAGCATTTTTAGAGTATCATGAAATATAAAGGTCAAGAAAATAGTAATTTATTTATATGTAATTGATAAAAAGCGCGCCCGCCCCGATTCGAACAGGGAACCGTCTGATCCGTAGTCAGGTGCTCTATCCAGTTGAGCTACGGGCGCAGAAGGTTGATGAAAGGTTTTTGGTGCAGAAGAGGGGACTCGAACCCCTACAACCTTACGGTCACAAGATCCTTAGTCTTGCGCGTCTGCCAGTTCCGCCACTTCTGCACGGAAATTATTCACTCTGTGTTTCTGTTTGTTCGGGAATGACCTCAAAGCCACTGGGAAGGGGGGCTTCCTGTGGAGTTTGCTCACCTTCATCGATCTCTTTCTGAAGTTCTTCATTCACCTGTTGAGCTTCCTTTTTCATCTGGGTGGGCTTCAGTGTCAACGCAAGTAGAATGGTGATAACCATAAAGCTAATGCCAAGAACTCGGGTTGTTTTCTTTAAGAAATTGGATGCAGTTTGACCGCCAAACAGTGTGTCACCACCAGAACCGCCAAAAGCACCACCAAGTCCGCCACCTTTGCTGGATTGCAAAAGCACCGAGATGATCAATCCGATACAAATCAACACATGTATAATCAATAATATCGTGTACATAAATCTCTTTACCTTAATATTTTATTGGAACATAAAAGCAATGGACTGCATTTCAGTGTCAAATTATTTAACGAATTTCAGACCGATGTCAATAAGAAATTATAGCAAATGTCCAATTATTTTAGGAATGGATAGGTCGTACCAATTTTTTGATACACCTCTTCCATAGTTTCAGAAGCTATCTTTTTACTATTCGCTATTCCAGTGTTCAGAACATCTTTGATGTAATCGATATTGTTGAGAAGCTCAGCTTTTTTGTTACGGATCGGTGCCAGTTCATGCGCAATGTTTTCAGCAAGGATCTTCTTACATTCGATACAGCCAATGCCAGCGATCTTACATCCTGTTTCGCAATACCCAATCTGTTCCTTTGATGAAAATAGCTGATGAAGAGCAAAGATATTACAAACCTTTGGATCACCCGGGTCTGTCTTTCGTACTCGTTGTGGATCTGTTACTGCAGTTGAGAGTTTTTTCCAGATATCCTCTGGTGTTTCATCAATATAAATACAATTATCTAAAGATTTACTCATTTTTGCTTGACCATCAAGTCCTCGAACCAGTGCCCCTTCACTCACGATTTCTTTGGGCTCAGGAAAGGTATCACCAAAAGTACTATTAAACCTTCGAACGATCTCGCGAGTTAGTTCAAGGTGTGGGAGCTGGTCTTCACCTACAGGCACAGCTTCTGCCTTATAAATGATGATATCAGCTGCCATAAGGACCGGATAGTCCATCAATCCCATATTGACGTTATCAGAAAATCTTTTGGATTTATCCTTGAAAGTTGGTACTCTTTCGAGCCATGAAATTGGGGAAACAGTATTCAGTATCCAGGTCAGCTCTGTATGTTCTTTGACGCGAGATTGGATCATCAGTTCACACTTTTCTGGATCGAGACCTGCCGCAAGATAGGTGGCTGCACAATCCAGAACCCTTGAAGACATTCCTTCATGGTCATACGGCACTGTCATTGAGTGGAAATCAACAATTCCCCAGATGCAATCATAATCATCTTGAAGGTTGATCCAATTTTTTATTGCACCAAGATAATTTCCAATATGCAGTTTGCCTGTTGGTTGAATACCACTAAAGATTCTTCGCTTCATACTGTTACTCCTCATTCATTATTCTTTTTTATGAGCAATCATATCATACTCCAGACTATCAACAATCTCAACATTAACAAAACTTCCAACTTTTGCCTCAACTCCTTCTAAAAAAACAATTCCATCAATGTCCGGAGCATCAAATTCCGAGCGACACTCATAGACTTTTGCCTTGATTTTCTTGTCAACAATAACTTTTATTTCTCTGTCGACATAGCTATTCTGAATTTCTGAAGATATATTTTTCTGAAGCTTCATAAGCTTTTCATAACGCTGCTTTTTTATCTTTTCTGGAATCTGATTCTCAAAATCTGCTGCAGGTGTGCCTTCTTCCTGAGAATAGGTAAACGCTCCTAATCTTTCAAACTTTTGGATATTCATAAAATCCAACAACTCCATGAAACCTTCGTCTGTCTCTCCAGGGAAACCTACGATGAGTGACGTCCGGATCGCTGCTTCAGGAAGTATGTCTCGAATCATGTTCAGCTTCTCTATGATTTCTGATCGAGTTACCTTGCGGTTCATGCTTTTCAGAATTGAATCACTGATGTGCTGAATGGGAATATCAAAATATTTGCATATCTTCTTACTTGTTTTCACCAAATGAAGCAGTTCTTCTGATATATGTTGTGGGTTAAGATATAGAAGACGTATCCACGAAACATCTATCTCATCATCAATCGTTTCCAAAAGCTCTAATAATCTACTTTTCCCATATAGATCAACACCATAATTTCCAATATCCTGTGCTATGATGATGATCTCTTTTACCCCAAGTGAACATAGCTTTTTTGCTTCATCCTTCACCTCTTGTATGGATTTGCTTTTAATTTTTCCCCGTATGCTCGGAATGGTACAATAGGTGCAATAATTCTCACAACCGTCGCTTATACGTAAGTAAGCATAATGATGTGGAGTGAGTAAGAATCGTTTGTCCCTGAAAGGAACTTTGGAATTAAGAACCGTTTTTATCTGTTCAATATCAGTAAGGTCAAAGAAGTGATCGACCTCTGGTAATGATTTTTTTAACTCTTTCTTGTATCTTTGTACAAGGCATCCAGTTACGAATAATTTCTTTTTTTCAATCCCATAAATATTTGCATAATCGAGAATAACATCTATGGATTCCTCTTTCGCACTATTGATAAACCCACAGGTATTAATTATGATAAGGTTAGCCTTCTCCGGATCTGAAGTTGGATTAAAACCAATATCAATAAGATTGGATGAAATAACCTCACTATCGACCAAATTTTTTGGGCAGCCAAGTGTTTCGATAAAAAAATATGAGTTTTTTCTTGCCATAGATGTTCAACGCTTGAATATAAACGCAAGTGATAAAAAACTTGCTTCAAAATTTATGTTTTTAAAAAAATGTCGTTCTGAAAACAAATTAAACTAATAAGAGGTTTTTATGTCAAAGAAATGTGAAATATGCGGTAAGAGCCCTATGTTCGGGCATAACAGGAGTAAGTCAGATAGACGTACACCCCGTCGGTGGAATCCAAATCTGCAGAAGATTTCTGTAGAGGTCGATGGTGTCGCTAAGAAGATGTATGTCTGTACAAGCTGCATAAAAAAAGGAAAAGTTAAGAAGGTTTAAGTTTGGAGGTTTGGTTTATGCTAAGTAAAAGAATGAAATACGGAACACTCTTTCTATTATGTTTGGTCTTTTTTAGCACCTCTGCTTTCACATCAATTCCGTTGGTGGAAGAAGATGGGCATAGTCCATTTGTAAGAATTATTGACGATCTTATTGGCACAGTGGTGAACATAAAAGTGGAATATGAAGCTACAGGAAACTACAGGAATTACTCCTCCCCCTTTCCTTTCAATGATGATTTCTTCAAATTTTTTTTCCCACAGCCGGAAAATAAACGCAGAAGTGTGAATTACGGTTCAGGATTTATTTTCAAAAAAGAGGGGAGTACCGTATACATTCTCACAAATAATCATGTGGTAGGAAAAAGTGATAATGCAGATATCACTGTTACTTTAAATGATAAAACAAAATATGATGCTGAGGTAGTCGGTCTTGATGACAAAACCGATGTTGCAATTATCAAAATTGAAGTCGATAAGAATAAAGACATCCCCATAGCTCCACTTGGTGATTCCGATTGGATCAAAGTTGGGGATTGGGTCGTTGCAATAGGAAATCCATTCTCGGAAAATCTGAGGGGAACTGTGACCATCGGTGTCGTGAGCGCAAAAGGGAGAGCTAATCTCAATTTTGGGCAGGATTCACCAATGTATCAGGATTATATTCAAACTGATGCAGCAATCAATCCTGGAAATAGTGGTGGACCACTGGCAGATATTCATGGAAATGTGATTGGTATCAATGCAGCTATCTCTTCTGTAAGTGGTGGTAATATAGGCATCGGATTTGCAATTCCCATTGATATCGTGAAAACAATAATACAAGATCTTATTAATAAAGGATATGTAGAGAGGGCATATCTTGGCATTCTTCCTCAGGAAATCACTCCTGCCTTAATGAAAAGTCTTGGGCTGAAGAATATGGAAGGTGTCTTAATAGGAAAAGTTGAAGATGATACACCAGCAGAAAGTGCTGGTTTGAAGAAACGCGATGTGATAATCGAATTTGATGGTGAACCAGTAAAGAATCTTAACAAGTTTAGATTGATGGTTGCAAGTAAACAGGTTGGTGATAAAGTTTCCATGACACTAATACGTAATGGAAAAGAGATTAAAAAAACAGCTACACTGGAAGCGTTTCCCGAAAGCAGTACAGCATCAAGAGATAAATCTGTAGAAGATGATTCCAGCTGGCTTGGCATAGAAGTACAGGAGCTTGATTGCAACTTTGCTCAGCAGTTTGAGCTTGACATTGATGAAGGGGTGATCGTTGCAAAGATCAATGTAGATTCACCCACGTATGATTCGAATCTGAATGTCGGTGATGTTATACTCGAAATTGGTGATGAGAAGATAAAAGATCTTGATGATTATGAAGATGCGGTGAGCAAACTTGAGAAAGATAATGTAGAATCAGTATTATTGTATGTGCTTACTCCTCCTCAATTTTATCATTATGTCGCAATAAAAGTGAAATAGAGGATTTTCGAATTATTGAGTGTACTGGTCGCTAACTCTAAATAAAAAAAAAGAAGAGTAACTTTTGGCAGCAAAAATAGTCCCGCTCAACCCTGCGGAGGATAAGGGTCTACAGAAATATCTCTCTGATATAGCTGATATTCCTACACTAAGCAGAGAAGAGGAGCGGGTACTTATAAAAAAAGCGCAATCTGGCGATGAAGAAGCCATGAATAAACTCATAGAGAGTAATCTGAAATTCGTAGTGAAGGTCGCGAGTAAATTTCAAGGGAAAGGATTGAGCCTTTCTGAACTCATCAGCGAAGGGAATATGGGTTTGATAAAAGCAATCAAACGTTTTGATCTCAGTAAGAATACAAAACTCATTACCTATGCAGTGTGGTGGATACAACAATCGATTCAGTATGCGATCTATGAGAAGAACCGTTTGATAAGAATTCCTGCAAAAACAATCACGACCATCAGCAAGATTGAAGATGCCAAGCAAAAGCATCGAGCAAAAAGTGGCGATGAAGCAACAGCAGAAGAGATTGCAGATAAGGTACATGTCAAAGAAGAAAAAGCGCTTGAACTGATGAATACCACGACTGATATTGTTCCACTTGAAAATATGTATGGGGAGACCGATGCACTCTCACGCATGGCTGCAAAGAAAGTATCACAGCCATCTTATAGAGAGGAGATGGGCGATCCCAAGAAAATATATTACCGTAAGAAGCTACATGACAAAATTAATAAAAAGATCAAAGCACTAAATCCACGTGATGCACGTATCATCCAAGAATATTTTGGTTTTGGTGAGGATGACAAAGGTAAGAACTTTGCTCAGATAGCCCGTGAACTTGGACTATCCCGCGAACGTGTGCGTCAGATCTTCAAGCAGATTATCGAGGAGCTACGTAAAGAAACTGTGGATGAAGTGGATATAGATTATCTGTTAGGAATCTGACATTACATAACGAGTTTGATTCCTGACAGAGAGCAGTTTTTACGCTGCTCTTTTTCTTTATGTATATGAAAAATAGCATCTGTGGACAAAACTTGACAGCATATCATGCTCAGAAAAATCGGGCTTCTAAATAAAAGTTCTGTTCACTGCTTATCGCAAGGAGAAACCATGAAAGAAATGGCAAAAGTCTATGACCCTCAACTGATTGAGAAGAAATGGTATGATTTCTGGCTTGAAAAAGGATTGTTTCATGCAGAAATTGATCAAAAAAACACACCATATACCATTGTTATTCCACCGCCAAATGTAACTGACATTCTACACATGGGTCATGTGCTTAATAATACGCTTCAGGATATCATGATTCGCTTCAAGAGACTACAGGGCTATGAAACACTCTGGCTTCCAGGTTCAGACCATGCTGGTATAGCTACTCAGAACGTTGTTGAGCGAAATCTTGAAAAGCAAGGCAGAAACAGACATGAGCTCGGACGAGAGAAGACTGTCGAGTTGATCTGGGATTGGCGAAAGACCAAGGGCGGTAAGATCTTCGATCAGCTCAAACGACTTGGTTGTAGTTGCGACTGGCGCAGGGAACGTTTCACTATGGACGAGGGACTTTCAAATGCTGTTAAAGAAGCATTTGTTTCTCTTTATGAAAAAGGGCTTATCTATCGGGGAAAATATATTATCAACTGGTGTCCACGCTGTAACACAGCACTTTCTGATGACGAAGTTGAACATGAAGAAAGAGCTTCACATCTCTGGTATATAAAATATCCCATTAAGGGTCAAAAGGGTGAATTTATTACCGTTGCAACGACTCGACCAGAAACAATGCTTGGCGACACAGCTGTTGCTGTGAATCCCAAAGACCAAAGATTTGCACATCTTATAGGAGAAAAATTATTTCTCCCGTTGACGAATCGTGAAATACCGATCATTGCAGATGAGTTTGTTGATAGGGAGTTCGGAACAGGATGTGTCAAAGTGACACCAGCGCATGATCCGAATGACTTTGAGATGGCACTTCGTCATGAGTTATCCAAGATCATCATAATGGATGAAAATGGCATCATGAATGAAGAAGCAGGTTCAGACTATAAAGGGCTGGATAGATTTACCTGCCGCTATCGGGTCGTTAAAGACTTGGAAGCAAGAAATCTTCTTGAGAAGATCGAAGATTATAATCATAGTGTTGGTCATTGTTATCGGTGTGATACCATCATTGAACCCTATCTATCAGATCAATGGTTCGTTAAAATGAAACCTCTTGCAAAGAAGGCAATGAAGGTTGTCGAAGATGGAAAGATAGCCTTTCATCCAAATCGATATACCAAGGTTTATTTTAACTGGCTTGGGAATATCAGAGACTGGTGTATCTCACGCCAGATATGGTGGGGACACAGAATTCCAGTGTACTATTGTGATGACTGCGGAGACATAATCGTAGCAAAAGAAGAACCAAAAGAATGCCCAAAATGTCGTAGTAAAAATCTGCACCAGGATCCTGACGTTCTTGATACCTGGTTCTCATCATGGTTATGGCCTTTCTCCACACTTGGATGGCCCGAAAAAACAAAGGATCTTGAATACTTTTATCCTACTGATCTGCTCATCACTGCTTATGATATTCTATTTTTCTGGGTTGCCCGAATGATCATGGGAGGTATGGAGATGATGGAAGAGATACCATTTAAAGCAGTGTATCTACACGGGCTCGTGCTTGATGAAAAAGGCGTCAAGATGAGTAAATCTCTCGGCAACTCACCAGATCCCATTGACATTATGGATAAATATGGCACCGATGCACTGCGTTTCAGCATGGTTTTCAATACTCCCAAAGGAAATGATGTACTCTACTCAGATGCATTGATCGAAACTGGACGAAACTTTGCCAACAAAATCTGGAATGCTGCTCGTTTCTCACTCACCAATGCTGCTGAAATTGATGGATTATCCGAACCGTCAGATGAAGTAACCGAACTTGCTGACAGATGGATTTTGCATAGATTGAATGAGGTAAAAAAAGCGGTTTCAGATGCGTATGAAGAATTCCGTTTTCTTGATGTTACCCATCAATTGTATGAGTTTTTCTGGAACGAGTTCTGTGCCTGGTATCTTGAGATCATAAAAGACAGATTCTATAATTCTGAAGACACTTCATCAAAGCGTATGGCTAAGTATCTGATGCTCAAAGTTCTTAATGAATCACTGAAAATGCTGCATCCTATCATGCCATTCATCACTGAAGAGATCTGGCAGCGAGTAAAGGAATTTTATCCTGAAGAAACAGAATCTTCAATCATGTTAGCTGAATTTCCAGAAGCTACTGAAGCTGATACCTATCCGGTGGAAGCAGCTCATATGCACCTTATATTCAAGATCATCACTGCGATAAGAAGTATTCGAAAAGACATGAATGTCCCTCCTGTAGAGCAGGTTGAGATTGTCATAAAAGACGTTGACCCTGTACGTTGTAAGATACTTCAAGATAATCGTCATTATATTAAAGTAATGGCAAAAGTTGAGGATATTTATATTGGTGATGATGGCATCAAACCAGAAAAATCTATAACTACTGTTGTTGATGATATCGAGATATATATGCCCCTCGAAGGTTTGATTGATTTAGATAAAGAAAGAGAACGGCTTCTGAAGAAACTTACGAAAGTGGAACTGAGTCTGAAGAAATGCGTAGGAAAACTCAAGAATAAGAATTTCATGGAGAATGCACCTGACAATATTATTCAGCAGGAACATGAACGCCAGGAACAGCTTGAAAATACTATAGAAAAGATAAAAGCGAATATCTCCTTTTTAGAATAAATAACACGAAACTGCGTTGACATAGACTGTATATACCGTACCTTTTTTATCAATTCGCGAAAGTGGCGGAACTGGTAGACGCGCTGGACTTAGAATCCAGTGGCCGAAAGGTTGTAGGGGTTCGAGTCCCCTCTTTCGCACCAAAGTTTTAATAATGAAAGAAGGATAAATAATGGAGCTGAAGCCAAAAGTTGAAGAAGTGAGTCAGACAAAACGTACAATGAGTTTTACCATTCCTAAGGATGATGTGCAGAAGGACTATCAGAAGATTTTGAATCAATACAGGCAGTATGTAACCCTGCCCGGATTTCGAAAAGGTAAAGCTCCAATCAAAATGATAGAAAATCGATTCAAAGAACAGATAATGCAGGGATTCCTTGAAGATACTGTTCCAAAATACTATAAACAAGCAATGGAAGCATTGGACAAGATGGATATCCATCCTATCAATCAGGGAACGCTTGAAAAAGCAGACTGGAAACCCGGCACAGAAATGGAATTGAAGTTCTCTTTCGAAGTGGCGCCTGAGATCGAACTGAAGGATTATAAGAATTTCTCGGTTGAGTATGAGTCAGAAAAAGTCACTGACGAAATGATTAATGATGAACTAAAACGCTTGCAGGAGAGCTATGCCACTGTCGAAGATAAAGATGGCGCAGCAGAAAAAGGTGATATTGTTGAATATACGATAAAATCCTATGGTGGAAAAGAAATAAGAAAAAAAGAAAATAGTTCTTATAAAGTAGGGCAGGGAACTTACGGAAAGAAATTTGATGATGCGCTTCTGGGTGCGAAAATCGGTGATGAACTTACTACGATTGTTCAACTGAGTCCTCAAAAGGATGAAGATACACCAACAGAAAAAGAGATGATAATCGATGTAATAGGTGTAAAAAAAGTTGATCTTCCAGAATTGAATGATGATTTCGCAAAAGAGGTTGGAGAATTTAATAATCTTGCTGCACTGAAAAATGAGATAAAAGATGGGATTGATGAGCAGTTATTACAGAGAAATCGAAATCAGGTAAAAACATTATTGCTTCAAAAAATAATCGAGAAAAATCCTTTTGAAGTCCCTGAATCCATGATCGATAATTATGCAGAAGAAATGATGAAGCAGTATAATAAAAATCAACAAGGAATGAATCCTGAATCCTTTCAGCAGATGAAGAATATCTATAAAAGTTATGCAGAAAACGAACTACGCGTGTATTATGTAATGAATAAGTTGCGCGAACTCGAAAAGGTCGAAGTTACCGATGAAGAAATCGAACAAGATATCAAGCAGGCTGCGGAGAAAATGAATATGGAAGTTGAGAAATATAAAGAACTCTATAAAAAGCAAATCAATAAAGAAGATATAAAAGAGAGTCTTATCAATGATAGGATCATAAAAAATATTGAAAGAACTGTGGATTTTAAAAAACCAAAGAAAAAACCAGAGAAAAAGACTAAAGCGAGCAAAAAAGAGGAAAAATGATATTAACTCCAATGGTCATCGAACAGACAGGCAGGGGTGAGCGTGCCTATGATATCTACTCACGCCTCCTCAAAGATAGAATCATTTTTGTTGGATCAGTACTCAATGACGATGTTGCAAATCTTATCATTGCACAACTTCTTCATCTCGAAGCTGAAAATCCCAAAAATGATATTTATATGTATATTAATTCTCCTGGTGGTGTGGTCACTTCAGGTTTGGCGATCTATGACACGATGCAGTATATCAAGCCGGATATTGCAACAATTTGCATAGGACAAGCAGCAAGTATGGGTGCATTGCTTCTGGCAGCTGGTGCTCACAAAAAACGCTCTGCATTGCCAAACTCCAGAGTTATGATCCATCAACCACTTGGTGGTGTACAGGGGCAGGCAGTAGATATAGAGATCCATGCACAAGAGATCATGAAGATAAAAAATAGAATAAATGAGATTATTAGTAAGCATACAGGGCAAACAGTCAAAAAGATCGAGAAGGATTCTGATAGGAATTTCTTCATGAGTGCAGACGAAGCCCTGAAGTATGGAATTATAGATGAGGTGATTGCTCAAAGGAAGTAATATGGAAGAACAAAAATGTTCATTCTGCGGAAAAACACGTCAGCAGGTCACCAAGCTCATACGTGGAGTTGATGGCAACATCTGTGACCAGTGTATCACGATCTGTAATACCATTTTGGAAAAAGAGCGAGAAAAGAAAGCTGATGATAATTTTGTGCTACCAACTCCAAGCGAAATTAAGAAGTATCTCGACCAGTATGTCATAGGGCAGGATAATGCCAAGAAAACGATTTCCGTAGCTGTATATAATCATTATAAAAGAATTTTCAAACAGCAATATGTCAAAGATATAGAGCTTGAAAAGAGTAACATAATCATGATTGGTCCAACCGGAACTGGAAAGACCTTGATAGCTCAGACACTTGCTCGATTTCTAAAAGTACCTTTTGCTATATCTGATGCGACAACCCTTACAGAAGCAGGATATGTTGGAGAAGATGTGGAAAATATCCTTGTACGACTTCTTCAGTCTGCCGATTATGATATCGAAAGAACTGAGCGAGGAATTATCTATCTTGATGAGATAGACAAGATCGCCCGTAAGTCAGAAACTCCTTCCATCACCAGAGATGTGTCGGGAGAAGGTGTACAGCAGGCGTTGCTTAAGCTCCTGGAAGGAGAGAAGGTAAATGTTCCACCAAAAGGTGGCAGAAAACATCCCCAGCAGGAATTCATTGAGATTAATACAAAGAATATTCTCTTCATTGTTGGCGGTGCATTTAATGGACTTGAGAAGATCATTGAACGAAGAACCAACAAGAAAACAGTTGGCTTCGGCTCTGAATTGCTTGGTCTGTATGATGATAGACGAAGTGAAGTGCTTAGCAAGGTCGAACCTCAAGATCTATTAAAGTATGGATTGGTACCAGAACTCATAGGACGCCTGCCTGTTGTTTCAACCCTCTCAGAACTCGATAAGGAAGCTCTTGTTGAGATACTTACCAAACCCAAAAATGCACTTGTAAAGCAGTATCAAGCATTATTTCAGCTTGAGGATGTCGAACTGGAATTCAATGAAGATTCACTTGAAGCAATAGCCGAAATTGCTCAAAAACGCGAGTCAGGTGCTCGTGGACTACGTGCTATTATGGAAAACGTCATGAAGGAGATCATGTACAATCTTCCTGACATGCAGGATGTGAGTAAGTGTATAATTATACGTGATGTGATCATGCAGAAGGGCGCACCAATTTTTGAATATCTAAAAAACAAAGATAAAGACAAAGACGATCAAATGATCGCCTAATTCCATTTTTCTTGACACGAAAGAGCGGTCATTTGAAGTAAGTCTCCATTGCGTTCCACAGTAGCTCAGCGGTAGAGCAGGTGGCTGTTAACCACTTGGCCGGGGGTTCAAATCCCTCCTGTGGAGCCATTTTTTTATGTGTGATAAGATGAAATATTATACGTATGTTTTATACTCAAAAAAGTACGATAAGATTTATATAGGCTATACGAATAATTTAGAAAGAAGACTACATTATCACAATAAGGGCATCAAAGGTTGGACAGCAAAATATATTCCTTTAGAACTGATTTATCATGAAGAATATAATACTAAAACAGATGCGATGAAACGCGAGAAAGAGTTAAAGTCATATCAAGGGAGGAAATTTATAAGGGAAGAGATTCTTTCTCAGCGGTAGATTCAGTTGTTTGTTATCCGCCAGCTGGCGGATCAAATCCCTCCTGTGGAGCCATTTTTTTTCACTCTGAATTTTTCGAAATGTGACTTTTTCTATGATCTCTGATTATTGTAGAATTATTAACTTCCTAAGATACGCAGTATCTCCAGTTTCAATCCTAAGAAAGTAAATTCCATTCCATTGCTTGTTTGTAAAAAAAGTATAGTGAGTATTTCCTTTAGGTAGATACTCATAAGAAATTTCCTTAATAAACTGTCCTCTAATATTATACAATTCAATCTTCACATGAGAAGGTTCACCAGGGCTAAATGATATTGTACATTCATCGGTTACCGGTTGCGGAAATAACGATAACGAAATACTTTCATGGGCATGCGGATCAACAGCATAGATTTCACCAAAATCCTGCATAGCTTGCTGTATAAGTTGTCGTGCACCCGATTCATTCATGTAATACAAAGGAAATCCAAGTAAATACAAATTATAATCACCGATATAACATAATGCACACGGCTTGTTCTCCCATTCAGGATCATTAAGGAATGAATTGTAAGTGTAGATCGTTTCTGCTTCATCAAGGGGTGTAAATTTATAGATATATCCAAGATTATCTCCCCATTGTGCAAGTGGAACTTTATCCTGAAGCACGTCAAGATCATATAATCCAAGTAAACCAAATGTGCCACTGAAATCAGCAGTAGAATTATATATAGGATCAGCCACATGCAAATATGTTTCATAGAGTAGAGAGGGATTGGGTAAATGTTTCCATCCAGATATGAACATATTTCCACCTGCAAGTAGATAGCTTTTCAGTGAGTATTCATTAGCAGTGAATTGTGTGCTAAAAACTTCATCGGAGTGCCAGACAACACTTGAGTATTTTGCTAGTTCAGAAAGTGGAGGCAGTCCTGTTTCATCAACATCCCAGTCAGTATAATCATATCCATCAAGAAGAAAATGATAGAATGAGTCTACTTCTGCATTTGAAGGGAATGTCGGGCTTCCCTGTGCGGTCTCATCGACTAATAAAATGCCCTGATCCAATGAAAATTCTATTGAGCTTCCAGAAACTTCATTTGAAAATGTGCTAATATAATTCCTATTAGCATCAAAAACTGCTGCTATCTTATAAAAATACTCAGTTCCAGCAGCGACATCTTCATCAAAAAAAGAAAGTGCGTCGATTGGAGTATCATTAATCTTGGTGTATGAACCTCCCACCTCTTTTCGATATATATTATAACCTTCAATTGCCGGATCGAAAAACTCATTCCATACAAGAAGTATTGCCCCGCGTGTTGAAGTAATCTCTTCCAGTTCAGGTTTTTTCTCATAATAACCATTATCAAGTACCCAGTTTTCAGGATCGAATTGCAGACTATCAAGCGAACCTACTAAAGGAATTGAGTTGTAAGAATAACCCGAGTCAGCAAAGATTTGATGTTCTTCATCGTTTATCTTTACTGGAAGTAACATAGCAAAATTATCACCATGTGATCCAATTGATTGAGTGGTGATGATGAGAGAATCTTCAAGATCCGATGTATAGGTAGTATAATTGTAATAGGGTCTCCCTTCGTGATAAAACCATTCATCAAAGAACCAGTCCAAATCCATCCGACTCACTTGTTCAGCTTCATCCCGAAATTGAAAAGTGTCAAAGTTGCCGTATCTGAATTCTGGATCAAGAAAGAGTTGACCAATCAGATCGAAATAATTATCCTCACCAATGACTCCACGCAGCATATGCATGGTCCACGCACCCTTTGAATAAATTACAATATTGAAGATGTGTGATCCACTTCCGTTCGGATCTCTATACAAACATGGGTCCATATCACCCCCAGTATCAAGCGCATTCATATAGTCATGAAGTCCAGCACTTCCATACAGATACTCTGCCCACAAAGCTTCACTATACCGTGCAAAACCTTCTTTTAACCATACATGTGACCAACAATCAATTGAAAGGCAATCTCCTGCCCATTGGTGTGCAAGTTCGTGGGCTACGGTTGATTCTGCACCTGGATCTGAAATATATGCACTTCGAAATGATGTACATGTCTGATGTTCCATTGCCAGCGCTGAGAGTCCTGCACACACTGCATGACCATATTTTTCATTAAGGAAAGGATATTCTCCATAGATAGATTCAAAGAATTCGATCATATCAGGAGTTATAGAAAATAGATTCACACAAGAATTATAGATTTCCGGGAATATATAATGGTCTATGGGCATGATCGTTCCGTTTGATTCATAGGTTTGAGAATAAATATCATAATTTGTGATCGCAAGCGACGTAAGATAAGTTGCAACTGGATATGATTCGTGCCATGTATCTGTCACCGAACCATCCCCATTATTGATTTGGTCAACCAGTAATCCATTTGAAGCTGAAGTGTATTGTTCAGGATAGGTGATACACATATCAAGCGAATCAGGTTTATCAGCAGGAGTATCCTTGCAGGGCCACCACTTTCGTGCTCCCATAGGAGAAACCATAGTAAACACATTAGGATAGCCATTATGACTCTGAAATTTCATCCCATCATTGAGTTTTGTTTCAGGATATCCTTCGTATGATATCTCAATTTCAATACTATCTCCAAAGAAATAACTTTCATTAAGAGTAATAGTAATGATGTCATCTACATGAGTATACAGCAGAGAAGAACTGTCCTGGACAATATCTGTTATCATAAGATTATTAGTAAGATTCATTTCTATTTCTGAAGCATTGTCCTCACATATCTCTGCGTTCATCGTTATTGTGGAATTGATGAATTCATTATCAAAATCAATTGAGATATCTATTTTATAGTAAGTGACATCATAATTAGCCATATTTTCAGTTGACCGCATGATGTCGATCAACGATGCATAATCTGAAGCTTGTTGGCGGAATGCTTTGTTTGTGGATTGTATTATCGCATCAAAATCGGGATAGGGTATGGTCTGCGAAGAGAGAAGTACAGGGAAAATGAGGAAGAGTAAAAAAATAACATACATTTTTTTCATGTTGTCCTCACTGTATTTTTTTTAACCTAATATTTTATACATTTCGTTGTCAATAATTTATGATAAGGTTTGTTATATGCGAGGTATGGATTTCTTTGTTCAGATATCATTTTCTCCTTGACAGCATCATCTTGCACCTATAGCGTCTCTTATTAGAAGGGAGATCCGTGCATAGAGAACCGAAAAAGCATATTAGAAATCTGCTTGCTGAGTATAAAAGACTTATCGTACTTGGTGATTTTGGAAGGGCTTCTACGTATAAATTTTGCAGTGAATTCGTTGCAGCGGAGCAAAAAGTCATTCAAAAGCTCATTGGAGAGAACCAATTCTATGATGAGTATAGAAAGACAATTATTACAGTGATCTCCAACTCTCCCTATATCAAAAAAGATAAAATAAGTGAGTATTTTGATCAGCACAAACCTCTCGATGATAAAATACTGATTGGATTCCCTGAAGGAATAACCATAGAAGAGGTAATCCCAAAATTTTCTATGCTGCTGGCTCGTGTACTACAAAATTACTCTCGCAAGGATGTTCAAGATACTATTATAGCGTTGCCTTGCAACACGCTTTCTCCACTCATGTGGCAATTGGAGCAATTATTTCAGTCAAAAAATCAGTTACAAAGGGTACTGGATAAGAAGGATCAATCAGTTCATGTGAGACAATTTATGAAGATACTTCCTCATATAAATATTTCATTCTACTCAGTTGCGGAAGCAGTGATAGATCACGTGCAAAAAATGGGCTTCAAGTTTGTTCTGCCACTTGGCACATGTAAAATTTTCAATATTTACAAAGATGCAGCAGAACGATCACAAAGCGAGGTAGAAGTCATCAAAATGGATGCTCATCTTCATGAATTGATACTCAAGGCGATCGTATATAGTGTGAGTGATTCCAAAGAAATACTTTCTCTTATTATTGAAGAGATTCGTGATGAGCTTGAAAAAGTCTATAGAGAGTATAAAGATCCTGCGATAATTGAAGCATGTACAGATCTTTCTATGGGAATTGGCGCTCAGTCATCAACAATATATGCAAATTATCTCATCAATATAATTTATAACACGAACAATTCAAAATAGTCATGATTTAAAAAGCGATCGAACTTGCTAACGATTCTGATGAGATGACCGAACCGCAAGTTATTGTAAAAAGATATCATTTTTTGTGCCTGAAATTATTACATTGATGTAAACTCGAGCACTGATGCTGTTCCTCTTGTTAAAATATTCTATTGAATTCGTATTTTCTAAAATGAATTAGATTTCAAAGTTTATCAAAAATTAATATATTTCTGGTAATACTTATTAAAATGATAAGTAAAGCAGCAATGAGAATCTATAAAAGACTAAAAAAAATACTCATCGACTATTTCGGTGTATTCAGTCATGATGTGTATACAGAAAGATCATTAAAGGAGCTTCTGGGTACTGATCCGCTTAATCTGATTGAATTTGTTCTCTGGTGTGAAAGAGAATTCAACATGAGCATCCCTGAGAATGAGGTGAAATATTTTTACACACTTGGAGATATTCAGAATTATATACTAACCAATTCATAGATATAAACGTCATGAAAATTTGAAATTTTTTTTGTGGATTCTTTACTGAATTTTAACAGAACATTGATTATTATTCAATAAATAAACCCTAATATACAAAGGTTTAATAAGAAGAATAGAATCTCCCATCAAAATCCCTTCATTGACCGACAGGAATCTCCCTGTTTCCTGTCGGTTTTTATTCTAAACACGCATACACTTAAAAATTACATACTAGAATTCTGTAAGTATTATGAATAAAGGATTTGCGGGATATTTTGATTGACAATTTATTTTCTGTAAAAAACAAATTTTTCTCTCAAACAATGCTTTTATCACCATAATTCGCCATTTTATAGGCGCTCAAGTAGAGTTTGTTTGATTATTTAAAGGTATGGAGTACATTGAATGATTGCCCTATAGCTTAAGCGTATCAGGGTGTCTATTTTACATTAACGCAGTCAATGAAGTCCATTAGGAAGATTAAGTTAATCTACTTGATGGATCGGAACGATTCAAGTCTTGTTTTTTAGAAGTAGATGAATTGAATCTTTCAAATTTAATTTTTATCTGCAAAAATAAGCTTACTCAGCGTTTACGTGCCCGCCCACTGGTCGAATCTGTGTGTGATTCAATACTGGATTCACAAACCACGATAGGTTTGGAGGTAGAACACTCCATTTATATCTCGTTTTCGAATGTTCTTTGGGAATGTTTAGTGATGTTGGGTTACCAAGCCAGTCTTCACTATGTTTCGCCTTGATAAACTGGGGCTTGAGAAGGAGAGTTTTATTTTCTATCTTTTTGCTTTATTCCTGATTCAGTTACCGTTTCATTACACCTTGACAAGTGGGCTCGGAAATGACAATGCTTTTTTCTAATCCTCAACCTTTTAGAAATTATCTTAGCAGAATTACTTTGTAATGAAGCATGTAGCGAGGATGCGAAGGGATGGAAAGGCGGCACAGTTCTCTAATCTGCGAAAGTTAACACAGAGGATATAGGTTATATTATGTAATGTGTTTGCGAGACTCTTCGATCGGTATCCATTACATTCCGCCCAGACAGGCAAGCTCAGAGTGACAAATCTTATTAATGATAGTGTGATTCACAACGAAGTGTGAACAGTTCATGTTTCTTGAAATGCAACTTCAGAAAAAAAAGAAATTTTTTGTGCTTTTCCAGCCTTTCGTTTTTTGATCCATTGTGAAGATCATTCGACCGTTCGCAAGGTTCTTATATCATAAATCGATTTTCTTTATTCATTATTCAGAATAAACCATACAGGAATGGTCCATCAAGGCTAAACTATTGTTTATTCGAGTTAATTTGTGGTCTTATTACTCAAGTATTTCGTGACTTTCGTGGTTAAAGTACCCCAATAAAGCCACGAAGCTTTATAAAATTTGACACTGCAACTGCGTATCTTACATTTTGTAGCAATTGTATAAATCTTATTACGTGGAGAAAAATAAATGAAAAAAGATATTCATCCTAAGTATCAGAAATGCGTGGTGAAATGTGCATGTGGTAACACGTTTGAGACCAGAGATACTATGCCCGAAATCCATGTGGAGATCTGCTCGGAATGTCATCCATTCTATACAGGAAAGAAAAAACTGATGGATAGCGCAGGTCGTATCGAAAAATTCAAGAAAAAATACAGCAAGTTTCAGAAAAAAGACGAAGAAAAAGAAAAATAGCACCTCTCATCCGGGGAGTTTACTCACATTATTAACCCATAGTAACCAAATGTAGGACAACTCTATCTAAAATCAATATGAAAGAAAAACCAAAAATTGCAGTAGGCGGACAGGCGGTGATCGAAGGAGTGATGATGCGCGGTCCTCATTACATCGCCACAGCGTTACGAAAAAAAGACGGCAGTATCATCATAAAAAAAGAAGAGTTTATATCAAAAACCAAAACGAATAAATTCTACAGTCTGCCAATCATTCGCGGATTTGTATCACTTATCGAGATGCTCTCCATCGGACTGAAGACCCTCAACTTTTCTGCTGACGAAGCGATCAAGGATGACGAAGCTGAAAAAGAGAAAAAGAAGAAGAGTCCTTTCTTTGAAAAACTCTATTCTGCATTCTCGTATATCTTTGCCTTTGGACTTGCTTTCCTTCTCTTTGTATTCCTCCCCTATCGAATTGCTTACTGGATCAACATTGAGAAAACCAGTATTTTATTCAATCTTCTCACTGGAGGTATCAGAATTATCTTCTTTGTGCTGTACATCTATTTGATCAGTTTTCTTAAGGATGTACGACGTCTTTTCCAATATCACGGAGCCGAACATAAATCTGTGTTCGCCTATGAAGGGAACCCTGAATTTACCATTGATGATACTAAGAAGTTCCGCACTTTTCATCCTCGATGTGGAACAAGCTTTATGCTTATCGTACTGGTCATTGCGATTCTGATCTTCTCAATAACCGACGCGATTGTTGCGTTGATCATTGGACAGGCGATCCCACTGGGTATTAGAATTTTTTATCATTTGCTGCTCATTCCACTAATCTCAGGAATCTCTTATGAGATATTGAGATTCTCCGGCAAGAACATCAACCACTGGATCGTGAAAGCATTCTCAGCACCCGGGCTTGCGCTGCAACGGATCACCACTCAGGAACCGGATGATCATCAAATTGAAGTAGCGATCTGTGCCCTCCATGCAGCACTCGATCAACCCGTTACCTACGAAAATTATAGATATTATGATGAAGACGAATCTGAAGAGTAAAGTAGAAGAACTCAAGGACGAATATTCTGAACTGGAGAAGCAACTTGCCGATCCTGAGATCATAACTCAGCTTGATCGTTATAGAGAAATTTCTTCACGATTTAAAGAAGTTACTGATATCATTCAATGTGCAAATGAACTTGCAGAGAACATGGAAGCACTGGAAGAAAATCGTGAGGCACTTAAGAATGAAGAGGAAGAGGAACTGATAACTCTCTATCAGGAAGAAAATTCAATCCTTGAGAATAAGATCGAAAAACTCACACGAAAACTGAAAGCACTCCTCATTCCCAAAGATGATAATGATGTAAAAAACGCAATCTTGGAGATACGTGCTGGAACTGGCGGAGATGAAGCAGCGCTTTTTGCTGCAGACCTCTACCGTATGTATACACATTTCATCGAGAACAAGGGCTGGAAAATAGACATCATGAATTCCAATCCAACAGGTATGGGCGGATTGAAAGAAATTTCTTTTGAAGTAATTGGTAAAAATGCATACGGAACACTGAAGTTCGAAAGCGGTGTACATCGCGTACAGCGAGTTCCCGAAACTGAGTCTTCTGGTAGAATTCATACATCAGCAGCATCGGTTGTCGTGCTTCCAGAAGCTGAAGATATTGATTTTGAGATCGATGAAAAAGATCTGAAAGTTGATGTCTACCGCTCATCGGGACCTGGTGGACAGAGCGTCAATACTACTGATTCTGCAGTACGCATCACCCACATTCCCACAGGTATGGTCGTGACGTGCCAGGATGAAAAATCTCAGCATAAGAATAAAGCAAAAGCGCTAAAAGTTCTCCGTTCCCGTCTGCTTGATCTGGAACTACAGAAGCAGCAGCAATCCATTGCACGGCAACGGCGCTCAATGGTCGGGACCGGTGACAGAAGTGCAAAGATAAGAACCTATAATTATCCCCAATCGAGAATTACTGATCACAGAATAAATTATACTTCCCATAATTTAGAATCTTTCATGGATGGAAATATTGACGAACTTATCGAAGCCTTACATATTGCCATGCAGGAAGAAATACTCAATAACGATTGAGTTTCATAATATAAGAAAATGATAAGCATCATTATTGTTGCCATCTTTTTTATTGGAGCTGCTTTCTTTTCGGGCAGTGAATTGGGATTAATATCATTAGACAAACATAAACTCAGGCACGAAGCTCAAAAAAACAGTAGAAAAAAAGTACTTTATGATTTCGTAACCGATCCGGATAAAGTCCTTGGCACAACCCTTATCGGTACAAACATTTCAATCATCATCGTCTCATCCGTAGCGACCGCATTTGTCATTAAGCGTGGACTTCTCTCAGAAACCCTTGCAACACTTATTCTATCGGGACTGTTACTTATCTTTGCGGAGATCATTCCAAAAATACTTTTTCGCAATACGTGTAACACTTCGATCCCGAAATTTTTCTTTATTATACGATTTTTTGCATTTATCTTTCACCCGTTGATCTGGATTCTCAGTAAGATCAATTATGCGATCCTTCGGGCTTTAAAAGTAAATAAACAAAGCAGCACACATCTATTCACAAAGGAAGACCTTTCATATTTATTAGGAGAAGCAGAAAAGGATGGAAGTGTAAAAAAAGAGGAGCATGATCTCATCGAAGAGGTGCTTGATTTTCGGGCTCTAACTGTAAAAAATATTATGATCCCGAGAACAAATATTGTTGGTGTTAAATCGGACACTCCGATCAGCGAAGTGATCAATCTGGCGAAAGAAGTCGGTTTTACACGCTTCCCTGTGTACACTACTGATATCGATCATATTGAGGGAATGTTGATCATTCATGATCTGTTGGAATTGGAGGATCTTTCCAAACCTGCTGAAGAATTTATTCGCGATGCTTATTTTGTTCCAGAAGTTATGAAAGCGACTTCACTTCTCAAGAGAATGCAGCAGAATAAAACTCCCCTTGCAATTGTCGTTGATGAGTATGGTGGAACAGCAGGTATCATCTCTGTTGAAGATCTGCTTGAAGAACTGGTTGGAGAGATCGAAGATGAATATGATGCTCAAGAGAATGATATCAATAAGATTGATGATACGACATTTCTCGTTGATGGAGAAGTAGAGATAGAACGGCTCATTGAAGATTATCACATAGAATTGGATGAAGGTGATTATGAGACGCTTGCAGGCATGCTTATAGAAAAATTCGAACGCATTCCTCGTTATAATGAGAAATGCGTAGTTAAGAATATTGAATTTACCATCAAACAGGTTACAGCCCGTAAGATAGAAAAAGTCATGATTAAAATCCTACCGGAAACACATTAGAATTATTCGTTTCTTTCTAGATCCTCGAAAGGATTCTCATCCCCTGCTTTTTTCCTGCGTAATTTCTGATTGATCTTTTCTTTTATATCATAGAAAAATTTATTCAGTTTTTTATTCTCAACTAATCCAAGACCGAGTACAATAAATAATATTCCCTGCAGAAACGGAAGAAAAAGTCCTGCAATTCCAAGTCCGATCAAGCTGTAACCAGCAATCTTCTTTACGGGCTTCTTCACTTATTCTGCAGTCACTTTTGTAACTTCTGGAATTTTATCCTTCAGTTGCTTTTCTATGCTGTATTTCAGCGTCATTTGAGAGAAGGGACATCCTCTGCATGAACCCTGTAGCTCGACCTTTACTTCGCCATCATCAGTGACATCGATCAGTTTTACATCTCCGCCATCACCTTGCAGTGCTGGTCGTATCTTATCTAATTCTTCTGTTACTTTTTCTTTGAGTTCCATATATACCTCAATATTTTATTTATAATCTATTCATTAATTCACAACGTCAAATTTATAATTTCCCGGGATCAGTGATCTCACCCTTAAGTGCAGTGGCAGCCACGGTTTCGGGAGAAGCGAGATAAATCTCAGCAGCCTTGTTTCCCATTCTTCCTTTAAAATTCCTGTTTGCAGTGGAGATCGTTACTTCATCATCGGCCATCACACCCTGGTGTGCACCAAGACAGGGACCACATCCAGCCGGGAGGATCACTGCACCAGTGCTATTCAATACCGACAAAGTACCATCGTCAGATGCTTGCTGATATACCTCTCGAGATGCTGGAAGTATTAGAAGCCGTACTGAGGGATGGACAGTTCTCCCATTTAGAATTGCTGCAGCAGCATGAAGGTCTTCCAACCTGCCATTTGTGCAGGTTCCAATAAAACACTGATTAACTTTAATACCTTCAGCTTCTGATATATCTTTCACATTATCGACCGTATGGGGAAAGGCAACTTGTGGAGAAATTTCCTCAAGCACATACTCGTATTCCTGTTCATATTCTGCATCTTCATCTGCCCACACAGGTTCATATGAATCAAGCTTATGTTTTTTCAGCCATTTTTCAGTACGCTCATCAACGGGAAAAACACCATTCTTTGCACCCATCTCAACTGCCATGTTAGCAATGGTCATTCTATCTGAGATATCCAGATTCCTAATGCCTTCTCCATGGTATTCCACCGATTTATAGTTTGCGCCATCAGCACCAAGGTCGCCAATTATTTTGAGGATGAGATCTTTAGCAGACACTCGTTGCTGGAATTTTCCTTTTAGTGTAATTTTATACGACTGTGGAATTTTGAACCAGGTTTCACCGGTGATCCAGATACTGGCAGCTTCAGTTCTATCTATACCTGTGGAAAATGCACCAAATGCACCATAGGTACAGGTATGACTATCACTGCCCACAATAATACTGCCTGGTTTTGCCAAGCCAACTTCCGGGAGCACCTGATGGCAGATACCTCGTCCAATATCATAGAAATGCGTGATCCCCTGTTCTTTTACAAACTCACGGATCTCTTTATGATTGTTTGCAGTCTTTGCATTGGCTGCAGGGATAACATGATCGAGTACGATCACGATGCGGTCTGGATATTTTACCTTGATACTTTCCTTCACCTGATCAAGCTTCTTTATAATAGCTGCTGAATTATCATGTGTAAGTATATAATCTGGTTGAACAAATACTATCTCACCTTCTGTAAGTTCTCTGCCAGTCTTTTTCTCAAATACTTTCTGAACAAATGTCTTACCCATCTATGCTCCTATAAATATTTTTTACCACGAAATACACAAAATTCACGAAAATGGAATGGAAGAAAATTATTCAGCATAATGTTATCTCGTTTTTCACAAATTGTGGAATTCATAACACAATTCTTTCTATCCCAACTTTTGGATAGGATGAAAAGTTTACCAATAAGCCCAGTTTATATCTTGTTGCTTTCAAATAATTCAAAAGTTGAGCTTTATGAGTATCAGAAATTTCAGATACTGCTTTTATTTCAATTAAAATTAAATCATAACATACAAAATCTGCTTTGTAAGTTTGTTTTAAAGGAATATATTTATAACTTAATGTTATCTCTGCTTGGCTTTGAAAAGGGATATTTCTTAACTCAAATTCTTTCTCCAGACATTCTTGATATACAGCTTCTAAGAATCCGGAACCCATTTTTCTATATACTTCAAAAATTACTCCCTGCAGTTCGTAACTTTCTTTTTTAAAAATTATTTTTTCGAGTTTTTCGTGCCTTTTGTGGTTCATTATGATATTTCTTTTTCTATCTTAGATAAGACCTTAATTACTAAATTCCCCGCCTCCTGGCAAGTTTTTCCTAAACTGATAAATCCATGCTTTTTCATTACAATAAAATCTACACTCTCATTTAAAATATGTATAACTGATTGTAAAAGTTTAACGCTTCCATAAGGATAGTGTTTTTTTGTTGATCGTAATCCAAGCGTATCAGCATACTTCAATATAAGGTCATTATGCCCATGAAAGATCACGCGAATATCTTTTCTGAATGTATATATCTCACCATGCAACATAGTTTCCGAGGAAGGTTCGAGCATTCCTGCAGCGGTAATCAGCTGAGCATCTACATCGACATCCAGCACTTCAACAAAATCAGTATCAGATAGTTTTCCAAGATGAGAACCTGCTGCGGTGATGATAAAATGATCATCACTCCTGATGCTGAGATTTCCAGCTGAACATGTTCGGTCGTGATCTATGGGATCAGGATAGGTTGGAATGCATCCTAATTCACACAGTTTCCTTCCCCAGGTGATGAGATCCTTCTGTTCTGGAAAGTTCGGAAATATAGTATCTATAACATTTACATCAAATTTAATTCCCCGGTACTGTTCCATTATGCCAGCGTATACACGTTCTCAGGAAGAACAATTCCTTTTTCTGTAATAATGCCAGAGATATACCGTGCTGGGGTAACATCAAATGCTGGATTGAGGGCATCACTTTCTGGATTAGCAACAAGTGATCTTCCGATGTTCTTCACTTCTGCAGCAGTTCGCTCTTCTATAGGAATATTCTCACCGAATTTGCATGCGAAATCAATAGTCGAACACGGGGCAACCACATAAAAGGGAATGTTATTTTCTTTTGCCAGTACTGCTTTCTCGTAGGTACCGATCTTATTAGCGACATCTCCGTTGCAGGCAATTCTATCCGCTCCAACGAATACGATATTGATCTTTCCGTGCTGCATATAATAGCCAGCTGCATTATCTGCAATGATCGCATGTGGTATTCCCGCTTGATTGAGTTCCCATGCGGTCAACTGTGCACCCTGTAACCTGGGTCTGGTCTCATCTGCATATACAAAAATATTCTTTTTCTGCTCCTGTGCAACATAGATCGGAGCAAGTGCACTACCGTAGCCTTGAATTGCAAGTTTTCCTGCATTGCAGTGAGTCAGAATACCAAATCCGTCTTCAACGAGCTCAGCACCCAATTCACCCATCAAACGAGAATGCGTTTCATCTTCATGGAGAATGTTATCAGCAGTACGAAATGCTGCAGCTGCTGGATCATCAGCACCAATCGCAGCATCATACACTCTATTCGTCGCATAAAATAGGTTCTGCGCAGTGGGGCGTGCAGCTTCGATATATGCTTTTGCTTTATTAATGTCTTTCTTATCCGAATATTCTGAAAATACCTGTGCCATGGCACACGCAGCTGCCACACCGATCGTTCCAGCTCCACGAAGAAGCATATCTCGTATGGCATTTGCCGTGGCAATATATGTTCGTAGTTCAACGATCTCAAAGTGGAAAGGAAGCCTGGTCTGGTCAATAATGAATATTGATTGACCTTCCCGCCAAATCGCCGCCCAATCATTGTTTTCTTTTTTTACTACCATAGCATGCTTAAAGAAAATTCAAAAAAAAACTTGTCAAAGAATGCATAGTGAACACAGAGATTTCAGGAGAAAAAAAATGAATGTATTCGAAGCAATAGAATCGCGGAAAAGTATACGAAGCTATGACACAAAGGAACTAGAAGAAGAAAAACTTCTCAAGATACTCGAAGCTGGACGGCTTGCTCCATCATGGCAGAACAAACAGTGCTGGCAGTTTGTAGTGGTAAAAGATAAAAAAATAATACATAAACTTGCGTTAAAGTCAGGCATGTTGAGTAAATCAAATTTCTTCATCAAAGATGCACCGGTTGTGATTGTAGCGTGTGCAAATCCTTCGGATAGCGGACATCTGAATGATCAGTATTATTATCTGGTTGATGTAGCCATTGCCTTTCAGCAGATGATGCTTGCTGCATGGGATATGGGGATCGGTTCATGCTGGCTCGGAGCTTTTAACGAGAAAAAGGTGCAGGACATAGTAGCTATTCCAAAAAGAATTAAAGTCGTTGCACTGAGTCCGTTTGGCTATCCTAAGGAGAAAGATACCTTATATGCCAAAGCCATTAAAACCTTTGCAGGAAGTAAGAAGCGGAAGGAGTTTGAGAAGATCGTGCATTGGGAACAGTGGTAATATCGAAGAAAGAATTCAGTAGTCAGAATACAGCCAGTTTAATCCGAATTAATCGTGATAGTTTCAGTACCGAAAAAATAATAGTACGCAGATAAACGCTGATCCCCCAACTAGCCGAGAAGTTTAAGCTGATTTGCGAAGACAGAAGAAAGGTTGAGAAACTGGTTTCTCTCTTTCCGGGGCATGAGAATTTCATATTTTCTTTTTTCCCTAATTTTCGTGTTTTTTGTGGTTAATATTACATTCATGATAAAAGTATAAATTCTTTTTGACAATTAGATTTTGGTGATTAGCTTAAAAACGGACCAAAGTGAATATTAATCAAAAAATGGAACAAATTTTCTTTTCTATAATTATATCTAAATTCCATTTCTTTCAGGTATGTCAAGAAATGTTTTTTAGATACACCA
>Ga0272443_10001029_pt1 | contig 44396 bp, 41 predicted proteins | sample SSMAcet12_FD_193581 | JGI IMG/M metagenome (GOLD analysis project Ga0272443, IMG submission 193581) | Marine sediment archaeal communities from Little Sippewissett salt marsh, Falmouth, MA, United States - SSM-Acet-12 | ecosystem: Environmental > Aquatic > Marine > Wetlands > Sediment ...
TTGAAAGCTGGTGTCAGAAGTCAGGAAAAATTTGATGTCAGGATTAAAAAAACCTGACCCCCTAACGACTCTCGACTAACGACTCTCGACTCTCGACTAACGACTCTCGACTAACGACTCTCGACTTTAGACTAACGACTCTCGACTTTAGACTACTTTGAGTTTCCACTTTCCCCTCCGGAAAATGATCATTGCCAAAAAGGTCAGTGTGGACTCCCCGATCAGGATCGCATAGCATACCCCCTGGAGATGCAGATCAAATACCCGGGTGAACAGGTATGCCAGCGGGATTTCCATCAGCCAGAATGCGATCACATTGATCCACACGGGAGTGGCGGTATCCCCTGCCCCGTTGATGGAATTGACCATAACCATCCCCATGGCATATACCACGAATCCGTAGCTGACCACCCGCAGACAGGTCACCCCGCTTTGCATGACCAGCGGCTGACCGGTCCCGTCGATGAAAAAGCCGATGAAAGTGCCGGGAAACACAATGAAGAATACAGAGATGAAGCCGAGCAACACCATGTTCCCGATCCCCACCAGCCATGCGGCGCGCTCGGCCCTTTCCGGTCTGTTCGCACCCAGGTTCTGACCCACCAGGGTGGCCGATGCGTTGGCCATCCCCCATGAAGGAAGGAGAACGAACATCACGATCCGGATGGCAATGGTATAACCGGCCACCACCTCTTCGCCCAGGCTGGTGATCACCCAGACCAGGAAGATCCAGGAAGCAGTGGCGATCAGATTCTGGCCGATGGCACCCAGGGAAAGCTTCACCAGTTTGACGACCTCTTTCATCCGGATCACCAGCTGTGCCGCTTCGATCTTCACCCGGTACCTTCCCCGGCTCAGCAAATAGATCTGGTAAATGACCGCCAAGCCCCTTCCGGTACAGGTGGCCACCGCCGCACCCTTCACCCCCATCTCCGGGAAGGGTCCCCATCCGAAGATCAGCAGGGGATCGAGAATGATGTTCAGGATGTTGGCGAACCAGAGCACCCGCATGGAGATGGCAGCATCCCCGCTGCTCCTGAACACCGCATTGATGATGAACAGGAGCATGATCACCCCGTTGCCCGCCAGCATGATGGCAGGGTACATGTATCCCGCCTCCACCGTGGTTTCCGATGCCCCCATCAGCCTGAGCAAATCCTTAGCAAAGAAAATCCCCGTAAAAGCGAAAAGGGATGAAACCACAACTCCGGTGAAGATGGCCTGGACTGCCGCGACGGCTGCCTGTTCGGGACGGTTTTCCCCGATCCTTCTGGAAACCAGTGCGGTGGTTCCCACACTGAGGCCCATACCGATGGCATAGATGACGGTCATCACCGACTCGGTGATCCCCACCGTGGCCACCGCCTCCGCCCCCAGTCTGGATACGAAAAAGATGTCCGCCAGCGCAAAGACCGATTCCATGATCATTTCCAGGACCATGGGGATGCTGAGAAGCAGGATTGCCTTTCCCAGCGGGATCCTGGTAAAATCCCTTTCCGATCCGGAAACGGACTCACGGAGATCCTGAAGGAACCTTCTGAATGATGACAGGGAAGCCTGCGTACTGGTAACTTTATGTGACATTGATCTGAGGATTACTGGTTAGGAAGAGAAAAAACTGACGGCTGCGCTTCAGAATAGGCGCAGAAACCGGTCCACCGCAATATTTCCAGTAATCCTCATCTTAAAGGGGGATTGTTGGTTCAAAAATAGGGGCTTTGCTCAAAAGATCAAAACAAAACCATGCAAATTAACAGAAAAATCACCGCATCAACGATCGGCAATCTGCCCTGACCGACCTGCGGTTGCTCCGGGAGGTCTTCTGTTCAGGGATATTCCGAATATCCGGTACACCTTGTACACCTTTCCCCCCATGTACTCCATTTCGGCCCGCACACGGGTGTTGGTCTCCATTTCAAGGTGGCTGTCCATGTACTTCATCTTCCCCTTCCTCGCAGATTCAAGCATGGCTGAACCCATGATGGCATCCAGTCCGCGGTTCTGGTAATCGGGCCGGACCGCCCCCATGAGAAGGTTGAGCTGTTTGGAGCGCAGGCCGGAGAAAAGGATATGCAGGAATCCGATGGGGAACAGGTATCCACCTGACCGCCTGATTCCCTTGCTGATATCGGGCATCGCGATGATAAATGCGACGGTCTCCCCGGCACCATTCTCGATCACCTTGATATACCCCGGGTCCATGATCATCAGGTACCGGTTGGCAAAATCGTCCATCTCTTCAAGGGTGAAGGGCATGAACCCGTAGATGTGTGTAAAGGTCTCATTAATCAGGGAAAAGATGGGCCTGATCATGGGCTTCAGCTCCTTTCGCCGGGTAAACTCCCTGAGCCGGATATCCGGATTATTCATTCGGGCCCTCTCTGCGATCTTCAGGTAAAGTTCGGGTGTTTTCCCGGGGATGGGGATCTTGTAGACCACCAGATCGAGCTCTTTTTCATAACCCAGCGCATTCAGGTGATCGATCACATATTCATAATTGCAGTGGGATGCAATGACCACCGGTTCGTTGAAACCCTCGATCAGATAGCCCTGTGGATCCTTGTCCGAGAACGCCAGGGGGCCCACCAGTTTCACCATCCCCCTGCTCCGTGCCCACTCCTTCAGTTGTTCCAGCAGCGCGCGGCTCACTTCAAGGTCATCCCACGTTTCAAGGAAGTTGAAGCGGGCATGTTTCTCCCGGTGAATGTCATTGTACCTGTGGTTGATGATCCCCATCACCCTTCCCACCAGTTTTTTTCCCCTGAATGCCATAAGCATGATCACATCGCAGTACTGGAAGGATTTGTTCCTTTTCGAATCATAGAATTCCCATTCATCGGAGTAGAGTGGAGGAACCCAGTTTTTATGGCCCCTGTGGATCCTTGCGGGAAGATGAATAAACTTCCGCATGTCCCTCCGGGAACTTACCTGCCTGACGGCGATCTCCATGAGATCCGGTTTTAGTGGTAGTTAAGGTGCGTAAATTAGGTTTTTTTCCAACATCAAATGAACCGGCCAGCCTTTTTTTTCCACTTCCAGGCTTTTGCCGGATTCCCGGTGCTCCCGGGAAAACCGGTCCGGCTTTCATTAAAACTTCGAAGCCAGCTCCCTGAGGGCTTCTCCCGAGACCCGGTTGATGATCCATTCATTCATCAGCTCCGCTCCCATGGATTTGTAGAACTGGATGGACGGCTCGTTCCAATCCAGCACAACCCACTCCATCCTTCCGCAGTCTTTTTCCACAGCCAGCGAGGCAAGGTACGCAAGCATCGCCTTCCCGAATCCCCTTCCCCTGTATTCATCGAGTACAAAGATATCCTCCAGGTAGAGCCCGGGTCTGCACAGGAAGGTGGAAAAATTATAAAAGTAGAGTGCATAGCCCACAGGCACCTCCCCGTGGTAACCGAGGATCACCTCGGCGACCTTTTCCGGTCCGAACAGATATTTTTCCAATTCTGTCTCGGTGGCCACCAGCATGTGGGACAACCGTTCGTATTCGGCCAGTCTCCTGATCAGCGCAAGGACCAGCGGAACATCTTCCGCTTCGGCCTGCCTGATAAAGAATCCCTCAATTTTCGTTTCAATGATCTCCATCCTTTTCTTCAGGTGTTATCGTACGTGGATATAAATGCCGGGTGGTCCATGTAGTACTGCCTAACATGGTCAGGCAGGTTGATGAAGCGGATCCGGATATCTGCATCGAAGCTGCCCAACACCCTGTGCAGGATCCCCAGCTTTTTCGGCTCCGAGATCAGATGATGGTGCGGGGACCGGGTATCCATCATCAGCATGGCCAGGTAGTGGTTTTCCCTTTCCAGCACCCCCTCCATCAGTTCATAAAGCGCCGCTTCATGACCCGGTTCGCAGTAAATCCCGTCGAAGGCGAGCAGCCGGAGGGCATCCGGATCCAGCCGGCGGCTGACGGAAGGGATCTTCACCAGGAGTTTTGCCAGCCGGTTGATCCATTCGCTTCCGAAATCCACGATCCGCCATGTAACGGGATGTGTTTTCAGTCCGGCCACCACCCTGCCGGATTCCCTGATCACGTAATAATGGTTATCCCTGAAAATGTTATCCGCGCTGAAGAGGGTGTGGTCCCTGTAAAATTCCCCGATCAGTGACAGCATCTCTTCCTGTCCGCCCGGGGACATCAGCTCCAGCCTCCTGCTCCTTCTGGGATTCATCCGGCTGAAGGCGAATCCGCTCACCTCCCCCACCTTCTCCAGGCCTGTCTGTTCACTGAAATTCACCGACCTGAGGTTCGTGTTCTCCACGATCCCGTGGATGACTGCGGGCACCACGCCCTTTTTTCCACCGTCCCTCAGCAGAGAGGGATTGGCAAAAATGGGTTTGATGAACCTTCCCAGCACCGACGCCCGGTCTGCTTTCCCTTCCCTGCTGTCAGGCTGCCTGCTTCTTTGGGGCACCGACCGCATGGGGGCTTTGATGGAGAAGTAGCGGATCAGCCAGCTGTCATGCTCCAGTCCGGCAGCCGTGGCAGGCCTGCCGCAGAATCCCACCGATCCAAGCATCTTCCCCCCTTTGCGCAGGAACATGAAATAATTTTCGCCCAGCGAAGAGAGCCTCTCTTCGATATCGGTATGCCTGTAGCGCAATCCCCCCGGCGTACCCAGCACCGTCTCAAGCATGTGCGCGATCAGTTCCTCACCGGGGGAGGACTGCACCTCTACGGTCAGGTCATGGTAGGTCAGCAACGTCCGTGAATCCTTCATCAACGGGATGTTTTTTCAACGGATTCCGGCGATGGAAGGATCCCCTCCTCCGCCAGCGATTCTTTGATCACTCCCGCCCACAGCCGGTACCCTTTCCGGTTCAGATGCAGCATGTCGTTCCTGAACAGGGTGGAATCGGGATTGCCTGACGGCAGGGTGAATGCCCCGTGGGTTTCAATGAAATACAGATCAGGGTTCCTGTCACAATACCTTTGGATCTTCCGGTTGGCATCCCTGATCCGGTCAGTGGCGTGCCAGCGGCTGGGCGTGGGGGTGGTCTCGATCCAGAATACCGGTGCATCCGGGGTATGCTCACGGATCCGGCTGACCAGGATCCGGTACAGCTTCAACACTTCCCCGGGAGTCCTGTCCCGGTCGCTTCCCGAAATATCATTGGCCACAAAAATGAGGATCGCTTTGTACGGCCCGGGTTTGATGATCCTGTCTGCATAATAATTGAAATCCGAGAGTTTGGCCCCTCCGTATCCGCGCTGCATGACGCGGTAGGGGGACAGGTCGCTGTGGATGCTGTCCCACAGCCGCACACTGGAACTGCCGGTCACCAGCACCGTATGTTCATCGGCCTGCTCCACAAGGTCCAGAGAGTCAAACCCGGCGATGTCGGGTTCCCAGACGAGCACCTCCCCGGAGTGGATGTAACGGTCCACCGAGGCACAGGAGACCATCAGCAGGAGGATCGCGGAGCAAAGCAGCAGGCCCCTTCCTGGTTTGTCTTTCATGTGAACGAAATTTCAGGCCATAAAATACGTATTTTTAACGGGAAGTGAAACCGGAACATTTCCCCGGCATGCATGTTATGGATATAGAGAATTTATCGCGAACATGTTCCACCGGTCCGGGCTGATATTCCCCATATTCCTGATCTTCCTGTCCATTGCCGCGTCGCATCCTGTCACTGCACAGGAATCCCCCGGAGACACGGTCAGGCTGGAGGACGTAACCATCACCGTGGTCCCTTTCCGGGAACATTACCTGGAGGTTCCCGGGGGAATTGTGCGCATTTCGGCGGAGCGGGGGGAACCGGACCGTGCCATCAGCGCATCGGACCTGATCAACCAGGCTCCCGGGGTATATTTGGCTTCGGGAAGTTATAACACTGGCCGGCTGGTGATCCGCGGGGTGGGTTCCCGGACACCTTATCAGTCAAACCGGATCAGGGCTTACCTGGACGATGTCCCCCTCACATCCGGGGATGGATTCACCTCCCTGGAAGACATGGAGGTGATGGGGATCGGATCGGTTGAGATCCTGAAGGGCCCCTCCTCGGCCCTGTATGGTTCGGGACTGGGAGGGGTGGTCAGGTTCAACGCACCCTACCCTGACAAAGATGGTTTTTCAGCCGGGACGAGCCATTCCATCGGCTCGTTCCTGACCGTTAAAAGCACCCTGACCGCCGGATACAAAAAATCGAAACTGGCCATGCACGGGGGATTCAGCAGGTCGTATTCGGCAGGATTCCGGGAGAACAGCACCTACGCCAGGAACAGTACCTATTTCAATGCCAGGTACTTCGGCCGCAGGAACGAGCTTTCGCTCACCCTTCACCTGACCGGCCTGCGGGCCGGGATCCCCAGCTCGCTCAACGAGGATGATTTCCTGAACGCACCTGAAAAAGCAGCCGGCAACTGGCTGGCGGTGGAGGGACATGAAGCCTATCTCAGGGTGGTCGGGGGACTCACCCTGGAGACTGAGATCAGCAGGCGGATGACGAACCGGCTGGTGCTCTTCTCCACTTTCAGGGATCCCTATGAAACCAGGCCCTTCAATATTTTGGACGACCGGTTCGGGAATGTGGGGTTCAGGGAAACATTCCAGGCGGAGATGGACCGGGCGGCTTTTCAGGCCGGGGTGGAGTTTTTTCATGAACGGGTTGACTGGCAGATCTATGAGACCCTGGAGAAGGGAGCGCAGGGAGGGCTCCTGGCCGATCACCGGGAACGCAGGCGCTATGTGAACGCTTTCCTGCTGTTCCACCTGGAACCGGTGGACGGACTGCTGATCGATGCCGGCATGAATTTGAACCTGCTCGATTACAGGCTCACTGACCAAATGGCGACGGACTCGGCGGACCTTTCCGGACACTACCGGTACCGGCCGGTTTTATCGCCCAGGCTGGGGATCAGCTACCGCCTTCACCCGGGACACCATCTTTATTTTTCGGGGGGACACGGATTCTCCGCTCCCTCGCTGGAGGAGACACTTCTTCCGGAGGGGACCGTCAATACGGAACTCAGGCCTGAGACAGGCTGGAACGCGGAGGTGGGCGGCAGGGGTGTTTTCCTCCGGGGTGCCGTCCGGTATGACGCCACCCTCTATTCGGTGTACCTCCGGGACCTGCTGGTCACCGAGCGGACCGCCGAGGATCTGTTCACAGGGGTCAATGCGGGCTCCGCACTCAATTCCGGACTGGAACTCATGGCCCGGTTCCGGCCTTCCCTTGCCACAGGCCGGTTGTTCCTTGATCCGGAAGCCGCAGTGGGATATACTGTCTCCCGCAACCGGTTTGTGAAATTTATGGACGGGGGGACCGATCATTCGGGGAACCACCTGCCGGGGATCCCCTCCCAGATCCTTCACACCACCCTTTCCGGGCAGCTGGGACCGGTGGGGATCGACCTACAGTACCGGTACACGGGAAGGCAGTGGATGGATGACAGGAATGAAGAGCTGTACGGCGGATACCACCTGGTGCATCTCCGGATGGACTGGACCATTGAGCTGCCCGGCTCGCCGCTGGAGATCGATGTCAACGGAGGGATCCGCAACCTGTTCAATACCCGCTATGCTTCCATGATTTTAGTCAATGCCCCTTCCTTCGGCGGAAGTCCGCCCAGGCCCTATTATCCCGGTCTCCCCAGGCAGTTTTTCGGGGGAGTTGCCATCCGCTACGGGAAGGTCACCACAGGTGGTGCACCTGCTCCCTGATGTACCGGTCATAGATGGCCGAAACCCCTTCCATTTGTTCCCGGGTGAGGGGCTCCTCATCCAGCGCCCTCAGGTTGGAATGCAGCTGCGTCGGACGGGAGGCACCGGGGATCACGCAGCTCACTTCGGGGAACATGAGGACCCATTTCAGGGCCACGGGTGCCAGGTTCTCCCTACCCGGGAACAGCTTTTTCAGCTCCTCCACAGCGTCCAGTCCCCGCTCATAATCCACCCCTGAAAAAGTCTCTCCCCTGTCAAACGCCTCCCCCTGCCGGTTAAAGGTCCTGTGGTCCCCTTCCCCGAAGGTGGTCGCCCGGCTGAATTTCCCGGTGAGCAGTCCGCTCGCCAGGGGGACCCTGACAATGATCCCCACATCTCTTTTCGCGGCTTCGCTGAAAAAGCGCTCCGCCGGCCTGTGCCGGAACATATTGAAGATGATCTGGACGGTGGTGACATTCTCATGGCGGATCGCCTGCAGGGCCTCATCCACCTTCTCAACGCTCACACCCATGAACCGGATCTTGCCCTCCTCCTTCAGGCGGTCGAACAGTTCGAAGATCTCCGGTCTCCGGTACACCTCGCCGGGGGGACAATGCAGCTGGATCAGATCCAGCGTCTCCAGCCCTGAATTCCTGAGGCTGTCCTCCACAAACCCGCGCAAAGCCTGTGGGGTGTAGGCTGCATTGTTGTGCGGGGAAAGCCTCCTGCCGCATTTGGTGGCCACGTACACCCGCTCGCGGCGGCTGCGGACCACCTGGCCCACCGTTTTTTCACTGAGCCCGTCCCCGTATACATCGGCCGTGTCAATGAAATTGATCCCGGCATCAATGGCCTCATGCAGGATCTTTTCGGCGTTTTCCCTGTCGAATTCCTCCCCCCACTTTCCGCCCACCTGCCAGGTGCCCAGACTGATCTCCGATACTTCAAATCCTGTTTTTCCGAGTTTTCTCTGATGCATGTTCATTTCTTTATTATGTTCCGCTTTAATGTTCCGCTTGAATGCTTCCGCTTGATTGGTTCCGCGATCGCTTGATCATTGCCTGTCTGCGTTAGATGGTGATCCTTTCACCCGCTTCCCCGTATATTTTCATTCTCTTCCCGTTCACCCGGACTGTAAATTCCCCTTCCGCATCCGGGATGATCCGCGCCTCCTTCACCCGGTGATCCTCCCAGCGGATATCCACCGTGTAGCCGCCCCTGGCACGCAACCCGGTCACACTTCCGCGCTCCCATGCTTCGGGCAGGGCAGGCAAAAGGTGGACCTCCCCGTCGTGGCTCTGCAGGAGCATCTCGGCGATTCCCGCCGTTCCCCCGAAATTCCCGTCGATCTGGAAAGGGGGATGGGCGTCCAGCAGGTTGGGGAATGTCCCCCCTCCGCTGTATTCCAGACGCTCGTCAGGATGATAATAGCGAAGCAGTGTTTTGATGGCATCAAAGGCCATCTCCCCGTCCTGCAGCCTTGCCCAGAGGGAGATCTTCCATGCGATGGACCATCCCGTTCCCTCGTTTGTGCGCAGTTCCAGGGAGCGCCTGACCGCATCGGAGAGGGAGGGGGAGGTGTTCATGGTGATGCTCCGCCCTGGGTGGAACCCGAAGAGATGGGATACGTGCCGGTGACGGGGATCCGCATCCTCCCAGTCGTGGTACCATTCCTGCAGGTTCCCTTTTGCCCCCGTCCGGTAGGGAAGCAGCCGGTGGAGGGTTTCTTCCACCTCCTTTTGGAAAGGTTCATCCGTTCCCAGCACCAGTCCGGCATTCCGCACATCCGTAAGGATTTCGCGGATCATGGCCAGGTCAGCGGTACCACCGTACAGGGTGGCGCCCCGGTATCCTTCCGGTGTGATATACCTGTTTTCGGGAGAGGTGGAAGGGGCGGTCACCAGGTGGCTGTCTCCGTCCTCCACCAGGATCCCCATGCAGAAACGGGCCGCCCCTTTCATCAGCGGATATGCATATTCCCTGAGAAAGGCGGTGTCCCGCGTGAAATCAAAATGTTCCCACAGGTGGGTGGCAAGCCACGCCCCGCCCATGTTCCAGTTGGCCCACATGGGATCTCCCTGTCCGAAATCACCCACCGGGTTGGTCATCGCCCAGATATCGGAATTGTGGTGGCAGCACCAGCCCGGGGCATCATAGAAGGTGGCGGCGGTCACCTCCCCAGTCTTTGCCAGGTTCCCGATGAACTGCAGCAGGGGGAGGTGCATTTCCGGAAGGTGGGTCACCTCCGCCGGCCAGTAATTCATTTCCACATTGATGTTTGTGGTGTAGTTGCTCGACCAGGGCGGCCGCAGGTGCCCGTTCCAGATCCCCTGCAGGTTGGCGGGCACGCCCGGGGTCCTGGATGAACTGATCAGCAGGTACCTGCCGAACTGGAAGTAGAGCGCCACCAAATCTCCGTCAGAGGGGTCCTCCCGGAACAATTTCAGCCGCTCCGGGGTGGAAAGCGTATCAGCTGCAGGTTCCCCCAGATCCAGCGAGACCCTGTCGAAGTAGCTCCTGAAATCCTCCCGGTGCCGCTGCAGCAGGTCCCTGTAGGAGGCACCGTTCACCGCATCGATCCTCCGCCCTGCAAGGGATTCCTCATCCTTCCCTTCCACAGAGGGATCCCTGTCGAAGCCATTGAAGCTGGTCTCCACGGCCGACACAAGCACCACCTCCGAGGCATCTTTGATCACAAGCATCTCCCCGTCCGCCTCCACCGTTCCGTCGGTTGTATGCACGGCGGTGACCACGCAGAACCGGGTTCCCCGTCCCTCTTCAAAGACAATGGCATCCGGCATCTCGCCCCGGTAGCTGGGTTCGGCATGCACCTGTGCACTGCCTCTCATGACCAGCTTTCCCTTACCTGCATTGACCCGGTGAGACAGCTGGCTGGTTGCGCCCAGCCGGAATGACAGGGAACGGTCCCCCGAAGCTTCCAGCCGGATCACCAGCAGCTGGTCGGGATGGGACACGAACATCTCCCTCCGGCAAACGGTTCCGTCCATCTCAAATGAAACCATGGAAACCCCGTTGCGGATATCCAGTTCCCGTGTATATTCTGCGCAGGCTTCTTCCGGCCCGAAATCCAGGTACAGGTCCCCCAGCGGCGCGTAGGATTCGGAGAATTTTCCCTGCAGCTGCCTCACCAGCGAGTCCGCAAGCCGGTAATCCTCGTCGAAAAGCGCCCGGCGTATGGCAGGAAGGTGCCGGAAGGCCTCAGGGTTCATGTGCGGGTCCACCGGCTCGCCGGCCCAGAGGGTGGCTTCATTGAGCATGATCCGTTCCCGGGAGATCCCCCCGTAAAGGGTGGCGCCGATCCGGCCGTTGCCCATGGGAAATGCCTCTTCGAAAATTTGGGCGGGGGCATCCATCCGGATGATCCGGTCCGGCCTGTATTCACTTTCCGTTTCGGTCACCCGTTCACAACCCGTCACAGCGAGCAGGACGGGAAAAAACATAAACGACGGAACAGACAATACGAATAAAAATCTTCGCATAAGCATATCATCTTTTGGTTTCGATCACCACCACCCCGTTGGCGCCCCTGGAGCCGTACATGGCCGAGATCCCGTCCTTGAGCACGTCGATGGACCGCACTTCACAGGGACGGACCCAGCTGATATCGCTCATGATCACCCCGTCCACCACGTAGAGCGCTTCCGAACTCAGGTTGATGGAGTTCACCCCCCGGATGACCACCATGCCGTTGGTCACCGCCACCCCGGGGAACCTTCCCCTGATCAGATCGAAGATATTCAGGTAATTGCAGAACTCGTTGTTCTCCTGCTCCAGGTGACTGACCGCATAATTGAGATCCCGCTGATCGATGTACCCATACCCAGTGGCCACCTGGCGGTTGGCTTCCGAGTCAATGAAAATAAGATTGATCTCGAGGCTATCCGTTTCATCACCGATCTTCCGGCTGACCGGCTTGAATGCTTTGGGCTTGATCCGGATGACATCCTTGCGGGCGCACACGATGCTGAACCTGCCCAGGGAATCGGACTTCACGGCAGCCCCGGTTTTTTTGGCGGTCACCTCCACATTCTGCAACGGGAACGTGTTGAAGGTCTTAAGCTTTCCGTAAACCACCCTGGTCTGGGAGAGCAAAACCGGCGAGGTGATGAAAAGCAGTCCTGCCACATATATCAAGATCTGTTTCATGATCAAGATTCGTTTCATGTGATCCTCCCGTCAGATATGATCATCGGTTTTTTGCCTTTGTCTCGATGACCACCACCCCGTTGGCTGACTGCGATCCGTATATGGCTGCCCCCGCATCTTTCAGGATGTCGATGCTGACCATCTCACACGGGTTCACGAAATTGATGTCAGAGACCTGGACTCCGTCCACCACGTAGATGGCTTCCGTGTCCTCGAGCAGGGATTTCTGTCCCCTGATAAAGACTCCCTCGCCTCCGGCCGAGCTTGCCCGGACCTGCACGCCGGGAAACTTCCCCCTGATCAGGGAAAACACATCGGTGTAATTGCAGAAGTCGTTGTTCTCATCCTCCAGGTGGGTCAGGGCATAAGCCAGGGTCTCCTCCGACAGGTAACCCATCCCCGTGGCGATCTGCCTGTTCTTGGGGGTATCCCTGAAGATCAGGTTGGCCCTGATGTACTCATCATCCGGCTGCACCCTCCTGGTCATTCTCTGGAAGACCTTGCCCCTGATCTGGATCACATCCTTTTCCTCGCATACCAGGGAAAATTCTCCCAGAGAATCGGTCAGCACGGCACTCTTTGCCTTCTTTGCCCCAACCTCCACATTCTCAACGGGGTAACGGTTGAACGCAGTGAGCCTTCCCCTGATCACCCTTGTCTGTGCGAAAGAAGATACCGAAAAGAAAATGGTGAGTGCAATAATAATGATGGATTTCATAAGGATAGATTTAATATGGTGAAACATCGATATATTGATGCATCCGAAGCAAAAAACCCTATTTCGCCGGGCTTTCCCCCTCAGGATCACTTTCCCGCCGCTTTTTTTACCTTCCCGGCGATCAGCCGGATATGTTCGGGGGTGGTGCCACAGCAGCCCCCGACAATATTTGCCCCCGCGTCCACCAGTTCCACCATCAGCGGGGCCATCTCTTCGGGTGTTTCAGGAAAGATGGTTTCTCCGTCCCTGTAAACCGGCAATCCTGCATTGGCATGGACCAGCACGGGCAGGTCCGGTTCCGTCCGCCTGATCTCCCGGACGATCTCGATCATCCCCGCGGTGCCGTTCCCGCAGTTGGCCCCGATCACATCCACGCCCTCTTCCCGGCACATCTCCAGGTATTCCCGGATCCCGGTCCCCATGATCGTCCTGAACTCATTGTCCCTGGTCCGCTCAAAAGTGAATGTACAGGCCACTTCCAGGGAGGTGCTGTGCTTTGCTGCCTGGATGGCCAGCCGGGCTTCATCCGGATCGGCCATGGTCTCCACCACGATGCCATCCACACCCCCGTCCGCAAGGCCCATCACCTGTTTCTGAAAACCGTCCAGCAGTTCCTCCGGGGTGATCTCACCCATCATGACCATCTTCCCGGTGGGACCGACCGAGCCCAGGACAAGCACCTTCTTCCCTGCCGCCTTCCTGGAGATACCGGCTGCCGCCCGGTTGATCTCGTAGACCTGCTGATCAAGTCCGTATGCCCGCAGCTTTGCGGGACTCCCACCGAAGCTGTTGGTAAGGATGATGTCCGATCCGGCTTCCACATAGGAGCGGGCCACCTCCATGACATCATCCGGACGGGTAAGGTTCCAGGACTCGGGGCATTCGCCGGAAGCAAGCCCCTTCCGGTGGAGCAGGGTCCCCCACGCCCCGTCGGAGATCAGCACCCCCTTCTCTTTGATCCTGTCAAGCAGCAATCCCATTTTTCAGAATGTGTTGGTTTCTGTGTTCAGTTTCCGGGACAATGGCCTATGACCGGCCCCGGGTACGGTCCCGGCAACAAAAATACTTCTTTCCTGGCGCCCATCCCGGAAAATACGGAGAAAATATTCCGATTTTTTTCCATCTTTATATGCTGACTGCAAGAGCAATCGAATCATGACCGGGCATCCTGTCACGCAGGATTGTTTGCTAAATATCTAACGGATGAAAAAACGATATTTCCCCATCCGGCTCCTTCTGGTGTTCTCCACCTTCATGCTCACCATTCTCCTTTACATTGACAGGGCATGTATTTCAGCAGCGAAAGAAGAGATTTCCCGGGATCTCAATTTCGATCTCACCGATTTCGGCTGGGTCATGGCCATGTTCACCCTGGGTTATGCCCTCTTCCAGACCCCGTCAGGAAAGTGGGCCGATCAAAAGGGACCCCGCAGTGTGCTGGCCGCCATCGTCTCCATCTGGTCCCTGTTCACAGCCCTGACAGGCGCTGCCTGGAACTATCTCTCCATGCTGGTGATCCGGTTCCTTTTCGGGGCAGGGGAAGCAGGTGCCTTTCCAGGACTGGCCAAAGTGGTCTACAACTGGTTCCCTGTCAGGGAGCGGGGGATCGTCCAGGGGATTAACTTCTCTGGTTCCCGGATCGGTGCCGCCTTTGCACTGCCCCTGGTGGCCCTGATCATCAGCAGGGTGGGCTGGCGCATGAGTTTCCTGATCTTCGGGTGTGTTGGACTTCTCTTCGCTCTCCTCTGGTGGCTGTTGTTCCGGAACAATCCGGAAGAATCCGGTGCCATCAGTGAACGGGAACGGGAATTTATCCTCCGGACCAGGGAACCTTCCGGTCCCTCTGAAAAGAAAGGAAAACTTGGTTTCGGGACCATTATTTCATCCCGGAACATGTGGCTGGCCATGCTGCAGTATGTGGCCAGCAATTTTACCTTTTACTTCACCCTCACCTGGATGTATCCCTACCTGAAGGACCGGTTTGCACTGGGCGGGGTGGAGGCAGGACTCTATGCCATGGTCCCGCTTCTGGCGGGTGCCGCCGGGAACTGGCTCTCGGGTCTCTGGGTGGACAGTCTCTACAGGCGAAGGAACATAAAGATATCCAGGCGGCTTCCGGCCATCACCGGTTTTATCCTGGCGGCCTTCGGGATGCTGATGATGGCGCGCATCGATACCCCGCAGGTAACGATTATTTTCCTGGCTATCGCCATCTTTGGTGCAGATATGACGCTGAGTCCTTCCTGGGCATTCTGTATCGATATCGGGAAGGAACATGCAGGAGCGGTTTCCGGGACCATGAACATGGCGGGAAACCTGGGGGCATTTGTAACCATCATCGCTTTCCCCTATCTTTATGAGTGGACGGGAAGTTTCCAGCTGTTTTTTTATGTGTGCGTGGGACTTTCGGCCATTGCCATCACCCTGTGGGTCTCCATGGATCCGGAGAAGCCCATCAGGCAGGCCTTGAAAATCAAGTAATGTGTTGTAGCCATAAAGACCGCTTGATCCTATGAAACTCGCCCTGAATACACTGGTTTACGAAGTAGGCAACAGGGGCCCGGATGAATCCCTGAGAAGCGCCGTGAAATTCGGGTTCAAATACATCGAATATGCCGGCATCCGGAAAGGGAACCCGGCGACCATGTCAGACCGGGAGAAAAAAGAGGTGGTCCGCATCGTCAAAGACAACGGCCTGGTGAGCTCCCAGATGCTGATGGTGGCCACCCGGGACACCGCTCATCCGGAGCGGAAGAAACGGGATGCGGTCTTTGATTACATGAAACAGTGCGCCGATTTCCAGATGGAACTGGGCGGGAGACAGCTGCTGGTATGCTGGGGAGGCGGATTGTATGAGCAGGGTGTCCCACCCGCAAAATCCTGGATGTTCATGCTGGAAAACGTGGGCCGGTTCGCGGAGTGGTGCCTGGAGAGGGACCTGCTGGTGGGCATCGAGCTTGACCCGCATGTCTATTTCATTGTGAACAACACCTACCGGCTGGCAAGGGCGGTGGAGGAACTGGGATTACCCAATGTCTATCCCAACGTGGATGTGGGACACCTGGTGATCACCCGGGAGGGTCCCGGTTCCCTTGAAAAACTGAAAGGCAGGCTCCTGCATGTCCACCTGAGCGAAACCGAATCCTTCGCCCACACCAACAGCATCCTGGGTACCGGGGTGGTGGATTTCAGGGCCTATGTGGATAAACTGCTTGAGCTGGGGATCGAGGAGAACTGTACCAGGTACGGAGAGCCCTGCGTGGCCGGGATCGAGATGGGCAGCGAAGCCAGCGGCGGTTTCGTGGATGATCCGGACAGCTGGGTGCAGCAGAGCCTGGATTACCTCGGGAAGGTCCTGCCCGGGCTGGAGAAGAAATGAAAAACGAATCAGGTATATGAAAAAAATCGTGATTGATGCGGATGATGCCGCGATCGGACTGAAAAAAGTGCTTGTGGACCACATGAAAAATAAGGGAATTGAGGTGGAGGACCTGGATTACCTGGGTTCCCATCCGGACGCAGCCTACCCGGAAGTGGCCTACAACCTGTCAAAGAAGGTTCAGGCCGAAAAGCTCGACCGTGCCATCCTGATCTGCGGGACCGGCCTGGGGATGGCCATGATGGCCAACAAGGTGGAGGGCGTGTTTGCCGGGCCCTGCCACGATGTCTATTCGGCGGAAAGGCTGCGGGCCAGCAACAATGCCCAGGTGCTGACCATGGGCACCCGGGTGGTGGGTGAGGAACTGGCCAAGACCATCGTGGATGCATGGCTGAAGGCCGAATTCCAGGGCGGAAGGTCGGCCCCCAAGGTGGAAAGCATGCGAAAACTGGAAAAGGAATCCTTTAAAAAATAGTACCATGCAGAAATTCATCAACGATCCCTCCCTGGTGGTGGACGAAATGCTCCAGGGATATGTGAAAGCCAATACAGACCTGGTCAGTGCCACCGAAAACGAGCGTGTGTTGAAATACAAACATGCTCCCGTTAAGGGAAAGGTGGGCATTGTGACCGGAGGCGGCTCGGGCCACAAACCGGCCTTCATCGGTTATATCGGAAAGCACATGTGCGATGCCGTGGCCGTGGGCGAGATCTTCACCTCCCCTCCTGCCCAGATGTTCTATGATGCCATCAAGGCGGCCGACGGAGGAGAAGGAGTGGCCATCCTGTACGGGAATTATGCGGGAGACAACATGAACGTGGACATGGCCATGGAGGAAGCAGAAGAGGAAGGGATCCGGGTCAGGAAAGTGGTGGCCAATGATGATGTCCCCTCGGCTCCCAAAAATGAAAGGGAAAAGCGCAGGGGCGTGGCCGGGGAGGTCCTCATGTGGAAGGTGGGAGGGGCGAAAGCTGCCATGGGGGGATCCCTGGACGAGGTGATCGCCACCGCACAGAAAGCCATTGACAACACCCGGAGCATCGGGGTGGGACTGAGTGCCTGCACCATTCCCGAGGTAGGCCATCCCAACTTCAGCGTGGAACCCGGGAAGATGGAGGTGGGGATCGGTCACCACGGCGAACCGGGGATCGAGGTGGCAGACCTGCAGACCTCTGCCGAGGTGGCCAGGAGAATGTGCGATGTAGTGATCCCTGACCTTCCCTTCCGGAAAGGGGATGAAGTGGTGCTGCTCATATCCGGACTTGGCTCCACCCCGGTGATGGAACTGTACATCCTCTACAAAGACGTGACCGCCATCCTGGACAAACAGGGCATCCGGGTCTATGTTTCCTATGTGGGCAACTATTTCACCTCCCTGGAGATGGCCGGGGCCACCCTGACCGTGATGAAGCTGGATGACGAGCTGAAAGCATGTATCGACCATGAAGCCGATTCGGTGGGACTGAGGCAATTTCAGCGGATGTAATTGATATAAAACAAATTCATGAGTTCATTTACAAACGAGGATGGAGCGGTCATCGTCAACCGGATGATCCGGGCCATCCGGGAAAACAAGCAATACCTGAGCGACATTGACGGGGCCATCGGGGATGGCGACCACGGGATCAATATGAACAAGGGATTTACCCTGGCCGGGGATGCCCTGGAAAAGGAACCGGGAGATCTTTCCCACGGACTGACTACCCTTGGAAAGACACTCATCATGAAGATCGGGGGTGCCATGGGTCCCCTCTACGGAAAGATCTTCAAAACCATGGGAAAGACCTTCTCCGGTCACCCGGAGATCGATGCGGAACTGTTCCGGGAAGCATTGAACGAGATCCGAAGCGCCCTGGAGGTGTTGTCCCCGGCCAGGGTGGGCGACAAAACCCTGGTGGATGCCCTCTACCCGGCCATCGATGCCTACAACCACGTCCTGGAGGAGAACGGGGATTTCAATAACGCGCTGGAAGCCATGAAATCCGCGGCAGAGGCTGGCAGGGACCGGACCGAAGGAATGGTGGCACAAATCGGGCGTTCCAGCCGGCTGGGAGAGCGTTCCAGGGGGGTGATCGATGCGGGTGCCGCCTCTTGTGCCCTGCTGCTGGGTGTCATGGCCGACAGCATCACCGAACTGCTCAATAAAACCTGAAAATCTATGAAACAGGCTGTGATCATCGGTTTCCTGGGAAAGAGCCAGGACCGTTTTTCAGAATACCAGCAACCGGTCACTGTCCGCGAAAAGCTGGAGATCGTCGAACGGATCGAGGGATTTGACGGGGTGGAGATCGTCTATCCCTATGAGTCCGGCGACCCGGAGGAGACCAGGGCCTGGATGGAGGAACTGGGGCTCCGGTTCGCTGCCATCAACGTGAATATCAAAAAAGAAGCGGAATGGGTGCCCGGTGCCCTTTCCAGGCCTGTCAAGGAGATCCGGGACCGGGCGGTGGAAATGATCAGGCGGGGCAAGGACTATGCGGCAGCGGTGGGTGCATCCCATGTCACCTGCTGTCCCCTCAGCGACGGGTATGACCTGCTCTTTCAGGTGGATTACAGCAGGGCCTGGAAACATATGATCGAGACCATCGGCGAGGCGGCGGACTACCGGCCCGAGATCCCGCTCTTCATTGAGCCCAAGTATTCGGAGACCAGGGTGCACTGCCAGCTGGACACAACGGCAAAAGCCCTTCTGCTGTTGAAGGAGGTGGGGAATCCCCGTACCGGGATCACCCTGGATATGGGCCATTCCCTGCAGAGCCAGGAAAACCCCGCCCAGTCGCTCGTTACCATCTACGAGTCCGGATTCGATGCCTACATCCATACCAACGACAATGATACGCGGGCCGACTGGGACCTGGTGGGTGCAAGCCGTCATTTCCTGCACTTCGTGGAGCTGATGTTCTGGGCCCGGGAGTACGGGTACGACAAATATTTTACCACCGACGCCTCGCCCAGGATCTTCCGGATGGTCGACTTTTTTGAAAGGCATGCGGAAGTATGCCGCGGCATCTACGAGCTGGCCGGGAAACTGGACCGGGAGAAATACCGCCGGCTCATGGCGGAAGAGGACTATACCGAACTGATGCGGCTCGTGAACAAAGAGATCTACAGACTGTAAAGCCTATGAACCGAAGAACTTTCCTGTACAACACAGCCTCGGCTGCCATACTGGCCCAGGCAGCCTCGTGCACTCCTGCTTCAGAAAAAAATGAGGAATCACCTGCCGGGAGCAACCTCCCCTACCTGTATCACGGGAGAACGGAGGACTATGTGGATTTTGCCGTGATCGACAGGGGCTTGAAGATCACAAAGATCGAAACCTTTACCAGACCTGACATTGCCCTGGTGCGGATCACCGCGGACAGCGGACAGGGAGGATGGGGACAGATCTCCACCTACAATGCAGATATTGCAGCCATGGTGTTGCACCGGAACCTGGCCAACCTGGTGCTCGGTCAGGATCCGGCAGAGATCGACCAGATCAATGACTGTTGTATCGAGCGCAACCTGAAATACCCATGGTCTTACGTGAACCGGGCACTGGGAGGGATCGATACGGCCATCTGGGACCTCTACGGAAAAATCCGCGAAAAACCTGTCTGTGAATTGCTCGGGGGACAGATGAGACCGGTGCGGATCTACGGATCCAGCATGAGCCGCTCCATTACCCCGGAAGATGAACTTGAAAGGATGGCCAGGTTGCGGGATGAGCAAGGAATCACCGCCTTTAAATTCCGCATAGGGACGGAAGCCGGACACAACAGGGATGCATGGCCCGGGAGGACGGAGGACATAATCCGTACCATCGGATCAGCCCTGTCTGACAGCTGCGAACTGCTCTCGGATGCCAACAGCTGCTATACCCCCGACAGGGCCATCCATTACGGGAAGATGATGCAGGATTACGGAATGGATCAGTTCGAGGAACCATGTCCTTACTGGGAGACCGAATGGATCAGGGAGGTGTCGGACGCACTGGTGATGGATGTTTCGGGCGGGGAACAGGACAACGATATTGCCAAATGGAGACGAATGATCCGGGCCCGTGTAATGGACATCATCCAGCCCGATCCGCTTTACCTGGGAGGGATCACCCACACATGGCGGACCGCCCTTATGGCGCACGAGGCCGGGTTGCCCTGCATCCCCCATTCGGCCAATCACGGGATGGTCACCATTTTTGCCCACCACCTCATGAATGCCATTCCCAACCCGGGAAAATACCTGGAGTATTCCATCGAATTTGATGCTTCCATCAACCGGGAAGCCAGGTCCCTGTTTGAACCGCAACCAATTGTCAGGAATGGAGAACTGGCCGTACCTGCGGGTCCCGGGTGGGGCATCAGGTTCAGTGATGAATGGATGGAAGGTGCTGAGTACAGGGTAAGCCGGGCAGAGAATTCATAACTGCCCGCCTCCCTGGTTTGGGATCCGGATCATTAGGATTCGAAATAGACCCCGTCCCGCTCCAGCTTTCCCCGCAGCACGTCATAGGGAAGGTCCCGGGATCCCACATCTCTTATCGCGCACAGGGCTGCCGCGGTACCCGCGGCCTGTCCCTGGGCCATGGATGAAACGGTGTTCCGGGTGGACATATGCGCCCTGTGATCGGACGTGATCATCATCCCGGCCACATAAAGGTTCTCGATCCCCTTCACGCAAATTGCACGGTAAGGCATGCCGTAGGTCCCGCCATCCCTGATCTGCAGCCGGGGAGCCGAATCGTGGAATCCGTAGACAAAGACCTCGTCATTAAAATGCCTGGCCTCGATCACATCCTCATGGGTGACGTCATAATCACAATTGATCAATCTCCCCCTTCTGATATTCAGCGAGGGACTGGTCCTGGCAATGAACGCATTTTTGCACCCCGGCAGGAATTTCCTGAACAGTTCCACACCCCTTAGCTGCCGCTGCCTGAGCACCAGCTCGGCTTTTGCCACATCGTCCCTGTTCAGCACACTTCCTTCTACCTTATAATTGAACTTGATGAACATCAGGTAGTTGTCATGAACCGTAGTGGTTGTGGATGACATTCCGATCTCACCGGCCTCCCGACGGAACTCCTCCGGCAGGTTCACATCGATCCCGCTGAGGCGCACCAGCCTGTCCGTCTCCCCGCTCCGCAATCCCCTTGCCATCTGGCCCACTGCATCACACTCCTTCAGGAAGGCATAATACTGGTCCATGTCCACATTCCCCAGCCCGATGGAATTGCAGCTCTCATAATCATCAGGAACGGTATATTCCGCACCGGCATATGCCGCCAGGTCACCGTAAGCGGTGCAATCCACGAACGACCTGGCCAGGAAAGCTTCCCGGCCCGACCTGCTTTCTGCGATCACCCCTTTTACCGCGCTGTTCCCGGTGATGGCACCGACAGCCATGGTGTTGACCGCCATGAACACGCCTGCCTCTGACAGCATCTCAAATGTCACCAGCTTATACAATTCCGTATCCACCGCCGTGCAGACGGAATCATAGTCGTATCCCCGCTCCATTTCAGCATGACCTGTGGTCCCTCCCACCCCCATCAACCTGTCGATGATCTCGGATGGGATCCCACGCACCACCTGTCTTTTTTCCACACCCGGAAATGCTTTCCACAGGTTATAATAACTGTGAATGGCAGTGCCCCCTTCTGTAACGGTCCCGCCCGGATAACCCTTGGTTTCGATCAGGGCAGTTCTGGCACCGGTCCGGGCAGCGGCCAGGGCAGCCACCACCCCGGCGGTCCCCCCTCCCGCCACCACCACATCAAATTCGCGGACAGGCAGCTTCCTGGAAGGCTCCAGGTAAAAATCCCCCTCCCGGGTAAATTGATCTTCCCTCCCGCGCAGGTAAGATTTACAACCGGTGAGGTTCCCGGCCCCAGCGAGGATCCCCGCACCGCCAAGAATGCTTGCTTTGCCAAAATCTCTTCGTTTCATCATATGGATATGGATTGATTCGTTCACATCTCAACGCTAATATCCCTGCATCTTCAGGCGCACCTGATCCAGGCTCTCCCTGGAACCCACCAATGTCACCACATCCCCCAGCCGCAACCTGGTGTAACCATGTGAAATGATCGGATTGCCGCCGCGGGTCACCGAAAGGACCAGCACATCGGAAGGTAACCGCAGATCCCGCAGCGTCCGGCCGTGATAGGCGGAACTGCGCACCTCGATGTCCACCGAATCCTGGGTTTCTTCCATTCCCAGCAGCAGGGTCGTGGCGATGGGGGCACGAACGAAATGTTCCAGCAGGGAGACCATGGCCGTGTTGGGATCCATCACCATTGCCCCCAGTTTGTTGAATTTCGCATAATTCGAACGGTCGTTCAACCTGACGATCAAATGATTTGTTCCGAAGTGCTCGTAGGCCGTCTCACAAATGGCGTAGTTTTCTTCGTCGGACAAAAGACAGACCAGGGTGTCCGCGGTTTCCGTCCCGAATTTCCTCAGTGACAGATGATCGGAGCCTTTCAGTTCATGGACCACAAATTCTCTGTTTTCAAGGACCTCGGGGGCGGGGTCCGCCACCACGAATTCCACCTGCCAGCTCTGGGATTTCAACTTTCTGGCAAGGGCGGCCGACTGGCTCTCCCAGCCGAAGATAATGATCTTCTTTTCCGGTTCGTAGGTCCCGTCAGGTCTGACATGCACCTCCCCGACCAGATGAAGTGCCCATTTGAACAGGGGCGGACCCACCAGCTGGTTCAGGACGATCACCGCGATCATCAATGTGGCAAACTGCCCTCCCCACACTCCGTATTCTACGCCTATGACCGTTGCTAGCCCCACCCCGACCCCGGCCTGGGTCACATACGGCATCCATGAGATCCACCGGTAACGTATGGGATCGCCTGCCGAGCTGCTACCAATATATCCCGCTACGAAAAGTGAGATCAACCTGGCCCCGAAGATGATCAGGGTGACATGCCAGAGGGAGGCCAGCACTTCCAGTGAAATCAAAGCCCCCGTCAGGGTGAAGAAAACGATGTACACATAGGGACCGGTTTCCTTGACCACCTTCACGAAGTCATTCCTGTACACCGTGTAGTTGGTGACCATAAAACTCCCGATCAGGGCGATCATCAATGGTTCGATGTGCAGATGCAGACCAAGGTGTGAAACAGACCATGCACCGATGGCTCGTGTTAAAAGGTAAACCGTGAATCCCACAGCCAGGACAAGCACTTTCTTCAGGGCGGAGGCCCCCTTGATGGACAGGATCCACTTCAGCACATAGCCCACCAGGATCCCCAGACCGAATGCGGCAGCCAGTTCGGCAACAGCCTGGACAATATAGATGATCCTGAAATCGGCTTCCTGGATAAGCGATCTGGAGAGGGTGAAGATGACGGCGAAAATAATGACCACCCCGAAGTCCTTGACCACCGTGACCCCAAGTGAGGTCTGCGTGAAAGGGCCCCTTGCCCGCAGCTCATTGATGATTGCAATAGCCGATGCCGGCGAGCGCGCCACGGCAATGGTTCCCGCAAGCAGGGAGACTGCGATTCGTGCTGCCGGTTCCATTTCATAGAGAAAAGGGATCATGCCCGCCATGAGATAAATGGCCAGACTGACCAGTACAAATGTGATGACCACCTGGCTGACAGTCATCACCACGATGCTTCTCAACCTGTCGGTCAGCTCTTTCAGGTAAAGCTCCGATCCCACTGCAAAAGCGATAAAAGCAAGGGCGATGTCATTCAGGAAACGAAGCCGGGGCAGCGCTTCTGCATCAATCAGGCCCAGCACCTCGGGCCCCGCGAAAATGCCGATCACCAGAAAACCGGTAATCAGGGGCAATCTCAGTTTGCGGAAAACACCGGCGATCTGCCCGGATGCCACCGCCACAATGGCGAATGCGCACAGGTAAACAAGCACCTGGACAACGGTATCAAGCCGGTCAAAATTCAGATCCATGCAGTCCGATCTCTCTTCCGGAATAATTCATCTCCGGCAATCAGTGTAAGTTAAGAAAAATTAATAACCCTGCAGGGTGAGCCGTACCTGGTCAAGGCTCTCACCTGACCCGACCAGCGTCACCATATCCCCCAGCCTGAGCCGCGTATAACCGTGCGAGATGATGGGCTGGTCTCCCCGGGTCACGGACAAAACGATCACATCCACAGGCAGCCTGAGATCCCTCAGCGTCAGTCCGTGCAAAGCGGAATTTCGCAGTTCGATATCCACCGTGTCCTGTGCCTGTTCGGTCCCCAGAAAAATGGAAGTGGCAATGGGAGCCCGGACGAGATGTTCCAGGAGAGATACCATGGCCGTGGCCGGATCCATGACCATGGCACCCAGGTTCGTAAATTTCTGATAATTTTTGCGTTCATTCAGCCTGACGATCAAGTGCCGGGTCCCGAATTGCTCGTAGGCGGCCGTGCATATGGCAAGATTTTCTTCATCGGAGAGCAGGCACAACAGGGTGTCCGCCGAATGGGCCCCGGTTTTCTTCAGGGCATCGGGATCGGTTCCCGTCATCTGATGAACCCGGTAATCTGACTGAGGAATAAAATCTCCTGAAGCGACCGGGACAACGAACTCCACCTGCCACCCCTGTTTCCTGAGCTGGTTGGCCAGGGCGAAGGACTGGTTCTCCATGCCAAAGACCAGGACCTTCTTCTCGATCTCAAAACTGCCGTCCGGTCTTACATGCGTTTCACCAGCCAGGTTCAGTGCCCATTTGAACAGCGGGGGACCGACGATCTCGTTGAGCACGATCACCGAGATCAGAATGGTGGACAGTCCGGCTCCCCACCCGGGAAAAGCCGAAGCGATAATGGTGGCCAGTCCCAGACTGATCCCCGCCTGCGTGATGAAAGGCATCCAGGAAATCCTGACGAAAAGCGGGGGATCCCCGGCCACCGCGCTTCCTGTCGAGGATGCCACGGCCATGGCCAGGATCCTTGCCCCGAACAGGATCAATGTCACGTACCAGAGCTGCGCGACCACATCGAGCGAGATCCTGGCTCCCGTCAGCGTAAAGAACACCACATATACATAGGGCCCTGTCTCATGAAGGATCTTCATGAAATCAACCCGGTACCTGGAATAATTGGTCACCAGGAAACTGGCGGCGATGCAGATCAGCAGAGGCTCCACATGGATCTCCATGCCGGTCCACCTGACCAGTGCGAACCGGATGCCACCGGTCATCATGTAAGTAATCAATCCGGTCGCCAGGACCAGGACCTTTTTCAGCCTGAGGGCACCCTTGATGGATAGGACCAGCCGCAGCACAAACCATATAACAAAACCAAGTCCGGCTGCTGCCATCAGCTCAGCGGCCACCTGCAAAATAAAAACCGGGGTAAAGCCACCTTTGAGGAACAGTGATTTTGAGAGGGTGACCACTACGGAGAACAGGATGATGACCACAAAATCCTTCACCACGGTCACCCCGATGGAGGTGAGGGTGAATGGGCCCCTCGCCCGCAGTTCCCTGATCACCGCAATGGAAGCCGCCGGGGAGGTGGCAATGGCGATGGTGCCTGTCAGGAGGGAAACGGCTATCCTGGCCGCCAGACCGAGTTCTTTCAAGAACGGGATCATGCCGGTCAGGTAAAATACGGTCAGGCTCACGAGCCCGAAAACAAGGACAGCCTGGCTGATGATCAGGATTACGATGCTCCTCATCCTGTTCTTCAGGTCACTGAGGTAAAGCTCGGAACCGACTGCAAACGCGATGAATGCCAGTGCGATCTCGTTGATGAAACCGAGCTTTGGCAATGCTTCGGCACTGATCAGACCAAGCACCTGGGGCCCGGAAACAAGGCCAACCAGCAAAAATCCCGTGATCAACGGAAGCCTCAGTTTCCCGAACACACCTGCGATCCTGCCGGATGCGGCTGCCACCATGCCGAATGCGCCCAGGTATAACAGCACCTGAACCAGCACATGCAGTTCTTCAATCCGAGACTCCATATCCCTGTCCTGTTAACCCGGCGGTGGTGAAAGATATGAAAAAAAGCGATCTGCAGCGCCGTACCCGTTCCTTCCGGCCAAATCATCACCCTGGACCTACCCCGGGATTCCTTTTGGTCTCCTCAGTGTTGTAGGATGGGCCTATGATTGAAAAACCCCGTAGCAGGCTGCGAGGAATATTATCTGTGATTTTGTCCATCCGCTCATGTTCATCGCTATAGATTAGGGCTTCCATCACAGATTTAGATATTTTTTATCTGCGTATTAACTGTTTTGGTATATATCTGGATAATTTTTATCTGTCGAGAAATATTTTTTATCGTAAAAACGACAAAAAAGGTTAATAGCCGGATATTTTATATCCCACTGCTCCCGTGAGATCTTATTGCTCCTGAGTTAAAAAAATCATATATTTGGAGCCCGAAAGTTGCGCCGTTCCATGGCGGTGAAGAAAGGTCACGGCGAGGTAGCTCAGTTGGTTAGAGCGCATGATTCATAATCATGAGGTCGGCGGTTCAATCCCGCCTCTCGCTACCAATTCAAAACCCCACGATTACTGGGGTTTTGTGCATTGAACAGGCAAACTCTCTTACCAAAAATTTATCAGAAAAAGGTCACTTTTGAGGCAAAATAGCTACATTTGATCGCAGAATGCACGCCGGAACGCACGCACCATGCCAAAGTTCAAAGCTGTAATACGAGAGCAGGAAGACCACAAAACAAAGGATGGTACGTATGATATCAAGATACGGGTAACGCACAATCATAAAACACGTTACATAGGGACCGGGTATTATGTTCTCCCGGAACAATTCTCAGATTCCGGAGAAGTCATCAACCATGACAATGCAGCCCATTACAATATCCAGATCCGGAATCGGCTTAACCTGTATGATAAGGCGGTGACCGATTTGGGCATGAAGATCCATGCAATGGATATGAAAACCCTGGTCACCCATTTACGTGGCCTGGATCCACAGGGAAGGGATACGGATTTTTTATTCCTGGCGGACAAAAATGCACGCCACCTGCACGCCGGAGGAAGAGTTTCATATGCCAAATCCATTGAACAGACCATATCCGAAATAAAGGCTTTTTCAGGCCCGTTTTTGGCATTTAGAGATATCACACCCGAATACCTTGAACGGTTCCAGATGCACCTGAGATCAAAGAAAAAGTCGGTAAATACTGCAGGAATTCACCTCCGCAATATCCGGATGATCTACAATAAGGCCATCGATGCAGGAAAGGCCGATCTGTCACAATATCCATTTAGGCGGTTCAAAATAAAGACGGCTCCCTCCCGGGACCGGGATCTCGACATTGAAGATATCCGGAAAATCAAAAAAGCAAATCTAAAACTGAAAGCACAGGCCCGGGCACGGGATCTATTCATGCTCTCTTTTTACCTGTGTGGAATCAACTTCAAAGATATGCTGCATGCTCAAAAGAAGGATATCATTCGGGGCCGTCTGGAGATCTCCCGCATAAAGACTGGGCAACCATTATCCATAAAGATCGAACCCGAAGCCCAGGAGATCATCGATCGTTACCCAGGGAAGGAATTTGTGCTGGGGATCCTAGAGGAAAAATTGCAGGCTGCCAGTAAAGGCCGGAAGACAATCACATATAAGGATGTGACCGATCAGACCAACCGGAATCTGAAAAACATTGCAGATGGCCTTGTGATCCCCGAACGGCTATCCACTTATCATGCCAGGCATACATGGTCCAGCATTGCTTTCAATGAATGCGAGGCCAGTGAAGAGATCATCGCCCTGGCCCTGGGCCATGCCTCACAGCGCCGGGTGACCGCCGGCTATATCCGGAAGAAGTATGACCAGGTCGATCGGGTGAATAGAAAGGTTATTGATTTACTTTTGGCCTAAGCAACCTCGACAAAACTCGAACGCAATCAGCAATCTTCTAGCTGGTTACGTTTCTTTTGAATTGATTCTGCACCATCTTTGCACCAAAGGAAGGTTAAGGAAGTCGATAAGATTAAAATACTATCTGCCAATTGCTAACAATGGGAGGATTAGAATATAAATAAAATGTCCCAAATGCAATGTTTGGGACATTTAATAGAACCATTTAGTAGAGTTTAGGACAACTGCTTACAGTGTTCACACTTTGGTCTACCTCCTGTGCCTGCTCGCCAGTATCTCCTTTCGATGTTGTTTCCTTCGGTGCATTTATCATTGTCGTGATAAACTGTAGCCGATGGATGAATGCTGTGAAATGGTGGAACTTTTGCCATGGCGTTTAGTTTTAGTGGTATTCCAAAATTACGGCTGTTGATTGCTAAAGTCAAGGGAAAACTAGATTATTAATTGAAAACTACCTCTCCTGTAGTCAGATAATCCTCACAAATCCAAATATATCATGCAGATCACCGGCCACCGGACTGAAGCAGCTTTTTTGAAATATATCAAGGTGACCAGTGAAGAGCATGCCAGGATGTTGCAGGCACACTGGGAAAAGAGCGCAAGTCATTTGAAAGTAGTTTAATTCTTTCATAATGACGCTGATCCGACTGCTATTGAACATATTAAAGCATGATTCTTGGAACGGATTTTGAGGTCTACATGTGAGACACTAGCACAAAATTTCTAAGCATTCTGGACAACTTATTCAATTTTTTTACGTTAAATTGCATTACTATCCAGACCCATGAGCCCAAAAATAGAAATTCATAGTGATACTGCCAGAAAGCTTGAGGGAGATCTTAAGGCTATTCTTTACCTTCTTCAAAGTAACCTGGAGGATTTTAAAGCTGAGGTTGATCGAAGTTATAGTCTCCTCAAAATCGGTGAAAGAACTGACTTTGTCAAAAGCATTGAATCTTCTTTAAGAAATCCGCTTTTCAGTATCTCTGAAATGTCAAAAAATCTGGACGATAATGTAACGCATATAGTCGACGGACTCGTAAAATCATTTCTCGTATACAGGAGGGAATTCATTCAGAGAGCCCTCCGCAGTAGAACCACCATGAATGATTTACATTATTCAATTGTTCTGAAGGAGGATAGGATTGAAATACGCGATAAATTTCTGGATTTCTTTGAGTATTATGATTTATATGATATCTCACGTAGATATCCTGTTACATTCCAATTTGTACCCCCTGAATTAATCGACAAAATCCGCTACACGGAGGAAATTGAAATTGACTAATGCAGCAGCAGTATTTAGACCAGGCTTCTCACAATCAAAAATTCCATGATTGCATTGAAGGTCAATTCGCTAATGATTTTTTCGACTGGAAGATTACTGTTCTGTTTTATGTTGCTATCCACTGGCTAAAAGCGTTAGGAATTAAGCGGGGATACAATTTAGGTGAAACACATTACGAAATTGAATGCAAAGTGAATCCAGGTCGTGATAACGCTCAATGCAAAATTACCAGAAACGCCTGGAGGGAATACAAATCACTCTACACGTACTCCCGCACTGCACGATATGAAGGGATTACCGACATAAACACTTTTCAACAGCTCAAAGAAATTGATCATAGATATTGTATTGAGCATATTGAAAGATTCAAGCGATACATCAAGGGCCAGGGAATTGAAATTTAAACCAATTCGTCCAGTCTAGACTCATCCAGTCTAGACTCATTTTTATTCCTCGAATCCGCTGATCAACAAAGGGCTGAGTTTTTTCAATCCTGGTTGTTTCATATTTCTGTACAACGGACTCAGAAAGTCTTTCAGCAACTATTGGTTCATGCAGATCGGGATTTTTCCAACACGTCGACAATAGCATACTTCACAATCGAAGGTTACCGCGGAATGTGTCCAGTGATACAATAAATCATTTCTCAGCAGTCAATTCCAGATAACGTGAAATAGGTTTTATCATGGCATCTTCATAACCTTTATTTCTTACGGCGGAAAGATTCATACGGGCCTCTTCAATGCCGTCATATTCCCCGGTAACATACCGGTAGAATCCATCACTACATTTGTATCGCTGGACATTTCTCAGATTCTTAAAATATGAGACTTTACGTGGTTTTTTCAATGCCATTATTTGGATAGTATAAGACTGTGAATAAGAAAACTCCGTGGCTGAATTGTCCTGAAACAGATTTTCCGGGGAAATCATCAGTTCGTTGGGGACAAACACATCTGCCATTTGGATCTTATCGCTATTGAAATTGGTTAATTTAATGGAAACACGCCGGTTCAATCTTCGTCCTTCAGGGGCATCTGATCCGTCCTTATATTGATTGATTGCAATGGGATCCGATTCTCCGGCTGCTTGGACGATTATTCTGTCATTATCGATCCCGTTCGATTTAAGATTGTTTGCTACAGATTGAGCCCGCTTCCTGGATAATGTCATATTGAAATCCTTGATACCTTTAGCGTCAGCATGACCCGTAAGTTCGATCTTTATTTCAGGGTACTTCCTCATCAGAACACAAATTCTTTGTACATCACGCAAAGCATCCTCATCTAGGCTTGTTTGATTATAATCGAATAGGATATTATTGAATATATAATGTACATCAACCGAAGAAGCTTCCTTCTCTTCTGGGATTAGTGGGTTTGTCTCTATCTCTGATTCTTCTGTACTTGTCATTCTATTGTCAGGTGATCTTCTAGTTATAGGATTAGCAGCTAGTTGCTCTGGCTGCTTCTCATACAATTGAACGCGACAGATCTTTAACGATTTATTGTTATCTCCAGATTCCATTGCATATAATGCCTGACTATCATCCCATCCGGGATTATAGAATATATCATCATCCGCAGTGTTTATTGGGTAACCGACGTTAGTAGGAAAATTCCAAATACCCTTAGGATTTTTATCACAATAGAAAATATCATAGCCTCCCATCGTACTGTGTCCCTCAGAGCTGAAGTAAAGCCGGCTATCGTTATTGGTGAGAAAAGGAGTGTCTTCGTTAAAAGCAGTATTAATAGCATTACCCATATTCTCCGCTTCACCCCATTCGTCTCCGCTAATACGTATGGCCATGTATATATCAAGCCCCCCAATGCTACCTTTCCTGTTGCTTGTAAAGTAGAGAGTCTGGCCATCCCTGGAAATACAAGCATGGGTTTCGGCATACTTCGTATTAATATTATTGTTGAGCTTTATCGCATGAGTCCATCTATGTCCATCGTAATGACTTACAAAAATATCCATATTATACTTGTCTTCAGCCACAATATACAGCTCTGATCCATCATATGATAGTGAAACAGGATAGGCTTCTCCTTCTAATCCAATTTGTTGGTTTATTGCCAGTGGTTTTGACCAGGAATCACCTTGCCTCTTAGAAATCATGATCTTAACCGTGTGATTTCTGTCTGACAAGAAAATCAGTATGGTACCATTTCCAGAGATAATCGGATTGTAAATATCAGAATCATATTTAAGGGATCCTTCAAACGGTTCAATTATGGCATCAACAGGATTGCTTACCATTCTTTTACCTACTTCACACGCTTTGATATGAGCATTTACATACTCAATTTCCGTTATATTTTTGGGAGTGAGGGTGCGCCGATACTTTTCGTAGGTTTCAATGGCATTATCGAATTGATTATTGATATGGTACGCCTTACCAAGAAGAAAATATGTGTCCATCGGTGCTCTTCTTTCTTTGTACGAACCTTCTTTATAAGAAGAACTGACTCCTTTAGTTGCTTCTTTGAAAAGATTGATGACTCTCTGGATATCACCTCCTGATCTCATGAGACAATATCCACAGAGAAAATTCAAATTGGCATTATCCGGATCAGTTGAGAGCAAATTTTCATACTGATCCAATGCTAAATCATAATCCTCAAGCAGAAGATCATATTCAGCTTCTCTGAATATTTTTTTAATATCCTTGTCTTGAGCTTGAATGCTCAGTACGGATGTGGAGAGTAGGATGCATAATAATAAAGCCTTTTGTTTCATGCCTTTATAGTTTAATAATGGGATTAATATATTTAGGACTTATATCCTGATGAATTGATCCGCCTCTATTATTCTCAATAAGCATAAATCCCTGAATCAAAGTCGAATTCTCTAAACTGAGCCTATTCACCGTTAACCGGAAAAATCATATATAAACTAATTTCGAATGTCCGCAAAAGCTACAGGTTAAGCGTATGGATCCGGATCCCTTTATTACTATGCCTTCAAAGTAATTACCACATTTATCACATCGGTAACTGATATGCGTATACTTTTTTGAATGAACAACTTTCTTTTCCATGGCAAAAATCCATTATGCTTTAATATTTCATGTTGATTCTAGCATTCAACCATTTAGATTACCTCCTACTCTCTCCTCTTTAATATTCTGTCCTGGTTTGCCATGATCACATTATACTTATACAAAATTTTAAAGCCATTTGAGGCGTCATGATAGTCAAGCGTCAATAAGATTGATGTTGACTTGAAGTCCCATGCAGCATAATATTCTGCATGTCCTATATTCCCAATACAAATACTATCCTCTGGATCTCCTATGTTTGAATCGAGATCATTTGTTAAGCAGGAACAGCAAGGCTCTCCGTACTGCTGCTCAAGCAAATTTTCATATTTCATAAATTTTTCGATGTATTCATCAACATTTTTTATAAGCAAATTATATTTATAATCCCCTTGGATCAATCTGTCTTGGAGGAATTTATATACCAATAGAAAATCATCATTCCAGAATTTCGTTCGATAGACCAACCGATCTTTCTCATTTTTTATTAGAGGTTCGGTCTCCAGCTGAAGTACTTTGTTCTTTGGAGTTTCCCATTAAAATCCCCGGAAATCACCATGTTGATTCATGTGGGTCGCTGCTAACAGTGTCAACAGCGTTGTCAGAAATATTTTCATCATTGCAGGCGTTAATGATTAAACACTCCTTTTATTCAGAATGCCCATAGAACTGTTAGCTCAACTATTCAATTATTTGTTAGCTCTATTAAAAGATAGCAGCTCGGGTGTTTTTGGAAAAAATCCCGGACAAGAACCCGGGATAAGTTCATTGCCCGACCTGCCTGACAGAATAAAACCATGGCTAAGAAATCGTTGATATTGAGACTTCGCCAAGTTCAAAAAGATCTTATGTAATGTCAAATGATTCGCCGTGCACTTTTAAACAGCCTGATGTTCTTACAGTTGTTAATAGTATGATTTGTAGAGTATCCGGTGGTGTACAGTGAACCAGAAAATTCTTAGGATTGAATTGCTTTGTTAAATGGATTCGCTGCGCTTATAATCAATGATATTGCTATAGTATAGTACGATTTTATCATTGTCATCAGTTATAATATCTATCCTAACTGGTACTCCTTCAGGTACCCCATATACTTTGCCATCTGTCATATTAATATATGAAATACCAGAAGACCATGTTGACAAATCCCCGGTACAACCTTTTATTTTACCAGTTACCGTACCATGTTCTGTATTTGTGGTAAGAATTACTCTTTTGTTTGTTCCTGATAATTTGTTTAATTCTTTTAAAATTGTGATCAATCTATCAGTTAACATGGTCTGATTTGTTAATAATCTCGTCTTTCCGCAATCCCAATTCCTGCTTCAGGGCTGAGATCTTTTTGGCCATTTTCTTAACCGTTTTTCTGCAGATGGCCAGGTCCTTTTCCAGTTGACGGATTATTTCCTTATCATCCATCAGTTCCATTGATATTGTCCTGGATCCTGGATAATGATTTGCATTATGTGGTCGGTCTTGTCCTACCTCTAGTGCTTCATAATCCTAACTCATATTTTTTTAGAGCGGCTTCTTGGAAATGCTCCGATTTTCTCTCATTGTTCTTATCAAACCAAGTACAGGTTAGCTTTTGCGGATCATTCGTAGAATAACTCTCAACAGTCATTTGGGGACCTCCTGAATTCAGGACAACGACATCACCTGCTTTGAATTTTGACATGATTTTCGAATTTAGTTGTAATAGCTTATTCTATCTATCTCATTTTATTCCATCAGTTCCATTGATATTGTCCAGGATCCTGGTTGATGATATCCTGCATGCTTGAGATTTGCTTTTTAGGTACCACATGCCGGATATTTACCGGAACGGCCTTCTTGATCCCACCCACATATTCAGCCGTGAAGTACTTTGTGAACTGCTTATTGTCCACCTTGATAATATTCGGAAGGCTCCGGACTGCTTTTTCAATCTCTTCCATCCGGAAGAATGGGCACAGGAACAGGGCTTTATCCTCCACCTCCTTTTTCAGTCTCTGAAGGATCAGAGGTTTGTTCAGCTTCCAGGTATCATGATCGATATATTCTCCGAAATTATACCAGTATCGGTTGCTGGTTTTGTAGTGAGGGGTACCCCGGGCATACCTCAGGATCCGCTGCAGCTGTTTGCACCCCCACCCTTTTGAATCACATGCCGACCAGCAGTACCTGGGATCCTCTGATTCTGATTTCCCAGTCCGGCACTTATTTACAGTATTCCACACCTGGAAGATAAACCGATAAGGATGTACCGGCTTTCCCCGGAAGGTTGCTTTGGTGGAATTCCATTTCTGGATGTACCCGAACAGGAAATGGATGTCCTCATAGGCGGTCAGCAGATCCTTCTCCGGAATAATGAGTTTTGCCGTCTCCCCATCCCAGGAAGCACCCATATTGATGGCATGGTTCAGCGCTTTCTGGAAGTGCTTCGATTTGGACCGCTTAAAGGTGAGGATGTACATTATATTATTCTTCAGAAGTCTCTTCCTTCCCACTTTTAAGAAATGGTATATTTGTTCCACTTGGCAATTGTTCGGCTCTTGCCTGGGTTCTCCAAACAATATCTACTATCTCTCTAATCCTATCAACAAAAGGTTTTGAATCCTTCCCAAACTTCCCGATAGCCACGCCAGCATCACCCACAAAACCCCAGAATCTATCAACATCAGAAATTTTCTTGTGAAGTTCGCTTTGAAGTTTTTCTAGTTTTCTTAAAAGTCTGTTTTTATGGTCAGCAGTAAATAATTCACTTTCATTCAATAGGTCCCTTAGTTCATTGATAAGTTGTTGAATGCGTTTTAGATCACCTTCTGTGAACTCATAAGTAAAAATATTATTAAACAATGTATTGTACTTATCACGAGCTGAATCAATCTTTTTCTTTGCAACATGTTCACTTGCGTGTTGATTTATATTCGAAAAATATTGAGCTACTTTCGAGTAATTTTCTTGTGCTCTAGTTCCTAATTCCAGCTCATCCAAGGGATAATTATTTGCCTTTAGAAAAGCTTCCAAAAGGCTGTAAAATTCTATTGTCCGATCATTATCTCTAGGGTCGAATTCTTTTTCAAAAAATGCATTAGTAATATAAAGTACTCCTTGGTAAAAATCAGAAGGAATATTTTCAATAAACTCAGAATTAATCATGTCCTTAATTGTTTTGAATATTATGGTTTCGATCGGGACCGCTTGAATGTGAGGATGTACATTATTGTCGTAAATAAGTGCCATTGCCGATAGTCAATATATCCCCTTCAATCGAATAATCGAATATATTGGGGGGATCGAGCTCTGTTTCATTGATATAATATTGAATAGTAATTGTTTCGCGATCAAGTTCATATACAAACTTTGACGACGGCCATTGTTCATTATCAATTATGTATGTGCTCCATCCGGTATTATCCGGATTGAATATGTATGAGAAGCTGTATGTATCGAATACATCAGTCCATTCTACGGGCATTATAAAAGTCATTTCCCCGTTTACAACCCTAAACCCTTTCCATTCACCAATAATAAGAGACTGGTAATTTTTTTCACATCCTGCAAGTAGAAAAACCGTGAAAAGCAATATGATAGCTTTTCTCATGACATTTTCCTTAAAAATATACCCCATATCCGGGTAACGTTTTGCCCTTTTTTGGAATAAACAAATGAGCCCTATGAACACGTCAAAATTATCCCTCACGACGTGATTGGGATTGTGCGCGCCAAATTATTTTAAACCGAGTTTGGTTTTAGAAGCATCTTCACGGGTTTCCTCGAATTCCTTTTCGTATTTCGATAATTGCTTTCGCAAATATTTTAACTGCTGAGTAAGCTCTTCGATCGTTTCATCCTTCTTCTTACACTCCAAACATTTATGAAGTGCGCTTTGGGTATTTCCAAAGTTCTCCAGATTATCATACGTCCTAATAGGCTGGCCCTGATCCTCTGAAATAAACATCTCCCCTTTCCCTGTAAGGAGCCATTGAGCGTTTATACCATCAAATGATTGCATAATCTTCTCCAGGGTATCATAACCAGGTTTATTCTGTCTCCCTCCTATAATATTTCTGATAACCGTATCCGATGAACCGATTCGTTCAGCGAATTGCCTTGGATTCGGTGTACGCATTTTGCCAATTAAACATACACGGTAATTAATTGAATTGGGATCCAGAAGATTGCAATCAAATGATTGTTTATTTTGAATTTTTTTGCTCATATGCTTGCATTATACAATCATTTGTTTGTATATTTGCCCTATTATATACTCACAGAACACACAATTTAGACAAATATACATGAAAAAGCAAGTAGGGTTCAATAACCTATTAACAGTAGAACAATTATCCGAGGTACGTGAACATCTACCTACTGGCAGTCTGGCAATCCTCGCAAATAAACACGGGCTGAGTATCTCTTATATATCGAAAATCCTCCTGGGCTACCGGAACAATGATGATGTACTCCAGAGCGCAATTCAGTTAGCGCTGCATAATAAGGAAAAGGAAGAGGCGAAGAAAAGGAAGGTCCAGAACCAGCTCAAAAAACTCACCGCCTGATGGAACGCCGGGTAACCCATAGGGAAATGGAAGTGGCTGAGCTGATAAGCTTCGGCCTTACGGAAAAGGAGATAGCCAATTTTCTGAATTTCTCCATTCATACGCTAAAGGCACACAAACGAAATCTCTTCAATAAAACCGGCTGCCGTAATATCTCCGATGTGACTCGCTGGTACATCCAGCAGGTATCCGGGATCCGCATTGAACCCAAAGAAACCATCAAAAAACTAATATCAGCATTTCTGCTGGTGCTGGTGATCACCGCTGAATTCTATACGAGCGAGTTTATTCGGGTAAGGACCAGGACTATTGTAAGAACCGTTCGAATGGTCAAGACCAGGAGGATCCGCAGGAACAAAGAAACCTACCAGTTCAAAATCGCATGAGTGAGCAGGTTACATATATACAAATGACGCGGGAGGAGCTTGCGGACTTCGGCGAAAACATCGTTCACAACACCCTGGTCAGTCTCAAATTGAAGCCCTCAAGGCTATCATCCGGAAGGATCTATCGGCAGGACATGATTGCGATCATTGGTGAACGGCGGTTTGAAAAAGCCCGCAGGGAAGGCTATCTGCCAACTCAGAAGGACGGGCCACGAAATTCTAAAGTCTGGAGCCGGAGGGAGGACTGGGAAAGATTTCTGGCTATGCATGTGAACCAAAAACTATAAGGGATCAGCGGACCCTCATTACGCTGTCGTTCTTTCATGGATTCTTAGGGTTAAGACAGCCGGGAACAGACCGGCTAAGCGGGAGTGCACGAAGGCAAAACAGATGAACAACCTGGGTGCCGTCGGGATCGTGGCCCGGCTCCCGCCCGAAACCAAATAAACAGCAAAACAATGCTCATAAAAGATCACGGCGACATCAAGGCATGGAGGGATAATAATGGAGCGCAAACCAATGTTCCCCACCTTATTCTTCATCACAGCCCGACAGGATTTGAATGGGGTTATGGCGGATCCGGACCGGCTGATTTTGCATTGAATATTCTTTATCTGTTCACCGACAAGGAAACAGCCTGGAATCTCCACCAGCAGTTCAAATGGGAATTCATTGCCAGGATGCCATATGAGGGAGGAGAAATTAAGGCGGAGACAATTCGAGAATGGATTAAATCAGCAAAGCAATGACTGAAAACGACAAGAACCTTATCGAGAAAGCCTGCAGGATGGTCGATCACCAGCTCGTGGACAAGCTGATTGACCAGGCAGATAGCGAGGTGGTAAAAGAACGGCTGAGAATGCGGTCCAGTTACCTCTACCACAAAGAGGAAGCGATTGCAGGATGCGATTAACGGGCTTTACCATGAACGACGGAACTACTAACCAAAAATACGACTATGAACGCAACCGCAGTAAAGGGAGTATGGACAGAGGACCTTCCGAAAGGTTACTCTATGGAGTTCAATACTAACACAAATAAGGTCCGGGTATTTGCACCCAAGAAACACCTGCTCACCATCGATGTCGGGCATGATATCTATCCCGAAGATGTCGAAAAAACCAGAGAAAAAGTAATCGAGGACTTTAACCTGAAATCATAAACCATGGCAAAGAATTTAGGAATATCGGAATTGAACTCAATGACTCCGTACCAGGTACTGGAGAACGAGATAGTAAAGGAACGCTTCATCACCCTCTACCAGAAACTCCACGGATCCAAATCCGGGGATATGTTCTATGAGAAGGAGAAGTACAACTTCATCCGGATCATCCAGGCGAGCAACGACCTGCAGCAATGCACCGGCTTTTCGATTTACGGATGCTTTTTGGATGTCGCGTCGATGAACCTTTCCCTGGAGCAGACATCCAAATCCCTGCTTTATGTCCTGTTCTACAATCGGAAGTTAGGTCAGAACGATTGGGAAAAACGCGCCACACTGGAGGTTTCTCCTTACGGCGAGCTCACCCTCAGGATCCGGGCCGGCCAGTTGAAGTATGCGGACCACCCGGTGATCCTCTACAAAGGTGATCACTTTCAGCCCGGGATCAAGGATGGTGTGAAGACCTTTGAATACATACCCAAGATCCCCAGGCAATCAAAAGAGATCATCGGTGGCTTCATTGGCCTGGTCCGACCGGATGGATCCCGGGACTACTTCTGGATGCTCCAGGAGGAGATCGACCGGCTCCGTCGATACTCGAACAAGAAGAACAGGGGCAATGACCAGGAGGACAAATCCAATCCTCTTTATTCCTCCAATTATGGCCAGATTGATTCTGGATTTCTGGAGGCAAAAATCATCAAACATGCCTTCTCCACATTTCCGAAGGTGAAGATCGGAGAATTCTCCAAACTATCCGATGATGATCCGGATCCTATCAACTACGGACTGGATGAAACGGTGCACAGCCAGAAACCACAGATCACAACCCCTGCCCAGGAAATTCCTGACGAAGAGAACGCGGATCCAGGGGCATTCGGTGGTGAGAGTGAGGATGAAGAGAGATCCGTAGTGGTCCAGGATGAAGAGGATGTTTTTTAACCATAATCGCCTAAACCTATGACAACAGAATTAGCAAAGTTCCATGAAATAATTGCGCCGGCACCTGTCCTGCTAGAAAAGAGTGCTGAGAGGGTTGAGAAAGCTAAAGAGTATGGATTTCAATTGCTGTCCAAGATCGAGCAAAAGGGAATGAATGAAGAGATGGACCGCGAAGCCAATGATTACCTGGTCAAGGTCCGGAAGACATCCGAGCTGATTAACGAACAGCGCAAACCCATCACCCAGCTGCTGGACCAGATCAAGAAAAACTTCACTTCTCTGGAGGCTGAATTGTCTCCTAAAGCAGAAGGTGGGATTTATGCCCTAGTCCAGGCGCACAGGGATACATATGCGAAGAAGAAGCTCGAAGAGCAAAGAAAACGTGAGGAAGAGGCTCTCCGCAAAAAGGCTATTGAGGACGAAAAGGTACATGTGCGCGAAGAGATCGAAACCAAGCTCGCGGATTACTTCATCGATCACCTGAGAGCCAAAAAAGAAGAACTATATACCATCTTCAACGAGACTACCCTGGAGAAATTCGATGAATGCAAGGAGTCTATTTCCTCCTTTTCCGAGAAATACTCCGACGGGCATTACAAAGCCTTTACAACCACTGCACACACCATCTATCTCACCTCCGAGGAAAAGACCAAAATAAAGGCCGAGGTGATGGAAGAGAAACATGCAGGTTACACAGCTGCATTTCAGTCTGAGATCAAAGAGGTCAAGAAATCTTTGTGGGATATGCTTCCTTCGAAAAAAGCTGAGTTGAAGGCAATCGCTGAGGCAAATGCTGAAGAGGCGGAGCGGCTGCAGAAAGAGAAGCAGGACCGCGAACAAAAAGAACGGGAGCGGTTAGCCAAAGAGGCAGAGGAGCGGCGCCAGCAGGAAGAACAAGCTGCCCGGACCCGCAAGGAAGAGGCCTCCATGAACAACCTGTTCAATGCTACTGCGGATTCCCAGGACCAGGACTCTCCCACCCAGGAACGCACCGGGTACAACATCATAGTCACCCATCCAGCCGGCTACGTCCAGATTTTTCAATTCTGGTTCGAGGATGAAGGCAGTAATCTCTCTATGGAGGCAATCGAAAAACGCACGGTAAAGCAGATGAAGGCACACTGCGAGAAGATTGCCCACAAGACCGGCGAGAAGATCCAGAGCCCTTACATCAGGTACGAGGAGATTGTCAAAACCAAGGCAAGGTCATGAATGATTATTTCTCACGTCCTGAAGTTTCGAATAGCGATCTCTCATGGCTGAAGGAGGAGCTCATGAGGGTCGAGGAGCGTCCGGATCCGACCGAAGCTTTCAGGTTCGGCACCCTGATCGACTGCATGATCACCGAGCCCGAGAAGGTAGACTTTTTCAAAAGGACCTGCGATGGCCAGGACTACACCCAGGAAGAATTTGAAACAGCCCAGGAAATGAAAAAGGCTTTCTTCCGGGATCCTCTATGCGAGCAGCTGGTAAAAGGAGCCGAGTTTCAAAAGGTCATGAGCAAGGAAAACGAACCATTTATCTATGGTCACGCCATATTCCGTCTCTCGGTCCGCTGCAAATGGGATTTCTGGCTCCCCTCATTTAAATGGGGCGGAGATATCAAGAGCACCACCGCGACTACACTCCGGCAATTCGAGGAAGCTATCGACTTTTTCGACTACGACCGCCAGCGCGCCTGGTATATGAACATTGCCGGCAGCCGGCAGGATATTCTCATCGGGATCTCAAAAAAGAACTTCAAGGTATTCAAGGTCCCCATCCGTCGGGGTGATAAGCTCCATCAGAGGGGTGAAGAGAAATACCATGAGCTGGCTTGGAAATGGTACCAGCTGTTCGGAGATATGAAATCATTTGAAGTGAAAAAGGAGGCGGTCCATGCTTGATCATATCAGCAGCATAGAGCAACTGGAAAAGGAAGCCGGAGAGATCCAGAATTACCTGGAGATCACCTGCAGCGAGGATCCCGAGGAGTGTATTGCCCGGGGGAATGACCTGGTGGTTTATATGGCCCGGTCTGGCAAAATGCTCGCAGACAGCAAATATCACAAAGATCAGGCACTTGCTGACAGCATCATCCGGTCCCTGGGCGAGCAAGCCGGCGCTCCGCCTTCAGTTCTCAATAAGCTTGTGGATGCAGCTTGCAAGCGGGAAAATAACCTTGTGAACCGTTTGGACCGGATCCACCGGACATGCGTCCACCAGGTTGAATGGCTCCGGACAGTTGTCAGCAAGGCCAAGGAAGAGCGCAGGGTCGGATCCGGGGTCAGCGGTAAGCCGTCTCAGGATCCACATTACACTCATTCAGATTATGCCCCATTTTAAACCAACAACTATGGAATCAAGAACAGAGAGAAGAACTGTTAAGCACAACTTCACCAATGATGAGCTGCTGGCCCTGTCAGAGGACATGGCAGTGAAGAACCAGGAGCTCCGGCAGCAGGAGGATGAGAAAAAATCCGTCCTGAGCCAGTATTCATCCCATATCAATGAGTTGAAGGAATCGATCAACAACCTCGCAACCAAGGTGGCAAACAGGTTCGAGCATCGGGAGATCGAATGCGGGGTGGTATTCCATACTCCCGAAAGGGATGTGAAAACCCTTACCAGGAAGGACAACGGTGCCAGCTGGACCGAGAAGATGACCGAGTTCGATTACGATCTCTTCAACCAGTTTAATGAGGAAGATCCGGAACAATTGGAATTTGAATCCAGGATGGAGGATCAGATCTCATCCAGGAAGAAGAGTTCCAAGAAAAAGGAAACAGTGGATGCAGACGAAGGCGGATCAACATTCTGACCTGGTATGATCCATCGAGAATCGCAACTGCAGCGCTCTTGTGTGACCTGGTTCAGGTACCAATATCCGATGATCTCTCGGCTGTTGGTAGCAGTGCCGAATGGTGGTTTCAGAAACTCAAAAGAAGCCTCCAGGATGAAGGTCGAGGGCATCGTTGCTGGTGCAGCAGATTTGCTCCTGCTAATCCCACGGGGCGAATGCGGATGCCTGGGTATTGAAATGAAAGCAGGTAAAGGCCGGCAGACCGAGCACCAGAAAGCTTGGCAGAAGAGCTTTGAGAAAGCAGGTAACAGATATGAGATCTGCAGGAGCTTTGATGAATTCAGAAAAGTAATTGAAGGTTATTTAAGAGAATGAGAATCATAGAATCCGGTAGCTATTTCCATATCATTTTCCCTTACCGGCCCAGCCTGGTTGAAAGGGTGAAATCCATCCCAGGCCGCCGGTGGGATCCCGTCAATAAAGTCTGGAAGGTGCCGATCAGCTCCCGGACGTCTGTCGAGAGATTCGCCCGGGCGAACAACTTCCGGATGAATGGCAATAGTTCCGCTCCGGTTGTCAGAGACTTCAAGATCCCCGAGCTGCCCACCCTCCAGCAGAGCATCCCCCTGAAGATGGATCTCTATCCATTCCAGAAGCAGGGTGTGGCTTATTCACTCCAGAGAAAGAGACTTATCATCGGCGATCAGATGGGTCTTGGAAAGACCGCCCAGGCCATTGCAACCATCACCGCCTCCCAGGCATTCCCCTGCCTGGTGATCTGTCCGGCATCACTCAAACTGAACTGGCAGAGGGAATGGCATATGTGGACCAGCCGGAAGGCACTCCTGCTGAGCAACCAGAATAAAAACACCTGGCATATGTTCACGGATCCGAAGAACAACTTATTCGGGACTGGTGCGATCGCTGATGTGTTCATTGTGAATTATGAGAGTCTGAAAAAATACTTTGTCAAGGAGATCAATACTCCCCGGGGACGTAACCTCCGGATCACGGATATAAAGTTCAAAGAGACCATCCACATCTTCAAATCTGTCATCATAGATGAATCTCATCGTGCGAAAGATCCTAAAACCCAGCAAGCCAAATTTGTCAAAGGTATCTGCATGGGAAAGGAATATATCCTGGCCCTGACAGGGACCCCTGTAGTTAACAAACCCCGGGATCTTGTCTCCCAGCTGGCTATTATCGAACAGCTGAAAAACTTCGGGGGGTACCAGAATTTCGTGAATCGCTACTGCGAGGGATGGGACGGCGCTGAAAACCTGGAAGAGCTTAACTGGCTGCTGAATAAAAACTGTTTTTACCGGCGGGATAAAGGGGAAGTGCTCAAGGATCTGCCGGCGAAGGTCCGCCAGGTGGTCCAGTGTGATATCACCACCAGGAAGGAGTACAAGGATGCTCTGGCTGACCTGGAGATCTATCTGAAGAAGTACCGCCAGGCAACCGATGACCAGGTGGCCCGGGCAATGAGGGGAGAAGTCATGGTCCGCATCGGGATCCTGAAGAATATATCCGCCCGGGGCAAGCTCAATGATGTGGTTGACTACATCAAGGACGTGGTTGACTCGGATGATAAAATAGTAGTATTTGTCCATCTCCGCGAGGTGGCTTCCTTTCTGAAGCAGATGTTCCCTGTGTCGGTCACCGTTCTGGGAGAGGATGATACCAGGACCAGGCAGATTAACATTGATAAATTCCAGAATGATCCGGATTGCCAGATCATCATCTGCTCGATCAAAGCGGGTGGAGTCGGTATCACCCTGACAGCATCCAGCCTGGTAGCCTTTGTGGAGCTTCCTTGGCATCCAGCGGACTGTGACCAGGCCGAGGACCGGCTGCACCGGATCGGCCAGGCAAACAGTGTACAGTGTACCTATTTCCTGGGGAAAAACACGATCGACGAATGGATCTACAAACTCATTGATGAGAAGCGCCGGATCTCCAATACCATCACCGGTGCCCGAGATGAGGTTGAGACCAGCATCCAGGATTCGATCATTAATTTATTTAACAAAGAGTTAAGGATATAATAATGGCGAAGAGATTTACTGATACAGAGAAATACAAGAAGCCCTTTATAAGGGGCTTACAAGGGCCTTATAAGCTCCTTTGGGACTACCTCTATCACGATTGTAATTATGCCGGGATCTGGATAGTTGATTTTGAGGTCGCACAAATCTATATCGGTCAGGATATGCCAGTTGACAAAACGGAAGCAATCAGGATATTTAATGCGGATCCTGAAGACCCAAAAATCATTGAAATCGATGACGGCAAGAAGTGGTTTATTCCCTCATTCATTGAATTCCAATACGGGGAATTAAATCCGCAAAACCGAGCGCACAATTCTGTAATAACAACATTAAAAAAATATAATTTATACCCACTCACCAATAAGGGCCTTATAAGGCCCTTGGAAGGGTGTAAGGATAAAGAGAGGGATAAAGATAAAGATATAGGGGGGTCGGGGGGGGGAAAAAAGATCATTCAGGA
>Ga0272443_10001030_pt1 | contig 44376 bp, 30 predicted proteins | sample SSMAcet12_FD_193581 | JGI IMG/M metagenome (GOLD analysis project Ga0272443, IMG submission 193581) | Marine sediment archaeal communities from Little Sippewissett salt marsh, Falmouth, MA, United States - SSM-Acet-12 | ecosystem: Environmental > Aquatic > Marine > Wetlands > Sediment ...
GAAATGGCGAACGACCCCGGTTATCACGTTGCAGATCCCTCCCTTGCCCCCGTTGGCAAACAGAAAATCGAGTGGGTAGCACGTTGGATGACAGTCCTCAACGCTCTACGGGATGACTATAAAAACGAGGGTGTGTTTGAGGGAAAACGGGTTGCGATCAGCATTCACCTTGAAGCAAAAACCGCCTATCTCGCCACAATCTTCCAAAGCCTTGGAGCAGAGGTCTGGATCACAAGCAGCAACCCCCATTCCGGCAAAGACGACGTCTGTGCAGCTCTTGCCGAGATGGGAATCCATGTCTATGCGCAGACTGGTGCTACTGAGGAGGAATACAAGCGGTTCGTTTCAAACGTCGCCTCCTGTGATCCTCACGTTGTGATTGATGACGGCGCGGATTTGAGCGAATTCCTCCTTGCCCACCCAGAGCACGCAAAAGAACTGAGCGGCGTGTGCGAAGAGACCACATCAGGCGTTGCCAGGCTCAGGCGGTGGGAGCGTAATGGAAAACTGACTTTTCCCGCCCTGGCGATCAATGATGCACAGTCCAAATACCTGTTCGACAACCGCTACGGCACCGGTGAATCCGCCTGGTCTGCCATCACCAACCTGACCAACCTTTCAGTAGCCGGAAAAGCCGTAGTGTGTATCGGTTATGGCTGGGTTGGGCGCGGCGTTGCAATGCGCGCGGCGGGGCTCGGTGCGGAAGTCATCGTCACTGAAATCGACCCATGGAAAGCATGGGAAGCGCGGCTGGATGGTTACCGTGTGATGCCGATTCACGACGCAGCCCCTCTCGGCGACATCTTCATTACCAACACAGGCGAAGTCAACGTCATCCGCATGGAGCACATGGAGAGGATGCACGATGGAGCCTTTCTCGCCAATGCAGGCCATTTCGGACACGAGATCGACCTCCCCTCTCTTACCCAGGCAGCCACAGCAATCAAGGCTGTCCGGGAAGGGATCGAGGAGTTCACTCTTGCCTCCGGAATAAGGCTTTACCTGCTGGCGAAGGGCAGCATCGTCAATATCGCGGGTGGTTTGGGCCATCCCGTGGAGATTCTCGACACCTCCTTTGCATTGCAACTCGCCTCCGCACGCTATGTAATGACAGCGGAGTCGCTCGAGCCCGTTGTCTACGACGTTCCTGAAGTGACGGACGAAGAGGTCGTGCGAAAGAAATTGGACGTCAGCGGCCTTGCCATTGACGAAGATTTACGGGGGAAATAAAGTGACCTACCTTCTCAACATCCTCGGCATTCTGGTGCTGATTGGCATTGCCTGGGCTCTCTCGAACAACCGGAAATTGGTGTCGTGGCGGGTCGTAGGGGCTGGACTTGCAATCCAGATGGTGTTTGCCCTGTTTGTATTCGTCATCCCGGCTGGCACGAAATTTTTCATGGTGGTCAACGATGTTGTGCTGTCCGTACTCAGTTGCGCTTCATCGGGGATGGAATTCGTCTTTGGAGCGCTGGCGGTTGGCCCGGGCGGTACCACAGCCTCCGGTGATCCCTCAATCGGGTTTATTCTCGCGTTCCAATCCCTCCCCTCCATCGTCTTTTTCGCCGCCCTTGTCGCAGTCCTTTACCAACTCGGCGTCATGACATGGATCATCCGGGGTTTCTCCTACGTGTTCACAAAACTTATGCGGGTCAGCGGTGCGGAGTCTTTGACCGCAGCCTCGAACATCTTCGTCGGCATCGAAGCCTCCCTGATCGTCCGGCCACACCTGAAAAACATGACCCGGTCCGAGTTGATGACAATCCTTACCGCAGGCATGGCGACGGTGGCCTCCAGCACGCTGGCGATTTACATCATGATGCTGAAATCACAGTTCCCGACGATTGCCGGGCATCTTGTCTCAGCCTCGATCATGAACGCCCCTGCCGCAATCATCATGGCAAAACTGTTATACCCGGAGGATGGTCAGCCCGAAACACTGGGCCAGAATATCAAACCTCACTACGAGAAAGAGAGCAATCTCTTTTCCGCAATCATCAACGGCGCGAATTCCGGCGTAAAACTGATCGTTGGCATCGTAGCGCTTTTGCTGGCTTTCCTCGGACTTGTTGCCCTGTTGGATAAAATAATCCTGCTGATCGGCAGTCCTTTCAACACACTGTTCGGCATCAACATCGACTGGACGTTACGTGGTCTCCTGGGCTACATCTTCTACCCCTTCACTTTCTTATTAGGCATCCCAGCCCAGGAGGCTTTTTCCATCGCAAAGATCCTGGGTGAGCGGGTTGTTCTTACTGAGGTGACAGCGTTTCAGGATCTGGCGTTGTTGATCCAGGCGAATCCTGACATTTCCGCACGTTCCGTGGTCGTCACCACTTATGCACTGACCGGTTTTGCCCACGTTGCATCAATAGCAATTTTTGTCGGCGGCATTTCCGCCCTTGTTCCCGAAAGGATGAAAGATCTCTCCTCGCTGGGATTCAGGGCTCTTCTGGCCGCGACACTGGCAACCCTGCTGACAGCCATGATTGCCGGGCTGTTCTTTCAGGGCAACTCGATACTCATAGGATGATGATCTAAGGAGTTTACTGTGAGTGATACCACGCTTTTACTGCTCGCCGCGTTGTCAGGGCTGAGCCTGTCCATTATCGGGGTCGCATTCCGGATTGGACAAAACCGTAACGTAATTCCCCTGCATATCTCGACCTTCATGGGGTTGACCGGCGCGATTTTCTTCGGTGTTCAGGCGGATTGGACGATTGTCGGCCAGTTGGGGATTTACGTCTGGGGTCTAGCGATAGCCAACGCTGTAGGCCAGATCGTCGCCATGCACCTCGTCCGGGTGGCCCTCTCGCGTGGAGAACTTTCCCCGATGTGGGCCGCGATGAACCTCACTTTCCTGCCCGTCATCCTCTACTCAGCAGTCGTCTTTACCGAACCGATCACGGCATTCCAGATAGCCGCCATTATCGCCGGCATCCTCTGTGTCGTGTTTGCAGCGTATACGCAGCGCAGCGAAGGAGACCGACCGACGGATAAGCCACGGGCCCTGAGCGCCAGAGCGACCTATGCATTGCTGCTCGTGGCTATCTTGGTCGGCAACAGCGTCGTCTTTATCGCCATCAAAGACCTTGGCACAAGGACCATTGGACCGGAAAGCACGCTAAGCTACCTCGCGGCCTACACAGCCCCGATTTACTTCATCATGTACTTGATGATGGGCCTCTTCACTGGTACTACCGCCATCCTTCAAAAAGTAAAACCGAACCGCATCAGAGACCTCTTTTCGCTCGGTCTTGTTGCGGCGTTCGGCTCGATCTGTGGAATGCTCCTGCTTAAGGTTTGTGTTCCACTGCCTGCGGCTCTGGTTTTCACGATCAGTGGCGTGATGACAATTCTCGGCGGTTCAATCGCCTCCGTGGTCTTTTTCAAGGAGAAGATGGTGCCGGCATGGTACGGTGCGGTTGGTTTCGGAATCCTCGCCGTACTACTCGCAAACCTTGCCTGAAGTTCAATTTCAGGAAGGCTGGAACTTGGGGGACTAATCAATGTTTAGACGACACGTACTCAGGTCGCTTTCGAGCCTCTTCATCGTTGTAGTGCTCGTCTCCTCCGCGATCGCCAAAGGTCCGGACTTGCGCATTGGCATCATGGGCGACCAGACCGGAACCTATGATCTGGACCAAAGCTACGCCATCATGCAGAACGCGGCTGACCGATTCGCGGAACAGGACTTTGACGTTATCATCCATGTTGGCGACCTCGTCGAAAGCATCACCGGAATCACCGATTCAGCCTCCTACGCAGACCGTTTCCAACGCGCCCGTTCGATCATGGATGGTATCGGGACTGACTGGTACATGGCTGCCGGCGACCACGATGTTAATCCACCGAAATTCAAGCCGATGTCAGAGGATCGATCTCGGGAGAGGTGGTTCAAGGCCCTGATGGCGGATGCCGGTTATCCGGTCGCGGACAAACTCTACTACAGCGTAGATGTGGAAGGCTACCATTTCATCTTCCTCTATAGCCTCGAAAACCTCCACACGGATCCACGATGGGGAAACGTCTTCCAGAACCGGATATCAACTGAACAGTTTGACTGGTTGAAGTCAGATCTGGAGCAGAACAGGAAAGCCCGCGGAATCGTTGTCGTCGTTCATCATCCGATGTGGTATACCTGGATGAACTGGGCGCCGATCCACCAGCTTTTACGCGAGTACCCCGTTGCCCTCGTTGTCGCTGGTCATTTTCACTATGATCAGGATGAAGGTGAACTTGACGGCATTCGCTACATCGTCATGGGCTCAACGGGCGGTGTCGTCAAGGACTGCGACGCGGCTTCCGGCGGAGCTCAGGAGTACGGCATTCTGGAATTGAAAAAGGGGAAAGTGCAGAGCATTACGCTCCATGAGGTCGAGACAGACAGCATTCTCGAGCTGACGCCTCGGCATTCCATGGATCGCATACAGGCGATATCCTCCATGATTTCCAACGCATGGATGGACGAGAGTCTGGGGCTGGTCGGTGGTCAGGTGGTCAATACAGCGGACAACCAACCTGCTAATCGATTCGATCTTGAATCCTTGGGAAATCCCATTGACCTGCCCCTCTCTTTGATGGTCACCAGCGATTCTCCGCTCCTTCAGAATCCGATGTGGAACATGGGAGAAACGATTCCGGCTACAGCGCCGATCACGGTCAAAGCTGGGTACAATGTCGATTTTGCAAACACATCCCGTGTGGGACAGTGGTTCCCCTACACTCCTTTGTGGGCAGCGGAGATAGTTGGCGCGGATTCCAACGCAACGAGTATCGGCATACGGATAGAAGCCAGTTTTACCGACACCCGCACACGGTCACTTCGTTCACAGATCGCATATCCATTACGCACGCAATAGCCAGAATTTTATTTTCTGAGATAGAAAAAGACCGCGACGATGGATCGCGGTCTTTTCTCGTTGGATGCTGAAGGGTTTCCGTCGATTAGCAACTCAGCCACCGGCACTCACTGTCGGCTTACCAGATACCCCTCCGGCGGTCAATACCATCCGACGTGGAGAAGATTCAGTCATCCAGACGATGATCATCTATTTCAAGAGTCCGAGAATGCTGTTCAAATCGTACAGAAGGACTCGTGAATTCCACTGGTCAACCACACCCAGCCTGGGTTCCATTCCCTTTGTGTAAAGCGAAAAGTTCACTCCGTCCGGGCTTGCAAGCTCACTCTTTTTCCAATCATTGAGCAGATGCGCTTTTGCCTCGCCTGTCATAATCGTCTGCTCGTTGTAGTTGATACCGTCTTCGCGTACACAGTTGGACTCGTCATCGCAGTACCAATAAGCAGGAGATCCCCAATACCCCTCGAGGGCGCCACTGTCGAGATTGAATACCCAGACACGACCGCCAGACTCATCGACAAGGAACACATGGTTTTCATAAACCGCGACACCTTCGATTGAACTTGTGATATAACCGTTGATAATTTTTCCGTCTTCGTACTCCACTCCATACAGTTGGTCAAGAAATTCGCCTGTGGCAAGATCGAACGCAGCGACATAGCGATACCTGTTGTCGTTTCCGAATTCAGATTTGCTCGGTTTCTCCTCGGCAACGAGGAGCAGATTCCTTGAAGGAACTGGATACATCCCCTCACTTTTGTGCATGATTTTTGTGATCTCTTGTGTTTTGGAAAATTCACGGTCGGGCTGATAGGTAGTTGTTCCATTCACTTCGTTTTTCAGAAAATGTCTGATACCAAATCGGCGTATTCCATCTTTGTTAAACACATCAGGATTCATGTCAACAACGAAGACATCACCTTGAGGAGTGACTGCCAGCCCTTGGGGGTGACAGAGATAACTTGATTTTTCATCGTCGTAAAAAGTTTCTGGTATATAATCGCAGCTTGCTGTCCCAATGTGGCAGTTGAGTGTGAGATCAGAATTTAACCGAACCACGACTCCACCCTCTTCCAGCGAGATATAGACATACCCTTCCGCGTCTTGAGATATACCTGTCGGGGTGACGGTCCCCTCGAGTCCAAGATCGGCGGGAGTCAGAGTTCTTTTGTAACCACCATCTGCATCAAATACCTGCAAACGGTTGTTATAACAGTCTGAAACGATCATCGAACCGTCGGGTAGAAACTCGATGTCATCTGGTTGAGCAAGTTGCTGGGGTCCATTACCAAACCCCTCCTGATTCGCCGGCAGCATCCCAATGGGTACCAAACTTGCGTTGATATCATACGATTCCGTCTGTCCAAAGGAATTTGCTGTAGCGGCAAGCAGCAAAAAGGCAATAAAGGTCGCCATCGTCATCCGTTTCATCTCGCACCTTTCCTGGTCAAAATCGCCTGAACGCTGCAGGCCTATGCAAAGAATAGCTTAAAACAGGGTGGTATGGGGGCCATTTGAACGACCCCCATACCTTACTGCACCTTAACCTTAAGGAGGTACTGCTTAGTTCTTGTTGCCTGTAGCGACGAGCATGGATACACTGCCCTGACGCTCATTGGCAGTGAGGATCACACCATTGGTCGGGTGAGCAGCCAAACCTTCACAACCGATTTCGCTACCTTCATCGCTCATGTCGTTCTCAGGGTCGAGACCGACGACATCGGCGGAATCAAACATCGGGTTCACAGGATCGGTGATGTCATAAACCACAACACCATGGCTTTCCTGGAGTGCGAAGACAGCGTACAAGTTGCCACCCCACTCAACCACGCTGCACTCTTCCGGCTCGGTGCGCTTGGTCGCTTTGCGCTCATCAAAGGTGTACGGCGGTTTCGTGAGATCATCTTCGATGGTTGTCTTGCTGAGGACTTCACCAGTCGCCAGGTCGAGCATGTAGAAGCTGCCGTTCTTTTCGTTCGAGATAACACCGTACAAGCCGTCCGGGGTGATGTACATGCCATCAGGTTCCGCAGGGTTGCCACCGTCGTCATCGGGAAGGTCGACAACCGTGTACTCGCCAGCTTCCAGCGGAGCGTCGTTGACGTTGAAGATGATGACCTGGCTGGTTTCCTGAACCGAAACGATCGTGGTTCCATCTTCAGCTGTTTCGGCGTGCTCAGGCTCGGAATCCTCAGCCCAATCAACCATGAAGAGCTGCGCGAGTGAAGCGTTCTCAACACCATCCGTCAGGTCGATAATCGCAACGCTGCCACCCCAACGATCATCAGGTTTGCAAGCGCGGTCTTCGCGATCGTCTTCACAAGCAACGACCAGGAAAGAACCGTCTTTCGTGAACGCGCAACCATCCGGGTTGTAGCCGATTGTCACACTGGCAACGGTTGTCATATCCGGATAGGATACCAACAAAACACGGCCAGGAGCACAGTCAGCTTCCGCCACGCAGACGGCGATGTAGTTTGTGCCGTCAATCGCGATGGAGATGTCGATGGAGGTGGTCTCCGATGTGGAGGAACCAGGATCGACGTTCACGGCGGTACCGAAGGTGAAATCCGTTGCGGTGTACGTGATCGGAAGCAACGTGTTCGCAGCCGAGCAGATCACGACAGCCTGATCGTCCGTACCAGGAACCATGCGAACGATTTCCGGGTTTGAATCCGCATTCGTCATTTTTGAGACGACATGCGAGATGTCAAAAGAAACTTCGCCCTGTGAGATCGTATCGTCGTCATCATCACTGCAGCTAACGACGAAAGCGACGAGACACAGCGCCAGCACTAAAACTGTGAATTTCTTCATCTTCCTCTTCTCCATGTTAACTACCATAAGTTGAAGTACTTCGTAGAAAGGTGAATCTTGCATCTTCCTTAGAACTCAAACTTCATCTGAACCAACAATTGGTTGTCCTTGACCTTTTCATCCTCACCCGTACCGCCAGTGGTCTCATCCAACAGGTAGTATTCCACCTTGAGGGTGATGTAGTCGTGCAGCTTCGTAAGTACAGCAAACGCAGTCATCTGACGATCCCAGGTCAGCGTATTGCCTATCTGCGGATCGAGATTGTCAAGATTCAGAGTTCCGTAGCGAACTAACGGTGTGAAACGTCCAATGGTGTAGCCACCATCCACGTAATAACCGGAGCGTTTGAGCAGTCCATCCGTACCCGAGATGTACTCCGCCCTGACAAGCAATGCATCGTTGTCGTATCCGACACGACCGCCATACCAGTTGTGGTCTTTGTTATCGGAATCGTACTCGGAGAACGTCTGCGAGAGCATGGTTTTCCAGTCGTAGTCATCAATCAGCTGGCTGTAGTAATACCAACCCTGTGCGAAGACACCTTCGTACTCAGCACCCACCATGACACCGTACTCAAAAGTCTGTCCGTTTTTCGGCTCGTAATCATCGTAAATCAGCATTTTGAAGGACTTGTCTTCGGCAGCATCATCCGTTCCCAACGGGCGCTTCATCGCGAAAGAGAGGCCGAGTTCGAGTTCAAAATCATCTCCGAGCTCGAATTTGGTGTTGCTCGTGATGTGGTATTCACGACCCTTCCAGAAGGCTGTGCCGATCAGCGGGTAGGCCTCTGTCTTTCGGCTAGTCGCGACCATCGGCTTGTTTTTACCCAACTCGAGAACGGTGTTGTAGTCCTCCAGTTTGAGACGGGCGTAATGGCGGTCAACCTTCGTCTTGTCATCATAAAAACCCATCTCGATGTAGTAAAAGAGGTTATCACTGTAGACAACCCGTGTCGTGGTGATCGCACGGTCGATACGAAGGTGCGGGCTACGGTTACTCACCTTCTGGTAAGTGAGATCCTGGTGGGAAAATCCACCGGGACCTTCGACGTCAACAAACTCAAGTTCAACTTCACCACCGAAAACGATTCCAATCCCACTTTCTGTGGCATAGCTGATACCTTGTGCGAATCCATTTGTAGTGAACGTCAAAGTCAGCAGCATCAAGCCTGCGATTCGCAATCCTTTGTAACTCATCGAACCCCCTTCTCTTATCCCCGGTATACTGCCGGAGAATCCAATGTCTATCGTTTTTCTTTAACTGTTTGCCTTTGCTTGATTTTCATCCGTTTCAATCTGCTTTGCCTTTACGAGCAGAAACCGGAAATACCAGAGATAGAGAATGCAAAGGACTATCCCGATCATAATCATGCTCGTGGAAGCCGTCACCGGCTTGAAGACAAAGGAAACGCTGCATTCGTCACCCAGCTTCAGATCCTCGCCAATGAGCAGCAGGTGTGCATCACGATTTTCGTCTTTCAGAAAATTGTAGGGCGGGAAGGTCTCTTTTTCGTCCATCTCCGGCATAGATTTCAAAACGCGGTGATAATTCCACCCCTGTGGCAGAAGGATGTCCATCTGGTAAATGTCTATGGTGGAATTCGACCAGTTACTGAAGCTGTAGCCCCACTTATAGGAGTTGAATTGAAATGGACCTGCCTCGTCCCAGTTGAGGACGTTGGGTACTGTGTACGAGAGGGTTACCGTATCAACTCCCGGCGCCGTCAGCGAAAGAACCCAGCGGTCATTCTCCTCGTCGACAAGCTGGTATTCATGAGAAACGCTTTCTGGCAGAACCTGCAACCCCTCCTGTTTCCCGAACATCATCGGATAAGCGAGGAGTTCAGCGCTGGAGTCAGTGACGATAAGCGCCGTCGTCACTTGGGCGCTGCCGTCCTCCTGAATGGCCAGTCGCTCGTTGCATACCGCGATTCTGGTATATTTCTGGGCGAATACGCTCACCGGCAACATAAGCCCCAGCAACAGGAGCAATGATGCAGTGATGAGAGTCCGAACGCTTTGATTTCGCTGTGTTGTCATGGTGTAATCCCCAACCAACGGAACCAGGTGAACCCGGCGATAAACATGACTACCGTGCCGATGGTGACCATGGTCAGACCGTATTTCAGGTTTTGTGAAATGGTGAACTGGCCTGTGCTATAGAGGATCAGATTGGGCTTGGCGTTCGTCGGGAGCGTGACTACCCAGGTCAGCGTGAATGCTGCCGGGAGTGCCAGAGAAACTGGGCTGAATCCCAACTGTTGGGCCATGGCGATGATGATCGGGATCATGATGATCGACCGCATCGTTTTACTGGTGAAGAAAAGATGCGCGTACATCGAAAAAGCGATCACGATCAGGTAAACCAACCAGAAAGGGACACCCGGCTTCAGTCCGACAACCGCGAACAACCAACCTACCATCCACCTGGCAGCTCCTGACTCGAATAGAGCCAATCCGCCAGCATAGGCTCCCGCGCTGAAAATCATCACATGCCAGGGAATATCGGCGTCTTTCCACTTGAGTAATCCCAATTTCGGGATGAAGGAGATTACCACACCGATCAGAGCAGCCATCACCGCTGAAATTTCAAATCCGAACCAGCGTGTGTGGAACCTGTCCGTCGCCCAAAGGAAAAGCACGAGGACGAAAATCACTGCCGCCTTGATTTCAGTAGGCGTAATCTTCCCCATTCCCTCAAGTTCCTGGCGCATGTAGTCAATTCCGCCCGGCAGCTTGGGTGCGCGATCCACCTTGGGGATTTTGTAAAGCCAGCGTGGACCGATGAACCAGCTTATCAACATCACGATGATGGTGATTGGCAACATCCCGAACATCCAGTCGCTGTAATAAACCTTGCTGCCTGCCATCTCGAAGATGAAAGCCGCTGCGACGATGTTGCAGGTGCTCCCGGTCAAAAAGCCGGAGGAGAAAATGCTGATCCCCTGCAAATTCTGCATGAACAGGTTTACGCCGAAGTTGTTGGGATTCTCGCTTGTTGATCCATAAACCTGCGCGATAACCAACATCACCGGAAGCACCATCACCGTACGAGCTGCTGTTGAGGGGATGAACGGCGCAAGGAAAAGCTGTAGACCGATAAAGGCAAGGAGAACGACCAGTGAATTGTGCCCAAACCTGACACCGATCCACAACGCGGCACGTTTGGAAAGCGCCGTTTTCACAAGTGTCGAACAGAGGATGAATGCAAGAATATTCAACCAGATCACTTCAAGGCCGAAAACTCCCAGGACCTTGTCCTCTGTCCACCCGTTAAAGAATGTCAGCATCCCCATCAACAGCAGCGACGTGGCGTAATTCGGGAATGGTTCCGTAATCCACCAGACAAGCGCCGCAACAAAACAGGCTATCGCTGCCTGACCCTCAAGCGTCAAACCAGAAGGCAGCGGCATTAAGTAAAGCAACAGGAAAAAGAGCACCCCAAGCGGGAAACCGTAATACTTCATACGGAATTCCCCGGACGTCCCCTTCTTTTCGGGGAGAACGCTCAGTTTCGTGTCAAATGAGATACCGAACTCGTTTTCTAATGGTGCAGCAGCCACCGTAGTATTACTTGTCGACATTCGCATTACCTCTCAGTTTTGCATCGTATTCAAACAAGAATGAAGACTTGGTTTTACCCGGTACTATCCACTCCGGTGCAGCTTCACGAAGCAGATCAAGGAATTTCACGTTGAGCTCCATCGGTTTTTCCGGTGGCTTTATACCCTTTTCAAAGGATTGTGAATAAGACAACTCGGGGACGACCCACAATGAATCATCCACTTCAACCGTCCAAACCGCAATCTCAACATCACACTTCACACCCTCACCAAAATCGATTGATCCCGGCTCAAAGTTGTAAGCAGATACGATCAGACCACCAACAGACTCCACGGGCGTATCGGCATCGACACCGAAGGTCGCGAGAACGGGAAACAGTTCCGCGTAGTCGCCATAACGGTTACCCATGTCATGCTCGATCTTGATTTTGCTTTGTGAGGAATAGAAAGTCACGCGGTGATGATCTTCACCGACGTTGTAGACGATATCAGATTCAAGCTCCAGCTTGGATCCTTTATTATCCTTATCCGCCGCAATCCTCGGATCGGCATTAAGCACCTTCTTTCGGTCCTCACTGCGGGCTTTCAGGGAATAGGTTACGCTGGATTTGCGGTTACCCTCGTCGTCATAGGAGTATTTGACCCGGAGGACATAACCATGTTTAAGCAGATCCTGGTAGGGAGTATCGAAGAAAGTAACCTGCTCGAATTCAATTTCGTCCTTGTCATCGTTCTCGACGATTGACACCCCGTTATCTGCCGCAACCTTCTTGAATACTCCCCAATACTCATGGTAGGCAGCTTCACGGTCCACAAACTTATCTGGATTCAAAAGGACTTTGTACTCGCTGGAAGTCAGCTCATCGGGAATTACCGTTGTTACTGTTTGCTGGCAACCAACAGCGAGAGACAGCAGCATCAGCACAACCATGCCAGTCTTTACAGTCTTGACCTTATACATCTTTCGCCTCTCCCTTTCTATTAACGAACAGTCCAAGCGATTTACGGTTCTTTGACATACGACTGATCAAACACTTGGAAAACGGATTCGCGTTTATTTTTCAGCGAACGGTTCCACTCCCTGTTTAGCACCGTTTCATCACGAAGCCGCCATTCAGGGGTTTGCTCCTCCAACTCCCGAATCATCTGCCACGGGTGGGAGTACTTTTTCCCAAGAAGTCTTTCGATCGCCAATAGCTGAACCTGGGTACAAGCGGTGGATTCTCTCAGACTAGCGAGCCCTTCGGTGGTAACCTCGTATTCTCCCGAGATGCAGTAGTCCGTAACTTCAGCGATCTGCTCCGAGGTGAGTTGCGTGTTTTTCACCAGCACGCGCTTCATCATCTCGGGGTTTTCAAACTCCTTTCGCTGCAAACTCGCCAATCCCTCGTCGTAAAGACCAATCGTCTTCAGCTCCTCAACCACTTCGGAATCAATGCGAAGGTTGACTGCGTTGTACACCGGTTGCTTGAACACGTTCTCAACAAAGAACAGCATCATAAAAGCAAGTATCCCAGCCATAACTGGCGTACTTACCCAACCGAAAGCAATATTCGAAAGAACTCTCAAGCGGATGTTCGTGCCCCGTTTGATCAACCCGATCCCGACAATTGCACCGATGATAGCCTGCGAACTCGAAACCGGCACCAGCGGAATGGACGGCAGTCCATGCTGAACCAGAAAGCGCTCCAACCCTTCCGATGCGAAAATGAATAGAACTAGCGAATGGGCCAGTACAACCACAAACGCAGCGACCGGAGAGAGTCTTAAAAGATCCTTCCCTACTGTCCGAATGACCCGTTCGGAATAGGTATAAATTCCGATAGCGATCGCCAGACCTCCGAGAAAGAAAAGCTGCTGAACCCCGGTGAACGACAAGTTTCCGAACAGGGTGATATCCCTGAACGGATTTGACGAAACAAACACACCCATCACATTAGCGATGTTATTCGCACCCAGACTGTATGCCCCGAAAGCCCCGACGATGATCATTCCAGCCCGGGTTATGTTGTCCAAGTGAAGGATGTGAATATTCGACCTCAATAGAATTCTCCTGATACCCCAGTACAAAACCATCGAGAATAATGCTGACAAAATCGGACACGACACCCAAGTCAATAGAATGCGCGAAAGCGTATGTGTGTCCGTAACAAATCCGGCGTAAAAGTTCCACCCGATGATTGCCCCCAGAATCGCTTCCGAGGTCGAAACGGGCAACTTCCACCGTGTCATCCAGAACACCGTCAGCGCAGCCGAAAGAGCGACAGTAAATGAACCGGCCAAGGCATTTACCGCACCTAGGCTTCCAAGCGTATGCGCTGCTCCTGCTCCACTGATCGTTGCGCCCAGAATTACAAAGAGCGATGCAATAAATGCCGCTGTACGGAACCGAACCATTCCCGTTTCAACCGCCGGCCCAAAGACATTTGCCGCGTGATTCGCTCCAAGAGACCACCCGAGGAACAGACCGCTTGAAAGAAATAACAACAAGTGAGTCATGTCTGCGCCTCAGATCATCCGCTTGATTGTGTAAATGTTCAGCCTGTTCGCCACCTCTTCCGCAGCATCGGAAACTCGTTCCACATTCAACGCGAAATAGCGAAGGTGAATCTTATGAGCCAGATCAAGATCTGAGTCGAAAATCTTACGCTTCAATCCATCGCTGATCCTGTCCGCTTCCCTCTCGTAGTGGATGACTTTGTGCAGTCTCTCCTGCACAGACTTCACGTCGCGAAAGAACATCCGAGCCGAAAGGACAGTGGAATCCGCGGCATTCGCCGAAGCCTCAGCCAGCGAGATAAAACCGTTGTGAAACTCCTCCCTGATCACCGGGTGTTCCTGTACAAAAAGTTTGAGCGTCGTCTTAATCGTATCGATAACGGTATCCGTGTTCTCAAGCAACCCCAGGACATCGCCGCGGTATTCGGGAATCAGACTTTTTTCGTAGAGCTGGTTTTCTGCATTGCGACTCGCCTTGTCCGCCTGCGCCTCAAGGATTTCCACCTGGCGAATTCGCTCCTCAAAATCCTGCGTATCACCCCGCAGATAGCTTTCGATCGCAGGTTTGAAAAGCATTCCACCCTCTGAGACCTTGTCCAGGAACTCATCGATCTGGCGGATAATCGCCTGTGTGTTACCAAGAAGCGGCATTCAATTCCTCTACAAAATTTGGTTCGTCCACCTCAGCACTCCGCTGAGAGATCAGTCCTTTTCTTTTTCCAGAACATCACGATAGAAAATCAGGTACAACACCGACAACACAATTCCAATGATCAGGGGAAGCATGCTGCGTTTCGCTTTCAGCATCTCCACCGACATCACAGCTCGTGACGCCGCACTCAGGTCATTCACTGTAAGGGCAGCACGATAGTGTCCATCCAGCTTTTCAACCAAGTAAGGCGGAACCGGCTGTTTCTGGGGATTGTATTCGGGTTCGGTTTTAAGAACTCCGTGGAGCAGATATCCCTTCGGCAGCATGTACTCCAATTCGTACGTGCGGATGTAGTAATCCGAAGTATTCAAAAATGTTTTGGAGAATCGTACTACGCCGTAAGCCCGTTTTGATTTCTTCCAGTCAAAGTATCCAGGGACATTAAACGTGACACTCACAAGTGAATCGGCTGCTTGGGAATCCAGGACTTCAACCGGCAGTAACCGTATGAACAAGCTTCCCCGTTTTTCCACCACCGGCGAGGAGTCGTTATCATTCTGACCGAGAAGCACGAATGACCCACTTACAATTTTCGGGTTCTCGATGCTTTCGTACTCAAGAGGCAAGTCCATAACCTTGCCGTTTACCGGCGAACATGTGATGGTCACATCCAGCGATCCATCCTCGTGGATTTCAAGGGATTCTTTGTAATTCGCAAGCGTATCCTGCCCAACAACCATCCACCCGGCTTGCGCTGGAAGGGCCATTGCGAACAGTAGTACGCAGAGTATCTTCTTCATCCTAGCCCCCAAATCCCGGTGTGATTCCGAGGACGCGGAACCAAGTGAACCCCGCAATGATCAACAGAAGGGAACCGACCGTCGTCATGATCAACCCGTATTTCAGGTTATCAAGAACGGAATACTGGCCCGTGCTGAAAAGAATAACATTCGGCTTCGCGTTGATCGGCAATGCGATCACCCAGTCAATCGTAAAAGCCGCGGGCAGTGCCAACCACAAAGGATTGAAACCGAGGTATTGCGCTGTAGCGATAACAAAGGGGATGAAGATCAATGTCCTCATCGTTTTGCTGGTGAAGAAGATGTGGGAAAACATATTGATCACGATGACGACACAATACACAACCCAGAAATTGACTCCCGGCTGAATGTTCAGGGCTTCGAAAACCGAGCCGACCACCCAGCGTGCCGCACCAGTGTCATTGAGCGCAAGTCCACCCGCGTAGGCGCCGCAGCTGAAGAGCATCAGGTGCCAGGGGATATCCGCCTCATTCCACTTCAGGAGGCCAACTTTCGGAAGCAGAGCAATCACTGCACCGATGAACGCCGCCATCACAGCGGATATCTCAAACCCGAACATCCTCATATGGAGTTTGTCTGTAATCCAGAGCAAAATCACCATTCCGAAGATAAAAGCGGCTTTCTTCTCCTGGCCTGAGACTTTGCCCATCTCCACCAGCTTCTCGTTGATCTTTTCAATGCCGCCTTCGACTACAGGCGCCTTCTCCTCCTCCTTCAACGGGAAAACAAACTTTCTTCCGATGAACCAGGAAATCAGCATTCCGCAGATGACAACTGGAAGCGCTGCAAAGAACCAATCCGTGTAATAGACGCGAGTTCCGCCCATAGAGAGAATGAAAGCCACGGCTATCAGGTTCGCGTTCGAGCCTGTCATATAGGCCGATGAGCCAAAGTTGATCGCCTGAAGGTTTTGCAGGAAGAGGTTTCTGCCGAAGTTGTTCGGATGAACGTTGGAAGCACCATAAATAGAAGCGACGACGATCATGATCGGGAGCAGCATTGCAGCTCGTGCTGCTGTCGCCGGAATTAATCCAGCAAGAAACAAGTTCAAAGCGAAGAAAGCCAGCGTGATCTGTCCGGCGTTGTGCCCAAATTTTACGATCATCTTCAGCGCCAACCTCTTTGCCAGGTTGGTCTTGACCAACATGGACGAGAGGATGAACGCCAGAATGTTCAACCAGATGACGCTATAGCCCAGCACCCCAAGAACGTCCGCCTCTTTCCAACCATTGAAAAAGACGAGCAAACCCATCAGTACTAGCGAGGTAACATGAGTTGGCACCGGCTCCATCACCCACCAGATGAGCGCGAGGGCGAAAGATGCCAGCACTACCTGTCCCCCCATCGTCAATCCGGACGGGGTTTTCATGTAGTAGACCGAGAGGAACGCCAGAACACCGATGGGCATGCCAAGGTATTTCATCCAGCGTTCGTTGTTTTTCAAATATTTTGAGGGGATTTGACTAAGCTTGTATTTGCTCAGATCAAGCAGACCATCAATTTTATCCAGAACGGCAGCGGACGATGCAGCCGAAGTGGCAAACATAATACCCCCTAAAAGTCGCAGTACCTGGAATCAGAATCGCTTATCGTCCAACCTGCGATGGCACTTGGCCACGAGCAGGCACAAATAAAATCCATCACCACTGCGTGTATGGGTGACGGATCAAATTCGAATTAAAGTATCTGGGATCTGCTGTTACTTCTTCGCCTACCCAATCTGGCTTAACAAACTGCTGGTCTTCCGAGGTCAACTCGACTTCCGCAACGATCAACCCTTCGTTCTCGCCGTGGAATTCATCGACCTCCCAGATTAGCCCTTCGTACTGAATTTTGTAGCGGTGCTTGTCGATGATCGGCTTTTCGCAAAGTTCATCCAGCAGTTGCGTCGCATCGTCGACAGGGATATCATATTCAAATTCCAGGCGGGAGGCGCCGACTGTAATGCCTTTGATCGTCAAGTATCCGCTATCATCAATAGTGCGAACGCGAACCGTGCGCTCCTTGACTGTCGAAAGATAACCCTGACGGTATCGCGTCCCCTTTGCTAATTCCCGCCATGCATCTCCGATGACCAGAAACTTTCTCTCTATCTCTTTCGCCATTTTATCTCCGCTTCTGCGCAACCGTACCGGCGCAGGGTTCAAACCTCCATGCCCACTGAATTCTTCATCGCCCGCAGGTAGTTGATGTTCTCGTACCCATCAAGGCCGAATTTTCGAACTGTATTGATTACCAGCTCAGGATCTGCATGTTCGATCGCAATAGTGCGGAAGGGTTTGTCATTGAAAGTGACGGTGGCGATTTCCACGATGGTCTCGTCAATGATGTAACCGTGACGTTCTTTCTCTACACGGACGGCGACCAGGTCATCACACGCCTCGATGACTTCCTTGAGGTATTGGTTAAACGTGTATTCTTTCCGCTCGAGGTCGGGAATCTCGACCTTGAAGGCGTCGAAAACCTTTGAGATGGTCTCCCGATTCAGTGGAAACTCAGCCTTAAGAATGGGCATCCACTGTTCCAGCTTGTCCGAATTGACCTGCTGAAGCGTCTTGATGTCCATCAGGCCGTCTCTGACCTTTGTGTTGTTCATACTCATGCGGGAGAGGATGTAAACCTCGCCGCTGATTCTAACATTGGCATCGCCGGATTGGCGGATTTTGGCTTCACCTTCGCCGAACTTCTCAGTGCCGAAGGTTCTCCATTCCCAGCGGGGGATGATCTCACCCATGAATGCGCTTCTCCTGTTTTGGTCCGTCATATCGATTGCCGACTTAAAAGCAAAAACCGCTCCAAGAGAGATCACGAACTTTATCACTTTATTTATATTAGCCTTAACTTCCAATACCTTTGTGAAATACCGTCCAATTCACGAGAAATCATCAGCATCTGTCGATTTTTCGTCGTATCTTGACGAAGATTCGTTATTCTGCGCTTGAATGCAGTACTGATGTTTCTCGGATATTCTTGGTTTCACGAAGGATAGAGATTAGATCGAAGCTTGGATCGCTCTTTGCCTAGATGGGGATCTAGGGGAGATTTTCGCGACATAAGAGGATGCGTGCCCCGGTTTGCAGATATGACTGTAAGGCTGTGATCCGGGATGAAAGAATGGAGTAAATCCAATGCGCCAGACCTACCAAATTCTTATCGTTGCAGGACTTATCCTTCTAATATCCATGGGTTTATTGATCTCAAACCTGCTCCTGGACATTGAGAAGATTCCACCCGGTCTGCTCGTCACGGACAATGCGGACATTCAAACCGACAATTCGCAAGAAAAACCTGTTGTTCTGATCGGGGTTATTTCGCGGTATGCCCCTTACCTCATCTATGAGGGCTACCAGCCGATCATGGATTACCTCACTGACAACAGCGAGTATACCTACACCCTCCGTCTTTCGAGTTCCTATCAGGATGCGGCGGACAAGTTGATCAACGGTGAGGTGGCAGCCTCCTTTTTTGGAACGAAGATTTATCTCGACATGAGTGATCGGGCCGCTATCGAGCCCATTCTCGCCCCGGTCAGCTCTGATGGGACTCCGTTCATTCAATCGATCCTGATTACGAGCAGTTCCAGTTCAATCATGTCCCTGGACGACATTTCAGGGAAATCGATCGCGTTGCCCTCTCAGCTCTCGTTTTCCGGCCAATGGGGAATGATTCATCTGATAAAAGAGAATTATCTGGATACAAGCTCGCTAGGCAAAATGCAACACTTCGCCCATCACCAAACGGTGGTTTACAAGGTATTGAAAAACGAATATGACATCGGAGTGGTCAAGGATCGTGTCGCGGAGGAGTATGCCGACAAGGGTATCCGCATTTTGTCCGAATCACCACCCTTTCCCTCTTCCCCGATCGTGACCATGAAAAGCACAGACGATCCCGCAATAACGGTGATGAAGGATCTGCTCCTCAGGCTGAACCCGGAGAACGAGGAAGACCGAATGATCCTGGATAGCTGGGATCCGGAATTCGCCTATGGATTTACGGAGGTCTCCGCCGACCTGTATGCGGGGGTGAAGAAAAGCCTCCAGGATTCGCTGGGCAGGATTTTCAAATGAAAAAGCGCGCCCCCTCCAGCCTGCAGACCAGAATCCTGCTCCTCGTCGGAACTGTGGTGATTCTGCTTATGATCGTACTCTCATTTGCACTGCTCTATAACTGGCAGAAGATGATGCTCTCGAGCGAGAACCAGAATGCCCTCGCCTATACAAGAGCATTTTCGGTGGCCGTGCGGGACGCGATGATCCAGAAAGAGAACGATCTGCTCCCAACAGAGGGATACCTCGACAACTACGTCGCCAACTTTATGAGCGGCGACCCTCGGATTCGATACATCGCCATTTACGACGACAACCAGAACCTTCTAGCGTTGGCGGGTGGATCAGATGCATTGCAGGACATCCCCCGTATTACCAAATCCCGACATGAACCTGCAACGCTCATTTACGAAAACGACTATTTCGGATGGGTTATCGAGACTGTCTACCCAATCATGACAGCGAAAAAGCATTGGGGAACGGTACGGCTCGCTTTGGAAACGGAATCAATACGCAATCAGATGCGTGAAGGATTCATTTACCTCGTCATCCTCACCGCGATTCTGACACTCATCCTCCTTCTTCTGCTTCACGTTCTCATTGGACGAGTCCTTCGCTCTCTGCGCGATTTTGTGCAGATGATGTATGAGACAACCCTGATGACTTCCCCTGCTAAAAATGTTGTCCAGTCTAAAGATGAAATTGGCCTGCTGCACGAACATTTTCATTCGCTTCAGATTCGTTTGAAACAGTCGCAGGACAACCTGAACTTCGCGCAACAACAGGTTTTTCATGCGGAGCGACTGGCTTCCATCGGAAGGTTGGCCGCCGGTATTGCTCATGAAATCAACAACCCGATCAATGGGATCAAGAACTGTCTTTACGCGATAAACAAAAGTCCGAGCGATGAAACTCAGACCCGCGAGTACCTGCAACTCATCGACGAAGGGTTGGGAAATGTGTCCACCATCGTCCAGAAGCTTCTGAACTTCGGACGAAGGCAATCCACGAGCGTTGGCCCCGTCAACATCAATGACCAGATCCAGAATGTGGTTGACCTGCTCGCCTACAGCCTGCGCGAAAAAGAAATTGATCTTGAATTGAACCTCGAGAAGGAACTGCCCCCTATCCGCGCAAATGGACAGCTGTTGCAGGAAGTCTACCTGAATCTCGTAATGAACAGTATTGATGCGCTCAGTAAAGACGGTCGTATCATCATCTCTACCGAACAGGATGATCGTGGCAAGATTATCTCAAAGGTGCACGATTTTGGCAGCGGGATTCCCGAGGGGCAGATACTCAATATTTTTGATCCATTCTTTACCACCAAGGAGATCGGCAAAGGTACGGGACTAGGCCTGTCGGTCTCCCTCGGAATTGTCCATTCGTTCGGTGGCACCATCGAAGTTGCGAGCGAAGAGGACGTTGAAACGACATTTACGTTAACCTTTCCTGTGATGACAGAAAATGAAAGTACTGCTGGTTGAAGACGAGCGTTTAACGCGTGTTGCCATGAGCAACAACCTGACGAATGAAGGCTATGAGGTCGTCGCCTGCTCCTATGGCAAAGAGGGGTGGGAAGCGATTGATCGTGTTAAACCAAATGTGATCATCTCCGACCTCAAACTGCCGGGGATGGATGGCATGGCGATCCTCGAGAAAGCGAACACATGCTCTCCCTCCATCCCCGTCATCCTGATGACAGCCTTCGCTACAGTTGAAAACGCAATAGAAGCTCTACGCCTTGGTGCCTACGATTATCTGACCAAACCCTTTGCACCACAGGAGTTGCTGAACATACTCGGCAACTTGAACCGTTACCAGAGTGTTCTGCGGGAAAATGAAGACCTGAAGGAAAAAATCCGGGTTATCAAGGAATCCCCGATCATCGGAAACTCGCCCGGCATGCGGCAGTTGAAACAGACCTTAAGCGCCATCGCCCCCGGCGACCACACAGTACTGATCGAGGGTGAAAGCGGAACGGGCAAAGAGGTTGTGGCACACACGATCCACAACCTTAGTCACCGCGCAAACGGTCCTTTTGTAGGTATCAATTGTTGCGCAATCCCTGAGACGCTTCTGGAAGGTGAATTGTTCGGGTACCTCAAGGGATCGTTCTCCGGTGCGGTTAGAAACCACGCCGGTTATTTTGAGCAGGCTGAGAACGGCACCCTGTTCATAGACGACATTGACGATTTGCCACTCAGTTTTCAGGTAAAACTTCTACGTGTGATTCAGGAGCGGATGATTGCAAGACTCGGTGATGAGAAGCGGATTCCAATCAACATACGCTTGATCGCCGCGACAAAGAGAAACCTGAAAGAGATGGTGAATCAGGGCAAATTCCGCGATGATCTTTTCTATCGCCTGAACGTAATTCCAATCCAGATACCTCCCCTGGCTGACCGGAAAGAGGACATCCCTGTGCTGGTCAACCATTTCCTCAAGAAACACGGTTCCATCACTGAGCTTAATCCTCCAAACATTCAGATCGAACCTCTTCTGGAATATTCCTGGCCGGGCAACGTGAGGGAACTTGAAAACCTTGTGGAACGAATCGTAGCACTTCCCGGCGGAAAATTCGAATTCCAGCTTCAGGAATACACCGGCAAGGGTGATCCTGACCCGGACTGCAGAAAATTCATGAAGGAATTCCCACTGGATTTGCAGAGGGTTGTTGCAGAGTACGAACTGGCGTTAATCGATCGTGCGATGGACCAGGCGAGTAACAACATTTCAGCGGCGGCGAAGCTTCTGAAAGTACCCCGTTCGACCCTTCAGAGCAAGATCGACAAGCTGCGGTTGAATACGATGTAATCGGTTCTTCGATGCTATTCAGTTACGGGGGTGACTCCGAAGGGCCGGATGTTCAATGGTTGAGCGCACCCCTCACCGAAGAGCGACTCCATGAGTTTGAAATACTCCAACTGCTCCTCGGCATGCACATACGCTTGAATGGTCCCTGCAAATCCACCCCCTTGAATCCGGCAGACTCCACGGCCAGCTTTTTCGAAGAACAGATTTGAGGCCCCCAGCGCCAGCGCCACGGGCTGTTCACGACCATCGCTTCCCGGGGGAATGATGTTCTGCAGAACACCCAGCGAGGACTGGCCACTTTGTTGAACCAATTTCAGAAATGCCGGGAAATCACCCGCGCCCAGTTTCTCCTGCATCGCCTGCACTCTATGGTTTTCAGCATAAAAATGGAGCGCACGGAGTGTGGCACGATCACCAACGCTCGCTCGCAGTTTCCCTAGGTTTGCCCCAACCACCACCTCATCCACATCCATGAGCACTTCACCACCAAACAACCTGGCAGCCTCCTTCATCTCGTTCGGGATTGCCGCATAAGCCGGCGTGAGGTCCGCGTGGCTGCCACCTGTGTGGACGACGGTGAGAATCAATTCCTGCTTCGAAAAATCCACTTCCACTTTATGAATCGCTGGATCTTCGATGTCTTTAAAATCAATCGCGAGCACTCCACCCACTGAGCAGGCGAGCTGGTCCATTAAACCACAGGGTTTGCCGAAATAAACATTCTCCGACCACTGACCTATCTGCGCGAGATGAACAGGCGAAACGGTATTATCGTTATAAAGCGCACTGAGGATTCCCCCGATCAGCACCTCGAAACTGGCCGAGGAGGAGAGACCTGACCCCACCGGAACCCCACTCTGCACTACGGCGTCGAACCCACCAATTTTATAACCACGTTTCACAAAACCGGCGAGCACCCCCCGTATCAACGCCTGCGTGTGTCCTGTCTCCCCGGTATGAATGTCCAGGTATGAAGTATCGACTTCGTAACTTCCCTCAAACCCCTCAGACTCAAGCGTAATCAGACCATCAGTCCGGTGTTGTACTGCTGCAGCCATATCCTGCTGCACCGAAGCACACAGTACTTTTCCGTGGTTGTGGTCCGTATGGCTTCCGCCCAGCTCCGTTCTTCCCGGCGAGCTGACGTAGAGAACAGGATCATCTGAACCCGTCCGAGAACGGAGCTTTTGAGCCAGCGCCTCATATCGCACTTTCTGCGAAGCGACGTTTTCAGGTCCGTACAACTGCTCAAATGAGGGTAGGGAATCCATCACTCAGTCATCCTTTTCTGCTGTATCAGGCAAATCCCGCAATCTGGCCGCAGCCTGTTCCGGGGTCAAATCTCGCTGAGCTTCCGCCAGCATCTCAAAACCAACCATAAACTTTTTCACCGTTGCCGAACGGAGCAGCGGCGGAAAGAGATGAGCGTGTAAAAGCCAGTGCTCGGAGTCTGACTCCACTGGATACGGAGCACCATGCCAACCCATGCTGTAGGGGAATCGTATACCAAACAGGTTATCATATTTCGCCAGCATCCGCTTCAGGATATCCGCGAGGCCATCGCGTTGGTCAACAGTCAGCTCGGACATCCTGCGAACATCCGTGCGGGAAATCCACAGAGTCTCGAAAGGCCAGGTAGCCCAGAAGGGAACAAGCACCGTCCAGAGATCGTTGCTGAGGACGATCCTCTCACCTACGTCCTCCTCACGCTCCAGCAGATCCCGCAACAGGGTGCTGCCCTGTTTTGCGAAATACTCTTTTTGCGAGACGTCCTCTTTTGCAGGAATAGTTGGCAGCGCATCACTCGCCCAGATCTGGCAATGGGGATGGGGGTTGGAACACCCCATCATCGCACCCTTGTTTTCAAAGACCTGCACCCATCGGTACTTCTTCCCCAACTCTTCCGATTCCGCAGCCCAGACATCCACGACGCTCCGCACCGCTTCCACTGGCAACTCGGGCAGCGTCAAATCGTGACGGGGAGAAAAACAGATCACTCTGCTGGTTCCGCGAACGGACTCCGCACGAAAAAGCGAATCCTCGTCCACACTCTCAGGTTCCGTTTCGGGCAGAAGCGAAGCGAAATCATTCGTGAAAACAAAAGGCCCCTCATACTCCGGATTCACAACTCCACCCGCCCGTGTACCACCCGGACAGAGGTAGCAGGATGGATCGTGACTTGGGAGTTTCTCTCTGGAGAGAGTTTCTGTCTGTCCCAACCACGGCCTTTTGCTGCGATGAGGTGAAACGAGGACCCAATCGCCGGTCAAAACGTTCAACCGGCGATGGGGTCGATCATGAAATCCGAAGGAACTGGACGAAACCATAACTCTAAATCCCACTCACCAGAAAATGACGTAGAGTGCCAGGGTAACTACGATCACACCGATACCAAACCAGCGGACATCCTTTGACAATTTGATGTCGGTAAAACCTTCCCGCTCGGGCATGACAACCGGCTTAGCCAGCGGTTTGAACCAGGTGATCAATGCCATCAGTACGAGAATTATGCCGAAGGTGATCGCCATGCGGTTGAGAAACGCCATCTCGTTGACGGCGAAAAAGAGGATGCCGTAAATCACCGGACTTGCGACTAGCGCAGTAACTCCAGCTGCGGCCGGACTTTTCTTGAAAATCATGCCGAAAACGAAAGCAGCCAAAATACCGGGCGACACAAACCCTTGGAATTCCTGAATATAGTTAAAGATTCCCTGGAACCGGGGATTGCCCAACTGCGGCGCAATCAGGCAGCCAATGACGACAAGAAACATCGTCATGATGCGGCCCATCTTAACGAGCGACTTCGGCGCGGCCTCTTTGTTGATGTACTTCTTGTAGACATCCATCGTGAAAATGGTAGAGGCCGAGTTGAGCATCGAGGCGAGCGAACTGATCACCGCACCCGCAATCGCCGCGAAGATGAGCCCGCGCAGTCCGATGGGGATCAGGTTGCGGATCATCAGCGGAAAAGCCGCATCCGTATTCCCAGCGAGCTGGTCGCTGTAAAGCTGAAGCGCCATGATGCCGGGGAAGATGACAATAAACGGAATGAGCAGTTTCAGCGCGGCTGCGAAGAGAATGCCCATCTGCCCGTGCCGAATCGATTTCGCCGCGAGGGTACGCTGGGTGATGTACTGGTTCAGTCCCCAGTAATAGAAGTTCGGAATCCAGAGACCGATAACGAGCGCGGTCCACGGCAACACAGGGTGATCCTTTGGCAGAATCATGTGCAGCCTGTCCGCGTTTGTGGTCATGAAACTGTCCACACCACCGACCGCGATAAAACCGAAGATCATCACGATTAGTCCGCCGATGATCAGCGCGCCACCCTGGAAAAGGTCCGCCCAGGCAACAGCTTTGAGTCCACCCCAGGTCGTGTACAACGCTGCGATGCCGCCGATGACCCAGACCGCGACCAGCATATTGGTGTCGAAAATCGTGTTGATCGTCAACGCGCCGGAATAGACGACTGCGGAAATCGTGACGCCAACGTAGATGATCATCGTATAAATCGCCATCAGAAGGCGCGCCGTTGAATTGTATCGGTACTCCAGGTATTCCGGCATGGTAAAGATGCCGCTTCGAAGGAATCGTGGTAGAAAGAGAAAAGCGACGATCACGAGCGTAATCGCGGCCATCCACTCATAACTGGCGACTGCCAGGCCTACATTCCCTGCCCCCTGCCCCGCCTGTCCGACGATTTGTTCTGTTGAGATGTTCGCGGCGATCAATGAGAGTCCGACCATCGGCCAGATCAGCCCACGGCCCGCGAGGAAGAAATCCTCACCAGACTCCTCTTTGCGGCTTTTGTACATGCTGACGCCAACCACGATGAGGAAGAACAACAGGAAGAAAGCGACATCAATAAAGCTGAGTTCCATCTCGAACTCCTTTCATGAAACGTACACCGTCACAAGTATCGGGGATTGTTACTCCTCGTCGACCCCAAAGATATAGCGAATACGCAGCCTGAAAGGTAAGCCGGGATTCAGAACCACGTCGGGAAAATGAGGCTTATTGGGCGAATCGGGCCATGCCTGAGGCTCCAGGCAAAATCCGGTTCGTACAGCATGCCGGGGGAATCCATCCGGGTACTCGCCACAACCCAAAAAGTTGCCCGTATAGAGCTGAAGGCCCGGGGCGGTTGTCTGAATTACAACCGTTCTTCCGCTGTCCGGCTCAAGGATTTTAGCCGCGGTTTTCATCTCACCGGTACCACCGTCGAGCACCCAGCTATGGTCGTAGCCACCCGCGATTTTCAACTGCTCGTCATCCTCTTCAATATCTCTGCCGATCTCATGGGGCGTGCGAAAGTCGAACATAGTGCCGTCAACGGATTTGACCTCCCCCGTCGGAATGCCCTCGGATGTGACCGGGCTTCACAGATGCGCGCTCCAGCCCTTTGAGGAAAGATCTCAGTTGCCCGGGCGGGCCACCGTCAATGAAGAGGCAGGAATCACCCTGCAGTAGATACCCGGTTTCGATACCGAGTGGTACAGGTACGATTCTGACGTCCATGTCACCCCCTATATCCAGAAATCATCTTTCCAAAAAAGACATTGTCCGGATGAGGAGAATTGTGGGAACGATAAGAATTAGCGACATCAGCAAAACCACGACAAAATCCATCACTGCCACGGGCTTGCCTACAATGACATTCTGCAGCGCCATGTAAGGAATCAGTGCGAACATCAAAAGGCTCGCTTTTGCCAGTAACCCCAACCCAATTACGTAACCGAAAGGATGTTTCCTCACGAGCAATATCCCACCCACAATCCAGGCGGGCGCAATCAGAAAATCGGTTTTCAGAAGCGCGTCCTCGGTCACCGGAATTATTGTATCTCCGTTCATAGACGCGAGGTAGATATAGGCCACCCTGGCGAAGAAGAGAAATCCCAGGGCGGCCAATACTCCCCCACCGAATTTCGCCGAGACCCCGGTTAACCTCTGATACACTTCACCTGCATCGATGCTCGCCAGCAGCCAGATCAACGCATACAGGCTGAGAACCGCAACGCTTATTGACAGGAGAAAAAGTCCACTCGGCGGGAGAGCGAAAAGGTGGAGCAGGTAATTATAGAGGTTGAAAAATAGAGCGCCCGGCCAGAGCAGCAGACCGATCAACCGCTTTCGCCACGCCAAGAACACGGAGACGAGGAGAAATGGCACTCCCAGAACGAGGTTGATCATATCGTTAGGGCCGTAGGTCGAGAACAGCTCTTCCGTAGGATATACCGTCATGCCAGAAACAAGTCCTACAACGGATGCGGCTATAATCACAAATGCCAGAAAGAGTGAAAACCTGAAATGACACGTGCTGTCTTTTAACGGCAGACTCTTCTGACCAATCGCAGGATTCTGCTCCATTGGATCCTCACAAGAGAGAGACTATTCGAGTTTTGTGAGCAGGGAGACCCTGAGCTAGCGAGGAAAATCATACTGGCGAATCAGCATGAGCCGCAAGACATATCCCGGATCTGCGTTCTTTTTACCATGTCCATTAAATTGCCTGAATAGCCGGGGACATGGAACCAGCTGTTAATCAGGCAATTGTATTACCATCCTCGGAATTCTTTTCCCTGAAAGGGATTCCACTCTCAGCTGCGATTCGTTAGGAGAGCCTATTCGCAGGGGAAAATAAAACATCACAAAGCTATGTGACAATCATCACACAGCCAAACTTACATTATTTCGTTATTAAAATAGCCTAAATCTTATGACTGGACGTTGCTGTGATATTCTGTTCAGTAACGTTCTTGCACCTAAATATTCGTAGACAATTCCGGACGAGTTGGTTTCACTGCGATTCCATTTGCTGATGCACCCTGAGGCTGCACGTAACACGCGACCTGCCAACCATCCTCAAATCAACGATTTGCTTTCAAGACTTTTTGACGCCTCTGTCTGAAAGCAGTCTCCGTTATGTGACAAAGTGAATTTTGAGATACATATCCCGTGGGGGGACACGATGAGGATGCATCCCACCTTTCCATCGCTGATCATTTTCCTGATCATTCTAGCCCTGATTATTCCCCAGCAAACAAAAGCCGGGGAAGCACAATCATTTCCGCCTTATCCACCATTCCACCCTTTCCCTGACAGCGCTGCAACCAGTGTGCAGCGGGTGGCGGATCTGTCGTGGTTGTGTATTGATCCGGATAGTGATTCCCTGACCTACGACATCTATTTCGGTACCTCCGCCACCCCACCGCTGGTTAAATCCAATTGGGCGGGCGAGTACTTCGATATCTACGATGCCCTCGCCGGACCGATGGCGGAAAACACCACCTATTACTGGAAAATCGTCGCCAAGGACGGGGTGGACAGCACGGCAAGCTCAATCTGGCTGTTTACAACCTGCAGCACTTTGGAGGAGGGACGACCCGTCTATCACGATTCAAGCACCGTTGACAGCGAGTATGATGGTGCATTCAGAGCCGTTGCGGCAGATATGGACAACGATGGCGACATGGATATTCTCACCGCGGAACGAGCGGGATATAGCGTCTCATGGTGGGAAAATGACGACGGCAGCGGCACTAGTTGGACCGAGCATGTTGTGGACGCCAGCTACACCAGTCCCTACACCGTGGTTGCCAAAGATATGGATGCCGATGGCGATCCGGATGTACTTGCAGCTTCCTACTATGGGGATGCGGTTACATGGTGGGAAAACAGTGACGGTAGCGGAACGAGTTGGACGGAACACACCGTGGACGATGCGGTTGACGGTGCAGCCTGCGCTTTCACAGAGGATTTGGATGGAGACGGAGATTTGGATGTCTTCGGCTCGGCGGCTGAAGATGGCGATGTATCGTGGTGGGAGAACACGGAAGGCAACGGCACAACCTGGACGAAACACAACGTGGACACCACATATGATTATACGTACAGCGTTTACTCAGCGGACGTGGACGACGACGGCGATATGGATATCCTCGGCGCATCGTGGGGTGATAACGACATCACATGGTGGGAAAATGTAGGGTACTACGACACAACTTGGGCAAAACACACAGTCGATGCGGAGTATGACGGCGCAGCATGGGTTCACGCTGCGGACGTAGACGACGATGGTGATGTGGATATACTCGGCGCTGCGAATTACGATGACTCTATCACGTGGTGGGAGAACGACGACGGCACCGGCACGAGCTGGACGGAGCACATCGTAAGCAACGCATGCTATGGCGCCCGATACGTAGGCATTTCTGATATGGACGGCGATGGCGACTCGGACATCCTCGGCGCCGCGTATGAAGGCGACAGCCTCGCTTGGTGGGAGAACACTGACGGGCTTGGAACTAGTTGGTCGGTACATAGCGTAATCACCGGATTCAACGGCGCGAATCACATTTCTGCCGGAGACATGGATGGTGACGGCGACCTGGACCTGCTTGGCGCGGCGGAATTAGCCGACGACATCACCTGGTGGGAAACATCGGTAAATCGCGCACCCCCACTTCCGACCTTACTCTCACCCGCTGACGAAGCAGTAAATGTGAGCGTTCTGCCAACCCTTAGTTGGAACTCAAGTGTCGATCCAGAAGGAGATGCAGTCTATTACAAAATCTATCGGGATGTTTATTCCGTTCCTCTTCAAATATCCGGACTGAAACTGACTGGCCCGGGCTCCTTCGTGACGATGGACACCACTTCTGATACGACCTTCACTACTCCCAGACTGCAGTATGATACCCAATACGAGTGGTGGGTGATCGCCGTAGATGAGTACGGGGACACCACAGAAGCATCAAGTTCATGGACATTCAGCACTGTAGGGAACGTAGCACCAAATGAACCCGATGCTGTCTTTCCTCACGATGATGCAGTGGGGATCCAACGAACGGCGGATTTGTCTTGGTTGTGCAGCGATGATTACAACGATTCGCTGAGCTTCGATATCTATTTTGGAACCTCCGACGACCCTCCTCTAGTCGAAGAGGAGTGGCCCGGTGAATACTTCGATATTTACAACGCCCTCGCCGGACCAATGGCGGAAAACACAACCTATTACTGGAAGATCGTCGCTGATGACGGCATCGACACCACGACAAGTCCCATCTGGTCCTTTACAACCTGCAACGCCCTGGGCGAGGGAACCATCCGCCATGATGAGCACCTCGTGGACGGCGCGTTTGATGCTGCGTATGACGTTTACGCAGCGGATGTGGACGGCGACGGCGATATGGACATTCTCGGCGCGGCAGAATCAGCTAACGATATCATCTGGTGGGAAAACTCAGATGGCAGTGGCACGAGTTGGACGGAACACATGGTGGATGACGCGTTTGGTGGTGCTCGAAGCGTTTATGCAGCGGATGTTGACGGCGACGGCGATATGGACGTTCTCGGCGCGGCGTTTACCGATGATGCGATCACCTGGTGGGAGAACACAAACGGCAGTGGCACGACTTGGACAGAACACACCGTGGACAACTGGTTCGATGCTGCGGTGAGCGTTTACGCCGAGGATATGGATGGCGACGGTGATTTGGACGTTCTCGGCGCAGCAAGTAGCGCTGACGACATCACCTGGTGGGAGAACGCCGACGGCAACGGCACGAGCTGGACGGAGCACATCGTGGACGGTGCATTTGATTACGCATATGGCATTTATGCAGCAGATGTGGACGGCGACGGCGATATGGATTTTCTCGGGGCAGCTTATTACTCTGATGACTTCATCTGGTGGGAGAACACAGACGGCAGTGGCACCAGTTGGACAGAGCACATCCTGAACAACAATCTTGATGGTGCGATCAGCATATACGCGGCGGATGTGGATGATGATGGTGACATGGACGTGCTCGGTGCCTCGAAGCTCGCCAACACTATTACTTGGTGGGAGAACACGGACGGCAGTGGCACGAGTTGGACAGAACGTACCGTGGACGCTGAGTTTGATGGCGCTATCAGCGTTTACGCGGTGGATGTGGACGGTGACGGTGATATGGATGTGCTCGGAACTGCAAGTGGAGCTGACGACATCATATGGTGGGAGAATGCGGACAGCAGCGGCACGAGTTGGACGAAGCACACCGTGGACGGCGCGTTTGATGGAGCAATAAGCGTTTGCGCAGTAGATGTGAATGGCGATGGCAACATGGATCTGCTTGGCGCGGCGTCTACCGCTGATGACATCGCCTGGTGGGAAATCTCGATCAACCAGGGCCCCACGGCACCCTCCACCCCCTATCCGGCGGATCTTGCCACGGACACGGATGTCGAACTGACATTGAGCTGGAACGCAGGCTCAGATCCCGAGGGAGATAACCTGCTTTATCGGTTGTACGGAGACACTTCTACTCCGCCGACAACTATCCAGGCGGATTCGATTTCGGATACAACCTGTGCAACAGGAACGCTCGAATGGGTTACAACCTATTACTGGCGTTTGACGGTCTTTGATGAGTACGGCGACTCGGCACAGAGCGATATCTGGACCTTTACCACGGAGACAAACGATCCGCCCACAGCAGCGAGCAATCCGGTTCCGGCAAGCGGTTCGACGGACATCGGTGTCGATACAACGTTGACGTGGAATTCCAGCTTCGATGAAGAGGGACATTTCTTCTATTACCGGGTGTACGGTGACGACTTCAGTCCTCCAACAACCGTGCAAGAAGACTCCACGACCGACACGACAATCGCGGCAACAGACCTCGAGTACAGCACCACTTACTATTGGCGCGTCGTGACCAGAGGCAGCATGGGTGATTCAACTCTAAGCGAAACCTGGTCCTTCACAACAAAAGACAATTCTGCACCGGATACACCTTACTATCAGTTCCCAGCGGATAATGCAGAAAACGTGGCGAGAATTGCTGACCTGAAGTGGCTTTGTCTTGATGAGGAGAACCAGTCGCTTACTTACGATGTCTATTTCGGCACATCGGCTAGCCCTCCGCTTGCCAAAGAGGATTGGACAGGAGAATATTACGATCCCTTCGAAACCCTCGCGGGCCCGATGGCGGAAAACACAACCTACTACTGGAGAATCCGCATTGATGATGGTATAGATACAACTTCCAGTCCCACTTGGTCCTTCACAACCTGCAGCGCGCTGGACGAAGGCAACATCCGCTACGCTGAACACACCATAGATGGCGAATTCAATGGTGCACGCAGTGTTCAAGCTGTGGATGTGGACAATGACGGTGACTTGGATGTCCTTGGAGCCTCATACGCCGGCGGCGACATCACATTATGGAAAAATACGGACGGCTTGGGTACGAGCTGGACGGAACAGAACTTGCGCAGTTCCTTCAGCGGAGCGATCAGGGTTCATGCTGCGGACGTAGACGGCGACGGAGATGTAGATGTTCTCGGCGCATCTAAAAATGACGACGACATCACCTGGTGGGAGAACACGGACGGCTCCGGATCAAGCTGGACTGAGCACGCCATTGATGGGGATTATGACGGTGCATTGAGCGTTTGTGCAGCAGACGTGGACGGCGACGGACACATGGATGTGCTCGGTGCAGCCCTCAATGCAGACGACATCACATGGTGGCAAAACACTAACGGTAATGGTACAACTTGGACCGAGCATACAGTGGACGGCTCATTTGATGGTGCGTTCTACGTTTCCTCTGCGGATATGGACGGCGACGGGGATATAGACGTGCTCGGCGCTGCAGAAAACGCCAACGACATTAGCTGGTGGGAAAACGCGGACGGCTCCGGCACGAGCTGGACGGAACACGCCGTGGACGACGCATTTACCGGAGCGGTTTGTGTGGAAGCGGCGGATGTCGACGGTGACGGTGACATGGACATACTCGGGGCAGCGGATGACATCAACGACATCGTCTGGTGGGAGAACACGAACGGCGATGGCACAATCTGGTCTGAACACGCCATAGACGGCGAGTTTGATGGCGCAACCGGAGTTCACGCAGCAGACATGGACGGTGACGGCGATGTAGACGTTCTCGGTGGGGCGACTATAGATAACGACATCGCCTGGTGGGAGAACACGGACGGCGGCGGAACGAGTTGGACAGAGCATACCGTTGACAGTGATTTCGACGGCGCCAAGATCGTCTATGCGGCGGATATGGACGGTGATGGAGATTTGGATGTACTGGGCACAGCCGAAGATGCTGGCGACATTACCTGGTGGGCGGTCTCGATCAACCAGGCCCCCACAGCTCCTGTTGCGATTACACCAGCTGATGAAGAGACAGACATTGATTTGGGTGTGACACTCCGTTGGAGCTGTGACGATCCCGAAGGTGACGACCTGACCTACGATTTGTACACCGGCTCATCATCACCACCTGCGACCTACGTTTTGACCACTTCCGACACCTTCTATGCCCCGGGTACTCTCTCTTACGAAACCACGTACTTCTGGCAAATTGTTGCCTACGATGATTTTGGCGATACGACTCAAGGCGACATCTGGTCGTTTACAACCGAGGTTAATGATCCTCCCACAGCGGCGAGCAACCCGGTTCCGGCAAGCGGTTCGACGGACATCGGTATCGATACAACATTGACGTGGAATTCCAGCTCAGACGAAGAGGGACATTCATTCTACTATCGGATTTATGGTGACACTGTCACACCACCGGTGACAGTTGTCGAGGATTCAACGACAGATACAACTATCGCTGCCACAGACCTCGAGTACGGCACCACTTACTATTGGCGTGTCGAAACGATGGGCAGCATGGGTGATTCGACCTTGAGCGAAACCTGGTCCTTCACCACGGAGGCCAACGATCCACCAACAGCAGCGAGCAACCCGGTTCCTGTAAGCGGTTCTACGGATATCGGTGTCGATACGACGTTGGTTTGGAATTCCAGCAGTGATGAAGAGGGCCACTTCTTCTATTACCGGGTGTATGGTGACGACTTCACGCCACCGACTACAGTTGTAGAGGACTCCACGACCGACACGACGATCACTGCTACCGATCTCGATTACGGCACAACCTATTATTGGCGCGTCGAAACGATGGGCAGCTTGGGTGATTCGACCTTGAGCGAAATCTGGTCCTTCACCACAGAGGTTAACGATCCGCCCACAGCGCCGAGTAACCCATCTCCGGCAAATGGAGAAACGGGTATTGGTCTGACACCTACTCTATCGTGGGATCCGAGCAGTGATCCCGAGGGACATCCCTTCTATTACCGGGTCTTTGCGGACGACACTTCACCACCCACAACGGTTGTGGAGGATTCAACCACATCAACCTTTGTAACTGGTGCGTCTCTCGACTACGAGACTACCTATTATTGGCGAGTGTCGGCTATCGACTCGTTAGGTGATTCAACTCAAAGCGACATCTGGTCGTTTACAACGTCCGACAACGTTGCCCCGAATGCACCCCGTCATCCCTTCCCGGCTGACGGCGCAACATCCGTTAGTCGACTGGCGGATTTGTCATGGCTCTGCAGTGATTATGAGAATGATGCGCGAACGTACGAGGTCTATTTCGGTACAGATACTGAGCCTCCAATGGTCAAGGAAGATTGGAACGGCGAGTATTACGACCTCCACGACTGGCTTGGCGGTCCGATGGCGCCGAGTACGACCTATTACTGGCGTATCGTTGCCTTCGATCCCTACGGATTCACCGAGGGTCCGGTTTGGTCTTTTACAACGAGCGATTCGGTAGACCTGACGGTTGGTACCTTGAGAATGGACCCGACGTATGTAACCATCAACACGGACTACATCACAACCGTTGCGACCGCTGATATAGACGCCGATGGGGACCAGGATATTCTCGGAACCGCTTATTACGACAATGATCTTTTCTGGTGGGAAAACGACGGTGGAAAGGGCACGCTCTGGAATAAGAACTACATCAACACCGATTTTGATTTTGCAAACATCGTAATCCCAACCGACATGGATGACGATGGTGACATCGATGTTCTCGCTGGCTCCTACACAACCATGGGCGTTCTCACTTGGTGGGAGAACACAAACGGAGATGGAACCAACTGGACCCAGAATGTCATCTCCGATACGTTCAACTATTTCGAAGAGCTCACCCTTGCTGACATCGACATGGACGGCGACCTGGACATCGCCGGCGCCTCAAACATCAAGGGACTTTTCTGGTGGCGTAACGAGGACGGAACGGCAACAAGCTGGACGGAGCTGATTATTGATACCAGCGAAGTATACCACAGCCTCAGCTCGGCGGACATCGATGAAGATGGGGATGTGGATCTTTTCACCTATGGAAAGAGTCTGTCCGTTGTTGCATGGTGGGAAAATGATGGAGGTACCGGCACAGGCTGGATTGAGCACTCATTATTCTCATTTCGTTACAGCAGCTACAGCATTCGACCGGTAGACATGGATGATGATGGCGATCTGGACGCCGTTAACGCTTGCAGCTACTTCGATATGTTTGATTTCTGGAGAAATGCTGCTGGCGACGCCTCTACCTGGGAACGTGACACTCTCTCTATTGGGGAAGTAGACGGCCCTCACAGCATTTGTCCGGTGGACATTGACGGAGATGGGGATTACGACTTTGCAGGATCCGGTTATACCAGCGGCGAATTTGCATTCTGGACCAATGACGGCGGCACCTACACGAAACATGTTCTGAACGACAACATCAACTATGCGGACGATGTTGTTACTGGCGACCTTGATGGTGACGGACGGGAAGATATCATCGGCGTTTCACCCGGTTCCGATACCGTTCTCTGGTGGAAGGTCTTCATCAACCAGCCGCCGACATCGCCCATTCCCTATCCCTCGGACGAAGCAACCGACATCGCACTCGATTCTACGCTCAGTTGGTCTTATGATGATCCGGATGGCGACAGTCTCTATTACCGTATTTATTTCGACGCGTTCACACCACCTACCACACTGGCTGCGGAACAACCTGTTGATACGACATTTACGCCTGATCTGGACTTCAGCACGACCTACTACTGGAAAGTCGTTGCCATTGACAGTTGCGGCGATTCAACAGTCAGTGATATCTGGTCCTTTACCACTGTAGACAACACACCTCCACAGAGCTTCGCCTACGTTTCTCCTGACGACGGATACGAGGAAACGGAGGATTACCAGGTCACGGTCAGGTGGAACACCTCAGTAGATTTGGATGCCGGGCAGACGGTCAGTTATTCGGTGGAGTGGTCGTTTAAATCTGATTTCAGTTCGTACTACTACGCTGAAACACCAGACACCTTCTACTCGATCTATCAGATGGCTGGGAACAGCAATCCCTCGAGTGCGTTGACGGATGTTGGGATTGCCAGCATTCAAAGGGGAAAGCTGCGGGCGGCAGACAACTTTAAAGCAATCAGCGCAAAGTCAAAACCCAGAAAAACTGTCAGATCAAACTCAAGCGCAAGTATCCGGCAAGCATCAAGCAACGTGACATCCAATTCGAAAAAGCTGGGTTCATCCATTATCAGTGCTGATGAAGTCCTTGTTCCTCTCATTGGAACCGATGATATCTCAGCAGGTGAAGGTTCCTTACCAGACGACAGTACGATCTACTACCGGGTGAAAGCTGTTGACAACATCGGCCTTTCCACATGGGCAGATGACACCGACGTTCCACGAAGCTTCAGTGTCAATGTGCCGGATGCGCCAGCTGCGTTTGACCTGAGCCTGCCGGAGATGGACAGCACTCTGACCTCAGAGAGTTGCACACTTGTGTGGTTCAGCACAACGGACGCCGATCCATACGACACACCGGCTTATGATGTCTGGATCGACACACTGTCTGATCTCTCGACCAAATGGGTCGAGACCGAAGCGCTCGAGGATACGACGTTCCTGCTGGAATGCCTTATGGATGATCACGACTACTACTGGACGGTTCGTGCAACGGACAGCAACACGGACGGCATGTGGGCGTCAGACACCTTCCACTTCAGCACCTTCTTCCCCGAGGCACCGGAAGCGTTCTGCATGCTGGCTCCGGAAGAGTCAGCTACCGTAATGGTCGACACAGTTCTCCTGGTTTGGGAAAGCACTTCCGATCCCGACCCGGGCGACACCCTCCTCTACACGATTCAGATGTCAGTCTTCCCGGATTTCGCAGAGTACATCGACAGCACCATCAGCGACACCTCGATCGTGGTTCGGGAACTGCCGGACGACACCTCCTTCTACTGGAGGGTCTATGCCACGGACATCGACAGCAATGTAACGGAGTGCAGTGATTTTGAGTCCGGTTGGTCCTTCTCGACCTTCATTCCCGATGCTCCGGACGCTTTCAGCCTGATCAGCCCCGAAAACGAGTTTGAGTTCCCGGATGAGAACAATTTCCCGCTGGTTTTCCGCTGGAACGCGGCATCTGATCCCGATCCTCAGGACACGGTGTACTACACCCTGCAGATTTCAACGGACGAGGAATTCACGGAGCCGCTGACATTCGATGCTGGGATCGAGGATACGGTGGCGGTTGATACGCTCGAAGCGAGTGTTTACTGGTGGCGTGTTCTCGCTGTGGATCAGTATGATATGCAGACTTACTCCAGCGAAACATGGCAGATAGATGTCTCCCTCTCCGTCACTGATCCGCTGGCGTACCTGCCAACGAAATACTCGATCAGCAAGCTTTACCCGAACCCGTTCAATCCCACACTGAACGTGCAGGTTGGCTTGCCCCAGCGTGCGGAGTTGACCGTTACTGTTTACAACATCATGGGTAGACGGGTGGCAACACTTGCGGAGGGCATTCATCAGGAGGGGTACCACAACCTGATCTTTGACGGATCGAGGCTGGCGAGCGGAGTGTATTTCGTTCGTGCCTACGTACCTGGACACCTCGAAGTCGTAAGAAAGATTATCCTGATGAAATAGCGCCAGTTGCCTTGGATAATGAGAACCCCCGTTGAGTGGATCAGCGGGGGTTTTCTCAAACATGCGGGACCGCTCCGAACCGACAGGACCCGGAACCATCAGCCTCTTATCCCTATTTCATCAACACCACCTTACTTATTTGATTCATCTTCCCGGGCACTACGGCCTGCACGAAATACACTCCGCTCGCCATGTGCGATCCGTCGAAGAGGAAGGTTTTGTATCCTGCCTGCATCCTGCCGTCAGCCAGTTCCGCAACCTGCTGTCCCATTACGTTGTAGAGGTTCACTCGAAGATCGGCGGCTTGTGGGAGCCCGACTGTCACATTCAACACAGGATTAAAGGGATTTGGATAGAGCTCGGCGATACCGTATTCCGTCGGCATTGAATTCACACCGTTTTCAGGGGTTGAGTCAGTTGCCAATGTGGTGGCGAGAACGCCCTCGGAGTACCAGCTTTCGTTGCCATCCGTATCGCACAGAGTGCATTCAAAGAGGAAAGTGACGTTGGCGGGCAATCCGGTGATCGTGCAACTCGCTTCCGGTCCGACTTCGAATACGGGGAAGATGATTTCCGTTCCATCGATGCGGTAATGCATTCGATACACGTCAAGATCCTCCAAATCGCTCTCGTCCCAGGCCAGTGTCACGGTGTTGGCACCCCGGTCAATTACTCGCAGGTTATTCGGCGGCAGCGGCAGCGTACTGGCATCCTCGGAAGTCAGCCATGGTTCAATGTCAACGTAGAGGCCGGTTGTGTCTCCCGATCCGGTCGGGTTTGAGACAGCGTGATAGGGTCCGTCCGGCGATCCCCACCAGTTGTTCGCCGCATTCACATACGGGCTGCTGCTCTCGTTGTAGAGGGCCAGGCCGTTGTCAACGAGGTTTGAATGGCTGATCGTCAAGTTCCCATCAGACACATAAATGCCCGCCGACTCCTCCCCGACCCCGTTCGCCATGATGGTTGCGGAGGTGATCTCTACGACACCCTCCGTGAAGATTCCCGCACCAAACGGCGCGCTGTTGTACGCAATAAAGATCCCCGCATCCAAAACAGCTCCCTGGCCAAGAGTCATTCCTCCTCCGTCGCCGCCCGAGGAGTTTTCGACGATGTAGATGTTCCGCCCCGACAGGCTTCCGTCCCCGAACCAGAATCCACCACCGTTTGAGGAGGAACGGTTGTCCCGGATCAGAGCGCCATCCATCGTGATGGAACTGCCTACGCCCAGGGAGAAACCCGCTCCGGTCTCCGATTCGTTGGAAAGGAGCTTCAGATCGATAAACGTCGGATTCGAGTGAATTCCCGCGATTCCTCCTCCCGATCCGGTTGCGCTGTTTTCGATGATCGTGACCCGCTCGAGGGTTGGAGACGACCCGTCCACATAGATTCCGCCCCCGTGTTCGGCAGTGTTTCCACGGACCATGATGTCACTTAGGTGAGAGGTGGCCTGGATCAGGTAAATCCCCCCCGCACCTCCCTCCGCTGTGTTGTTCAGCACCTGAAGATGCGACATTGTCGAACTGGTTTGGTACGCCCAGATACCACCCCCCCCTTCAGCTGAGTTTCCGCTGATGACCAGATGCGAGAGGGTTGGACTGGCATTGGCAATGGAGACTCCTCCCGCCGTATCAGCCGAACCGTTGCGTAGGGTCATACCGCACAAAAGCGTACTGGCGTCCTCGTCATTCTCAAACGATGCCACGGTCATTTCCCCGCCACCATCCACAACAGTTTGGGAGATGTAGGAGGTGTCCCCGGTGGTCAGGTAAAGAGACCCGATGACGAGGTTCTTTCCGTAGGTGCGGAAAACCATGTTGTATACGCCCGGTAGGACCAATACCGTGTCCTGCTCATCCGCGAGCGAAATCGCCTGCTGAATCGTTGCCAGGGGAGACTCTTCTGTCCCGTCGCCGGTATCATCAGAGCCATCTGTGGCGACATACCAGACATCGAGTTCCAGCGCCGTGGGACTGGAGTTGGTCTCGTCGGAAAAGTCACTCTCGTTGCCCGCTCCGTCCACCGCCGTAACACGGAAGTAGTAGACAACTCCAGCTGTCAAATTCGTCACCGTCGCCGTCGTGTCCAATCGACTGAGCGTGGAGTCCCCACAAGTTGTCGGAGCAGTGGTGGTCCCGACGTAAATTCGGTACTTCTCAACATCGGACTCCTCGTTCATCGCCCAACTGAGGTAAACACATCTATTTCCTGGGACTGCGAGAAGGGATTGTGGTGCCGAGGGAGGAGTCTCATCCTGTGGATCCGCAGATTTTTTCGCGTAGTTCAACGTCTCCAGGGTGGCATCGTAATAAACGATATGGGCCAAACCGCTGTCATCAACGGCGATCGATGTCCACCCGCATTCCACGGATTCATCAACAACATCCACCTGCCATGATACATCTTTAGTCGCACACTTCAGGCTGCCGTAGTATCCTCCGTAGCTGACTTGGGGCTGGTCGTCGGAATCAAGTGCCATGGAGGAATACAGCTCGAGTTCGGAATCTTCAGAATCGATCCCTTCAGTCTGCCAAGCCGTGCCATCCCAATAGGCGTATTTCACGGGCGGCGTAGACCAGTAGTTCACATAGGCAATCTGTGGATATCCCGTGCTTCCCACCCCAATAGAAGAGTACTGCCCCACGTCTCCATCGGAGTCGACAATCTCGACGTTCCAGGCATTCCCATCCCACACCGCGTACTTGAGGTCGTCCGAATCCAATTCGCTGTAGCTGATATGGGGGTTGTTACCAGAGTCCAGATCCAGAGAGACGTGCTCGTATTCGTCGGTGAGCTGGCTGTCAATGATAACCGTGTGCCATCCGGAGGCGTCCTGAGTCGCGTATTTCACGTAGTACGTGTAGGACGGGCTGGATTTGACAGCCGTATAGGCGATTCGCGGATACCCGTCACTGGAGAACGTGATCGAATTCCAATACCCCACAGCCCCTGTCCATGCCAGGGAATCAATTCCCTCCTGTTGCCATGTTGTGCCGTCCCACCAGGCGTGCCAAAGTTGATCGCCGGTGGTCTGGTTCTTCATGAAAGCGACATGAGGAATGTCTGAATCGTCTAACGCTATGGATTTGATACCACGAATACTGTTGGATTCAATTACTGCAATCTGCCATTCAGTACCATTCCAATGAGCATACTTCAGAGGATGACCTACCGTATTATCGCTGTAACTGATGTGGGGCAAGCAATCTGAATCAACAGCAATGTCACAGCGAAGACCACCAGTGGTTACCTCTTCATGTTCCCATTGTCCGTTGGCGGTTATCGGCAGAAATGCAAGCAGTACGAAAGTTAGCAGATGGAGGATTGGTTTTTCATTCCGCATGCGTAGAGCCCTCCCAAGCAGTAGATGAGGGGGGCTCCCGTCTAATGTCTATAAACAACAGAACATCTGCAAGAATTCGATGTTGAACCAGCCAGTAGACAGACTTCACTCATTCCAACCGTTCAAAGCAAACCGTATAGAAAGAGTGAGCAAAGAGGGGGGATTCTCATACCGAATAATTTCAGTATAAACATCCCGTCAAAGAGTTCAGTATGGTTGCAAATGTAATCACTGAAATACCGAAATAAACTAAACTACTCCGGATTGCGAAGAATCTAGAACAGATAAGGCAGGAACATCATGGTTTGTTTTTTGTAGTCTTCATAGGCATCGCCGAAATACCGCAGACATTCTCGTTCATCCGATTTGGCGGTTCCAATCAGAAACGCGGTAGCGATCAAACTGAGCAGAATTCCCCGCCAATTGGGCTGTTTGAAAAATATCCCCCATGTCAATAACAGGAGTGAAGAATAAAGGGGATGGCGAATGTACCTGTAGATTCCTGTGGTTACCAGAGTCGTTGTTTTCTCGAACGCAAGCAATTCCGGTTCTGTCTGCCGCTGATCTGTGGGATTGCCATGCCGAGTGAGCGATTTGACCCCTGCGATCAGGGGGATAAGGCTGCCAAAAAGCAGAATCCATGCAAGGATCTGATTCCATGCAAGCGGATTCTTGAACCAGTACTCCACATTCATAAGGAACAGCAGGATGATCGTCTCCCAGGCGAAAAAACGGTAGAAACCGTGAGAAGAACGAAATGAGCGCAGTGATGCGCGGGAGATATAGGCGATGCAGAGTGTGGCCAAAAGAAATGCGATCATTTTGTACACGATGTCCTCCCCCGGCTATTCTGCTTACAAATACTCTCCCCGTGATCCATTTCTGCTACTCAAAAGTTGATCGGCTTCTCGATATTGCGAACCAATTTCTCTGTAAATCTCGCTGCGGGCGCTCCATCAACGACATCATGGTCAAATAGAACGGTCAGATGGAGTATCTCCCGAATTTCGATTTTATCGTTTACAACCCAGGGTTTCCGGTAAATCGAGCCGATCCCAAAGGCCAGATTATGTATGCTCTTCGGTAGAATCCATCCGGCGAATTTGCCTGCCGACCCGATATTCGTCACGATGATCGTTCCCATGTTCCGCTTGATCGTGAAAGGGTTTCTAAGGATCATCCGCCAAACGATCAGCCGGAACCACTGAGGCATAAAGAAAAAGAAACCTGTCGTGCGTTCATGTTTTTGCTCTGATAGTACATAATCTCTGCCGGAACCCACCGGCCTCCTGATTGCTTCCTGAATCTCTGCATTTATCTCATCAGTTGTTTTGGTATTTACAGCTCTGACCAACAACGCAAGGGGAACCTTGACTCCATCCACCTCCCGTTCAACCGGCAGGGAGATGTCGATATTGTCAAATATGACCTGCTTTCTACTCCGGTGATTGACCGCGTGAATCTCAGGATACTCCTTCACCGTCTCACCAATCATCTTCAGCAAACAGGACGTGAAGCTTAGTCGTCTCCCGAGTGCCTTGGCTTCTTTCAGTTTTATCCGCATCGCGGTGATATCCACTTCAAAGAATCCCGCGATATGGTGCTTCTTTCCCCCCAACCTTCCCACATCAAACGTTGCGACGCGGGATCGTGGGTACTCGGATACACTGTATTTTTCTGTGCTCATCGCTCATTCACTCCGATTCTCAACAAGGGTGCTCTGCATGAGTTCGCCACTCGATATCCGCTCAGCCAGACGTTTCCCGAAACGTGCGGGGGGAGAGCCATCAATGTCCACCTCGGTAATCGCGTGGATCGTGTTGTGCGCCCGCGAAACATCCACGGAGGCAGCAACAACCAGGCGGTTGAACGAAATCGATTCAATCCGATAACCCGGACCCACCCTCATCTTTTCCTCCGCGAGAAACCCTGTTGGAAAACCAACAGGGTCTATTTCAATTTGGTCAATCTCCGGTAGTATAATTGCCACTTGCTACCCAGAAAATCATCGCTTATACCTTCCTGGCTACAACTGCAAATTCAGCCCCTTTCGGATCAAAAGGGGATCCCGTTACATCTGCGTAGAATTCCTTCTCGGAAAACCCGTTCTCCTCGAACTCGCGTTTCAGAGTCTCAGTCGAAAAATACTGAAGCCAGTTGTAAACCGTCCTCGTCCGCCCCTCTTCGATGATAGTGTACTTGTCGAGCACCACCTTCTCCTGATCGTATTTAAAGGTGTTGACGAACCCATAATAACGGTGTGGCGACCAGAATCCGTTCAATTGGTTGAGTTCGTAGGATGCGGTCTCTTCTCGCTGGTCAAAAGCGTGGTGAGAGTAGACATCCAGCAGAACGGAACCTCCTGGTTCAAGAATCGAATGAAATTTGGTCAACAGCCCTTTACGCTGCTGCGGACTAAGTGCGCAGAAATCACACATGATCATGGTGATCAGATCGTATTTCTCCTCCGTCATATAATCCAGATAATTCTCGTTCACATAACGGATTGCCAATCCCTCATTCTCAGCAGCTTTCCTCGCATACTCAATGGAACGCCCCGAAAAATCGATGCCGGTCACCTGTGCTCTTGTCCTCGCCAGCCGCAAAGTATAGAGCCCCGGACCGCAACCGAAGTCAATACTCCGCTTGCCCGCACCCAGCTCGAACCTGTCGGTTATCCATTCTATGGAACGGTCGATTGTTACGGTTCTGCGTGAGGATACGTCGATTTCACCGTTGAGGTGGTAGGCGAGCATTTGCTTAGATGTGTGCTCATCCGTCCAAAGCTCATTCGCAGTATAGAACTCGAACGGTTCAGGACGTGAATTGATCTCTTCCAACTTGAAAAACACAAATCCCCCCGATTTGCACATGTTGTTTTTCAGCAACTGGGCTGAAAATTAAGGATGATCCGTTGGAAATGTTTTGCGGTGCAGAATAATCTCTGATTCTGCTCTAATCTTGAAACAAAGTGTATATCTCTGGAGGCGGAGAGTTATTTCTTGTCTAATACCAGCCGCACTCTCTGAGTCACAGCCCTCATGGTGAATGGTTTCTGGATGAACTCGATTCCCTCCTCCAGCACACCACGCTGGGCAATGATTTCCGCTGAATATCCGGACATGAACAGGGTCCTGATTTGTGGC
>Ga0272443_10001031_pt1 | contig 44275 bp, 71 predicted proteins | sample SSMAcet12_FD_193581 | JGI IMG/M metagenome (GOLD analysis project Ga0272443, IMG submission 193581) | Marine sediment archaeal communities from Little Sippewissett salt marsh, Falmouth, MA, United States - SSM-Acet-12 | ecosystem: Environmental > Aquatic > Marine > Wetlands > Sediment ...
ATTTCCAGCCCCGTGGTTGCCATGATTTGACCCGCCCCTCCCCATAGTCACCATTTGCGCCACTGACCGGCCACCCTTGAAGCGTTTGCTTTCGCAATGCACGCGGGATCATCACACACTGCGTATATGACAGTGCGGTCCTCCCCTTGGTACTCAGACTCACGGATGCGGTAGAGTGCTGGCCGTGCTACACGTTGCTTGCAGTAGTTGCATAGCACGCCCCCTGCGTACTTGGCCTGGCCTTTGAAATACCTGCGAACATCTGACTTGGTTGTCATTGCCTCCTCCTGAGTACAGGATAGTCTCAATCACCGCCTTTCCCCCACCCCCGTGTCCTCGCCGTCTTCGTGTTGTGACATTGTGCGCACATTGCTTGGTGGTTGCTTGGGTCCCAAAACCGCTCCCAATCGCCCAGGTGGTCCTTAATGTGGTCCACCACGGTGGCTTCGTTGTGGCACTCCTCAAAGTTCACGCACAGTGGGTGTTCTGATAGGAACATTCTGCGATAGCGTCGCCAGCGCTTATTGTTGTAGAGCTTGAAGTATTCCGGGTGTGCCCGGGCGAAGTCATTGGCATGGGCGGCCTTGTGTTTGTCACAGTAGCTTTCCCCGGACGCCACGAGGTTGGGACATCCGGGGTGCTTGCATGGGTGGCGTGGCTTATGAGGCATCTGCCACCTTCTTGAACAGCCGGTTGATGCGCTTCATGTTCGCCTCAAGGTCAAGGTCATCACCCTTGCCCTGTGCGGTGAGCGTGGCCTTGATTTGCTTCAGGGCATTGGGTATCTCGTGCAACGGATCCTTGAACTCCTGCGGCATCACACCGGCGCCAACGTAGAGGAAGTAGATATTCTGCTTGGCAAGGTGTTCTTCTGATACCCGGCATATCTGCTTGTAATTGAATCCCTTCACACCCTTGTTACCCCGCCTGATAACGTCCTCCAGTGGCACGTAGGGGAGCATCCGCAGCAGACCCTTGTCCGAGGTGTTCACGATGTCCTTCTCAGTGATGCGCCACGCAATCACCGCCTGGTGCATGTAGAAAATCTGCATGGGTGTAGACAGCAGGCCGTCAAACTCGGTCTCCACCACGGGGTCAACACAACCGGGTTCCTGCGTCTCCACCAGGTTCGCCACGGACACCGGATGGTGCGTCACCCACTGGCCGTCCTCCCATCTCTGCGAACTGAAACGGTGTTTCTCGCCGGGGAAACTGAAGTCTGCCCCCACAAGGGCCAACTGGCGGTATCCAAGGATTTTCGCAAGCGATATCTGGGCGGCCAGGGCACATGCCAACATCGGGATCTGCGCAGTGACGCCAAGCGGCGCCTCATTGCAGTGATACCGGCCATCACGGAACTCGCCCAGCGGGGAGTAGCCCATAGCCTGCTCATGGCCATAGAACCCAATCTGCGGTTGCAGTTTGCGGAATACCGCCATGCGGCCTTTCCAGCCGCGCACCAGGTCCGGGGTCACCCCGGGGTGCAGGTGGAGGATGCTGTTGCGGCCTTCCCATGTATCGGCCTTGAGTTCGTTGATGTGGCAGTCCGGGTCCAGGGCAATGATATGCTCCGGCACCCGCCCATGGGCAAGCAGTGTGCTGGCGTGGGAGGTCGAGCAAATGATGTCTCCCTCCCAGTCCTTCATCAGCGGTAACGCCGCGTCAAGGGTGGGGCCACTGCCGAGAATGAGGGCATTCTTGTCCTTCTGCTTGGGCACCTGCGCCAGGTCCACCGCCCGCCCGGACTCAAGTGCGTCCATGATTTCCCGGTGGTTGTAGAAGCTGAACTCCACCTCATTGCGGTAGTGCCGCTCCCCGGTTTTGCTGTTGAACTGGCCCGCCTGAGCGCGGACGATTTCGTCAGTCCGTACTTTCGGTGCGCTCATCTATGTCTCCCACCGGTGCTTTCTTGGGTACTGAAATCTCTCGCCAGCGCACCACGTCATAGGCATGGCCGCCCTGACCCTTGCGGACCTTCCAGAACCGGCCCACTGAATACAGCACGCCTTTCACCCGCCGGCCATCGCGGAGTTCAACGTCCACGGTGGTGTCCTCGTTCGGGACCGCTTTTTCCACATTCTTCCAATCACTCATTGTTCCCCTCCCGGGCATAGTCGTAATAGACCGCTGGACCGCGGCCTTTGAGGATGAAGTGCTCCATCAGCACCTCTCCAAGTTCAAACTCTTCAAGCGTGTCCACATCGGCGTCCTGCCACCCATCAAGCATCACAGCGGGAGACAAGGGCAGGACACGGGCCGCCGCTTTGGCTTTCGTGTCCACATCAATCGCCGCATCACTGTCATCAGCGGCACAAGACACCTGATACCAATCCGGGCGCACAACACCGGTGCCGCCAACTGCCCGGTAGTATTGGTAGCTCTTGTCAAACAGGGTGCATTGCAGCTCGTTCCCCACTTCCTCGTACAGCACCGTTTCGCGTTGCGGAATGGCCTGGAGAACGCCCCCGTCTGGAAGTCCAAGCCCGATAAACTTGGCAATCATGCGGTCAATGTCATCAGGTTTCTTCAGGGGCACCGTGGGGAGCATAGACACCCACACGTCGAAGTCGCCGGTCGCTTCCATGATGCGATTGAGCATGTGCAACGTGGGACGTTGGCCACTCGCCGTGTCTGCGTCCGGCCAATCCGGCCGCCTGATGACATTGGCACCGTACTGCTCGCCAACTGCCTGTATCTCGTCGTCGTCAGTGGACAACCACACCTCATCCACAAGTCTGCTGCACTTGGCCTGAATGATGCTCCACGCCACAAGCGGAATGCCGCAGAATGGGCGGACGTTCTTGCGGGGCAACCGTCTGCTTCCACCCCGGGCGATAATCCCAGCAACTACTCTCATGTTGTCTCCTCCTGGAGGCGCGGGGAGTCGAACCCCGGTCCCGTCTGTTCGCTGATGCGGTTTTCAGTCGGTCGATTCCACAACCACCCCCGTGTCATATCGCCACCGCATCCCTGGCCGTTTCCACGAACCGGTGATACCTCTGCGGATCCCCGTTCAGACTCAGGGGTCCGGGAAAGTTCAGGTGCCAATGCTTGCCCGCAAACGTCCGCGCCATCTTCGTCAGTGCCGCGTGTATCTCGTCGTCTGTTTGGGCATATACGGTGTCAACGAGTGACGGGCGCACCGCGAGCAGGTAGTCAGTCCCAAGTTCGTCAATCACGTAGTCCCAATTGCACCGTTCTGAGATGATGACCTCACGCAGGTTGGGTAGTGTCTTGACGATTCCCAACTTCCCATCCTGTGACTCGCAGCACCCGTATGACCCATTCCCAAATAGCGCATAGATTGGCCTGAGAACGGGGAAAAGGTATTCCTCAAGCATCTCGGGCGATACGCAACTGAACTCCTCGCCATCACCGTGGACCCACATATCGCAGAGCCGGGGTGTCTCCACCCGAGTGCCGTGCCATGCGTAGAAGTCGGGGATAAAGCAGTTGTTGTCAGTCAGGCGCCGGCGGCGCTCAAGCCCCTGGTTGTGCCGGACAAATCCATCCGCGGTAATCTGAAAGAATCGCTTGATGAGGTCGGGATACAGGGCGAACCATTCCAGCATCCGCCGTTGGCCCATGAGTTGAAATGCCCACGCGCCAAACTTGGCAATGCACAGGTGCCGGTGCCGCCACTCCACCCGGACATCAAGTATGCCGTCAAGCAGTTCCCTGGTCCGGTCATATTGCTCAAGGGTCGTGGTGCCGTCCAGGTGCGGGGCCGGAACCTGCATCCGCTCAATGTCTTCCGGCGTCTCAAACTCGCCGTGAAACACGGTGTTGTCGCCAACCCATGAATCGTGCATCTGGATGCCCCAGAAGGTGGCAGAACTCTCGTGATAGGTCGCACCCAGCATCACCCACGGTTCAATCACCATGTCACTGCCGAGGCTTGCATACCACAGTTGCTTGCGGAGTTGCGTTTCAACCGCCCCATACACGGGGTCTCTTGCCATGGGGTAGGGGGCGAGTATTTCCTTGAAGCAAAAGCCGTCTACGGACAGCAACACCGGGATAGGACCGTCCCAGTCAAAAGCGTTGTACTTACGCCACATCTCGCGCTTGCGGAGGTTGTCGTCACTGTGTGCTATGTCTGCAACCTGTTTGGCAAGCTCGCGGATCTGCGCGGTCTTGTTCACTCAATCACCCTCCTCATCCCAATACCCTCACTCCTTCACCGCGCCCCCGAGCGCGGACGTGAAATACCTGCTTGCCGAAAAGAACACCACCAGCATGGGCGCAAGCAGGACTATGCCGACTGCCAGGCTCCGGCCAACCGGGTTGACTGATATCTCCGACGCCCCCAGCGTCATCACCGCCCGCATCAGGCCCACAAGCAACGTCTGCGCCGCCTTCCGCTGTAACTGGAGCATCTGCCACAGGTAGTCGCCCATTGCACCAATCGCGGTGAACAGGGACAGGGCCGTCACAATGGGCCGCGATATCGGGGCAACCACCCGCCACAGGATCTGCCACTCGCTTGCACCGTCTATCCGGGCTGACTCAAGCAACGAAGGCGGGACGCCCTGGAAGTACGTGCGGGCAAGGTAGAGGCCGGAGGGGTAGAGTGCCGCCGGCAACACCACCGCGGGCAATGTGCCGGACAACCCCAGTTTCCTCATCACCACAAACAGGGGAATGATGCTGGAAATCCGCGGTATCATCAGGCCGGACAAAAGTGCCAGCCACAGGATTTTTTTGCAGGGGAACCGGTAAAACGCGAATGCGTAGGCTGCCATGACCACCGTGGAAACGGCCAGTGCCGTGCCAAGCCCCATTATCAACACCGTGTTTAACGCCCACCGTCCGACCGACAAGGACGCAATCCACTCGTAATTGCAGAGGGTAGGGTGGTGCGGTATCAACTGCGGGGGCATGGCGAACACCCCATGGATGTCCTGAAGACTACCAATGGCCATGAAGTACAGCGGGGCAAGTGCGAGACACGCAAGCAGGACAAGCAGAATCTTAGCTCTCACGGCTTAACCTCTGCTTGGCCCACGTCATCCCGGCTGTCAGTACCAGCAGGATGATAGCCTGTGCACTTGCCACGCCGTACCGTGACATCTGGAACGCTTGTCGGTAGATATGAAACGCCATCGTCGCCGCGTGTTCCTGCGGGGCCATGGCGTAGATGGTTTCAAACACCTGCGGCGCCGCAATGGCCGCAAGCAACGCCATCATGCCAATGGTCGGGGCAATGATTGGCACCACCACACGGACCTTGATTTGCCACTGACTCGCACCGTCTATCTTTGCCGCGTCAAAAAGTGCCTTGTCGATAGACAGCATGGCCGCAAGAAATATGATGACCTGGGCGCCCATGACTGAGGACGCCACCACGAGTGACACCATCGGTATCGCTGTCCACCAATGGGAAACGAACGCCACCGGCTCAAGGCCAATCAATCCCAAAAGCCAGTTGATTGGCCCCGCCCGGTGGAACACCCACCGCCACACCTGGGCGATGATGATACCCGCAGACAGCATGGGGATGTAGAACACAAACCGTGCGAAATCGTGCCACCGCTTCGCCAACGGAAACACCAGTAGCGCAACCGATAGTGCGGCAATCACGCTCGTGGCCACCATCAGCACCACGTAAAGCCCACTGTTGGCAATGGACCGCAGGAACGCCTCGTCACTCAGGGCTATCGCATAGTTGGCAAATCCCACAAACTCGGTGACAATGAAGTTGGTCCGGGTCAGTGACAACCGGACAACCTCCACCATCGGCCACGCAGTGAACAGTGCGAAGAAAACGGTTGCCGGAATCAACAGTAGAAATTTCATACGGCAAGAACGCCCGCCGTCGTGTACCGGCGGGCATGGGGGTCAGGAGTGTTGGCTTGTACACGCAAGCCCTTCATCACTGCACCGCGTCCAGGTCTGCGGCGTACTCTGCAATGGCCTCTTCCGGGGTCATCTCAAACCGGAGAACCTTCTGGAGAATCGGGAATCCCAGCGACCGCCGCGGGGTGAAATACTGCGTGGTCAGGCCAACGTCAAAGATGCCGAAGTCGGCCACAATCTGCGCGGTCTCGGCCACCCTCAGATTGTCCGGCAGGAACTCAGCGTCAGCACGGTTCGGAATCACAAGGGTGTTTGACATACTCGTCTGCACCCAACCATCGTTGAGGTACTCGGCGAAGCGGGCCGCCGCGGCATCCACCGCGGTCCCGGTGTTCTGCACCACGATGGCCGCGTTGCTCACGTAGGTCGGGGTGCCGGATCCATCCACGGACGGGAAGGGCACGAAGGCATAGTCAAACTCGTCGTATCCCTGCTCGGCAACAACACCGAAGTATGGCGCTATCCAGCCGGGGAAAAACGCCGTCGCCGCGAGTTCGCCGCGTGCCCAGAACAGCACATAGTCATCGTCAACCAGCGTGTCCGCTCCCGGGGGTGCATAGCCGTTTTCAACCAGTGTCTGCATGAACGCGAACGTCTCGGCGCCGCCGGTCTCGGCAATCGTGGAGTGGGTGTAGTCGCCATCCTGGTACACGTCAACGCCGAAGGCGGAGAACCAATTCATCCACAGGTAGTCGCCCGACTGGTTGCCGGCAAAGAGGCCCGTGCCCCACTTCTCGCCGCCGTAGTGCTGCTTGACCATCTCGCACATTTCAATGAAGTCCGCGATGGTCCAGTTCCAGTCCACCTCGTATCCAATCTCGCGCATGATTTCCAGGTTGATGGCCATGCCCTGCGCCCCGCCGGGCTGCGGGAGTCCAAGCACGTCACCACCGCGGGTGTACGGCCCAAGCACTCCGGGCAGGTACTGGTCAAGGTCACGCACCACACCATTCAGGGGCAGGGCGTACTCTGGCACCAGGTACTTGCTCACGCGTCCGATGTAATCGCTGTACACGTTCGGCGCCATGCCCGCCGCAAGCAGGGCATCCATGGTCATGGTGGACCCGTCAGACAGGTCAAGTCCAAGCTGCACAACTTCGATATCCGGGTAGTCTGCTTCAAAAAGTTCAAGCGCGTGGAGAAAGTGAATGTCGTCTTCTGCCATCGTTGACAGAATGGTGATTTCACCGGCCTCGGGTTCGGCCTCGGCGAACGCCGCGCCTGCTACAAGCACGGCAACCAACAGGATAAGAACTCGTCTCATGTTCCCCTCCCAGGGTTTTGATGGGTGAAACATACCCGATAGTTGTGGCCAAATTAAGGCAAAACTGGCCTCAGTTTCCGCCGCAGATTATCCGCCGCACCGTCCTGGGCGACACGTCGTTTTCGTGCGCCACGGTCTCATACGCAACGCCCACGGAAGCGGCAGAATGAATCACCCGGTTGAAGTCCGCCACGATTTTCTGTGTCTTCACGCGCGGGGCGTGCGGGATGTATACACGGCACCCGCCAAACCGCCGGCGGATCCGTTCCATTGCATCTTCACCAATCAACTCGCAAAGTTCATCAGCCGTGGTCTCGTTCATGCCCCCTCCCGTACAGATTCCTCCCCGCGCCACCCCGGCAACGGTTGGTCCTCAATCTCTGACGTGTACCACCTCGTCTGACACCTGGTGCATATCCGCTCCCGCCAAACGATGCTTCCCTTCGGCCAAACGTTTTTGACTCGGTTCGTTTTGTGCCCGCACTTAGGACACCTCATGTTCCCCTCCCGTGCGGCACCCTACCGTCGCCGCGCTCACGATGCCCCGCAGTTTGTCCAACGCCGCGTCCATCTCCTCGTCGGTCCACCCGGCATCGTCGGTCAGCATCCTGCGTTCGGCGGCAATCTGCTGGTTGTGGCTACCTGCGCGGAGTTCCGGGTAGGCGTCAAACACCTCGCCCAGGTTCCGGTTGAGTGCCTTGATGTCGGGTGGCGTCTTGTACTGCGCGGTCTCGTTCACCACGCAATAGCGGTAGACAAGCTCCAACTCCCGCGGGGTCCGGTTCTCGGCCCACCGCTTGACCTCGCCCATCTGCACGGCGGTGTACGTCCCGCCGAAGTAGCCTTCAAGTTTTGCGCCAAACTCTGCTACAGTCATGCGCCCTCCAGAAGGTCCGGCTGTACCACCGGCACAGGTTCATCCTCAAACAACCGGGGTTGCTTGTAGGCGTCCTCTATCCGCTTGCAAGCGATGTCGAAGTATTTGGGTTCTATCTCAATGCCGATGAACTTGCGGCCAAGGTTGGCACAGGCTACACCAGTTGTGCCGCTACCCATGAATGGGTCAAGGATGGTGTGACCAGTACATGAACACTTTTGAACGCACCACCGCATCCATTCGATTGGTTTTGGACAAGGGTGCCCATTGTCCTCAACGGTAGCGAAAGAACTGAAACCAGATGGACCGCGCCTTGTGTGGGGCAGTCCTTTCCCGTAGTACAGAATTGGGTGCGTGACAGCAAATCCCCAACGCCCGCACCCCGCACCGCTTGGACAATAGACGCTTCCCATTTCGTATGGCTTTGGGTAGTCCCACATTAGGCGCGTACCTGGAAACACAACGCCACGCTCAGCGAGTGCCAAAGCGTCCCGCACAGCGTGGGGGCCTATATCTGAGTCTCCACTGATATATCCATCACCTTTTCGCGCTGTGTGTTTAGTGTTCTTCCCTTGGAAGTTCACCCCATACGGCGGGTCAGTCACCACCGCGTCTACCTTGCCAAGCGTCGGCAGGATTTCCAGGCAGTCACCGAGGTAGAGCTTGGCGTCGCCAATCTGTTCTGTTCTCATCACGCCCCCCATGCCCGCGCCCGCTGGTACTCGTCGCTCAGGCCCGTCACAAGCTCGCCGAATCTCCGGGCTATCACCACAGGCTCCCACGCCGCGCCTTTCCAGTAGTCGTTTTTGCCCGCCGCCTTCTTCCGGGCGAACACCTGGAGAATCGCGCCGGCAAACTCCACCGGATCGGGGATGGCAGAGTCGGGCGCAAGGGCCTTGGTCTTGTCGGTGATTTCCTTCAGGGCCGCGTGCTGCTTGTGGGTGTCAGGCCATGCAAGGGCCGGCAGGTGTGCCTCAATGCCGTCGCGGTAGGCTACCAGTACAGGGTCAATCCGCGCGGGTGAGTCAGTGTCAATGTCAGAGTCAGAGTCAACGTCTAAGTCAGAGTCTAAGTCAATGTCGGGCATGACTGATGATGAGTCATATATGAGACATCGTAAGTCATCGGGAACACACCTCATTGATGCCTCAATTCCGGCCTTGACCTTACTGTTGTTGACGTTCTGCTGGGCGATGTAGTTCTTCACCACCACCCACCCGTCGCGGTAGACAACCAGGCCAAGCTCCTCAAGGTGTGTAAGCATGGCCGGTAGTGTCCGGGCGTCTATCCCGGTATAGAGCGCTATCTCGTCCAGGTCGTACTCATACGCCCCGCACAGCGTGAGTTCATCGTTGCTGATGAGGTGCAGATAGAGTAACTTTTCAACGGGATCACAGCGCTTGAACTTTCTTGAGCGCTTCCAAATGGAAGTCGCTATCATTCGTTGTCTTGCCAATTTCGCCCCCTCCCTGGCGGCATTGTTAGTCGGTTAGGCCCGTGTCCTCCGTAATGGCGCGGGCGAGGTTGCTAACCTGGATGTCTCCACGTAGCACCTCTTTTGCCAACTCCCGTACTGCCCATTGGAGAGTGCGAAAGTCTCCCGCAGAGCCAACCCATGTGTCACCCCAATGCAACGCCTCCACCACTTCCTCCGGGGTTGGGGTAGTTTTTGGGGTAGTTTTTGGTCGCCCCTGGAAATGTACCAGTTCCGGCTCATGGATGCTCTCGGCATCACATAAGTCGCCCAACAAATCGTCGGGGTAACACAGTTCTTCCATGGACAATTCGGTGGTGGGGTCAGTTTCACGCTCGTGCGCAATACCGGTGTTACAGCCAGAGTCGCGGCCAGAGTCGCACGTACGTGAAATATCCTTGCCGCTGTCGTCGGTAGCGGAAAGAATAGTTTCCAATTGGTCACTATTGTGGTCGCATTCTGCGATATCCTCGTCCTCAAGGATGGCGTCGATGAGGTTGGCTATGTCTCGCTTTTCCGGTGCCCGCAAAATAGTGCGCCACCTATCTGCTAAGCCCTCAAGTTTCTCTCTGTTCATCTCTCCTCCTCCTGCTTGCCTAACTTCCCGCCCAAGCGGGAAAAACGTTAGACAAGGCCCGTTTCCACCACGGATAGGGTCTGGTTTTGGCCGGTTCTACCGCTTCGGCGGGAACAAACCATTGCACCAACTCGTCATTTTTGATCATTCCGCGCAACGAACCTTCGGCCACACGCACAAAGTGAGCGCGGGCGGCACACATCGCGGGGCCACCAAGTTCCCTGTCATCGCCCTCATCAGCGGCCACCACACACGGAGACACGGGCCGGTACATATAGCAGCCCACCTTGCTTTGGTTGACCTCGCCACACTCGTAACGTGGTCGCTCGCCGGTCTCCAGGAACCGCGCTCTATGCTCGCATCGGTAGCAGAGACTCATGGGTTCTCCTTGAGGAAGGCGTCAACCTCATCCATTGCATCCCTGAGTTCGCAGTTAGTACCAGGTAATTTGTATGCTCCCTGCACATTGTCCAACAACTCCTTCGCTTGCTTCAGTTCGGTGCGGAGGGCATTCACGTACCGGTTGTTGGCGGTGGCTTGAAGTTTCGCGGAACTCGGCCAAAACTCACGTACCGTCTCGGCATATTGTGTTGCATCTTTGGTTATTCTCTGGTTTTCGGCCCACAACTCTGCGTTCTCGGCTTCCAGGGCGTCCATGTAGGGATCGGCATCCTTGGCAAGATAGACCTTGGCGGGTATGTTTCGGCCAGAAAAGTCACACCATATCTCCACCGGCACGTCGAACAGACGACCGGGGTTTACGGTTCCCGGCACCGGTCGTGTTGGTCTACTCATCTACTCATCCTCCTCGTAGCAGAGGGCATGGAGGTGTTTCTGCATAGCCAACCCTGAAACGTGTGCAAGCTCAAAACTGTCGCCAAAACAATATGCGGATAGCACCTCATCTATCGTGACAAGGGGGCGGATGTTGGTTTGGTTGGTTCCCTCCATATCGTTCTGATAAGCAACCAAGTCTTCGCCCGTCCCATAGCGCGTCCCATAGCGTTCGCTGTAGTCATACATCACCGGTCTATCCGGCTTGATGCGGGGCTTGGTGAGTTCGGCCAAGACCCCCTTTGCGAAAATGTTTGCGTACCTCTCATCTCCGGGACTCTCGTGGATCTGCCGCCGATACTGTTCCTTCACCGCCTTCCTGATTTCTTCTTCCGTGTACTTCATCTATCCCTCCTCAACTCGCAATCAGTACGTATTCGCCGGTCGCCCGGATAAGCGAGGCAAGCGCACCACTCAGAGTCTCCCGCTCCTCTCCGGTATAGGTTCCAGCCGTCGCTACGTACCCACCGTTTAACCCGGCCTCTATGCCCACCTCGTCAAACTCGCGAACGATCTCCGCGACCATCTCACCAATCGTGAGAGATGGAACCGATACCCGGCCACGCGGTCGCACCGGTCTCTTAGCGCGGTCCATGCCATGACGCCTGAGCAACTCGGCTATCTGCTCAACCCGGACGCCGTACTCTTCGGCGATTGCCTCAACGCTTGACCCGGTAGACCACATAGCCATCACGTCCAAGATGTTGATCATCCCACCACCCCCGCGTAAACCGGCATGAAGGCGGCAACGAATGCATCCTTTCCATCCCTGCGCTCGGTGTCGTACAGGTCAAATAACTGCTGTGCGTTCAGAGACCGCAACACCTGGTAAGCCTTCCGCTTGGAGATCTGCCGAGACCTCGCAGCAACGTCGCTTAGACAATCGCAATAGAACGGCATCTCTTCCGGGTGTCGAATGAAAACCTGTGGACCCGAAACTCCCAGACTCATCTATCCCTCCAGCACTCAAACGCAATAGCAAACGCCATGAACGCCACAAACGCTAATAGAAACATGGCCCCTCCTCAAAACGGCACATCGTCCTGGAACTCGCCCGGGTCCTGGGTCTCACTCGTGGACTTGTTGCCCATCAACCGCAGACCGTCCACATGCAGCACAACCTTGCTGCGCTTCTGGCCGTCCTTCTCCCACCGCTCTTGGCGCATCTCACCGGACACTGCCACCTGTTGCCCCTTGGTCAGATAGCCATGCACCGACTCGCCGCGCTTGCCAAACATCACCGCGTCAAAGTAGTTGACCTCATCGGTCCACTCGTCGCCACGCTTGCGGCTGTAGTTGTTTGCCACCGAGAACGTGACCACCGCAGTGCCGGTGTTCGTGTACTTCAACTCAGCGTCCCGTACCACCCGGCCCGTTACCGTGGCGGTGTTGATGTCATCTGCCATCGTGTCCTCCTGCCCTGTGGGCTATACGTGGGGTAGGGATTCGGTCCCCGGCATCGCGCCCATATCCCCACGCACCCGGTCTTTCCCGGCGTCACCGCATTGCGTTTATGCCCGTTTCACCGCGCAAGCGGATTCACGGGTCTACGTGGTGGTGGGATTCGAACCCACGGGGTCATGCGCTTCTTCGCATGCAAGGCGGTGGTCACAATGCCCCGCGCCCCTCGTCGCTCTTCCGAGCAGGACGGACTATGTCGCCGCCTTTCGACAGCACCACGCACCCCCGTCTTTCCGGGGTGTCTGGCCACTGCCCGCATGACACGGGACGCCGGACGCAACGCTCCGACTCAGTGGCACACCGTGCGTTAGGGCCGCACGGAACCCATGACGTCATCGCGGAATGCCGAAGGAGGTGAACAACACCCCGCGCCGATTGGCTCAACTTCTTCCGCGCCCTTGGCAATCATCTCTTTGCCGATGTCCTCGGGCACGTCGTCCCAGATGAAAATCTTCACGTACAGGCGGTCGCTGATTGCAGGGTTGCGCTCGCCCACCAGGTACTCGCTGTACCCGCGTATCTTTGTCGTGGATTCAAGCCTCATGCGCCCTCCAGAAGGTCCGGCTGTACCACCGGCACAGGCTCGTCATCAAACAGGCGGGGTTGCTTGTAGGCGTCCTCAATCCGCTTGCAAGCGATGTCGAAGTATTTGGGTTCAATCTCAATGCCGATGAACTTGCGGCCAAGGTTGGCACAGGCTACACCGGTTGTACCGGATCCCATGAAGGGGTCGAGGACAGTGCCGGTTGTTTTCTCTATGCACCATTGCATAAGTCTGATTGGTTTCTGCGTTGGGTGCGCCCGCTTAGTATCACGCTCCCCCTCTCTGTTGAACCCGTCCCACTCTTGCTTGTATAGATACACCCCGCGACCATGATTCCACCAAGCCACCTCCGCGTCAGAGAGGAACTTCCCGCGCTTCGATTCTGGCCGCTTATCCCATATAAGCCACGAACCAACCGGCAACTTGGTTGCGTAGTGATTGCCCCCGAACATCACCACATCGTCAAACCCCAGAAATGGCTCGGGGTCGAAATCTATAGCATCACCCGTTACCCTGCGACTGCGACTGCTCTCCGACACGCCGCCAGAAAAGCGCGTGTAGTCGGTATCCCAATCAATCCCATACGGCGGGTCAGTCACCACCGCGTCTACCTTGCCAAGCGTCGGCAGGATTTCCAGACAGTCGCCAAGGTAGAGCGTCGCGTCGTGGATGGTCTCAACTCGCACGCTTCACCACCGCCACAACCAACGCCACGCAAAGCGCCAACACCACCGCCGGCCACACAAACGCAATCACCCCGTTTGCTGCCATCTCCCGCAGGCGGCCGTCTTCAGGGTCGTGCGTCTGCTCGCCCAGGATGGTCGCGAGTATGAACATGCCGCACGCGCCAATGCCGTATGCTATCAATGCTGCCATGCTGTCTCCTTGTCACGGTTGGGCCGGCTGTTCTGAGACTCCCCCCGGATCTCAGCCGCGAGTCGCTCGCGTTCTACCGGCCTCGCCGCGCCAATTAGCACGGCGTCATTGCAGGCAAGTGAGCACACCAACACCAGGTTTATCGGGTGGTCAATCACGTCCTTGCCGTACTGCGCCACAAACGATTTTGTCTTTGGGATACGGTGGGCTAACTGCGGCGGCGGGAAGTCCAGAAAGCTCAACGGCTTCCCGCACACGCCACACTTGCCACCTTGAATCTGCATCTTGTGCTGCACAATCTGTCGGTAGTTCTTCAAGCGGGCACCTCCACGGGGTTGCTCTTCAGGTATTCAATGAGTGCGGCAAGCAACTCCACGCGGTTGTCGTTCTCGTCCAAGTCGCCGTCAATCTCGTAGTCCTCAGCCGCCACCACCCCGGCGAGATAGCCGCGGATGTACTCGGGCGACTCGTTGTAGAAAACGCCTTTCGCGTCCTCTTCCTTGCCATGCGGGCGGGCGTCAACATGCACCCTCTCGTTGCCCGCATCTGTGATCTCGTAAACCATGGTCATGCTACGTCTTCTCCTATCTTGCTCGCCTGATCGATTGCCAACTCAACGAACTCCCGGACCCGTTCCTCAATCGCCTTGTGAATCGCGGCATCCGGGAACACGCGAACCTGGAACAAAGGAAGCCCGAAGTAGAACGAGATGAAGTCGCACCACTCGCGGCCCGTGCACATCAGTTGCGCGTGCATCTGGTAGACGTACTTGCTGTCAATGTCTCCGGTGCGGAGCATGCGGATGTGGGTACTCTTCTTGGGACACTTCGCCTCAACCATGCCGACCGGCCCAACGAGGCGATCAGGCGACGCCCCGAAGCGCGGTATGGTCGGGTGGTCAACGAAGCCCACCTTGTCTACCATCACGTTGTTCTGGATGGAGTACAGTTCGCAGGCGTCCGCTTCCTGCATCTGCCCGTCCTTCATCGCGTCGGTAACAAAGTGGTCCGCGGGTTGCTCGGTCAGGATCTCCCCAATGATGTCATCCAGGTAGTTCCAGTAGTCCGCCTTCGGTTTACCGGGCTTTACCTTCCCACTCTTCAACGTCGTGGTCTCCGTGAAGGCCATCACCTTCCAGACCTCCGACGCCGTGACCTTGCCCACGCGGGCCTCGAACCATTCAGCCGTTCCCTGTTCCACCGTCTGTATCCCCCCCCTCAAGTTCCGCTCTCCGCTTGTCCTTCGCGTCAACCAACTGGTTGCGCAATGCGGAGTTGTTCTTTAGATGCAGATATGCGGGCTTGTACGCCTCAAAGAGAGCCTCAACCGTCTGCGCGGCCTCCATGTCAATCAGGCCCTTCTCCAGCCACTCCTCCGCTTCTGCACTGCTGTTGTCCTCGGGGTTGTCGTGCATGGTGGCCACCACTGATGTGGGCTCACCGTCAGGAACCGCCCACTCCGGCAATGGTGGCGGCGTCCAGGACACCCGCATCTTCTTGTTGCTCTGCTTGTCCTTGATGAAGTGCTTGAAGATTCCCGCGTCGTCGTCAAACACCTCCGCGAACGTTACGGGGAGTTTGTACAGGTAGCGGCCGATGCCCCACTGGACAGCGGCCCGCTTCATCGCGGAGGACAGCCCGCCCTTGACTTCCTCAATGTGCGTGTTGTCCGCGCCGTCCCATTTCGTGATCCACCCGTTGCCCTTAGTGCGGATGGAAAGCCCGCAGACCACGCCGCCGGACGGCCCCGGCTTGTAGAGGTTCTTCCAGTTGTCAATGCCTACCACGTCGTCAAGCCGGTCCATAATTGCCCGGTTGGTGATGTAGGCCACCACCATCACCCACGGTCTGCCCCCGCCCGCGATCCCGTCGCGCTGGACGCGCCATTCCAGGTCTTGCACCGGAAACGGCTCTTTGAGCTTCGCAAGGTCACTCATGCCGACTCCTCCAGTGCCCTCTCTCGGGCAAGGTCCATGGGGTCACCGTAGCGGGTGCCCCTGTACTCGGCGGTCCACCTGGAAATCTCCGCGTCGATGATTTCCATGACATCGCGTTTGTTAAGAAACACCTCCAGAAAGTCGGCGTCGTCATTTTCCGGCGTCGCCTTCTTGTGTTCCCAGTAATAGGGGTCATCACTGTTCCACCCAAACGTCACGTCAATAGTGAGTGTCTCGGTGAGCTTCACCGGGATTGTGTGCTCCATCAGTTCACCTCCAAACTGTTATTTGTCTCAGGCAACGCCCGAGGATTGCCACCAAAGCCTAAGTTCTTAGGGTCTACGCGACGCGAGCGCACCAAGTCGGCTACCGGACCCTTAGCGGGGTACTTCGTCATGTAGGCAACGATGGCGTCTCTCGCGTATTCGCTCCTTGTCTTGCAGCGATACGCTGCTTCGCGGTCCAATTGCTCAAACACGTCTGCCGGGAAACTCACCTTGACCGTCCTCATTCCGCACACCTCTCGCACCGCAGCATCCCCCGGTAACCGCCGTCAATCAGACGGTTGGTCGCCGTGAGTCGTTCGCCACACCGGGGGCACAGATGGGGTGCCGCCGCGAGCCTTGCCCACTGTCGCCCGCGCCGCACCAAGATGGCGGTCAGGGTTGTCGTGTCGGGAGTCTGCGCGGCAATGTCGGTCATCATTCGCCACCGGTTGCGGAACTGGTGCGTATCGATTTCTGCCGCCGTGAGTCGTGGCTCAGTTGCGATCATGGGAAACCTCCTTGAGAATTGCTCTCTTGCTATAGCGGTATGTGCGCTCGCCGCGGGTCTTGTATTCGGGCGATGTGCCACGTTGCCGACGCCGTGCAAGTGCCGTCTGTGAAATGCCCATCAGTGCCGCCGCCTCGTCAGGTGGTAGCCACTCGTCTTCCGGTTCCCCGGCAAGGCGGGTGGTCAAGTCCTCGGCGGTCATGCCAAGGATCTCAGCGGCGCACACAACACGGGCAGGGTAGGGTGCGGTCACGACGCCTCCCCAAACGGCAACCCCATCTGCTTCCGCACGATGCGGTCAAGCACCGTGCCCCTGTACGGGTCTCGCGGTGCCGGCTCGCCCATCTCTACCCACCGCGCATAGTTGGTGTAGGTGGGCGTCCACTCCATTGCCCGGCACCATGCGTGATACCGTCGCTCTCGCGGGGTATCGTAGCTCATGCCGCGTCCTGCGGGCCGTTGTCGCGGTCCCTCTCTTCCAGCCGTCGCGCAAGCTCAAGCATCGCCACAATCTGTCCGTTGATTGTCCGGTGCATCCGCTTGGCCTCTTCTCTGATCCACACGTTCATGCCATGCTCCACGGCGATATTGAATCGCTCTGCCATCGTTCCCCTCCCGGACACCATGTTGGTGTATCTATAGGTAGTATACACCAGCATAATGTTTTGACAAGCGAAATTGCACATTTTCTTGCAGTTTTTCGTGGGCGCGTGTATGTTTAATTCGTGGGTGAGAAGAAGCGGCAACAGTCCATATCTATGCCGGACAACCTCAAGGAATGGGTTGAATCTCTTGCGGTACAGGACAACATTTCTACATCAGCAGAAATCAACCGCTTGCTCTCAATTGCGAGACGGCACATTGAAGGCGAAAGAGACCGCAGAGACAATCTCGCGGCGCTCGAAGAACTGGTGAAAGCGTGTCTGGAAAAGCTGGACCCCGGCAACCAGAACAGTGCCGGGCGGGGCGCCAGTGAGGCAGCAAACTGACGCCCCGCAACATCCGGGCTGCGCGGGGTGCCCTATCCTCGATATCCGCAGGTATACCAATTGGTGATAACTTCTACCATGGAGGACACGATGAAACGAGTGGCAATTGTGTTGTTGGTGTTGTTGGTGTTGTCGGGATGTTGGGCACCGTTTGGCGATGTGGTGCCGGACTACGAGTATGAAATTGCTTACCACATTTCCGGGACCGCACCGAGCGTCAGCCTGACCTACTACAACAGCAGTGGGAGTATTGAGCAGCACACCGGGATCGCGCTGCCAGCGTCAATCAGCTATCCAAGCTATGGGTATTGGTACGCCTCGATCCTGGCGCAGAACGAATGGGCCAGTGGCAGTGTCACAGTTGAGATATACCACAGGGACACCCTTGTTCAGACGTCCACGAGTTCGGGGGCCTATGTCATCGCCATGACGGATTATTCCCTGTGAAATTGGTGCGGCAAAACCTCGGGCAAAACCCCGGGCCGTTATGCCAGATGGACGTACCGGGCGACCTCGGAACGTGCCGTCACAGGTACAAAATCGGGAAACGCGGTGCGATGCGGTACGTGGGGGCGCGGTTCGAATCCCCCGCCGCTCATATGAGACGTGCTTGTGGGGTAACAACTTACAGCGCCGGTGTCCGGTGCCTCGGGCAAAAGGGGTAGGCAATACCTTGGGCAGACCGCGAGAACCGTTCACGTTGTACCTCGGCCCCGGGAAGAAACACCGGCGGTGGTACTACCAGACCTACGACGCATGGGGCCGCAGAACGCCGGCCAAATCCACGGGGCTGGAGAACAAGGCAGACGCATACGCATGGTGCATGGACCGGCACAACCGGGGTGTCCTGGGCAACCCGCCGGATGACCCGACACTGCGCGAGTGGGTGGAGTCCCGCCACTGGTGGGACTGGGCCCGGTGCGAATACGTCAAGGGCAAGCTCCTGCGGTCGGAGGCGGGAAAGCCCGCTATCACCCGCGCATACGCTGACCGGTCAAAGACAAAGGTTGACACGCACATCCTGCCGTACCTCGGCACCGTGCGGCTGTCCAAGCTCACACCGCAGATACTGGAGCGCTGGATGTTTGACCTTCTCGCAACCGGGCTTGCACCAAAGACGGTGAACAACATCGCCGCGGTCCTACGCACGATGGTGCGGGAAGCGTGGCGCCTGGAGATGATAGAGCGCAACCCGTGGGATCGTGTCCGGCCACTGGCCAACAACAGCAAACCCCGCGGCATCCTCACCGTGGCAGAGGCCCGCCTGGTTCTGGACCCGGTGACCGCCGGCAAGGTCTGGGAGGATCACGTTTTCTATGTGGCAAACCTTCTCGCCGCCTTCACCGGGTTGCGGCAGGGTGAGGTATTGGCGATGGACAAGGACCACGTATTTGATGACCACCTGTCCATTGAGTATTCGTGGGATAGGCAGTATGGCAGGAAGACCACCAAGACCAAAGAAAGCAGGGTAGTCCCGTTGCCCCCGATGGTGGCCGCGCAGATGGCGCCACTCATGGACCACAACGGCTTTGTGTTCAGCAAGGTCCACGGGCTGCACCCGGTGCGCAGGGATGACGTGACGCAAGCGTTGTACGATGCTCTGGATGCTGTGGAGATTCACGACTACAAAACCCGCCGGATTGCGTACCACTCATGGCGGCACTTTGCGAACACCTACTTCCGCAGTCAGTCAGTACCGGACGCCAAGGTGATGCACGTCACCGGGCACAAGACGATGGAGATGGTGGACCGGTACACGCACTTCCGCGCCGAGGACTTCACGGAGGTTATCGCGGCACAAAATCGCCTCCTGTAGGGCCGAAAAAAAACTTCAAAAACTTTCGTTTTCTTGTTGACAAACCTTAGCGCGTGCGCTACTATTATAAGCATGGAGGACGTTATGAAGTATGCAGGCTATCATGTTGATGGGAGCAAGGCGGCAGAGTTTGAGGCAGCGGCGCGGGCACACTTTGATGACGCTGAGTTTGTCAAGGATTTGCAGGAAGCGATGATCAACCTCGACCGCGAGACGATGAGTTTTGACATTGCCGTCGTCGATGCGCACCCCACGACTATCGCCCTTGCCAAGCAGTTTGGCACCGGCATCAACAGCTACGCATAAGGAAGCGGAAGATGGTTGATATCACCAAAGGCACGATCCTGATTCACAGCGGAGAAGGCGCTGTTGGCTCTTATGAACACTACCACGGCGCCAGAACCGGGCGGGCACTCAAATCCCGGTTGACTTCCGAGCAGGCGCACGGAGACAGGTGGGCGCGGGCATTGATACATGACCATGACTCGGTGTACTCGGTGCTATCCGACGATCTCACTGAGGTTGTTGACCAGCGTGAGGTTCACCCGGCGCATATCATTGACATAGGATTCTCGACCGCTCAGGCAATGGCCGAACTGGGCGCCGCATACAGCACCATCACCCTCCACGCCCGCAATCTCGGCATTGCCAAGCGCGGACGGGACTACCTGTTTACCGCAGCCGATATTGCCCGGTTGCGCGAATCGCTCGCGACGTCACGCCCCGGGCGCCCGCCGTCAAAGTAGCAGACTCAGAACGAACCCGACCACGAACCCAACGACCCCGCCGGCGAGCCATCCCGTGATGACCCGCCTACGGGCTGTCCGTTGATACGCTTGAAAGCTCTCTGACAATCCCGTCAACGTCTCTTCGGATCGCCTCAATAAGACTGTCAACCTCGCCAATTCCAGTTGAGAGAAACGCAAGTTGCGTTGCGAGATCTGAAGCAATTGCCTGACTTCGGACAACTCCGTCTGTAGCTGCCTGGAGAGATTCACGGCTTCGCTCAAGGCTATCTTCTGCGCTTTCCAGGCTTCCTCTAACTTCCGCAAGTTGTCCTTCAAGCTGGTCAATCTGTCGCTGATGGTCGGCGGCATCTGCGTCTCTTGCGCCACAGACACCGACGAGCAGACCACCAGCAAACAGAAGGATAGCAACAAGCACAAGCAAACCGATCTTCTTGGCTTCATCTCTCATGCCTTCCTCTCAGCTACCCCCGCAACAATCGACGCCGCACCGGTAATGACAATCCACTTGGAGTAGTCCACCATCATCGCGTTGCCAATGATGGACCCAATCACACCAAGGGCCACCGAAATACCCATAAGGATAACCCCGGCAACCCGCTTTGAAGACAGGTTGCCGTTTACGTCTTTGAATAGAGTCATGATGCCGACTTCTTGATCAGGCGCAGATTCACAAACGGAGGGTGCGTGTCGGCAGAATCCAACGATCCGGTAAACGCGGGAGAATGTTCGTTGTCATTTCCGGCGTAACTCTGCTTGCCGCCAGCGTACAACCCGTCATCCCCGGACTTCACATTCCACACAGCACCACCGAAATACGAGTCGCACTTTGCAGACAGGGGGTGGGTATGTTCCCATGACCCGGTGATCGCGTATGGTTCGTCTGTCATGAAGATGGAGAAATCTGCCCCGGCTACTTCGGCCCATCCGGTCGGAATAGTTGATCCTTTGAACAGTACAATGGTATTTTCTGGAATGTCTGCCCACATTATGTTGCCGGCCACCCTGTATGGTTTAAGTCCAATGCTCTTCCCGCCAAGCTCTGCATTCCCACTTTCTACACAGAACTTGTGGTAATGCTCTTCGGGGTACTCGGTCCCGGTGTACACGGAGCAATCGTCGATGTCATCGTTCTTGTGTGTCCCAGAAACTATCTCCTGAGAGTTCCCGTGGTTATGATTGATTGCGTTTCCAGACACCGCCCCAACGTCATCTGCCGACCCGGAAATGGCGAGATACTTGCCATACAGTTCGGTTGCTGCCACAAGCGCGGCAGTTTGGTATGGTGGATCACCCTGCCAAAGTCTCAGTGTTGTTTGGTCGGTAAATACAATCGTCCCGTACTTGAGGAACCCACATATAATTGTGGCGTCACTTCCTTCGCGGGCGTACAGAACGTAACTGTCCATGATGTTGGACGCGCTTGCCGGAATAGACCATGCCCCGCCACTTCCTGAATGCCCGTGCGAACTGGACCCATTCGCTTTCTCGGGAGATGACCCAAAACTGCGGTCTTTCAACTCTCGGTCACCACTGCTGTTTTGCCATGTGATTATACCACTTCCCGCGTGTGCATGGGTGGCACTGCCGCCCTTTGTTCCCGGCGTCTCGTTGGGGTCGATCACCGGCACCCTGAATGATTCCCCATCCAGCACGTCCCAATCTGCCGTGGGATCTACCCCCGGCCCAACAGCCCCATCGAAAAGCTGAACCACATTAATCGCTACTCCTGCCATAGTCTCCTCCCGCGCTATGCGCTTATTTTTCCCAACTGCCAAACGTTTACCTTGTCCCGTGGTGGGGCAGGGAACCATTCGCGTTGGATTTTCCTGACTTGTTCGCCATCCCACTCAATCGTGAGAATGGTGAACCCTGCATCATGGCTTTTGCGTGTGCGGCGCATCCATGCGCTTTGGTAACTGCACGCTCCAGCCGCTACTATCTGACACCCTCGGTCCTCCCACTCACCGGCCTTGTGGTCGTGACCCAGGATGATGACGTGGGGCAAGTCGTCCTCACTCAGGGACCGCACCACCTGTTGCCCACGGTAACTCTTGGCGTACGTGCTGCCGTCCTCACCGTGCCACAACCTGATGCACAGGTCGCCAAAGTACAGGTCTGCCTCATCACTGCCGCAATACGTGGCGTTCGGGATCTGGGCCGCGATGTCCTGGACAATGAGCGCACCCACCGCCTTGATGTACCAGCGGTCATGATTGCCGTCTATCAGGTGCATGGGCGAAAGATCCCACTGCGCCAGGTCATTGACCATCAGGGCCTGTTGTGCGGCATACCCAATGCCGTATGGCACAAGGTCGTAAATATGCCCCTGCCGGGAACTCATGCCCTCGGACACGTCGCCCGCGTGTACCACATGGTCAACCTCTGCCTTGGCGAACTCATCAAAGGCTTGAAACAACAGGGCTTGCTCATATCCTTTGCTCCCGCCGTGGGTGTCAGACAGCACACCCAACTTGAGCGTCTGACACTCTGACAACTCAAACGACCGCCGGGTGACGTTCGCGCCGGACTTACTCTGCATCAGCGCCCGCAGTTCCGCGTCACTGAATTGCTCGCCTATCTTCTTCAGTGTGGAAAGGCGGTCAAACTGCCCAACCACATCAAAGGCTTTCTCAACATGAGACTTGTACCGTCGCTTGTACCGACTCAGGCTTTCGCTTGAGATGGCAAACACCTCGCACGTGTCCCGGTCGCCACGGTCAAGTGCAAACTCTACGATCTCTTTTACACGTTCATCTGTGGCAAATCCTGGCATCAAACCTCCTCGTGTGAAAGTCTCCCAGAGTCAATACTTTCAACATCAGTCTTCCATCACAAACTTGATGCGCGTCTTTGCCTCGTAGGCTCCAGCTAACATGGAGATGTTAGCGGTATAGGCGCCCACCATCGTGCCGGCGGAACTCTGCCAGACGTAGCTCCACACGCCGGACCCCTCATCGGTCATGGCAGTTGAACCAAGCACCTCCGTGCCATTGGGATCTGAAATCACGATTGTGGCGGAGCTCGTGGACCCGCCGCCGGAGACCGAAACCGTGTCCTCAATTCGTACCGTTGTTCCGAGAATCATACTGAGTCCTCCACTAAGAGTGTGTGATTGACGTGTTCACTTGCCGCTGGGTAGTGCGTAACGTGTTCAGATACCGAGACAGAGGTAATCTTGATCATATCCACCGATACCGGTGGAGAGGCAACACCGATGTCATAACTGACACCGCGTATATGAATGTCTGGCGCATTGTATCCAAGCCGTGTACGCACTTACTCCTCCGTCTTGATATTCACCCAGGTGTCATCACATGATGTTGCGCTGAATCGCCACACGATGAAATCTCCGTTGGTGTCTGCCGCGTCCGCATCAAACTGGTAGAGTCCGTCAGACACTTCCGTAATCGTCCCGTCCACCGCTTCAAACGCCCCACCGTCAATAGACCGTTCTCCGGTCACTGTTTTGCCAGTCGCGACTGTGACGTGATCGCTGGAAAGAACCATCACCACCGGGAAGTTGTTCAACGCCGCGTTTTTCTTCACGCCTGCGGCATCAACCGGGAGGGTGTCTGTTCCTGCGACCATAGAATCATAGACACTTTGCGGGATAACCATGAACTCATGCCACACCGACAACGCCGTTGCCACATGAACGGCCACAAGCAAACGCCCCACCGTGTTGGTGTCTGTGGTATTGATGGCGCAATTGTAGAATCCGAGTTCGTCGTGTGTGCATGAATCGCCGTCACTCTTCTGCGCGAAATTGCCACCGTTCTTTGAGAGCCTGACATCTGCCTGGGAGATTGTGAGCGAGTCCATCTCCGTGTCCCCATCATCAACATCCAGGAATGGCCCTATCTTCAACGTTACTGCTGTACTCTGTCGCAAATACTGCATTTCAGTTTCTCCTTAACCTATGAAGGCAACAGACAACTGGGACAATGGAACCCGCTACAGTGATGTCTGCCTCAAGAGCATCCAAGAAGTTGGCCCCAGAAACAGCGTTGTTTTCGGCTGGGGTGATTTGGTCCCCAGGAGCATAGTTCGCTCCAACCCCACCAGATGTTGAAATGGCTATTCTTTGGTCAAAATAGACTCCGAGCCACCACCCTGCTGTAACGTCAAAAGCCGTAAAATCCCCTGGCGATGAAAACTCATGTACCTTTTCTCCGGTACCTACAGACACCTCTATGACACTCGTCTCCCGCGTCATCTGCGTCCCTGAAGCAGAGAAAAACGCCATCCTTGCTGTTGACGGTGACGTGCAGTTGCCGTAGAACGCAAATCGAGTACATTGCCCACTTATACTCGCAGTAGCGGCAGACCAGAATGTGTACTTTGAAATTGAGGTGGATCGATTGCTTGCTCCCTGGCCAGCTTCGTTTGCCACTGCCTACTCCAGCATTCCGTTGACTTTCGCCAGCGACACCTGGTACTGCGCCGTCAACTTTCCAAGCTCGTCTTTGCACAGCGACTCAAATGCCCCGGTGGGTGCGTATGCTCCCACCTCAGCAATCAAAGTTGCGTACCGTGCAGGGTACTCGTTGTAGTCCGCGGCGATTGCCTCAAGCTCGGCAATCACTTCTGCAATACGCGCCTCGTTCGCGCTGATGCCATCAGAAATATCGTCCAGCCCTTTCTTCACTTCACTTGTTGCCATTGTCATCTCCTTGGTTCACCTATCTCTTTGACTCGGTCATCTGTAGCAAATGAAGTTGCCATCAGACCTCCCAGTCTTTCCAACTTGGTACGTTCACCCACACCCGTTGCCGCAGTCCAAACGCCTGATGCACCTCATCTCCGAGCCACTGCGCGTCGTCAGGGTCAAGGATGTTGATGCACCCAAGGGTGGTGCGACTCGGCACCATGCCGCTTCCGGGATTCCATCGGGCATGGTGGATGCCATAGCCCCGCCCCTTGACGTACCGCATCAGGGGCTTGTCGTAATGTCCTTTCTCGTCCACCTCCCATACACGCAGCATCTGCCACGCGGCAGTGTCGATAAACACTGGCCAGTATTCGCTGTCCTTACCCATCTCAACCGAGCGGGTGATTTCCCACATCCCCGGCGGGAACTGTCGCGGGTAGTAGGCAAGCCCGTGGGGCGTGGTCTGCCCCATGGTCCTGACTACCTGGTTGGCTTTGCGTTCGCCGTTCTGCTCGTTGCGGACCTCACAGGTTGCCGGGATCTCCCGCCCGAATGCGAGGAGTCGCTTGCCCGTGAACTGGATCTCGATGTTCATCCACCGCCCCCAAACAGTCGAGACCCGGCCCACAGAAGGGTGACACCGCTGGCCACGCTCGCGAGTACCTTCCAAAGCCAACTCCACACCGCCTTGAATCCACGTTCCTGGCGGGAAATCCACTTGTCGTGAATCCGTATCTTGTCATGGGCTGCGTGAATGTCCTGCGTGTTCTGATCGGTCTTTGCGCAGACCTTTGCTATTTCCTCATCGTGGCGCTTTTCCATAGCCTTCAGGTCGAGTTTGATATCTCCAACGTCGTCCTTGATTTCGCGGAGCATCCCGCCTTGGCCCCCTCTGCCCAGAAGCATGCCGCTCAACTCACTCAGGTCGTGACACACGTCGTTGAGTGTTACGATGTCCAGTTTCTCTCTGTCTGTCCCAGCCATAAGGTCTGCCTCCGCTTCTTCTCTTGTAATGACCCGCGTCGCCCGCGGCGGGTCTCGCACCTCGGCTATCGCCATCTCCTGTAGTTTCAGCCGACGGCGCTCTATTTCGTCCATCAGATCTGCCCATCCTCATGGCGCCCGGCAAACATCACGCATCCGCCGCCGTGATTGCATAGGTGGCAAGTATGGTGTCGCCTGACGTTACGCTTTTGTTTCCACCATCTGCCGCGGCAACCGCGAGAAGCGTCCCGGACGTGCCGGATGAAGCGGAACAGAGGAACGCGCCCCCGATGGTGGCAGACCCGTTGATTGAGAATGTCGCCTTGCTTGCCGAGTTGGAGACGGTCTGGTCAGACCTCACGCCGCTGTATGCCTGGCGCGCGCCCTCGCTGTACTCGTCGGCCTCCGTCCACCCGCCATGCGAGGCAAGCGTGTCGCCGGACGCAGGTGTTGGGGATCCGTCTGTCAGTCCAATGTACCAATCGGTGATTTGGCTGCTGCCTATCAGTACCGTGTCAAGGACGTGGGTCAGCCCCTCGTTGACAACAAGATTGGATGCGGTCATCGTCCACTTGTGGTCGCCGTCTTTCCCGATACACCAGAGGGTAAACACGCCACCCAGTCGCATCTTGCTATCTGTCATTGTTCCATTCCTCCATTTAGTCCTTCTCCCAGAACACCAATTTGCGCGTTTTCGGCAACGACGATGTGGAGCATGTGTGGCCGTGAGCAGCGATTGAGTGTTGGGTGCCGTATTCAATCCTGCGCCGCTCACTTCCACTCTCGTATTCATATTGCGTGTTTGTCACCGTGGAACTGGTATTGGATGCAGCGGCGTTGGAAACCTGAATGGTCGCGTTTCCGGCGTGGTTTGCTTCGTTGCTCGCATCGTCCTCGATCTTCAACAAGTACCCGGACGCCGCCTTGCTCCATCCGTGAGACGATAGACTGGATGCGCCCTTTCCAATCAACATCGTTCCAGATGGGAAACTGTTGATGTCGTAGATTGGCGAAGTCACGTTGTAAACCCTGTACACACGGTACGGTGGGTCCACCGTCAAGGCGTGCGAGTGCGTGAACTTGTGATAGTGACCATAGAAGTAAGCGCTGCGCTTGTAACTGTCTTGTCTTGGGTTGGTGCCCCTGTCGTTGCCGGTGTTGTTTTCCGTGGAGATGGACGTGGACAAGTGTCCAGACGCCGTTTCTCCCGCTTCCGCAGCGGAATTGCAGACCAACACATACTTACCGTCATAGTCTTCGTTCAATGACAGGCAATCGTGAGTGATAGCTTCTCGGGCAAAGACAAGTGCGCCGGTCGGGAAATATCCGGCGGATTCGTAGCATGCGATCTTGACGTAGGGCGGATAGATGTCCATAGACTTTGAGTGGCCATGGCTCGCGTCGTGGTCATGCGAATATTCGTTGACACACCAGCCGTAAGAAGAAAATGTCCGGTAATCTACGACATTCGTGTGCGCCACCGCGCCGGTTGACAGGCTGGTTGACGCAAGCGTTACTGTTGGTGTTGATTCGCCTGTACCTTGAGCATCGGGTGAGGTGTCTTCGCTGTATGCAAAGCAATCGCTGTTGCCGCCGTTGGTGTAGATAGTGGCGCTGGACCCGGCGGTAATCCCCGGCGGCACCATGGACGAGTCCATACAGACAAAGACGTCTGACGGTATTCTAAGCTCCGTCTCTGATTCATCGCCCAGCGAAACCGTGTCAGATGCGTCGATCGCATAGCCCACACTCGCGCCAACCGTGTCATCCAACCCCACCGTATCGGATGCGGTGATCGATAGTGCCAATGCTGGGTCTGCCGAATCACCGACTCCAAGCACGTCGCTGATTGCGATGTCTGTGAATCCAGCCATGTGCCGAATGCCGAGGTTCATCAGAGATGTGTCCATGACACGTTCAACGCTGATGACTTCCGCCTTCAGGTCGCCAATCATTGGTTGGTTGCCACGCTGAATCGTAATCTTAATTTGGTCGCCCAATTGGATAGCGCGATTCTCAATGGGCACCGTGATGACCTCGGTCCCGTGTACATCCTCGGTGTAGTCAAGCACCCTTTTGGCAAACGCGATGGCCGCAGCCTCATCCACGAGCAGGGTGTCAAAGGTTTTCTGGCTGTACGTTTTGTACTGCGCAAACACATCGGCTTCACGGCTGGCGTCGGTGTAGTAGGTATAGGTGCCGTCGCCCCAGTTCTTTGCATATCCAACCCGGACTGAAGACGCCACCTCGGACGAATCATACGCAATGGAATGCTTGCTCATGATGTCGCCGGCCAGAATTGTCGCCTGAATTGGGTCGCTTGCGTCCACCACCTTGAACGTGAACAGATTATCCGCGTTCACCCGAAACACACCGAAGACGCTGCCGCAGATATCGGCAATCACGTCGATGACCGGGGCGGGTTCCTGCATGTCAATCGTAATGTTGGCAACCAGGGCCTTCGCGGCCGCCCACTCGGTCATGTCGTAAAACGTGGAGTCATAGGTGTAGCCGTAGGCCTGGGTAATGATTTCCTCAATGGCTGTCAGGGCATTGGTGTCCGTGCAGGAATAGGTGATGGGCCTGGTCAACTGTCGGCGCTTGTCACTCACCGATATGGTGACTTGCTCTTCTCCAACCGTGATGCTCTGCATGAACCCGGTGAACACCCGGAGATATTCAGAGTAGTCCACGTCCTCAAATCCAACGAACACACGCACGTCGTTGCCGTAGATGTCCACATCGGTTCCGAAGGTGTCAAACTCCCCGTCCCCGTTGGCAAGTTGTACACTGATGGCGGGGAAACTCAGACGGCCGTAGAACAACGGATCCCGCGATTCCTCGATGCTTGGTGTGTTTAGCAGTCGCCCTTCCACCGGAACCGGGCCGTTGGCGGGTGTAAACCGGCGGTGGGAGTATGAGTAGATTTGTCCGACAATGATGGTGTGCAATGACGGCTCATCAAAATCTGGGCACGTCACCCACAGCCGCCGGATATCGCCCTCGTAGTACCATGCGCCGGGGGTGTCTGCAAGGTCGGCAACGGAAACGCCCTCGGTCGCCGGAACACCGTCGATCTTCAGCGATCCGATTGGCCGCGTGTCTTGCGCCGCGAAGCCATCCAGCAGCGACGCATCAACCCACGGATAGGTATTGCGGAAGTCAACACACCAGATGCCTGCGCCGTTATTGACCCATTGCTCATTGGGGATGCCAATGTCCAGTTCCACAACGATACGGTGCTTTGAGGTACTGCGCTGTAGCGCGGTGGAAAGGTTCAAGTTTAGCCCCCCCGCCGAATGCCAAGTTTCATCAGGGGCACGTCCATGACACGTTCAACACTGATGACCTCTGCCTTCAGATCGCCAATCATGGATTGGTTGCCGCGCTGAATCGTCACATTGATTTGGTCGCCCAACTGGACACCGTGGTTTTCCAGGGGCACCGTGATGACCTCGGTCCCGTGTACATCCTCGGTGTAGTCAAGCACCTTTTCCGCAAACGCAATGGCCGCGGCCTCGTCCACGAGCAGGGTGTCAAAGGTCTTTTCGTTGTAGGTCTTGTATTGGGCAAACACCGCAGCCTCACGGCTGGTGTCGGTGTAGTAGGTATAGGTGCCATCGCCCCAGTTCTTTGCATATCCAACCCGAACGGAAGAAACAACCTCCGATGGGTCGTAGGAGATGGAGTGTTTGTTTACGATGTCGCCGGCCAGAATTGTTGCCTGCGCCGCCTCGCTTGCGTCCACTACCTTGAAGGTGAACAGGTTGTCCGCGTTTACCCGGAACAACCCAAACACGCTACCGCAGATGTCCGCTATCACATCGATGACCGGAGCCGGTTCCTGCATGTCAATGGTGACGTTGGCAACCAGGGCCTTCGCTGTTGCCCACTCGGTCGTGTCGTAGAACGTGGAGTCGTAGGTATACCCGTAGGCTTGTGTGATGATTTCCTCAATGGCAGTCAGGGCGTTGGTGTCGGTGCAGGAGTAGGTGATTGGGGCGGTCAGTTGCCGCCGCTTGTCGCTCACCGATATGGTGGCCGCCTCTTCTCCCACGGTGATTGACTGCATAAATCCGGTGAACACCCGCAACCACTCGGTATAGTCCACGTCCTCAAACCCGACAAACACCCGGCAGTCGTTGCCGTAGATGTCCACGTCCCGCCCGAATAGGTCAAACTCCCCGTCTCCGTTGGCAAGTTGCACGCTGATTGCCGGGAAGCTTAGTCGGCCATAGAACAACGGATCCCGCGATTCCTTGATTCCAGGGATGTTCATCAACCGGCCTTCTACCGGGACCGGGCCGTTGGTAGGAATGAAGGCGTGGTGTGAGTAGGCGTAGATTTGCCCAATGCTGATGCTGTGCAATGAGGGTTCGTCGAAGTCGGGGCAGGTAATGTACAATGTCCCGGTCGTGCCGTCGTAATACCACGCGCTCGGCGTGTCGGACAGGTCGGCGGTGGACGTTCCCTCCGTCAATGGCACACCGTCACACTTTGCGCTTCCGATGGGCCGGAATCCCTGCGCGGTGAACCCCTCCTCAAGCAGGGATGTATCTACCCACGAATAGATGTTGTTCGTGTTCACACACCAAAGACCGGCCCCGTTGTTCACCCACTGCTCATTGGGAATGCCGATGTCCAGTTCCACCACGATACGGTGCTTTGAGGTATTGCGCTGTATCGCAGTGGAAATGGTCATAACTCAAACCAGACAGTTACCCACCCGCGGTTTGCTACGGTTCCCGCCGTGGCATCGTATGATGAACTGTCAAACATTCCGCCACCATATCGGGACAGGTTTATGACGCCTCCGTCAGCGTCAATCATCCAACTACCTTCTTCACCTCCAGAACCGTCACCGCCCCGGACGTCGTATGTCAGGGGTCTCGAATCAGAAGCCGCACTATCAGGAAAAATGATTACCGAAACTGAACGAACGTTTTCTCTCGTGATTCCTGGAACGGGAACTTCTTTGTTTGCGTCCGTATCCATGTCCCATTCGCCGATTTGGCACTTCACGCAACACAGTTCCCCGTGTCTTGTTGGCAGAAAAAAGGCACTCTCATACGATGTCGCGCCGGACTTGTAGACCCCGCCCACGTACCGTGTCAACGACGCCGCCGATGCATACCACCCCTGCTTGGAATCTGACCAAGCCGGGGCCGTGTCCGTATACTCTGCCGTGATGGTCTGGCTACCCGCGCTTCCGGCAGGTATCACCGTGATGTACGCAACACCACCCGTGGTCACCGCCGTCCAGCTTGAGGCGTTCGGGGTCTCGTCAGACGCGAAGGTAAAGAACCCACCGGCGACCTCCACCTTGCTGCCCGCCGCAATCACCGACTCCGCAGACGTAGTGAAGTTGGTCAGGCTGATTGCCTGGAATCCCAACAGTGAATTGATTATGGTTACCGCAGTCGCTACCTGTGCCCCTGCCATTACAAGTCCTCCCTAAGCGTCATGCTCCACTCAAACTGCATGCGCCGCGTATGCTGAAAATCAATCGCCCCATCTATCGAGCAGTAGCACGGCTCCACGATGGGATAGGTCCGCAGTGAATCGAAGTTGCAGAAGATGACGCTTGCGTGATTGCCCACCGCGTCAAACATGGTCTGCACGGCGGTCAATGCCGTGCCCCCGGTCCTGGGGAATGAAAGGCTGAACTCCCGCCACCCACTGCCCTCGGTGGCGAACTTCTGCCGACCCCGCCCATAGACCACCGTGTCATCGCGGTCCTTGGTGACCGAGAAGGAAACCAGACTTGCCGGGTCAATCGCAAGGTACGTGCCCAACCACAGGCGGCCCGCTTCCACGTACCCGTCAGAATTGCTCCCATCGTCAAGCGTGAATCGCCAATACTGGTAGGTCTCAGCGCTGCCGAGAAACTTGAGAATCGCCCCGGTGCTGTAGGTCATGCTGGTGGTGAACGAAGGCGAGCCCCACGAGTCGGAGGTGTGCGCTTCAACGGTCACCGCTGCGGACCCGGAGAGGTTGTGGCCCAATACCGCCATGGTGTCCACGTCCTGCGCGGAACCCAGGTCAACCACCACCGTCTGTGCCGTGGCAGCAGTTGAGCGCCACCGCTTCGCCAATCGCCCGTTCTGCACGTTCTCAATGGGGTACAACAGGCTTTCGGTCAGTGCGGTTGGTGCGGTCGCTGCGTCTATCAGGTTTTCGTAGGCTATTCTCATACAACCGCCCTCGCGTCTATCAACAGACGCCCGTCCTTTGCGGCATTGCCCGTGAAGTCAAGGAGGGTCTGTCCGTCCAGGTTGACCACCACATGAGTCTGCCCGCCGCCCACGTCGGAGAAGTTCCCCCGCGCACTCATGAGGTCTCCCAGTTGGTCAAGCGGCAGAATCAACTCCGGCTGCCCACCCTCACCGATGAGCGCCTGTGTTGGTCCCGTGACAATGCCGCCCTGTGCCATGGCCGGAAGCGGTTGTGCGGCAATCGCCGCTATCTGGGCGCCACCGGTGATGCCGGCAAGTACCGAAAGCACGACACCGGCAATACCGCCCGGATCCGCAAGAAACCCAATGATTGCCTGTGCGGTATCAATGGTCGCATTGAAGATTCCCAGTGTTTTTTCGCGCCGTGCCTGCTTGCGCTTGATGTCGAGTATCAGGGCGTCTTTCTCTTCCTCGGATGCCGCACTTGCCTCAATATTGGCTATCTCAGCTTCTGCCCGGGCACCGGAGATGCCAATGATTGCATCTGCCATCCGTTGCGTGGCGTCAATGATGCGGTCGGCATAGTTGGTCTCATACCAGTCAGCAAACTTCTCCCACGCCGTTTGCTGGGCCTCTGCGTCTGTGGCAAGTCGGGCCACCGCGTTGCGCACACTGACCACCGCTCCGGTGACGTCTTCTTCCCATTGCGTCCAGGCGGCATTGTCTACTTCAACGGACTGGGTGTTGTCCGAAACCGCGCCGGACAGATTGCGGTAAAGCGCTATTCGCTGGGCTGTGCTTGTCCCGGTGAAGTTGTTTTCTTCTTCCTCCATCAGGGCCATGCCGGCCAGACGCTCGGCGTTCAGGCGTTCCCGCTCGGTCCTTTCTGCGTTTGCCACCCGTGCGCGAACGTTGGCTGCCCCGACAAACGCCCCGGTTGTTCCTTCCTCTTGCTCGCCATACAGCCTCACGGCTTCGGTCAGGCCCTCAATTGCACTGGTTGTCTCTTCTGCCCCGTCGCCAAGGTCATTGAGTCCGGCAAGCAACTCCTCCGCACTCACCGTGGTGTCGTCAAACGCTTCCTGGTTGGCTTCAAGCGCTACCTGTTCCTCGTCCCACGCATCCTCGATTTCCTGTATGGCACTGAGCAAATCAGACAGGCGTTGTCGGTTATTCTCAACCCGTGTACTGGCGTTGTCCCGCATCGTGATGAGGTTGCCCAACTGCGTGAGTTGTGCGCGGTTCAGCGTGGCCCGCCGCTCCATCAGGTCGTTGTACTCTTCCTCTGTCCGGTTGAGGAGGTCCGTGTCCTCTCGCAACTGCCGGGCGGTCTCCACGCGGTCTTCCATGAACCGGGAACGCGCAGCTTCCTGCTCCTCCTTGCTCAGCGTCCGCACCGCGTTGGCGGTGTCGTAGAGGAGTCGTTCGTACTCCCTCTTGCGCCGGATGAGAAGCACAATTCCGGCGGTCAGTGCAGCCACCGCCGTTATCGCCAGCACGATGGCCCCGGCCGGTGGTGCGGCGAGTAAAGCAAGGGCCGCTTTTATGCCCCCGATAATTGCGGGCAACTTACTCAGCATGATAAGCAACGGACCAACAGCCGCCGCCAACCCGGAGACCACAAGGATGGTGCGCCGCGTCCCCGTGTCCATCTCGGCCCACCGCTGCACCATGTCTGTCGCGGCATCAACAATGTTTTTGAGGGATGGCAGCAGGATTTCAGCAAACGACCGCCCGAGAATGGCAACGTTGTCTTTCAGGGTGGAGAACTTGCCGGCAAGGGTCTGTGACGCCCGCTCCATGCCCCCGAAGAACAACCCGCCCTCGGATGTTGCGAGGGTGAACGCCTGCGCGACCTCTTCCGCACTGATTGCGCCCTCGGACATACGGTCCTTGAGTTCCGCCATGGTCTCGCCGGTCTGTTCGCTGATGATTTGCAGGGGATTGAACCCAACGTTGATGAGTTGGAGCAAATCCTGCCCCATGAGACGCCCCGCGCTCTGCACCTGGCCATACACCAGGGCCAACTGACCCAACCGTTGGCTGTCGCCAAGCGAGATGTCGCCAAGTTCTTTCAAAACAGGAAGTACGTTGTCTGCCTCAACCCCGAATGCAAGCAGGGTCTTTGTCCCGTCTGCAAGGTCGGTCATTTGGAACGGGGTCATCGCGGCCATGTCGGTCAACCGCTGAATCATGAGGGCAGCATCTTCAGCACTGCCCAGCATGGTCTCAAATGCCGCGCTTTGGAGTTCCAGGTCTGCCGCAGACTTGATTGCCGCGGCGCCAAGCCCGACTATTGGCAGGGTGATGCCCATGGTGAGGGTTCGGCCGGCACGCGCCATGCCCCGCGCAATGCGTTTGACGTCGCGGTCAAACTGGCTCATCTTCCGGCTTGAACCTTCAACCTTGCGGACGAAATCGGCAGTGTCACCAACTATTTTGACTACAAGGTCACCTAACTGGCCCATTGCCTATTCCTCTATTTCTACGCCGTACTGCTCGCGCAGTTCGTCCCGGCGTTGCCGGATCTCATCGGCCGATGCTCCCACAAGCGAGCCCCCGTCCGACTTTGGCTTGGGGTACTTGAACCGCATCCCCTCGTTCAGGTACATCACGATCTGCCCGAAGCTCATGTGCTCCAGCAAGTACTCTTTCTTCCACCCGTACAGAATCCCCATGATGGCGAACAGGCGGCCGAGTCTTACGGGGTCTCCTCGTCCGCCTGTGGCTTTTTTACCTCCGGGTCCTCCGCTGTTTCCAGACTGTTGAACACGGCCCTGGTCACGTAGTCCATCAGGGCCTTGATTTGAATCACGTCCGTGTTGACAAGCAACCACTCTTTGTTCATGTCTGGGTACTGCGATTGCGTAATGGCCGCACACAGTTCCGCCGCAATCTCAAAGCTCCGCCGCGCCTCTTTCCCGCCGGCCTCAACCTTCTTCAGTTTCTCCGGTGTGTTGGTGAGGTCGTTGAGTTCCTGCTGCATTCCCATGATGTCGATGGCGACCCCGGAGGGGATGAAAGACACGTCAATGTCCTTCCCTCCGAGGCGCACAAACTCTTTTGGCGGCCGCAGTACATCAAGGTCATGTACGATGGGTTCGCTCATGCTCAGACTCCAAGCTCACTTTCGATGAAGAACAACTGGTCTCCGGCTGTCCTGGAGGTGTCCAGTTCCGCGGTCAGGGTGAACGGAATCACCATGGCCGGGTCGGTGTCGTGGTCTGACTTCGGCGTGAACGCGATACCCTGCTCAATCTTCGCCTTGTAGACCACAAGGATGGTCTGCGCCGTCGAACCATCCACCATCGTGGTGTTCTCAAACGCAAATGCCTTGCCGGTCAGGGTGTTAAGCCCGCCCGTGGAGAACGTGTTTGCAGTGCCGGCGCCGCTGATGTACGTGGCGGCCGTGGCCGAGTTCTCCGTGTCCAGGTTGCCGCCCCGGATTGCGTCAAATGTCGGCGGCCAGAACTCAAGAAGTTCAAAGCTCACCGTCAAGGTCTGATTCGCAACCAGTTCCTCCGGCATGTCCGAATTGCCCGCCTGCGTGGTTGTTCGCTCAATGTTCTCCTGAATGCTGGTCAGGTTGCCGAGGCCCAGCACCGTGCCAAGAGAACCACCGGCGAAAACTCCCGCCGATGCGGCCACGCCCAACCGGAACCCGCCCTGAAGCAACGTCCCGGCGTTCGTCAAACTTGTCTGCTGATAATGTCCAAGTGCCATTTTTGCACCCTCCTATCCTACTGTTGATTCGTTATGCACGAACCTCACGTCAACCGGGACGTGATACAGATCCGTGTCCGGCTCGGGAATCATCATCTTCCCCTCAACCGTTCCACATTGAATGTCAAACCCGTCCACCGTGCCCCGGAAGTTGTGGAATAAGACACAGACTTTCCGCGCCAGGTCTTGCACATCCTCCGGCTTTGCTGCACGGCAACTGATTTGATACCGCGGGGCCTCAAGCACCCCGTTATGAAGCGGGATGTACCCCGCCTCGAAGAAATTGATGCACGGTGCGTCACCACCGGGCCGCATGCCATGGAACACCCCGGCAGACCCAACGATGTCGGTGATGTCCGAATCGTGGAGTAACCGGTAACCAATCGCTTGCGAAATGGTGCTTGCACTCACGCCCTTCTCCTACGTGCGGCCGCCCTTGTTCGGCGCCGCTTGTTGATCACTCGCTGTCCCGCACGTCCAGCCTCGGCCAGTACCGCGTTGAAACTGGAATCCATCGCCGGGCGCATGAACGGATGGGCGGGCTTGTCGTATGTCCCATACTCAACCCAGTGCGCCCAATACACGCGCTCGCTTCGCCGTCCGGCGAACACCCACGCGCCGGGCAACGCCGTCTCATAGCTCCCGCCGGCCAGCCCTCGCGCCAGGGTCTCAATCTGGGACCGCTTGCGCCGCCCCATCGCACGGATGGACAGTTTCAATGCCCCGGTGTCCTCTGGAACCAATGCCCTCGCTTTGGTGGCAATGACCTCCGCGCTGCTGAGTAGTGCCTGTTGCACCTCGGTGTACATTTCCTTCGTGATTTGCTCGCCATGCCAGATGCTTGACGTCTCAATCGTTTGGATCATGCTTCCACCAGTTCCTTCAGCATCAGTTCCAGTTCCCGGTTCCGTTCGCTCGGGTTCATCACGCTGACAATCTCAAAGGTCCGGTCTCCAAAAATCACCCGCATGGTCGGCGTTATGCCCGCCGTGTACCGCATGCGCATCCGCAGTGTGACCTCGCTGTTTTCCATGCCGCTTTCGATCCACTCCCGCCCTCTCAGCGGTTCAATGGACGCCCAGCACACCGTTGCGGTGCCCCAGGATGTCGTTATCCCGCCGTACCCGTCATTGGCGTGCGTCGGCTCTTTGATCCAGCACTTGTGCCGCAAGCGACCAGAGTTCATACCGGCCACACCCTGTTTAGGGTCAGCAGAGAATCAGCGCCCACAAACGCATTTTTCACCCAGTCGGGATGCCGGTGTCCGACGTCATCGTTCTCACGGTGTTCGTACATATGCCCGACAACGAGTTTGATGGCCTGCGTGATTTCAGCCGGCACCGATGATGCCGCGCTGCCGTAACCCGCCACATACTCAACCTCCACACCCACTCCCGGGCGCAGAACCGCGCTCGGCCAACTCTCCCCGTACCCCAGCCTCAGCTTCCCCGGCTCCGACGCGGTGTCTGCGTAGTAGTTACCAGCAGTCATCGTGGTTGCCGTTCCGCCCGTGCCGTAGTACTTGACAGATGTCACAGACATCAGCGGTGGCCGCGGAAGCGTTATCCACGCCTCACTCGGGAACCTTTCGAGCGTCAGTTTCCACGTTTGCTCCAGGTAGGCCCGATTTTGGAAAGCCTCGCAGTACCGTCGCGCCGCGGTAAGAAACGCCATGATTGTCGTGTCCTCGTCGTTGCCGGACGTTTCGCTCAAGCGCAGATGGTCTTTGACCTCATCGAGGTCAAGAGGCTCAATGGCTGGTTGCGTCACGATTGTCAGCGCCATGCGTCATCTCCCAGGGGTCAGGGTGGGGAGCCACCGGCCCCCCACCAAATCACCACTATGCGATTGCTGTAGCAGTGATGTCCTCCTGATACCGTCCGCCGGAAAGCACAACCATGGCAGACCCCAACTTGCTCGTGCCGGGGTCGCTGATGTTCAACTGCACGTACTGATACCCGTCACTGAGTTCGTCAGCGTCAAGCTCAATCACCGCAAATGCGGCAGTGCCGGCAGCAATGGTGATGGTGGACGCTGCGGCAAGGGCCGCATCCAGGGTGTCACCGTTGGCGGTCGCTTCCTGCGCAAACCGGAACGTCACCGCGGTGCGGCCGGTCCCACCAAACCCGGTGCATTCACCCAGGGACAGGGTACAACCAGACCCCGCGCCGAAGTTCACCAGGATGGAAGCGTGCCCCCACCCTGCCATCGAAAAAGTGTCCGAGGTCGCCGCAGCGCTCAAAGACTGCGGCGCCAGGAGCTGCACAATGTGGCCTTGTTCGGCCGCTACAAATCCTTTGCTCATTTCATTCCTCCCTTAAGTCCTGGTCGCCACGGTGACGAACGGTGACTGGGTGTTGGTCCCCTTGTAGGGTGTCAGTGCCGAGTGCCACGCGGGCTGTCCGTCCATCCTGATAATGAAGCGGAACACCATCTCATCGGTAAGGAACTGAACGTGCATTGACGCGGCCGCCTGCATCCCGCCCTTCTCAAGAACGAGGTACTGGCTCAGGTCAAAGAAGTTCAGGTCGCCAACGTCGCCAACGGTCGATGCCTGCTCAATGAAGTCCACGTTCTTGCCAAGAATCGTCCCGTGGGGCGAACCCGCAAGCGAGTTGTTCGGAAGCCACAGCGGGCTATCACCGAGAGTCGTGGCCATCAACTGCGGCACACAGTCCACGTTCGTGAACCACTGCGCCCGGTTGAGCGAACCGGGATACATCCTGGCAAACGAAGCAGTGATGTCGGCGGCAACAATGGTGTCGGCGCTGGAAGCACCGGTCACCGGTACCAGACAGTCGGCATTCTGGATGCCAAGCGGCTGGCCTGCGCCGGTTCCCCACATGATCGCGTCGTCAATCTTGAACGAGAACTCTTCCTCAAATCCTGCCCGGATGACGCCCTCAAGAATGGACGAGTCCTGAAGCATTTCGTCGGTGACGTACACCAGGCCGGTCAGCTTCTTCAGGCTCATTTCCACGTTGCGGAACTTCGGGCTGGATGCGGTCAGGGTTGCACCTTCACCTTCCCAGTAGGCCCGGATGCCACCCCAGCGGGAACCGTCTGCACGGCTCGTCTCGTCAATGCCGGGAATCTTGATGCTGTTGGCATTGGAGCTCAGGCGAAGCTTTCGCGTCTTGGGGTACAGCACAGACTGTGCGTGTGCCGCTTCGAGCAACTGGCTAGAGAAATCCTCCTGCACCAGGAACCCGCCAAGTGACGGGGTGGACTCTGCGAGTCCGGTGGACGCCTGCGGCCCCGAGAGTCGGGGGTCAAGGTGCCCGGTGGGCATACCGGCAAGGGTCTCGCCCCACGGCTTCGATGCCGCGGCAACGGCCTGCATGTACTGGCCCAGTCCTGCAAACTTCTGAACCTCTCCGGGTTCATCCATCTTCGGGCGTTCGCCCTGCGGCTTGCGGATTCCCGCGATGGCCTTCTCTGCACGGGAGCCGGCGTCGAGTTCAGCATTGATGCTGTCAACGTCGTCACAAAGGGTGCGCATTTCCGCGGTCTCTTCCGGGGTGCGTTCCTCTTTGTCGTACAGTTCAACCAGGCGAGATTCGACTTCTTCAAGCTGCATCTTCAGATCGTCACGCTTGTTCATTTGTCGTCTCCTCTACGTGTTTTTGATGCTGCGGATATCGCGAGCCTTGCCCGTGTGAGGATTGCGTCCTCCTCCGGGTCCGGGGTCGGTTCCGCTTCCGTCTGCTCTACCTCCGGCTCCGCAGCATCTCGCCGCGCAAATCCGTGCGACGCAATCTGGATGGCCTCGCGCTTGCTGAACCCCATGTCTCTCACACGTGACTCGAACTCGCGGATGTCTTCCGGCTTGTCGCTTGGCGTTTCCGTTCCGGGTATCTCACTCGGAACGTGAGCGTATTTGTATTTTGATAGGTCGTAGCTGGCGGCCATCTCGCCGTAATCGGAGATGCCCGTCGCAAACCCGGCCTCCACCGCTTCGTCAGCGGTGTACCAGGTCTCTTCCGCCATGGCCTCAGAGATTTCCTCGTCGGTCAGGGCGGTGTGTTGCGCATAGATGGCGACCATCTGTTCGTCAATCTTGTCCAACAGGTCCGCGTCCTTGCGGAGGTCGGCGGCGGTGCCCATGGAAACACTCCAGGGCTTGTGAATCATGAAGTAGGAACCCTCACCCATGATGAGTTCGTCGCCGGCCAGTGCAATCACCGAGGCAATGGATGCGGCCATGCCAAGCACCTCAACGGTCACCTTCTGGCGAACCGTGGAGATGACGTTGTAAATGGCAATGCCGTCAAAGACACTCCCGCCCGGGGAGTTGATCATGAGGCGTATTGAGTTCTTGTCCTTGATCTTGTCAAAGTCCTTTTTGAAGTCGGCGAGGGTGACGGAATCGCCAAACCACGACGCACCGATGTCTCCGAAAATCGAGACCTCTGCGGTCTCATCCTTTGCGTTGATGCTGTACCACGACGCTTTCATGTCGCCCTCCCAAAAAAACCCGGCTCGCCCATGTGGGCAGGCCGGGTTGTGCGGTCACTGCGTCGCAGTCAGAGAGTCAGGTTTTCAAAGATCCGTTGCGCGTTCCTCGCGCTACACGTTATACTCGGTGATCCTCACCAGCGCGGTCTCATTGTCGCGCTTCACATCAATTTGAATCTGAATGTTGCCGCTATACATCTTCGCCAACTCCAGGGCCTCGTCCTTCAGGTTCTGCGAGATGCCCCGCTTCACCAGAATTGTCTCCGCCGTCATTATCACTGCGCCACCCTCAACTCGTTTTCGTCTTCCTCAGACACCGATGGCGGGGCGGCCGGTTCTTGCTCGGCGTCTTCGCTACTGGCGTCGCCCATGTTAAGCGGCTTCCAATACAGTTGTCCGGCACGCCCGCCAATCGGATTCATGTTTTCCTTCTCCCGGATTTCGTCCGCGTTGATGGCTCCAATGTTCCGCATCACCGCGTATGCCTCCATCCGGCTCTTGGTGTCGCCGCGCAGCAACCCGTCAAGGTTGAACTCCGCGAATAGCACCTTGCGTTCCTGGGGACGCAGAAGTTTCCACGACATGTGCTGTTCCCAACGGACAGCCCATGGCCGGATTGCGTCAACCACAAACTCTATCTGCTGCTGCTCAATGTTGCTGTACGTAGCCTTGCTCAATTCTTTCAGCTTGTGCGGGGGCAGGTTGAACCACCGCGCCACCTCGCCAATCTGGAACACCTTTGATTCCAGGAATTGCGCGTCCTCAAGCGGCATACCCAACCGCTCAAACTTCATGCCTTCCTCAAGCACAAGGTTGCTGTGAGAGTTGCTGAGTCCCGCCCGCTTCTCCTGGATGTTTTTCACCAGTCGGGCGTGTGCCTCGTCACTGAGTTTCCCCGGATGCATCAACACGGATCCCACGTTCGTGCCCTGCCCGTAGAAACGCGCCTGGAACTCCTCCATCGCGAGGCCGAGGCCTAACGTTTCTCGCGCCTTCGTCAACACGGAGTAGCCCAGGCGCCCATCAAATCCAAGTCCGGGAATGTGCAGCATCCGTTCCGCGGGAACAATACGCGGCTTGCTGGCCTGCTCGTGTATCTCGTAGACAATCTTGTCGTTCTCGTCGCGGCCAACCTTGGTAATCGCCGGGTTCCACGGCCACAACTCTGCGGGCCGCCCGAGTTTGTCGGGGATGATTTCGGCGTATGCGTTGCCGCGCAGCAGGAGGTGCCCCTGCAATGTCTCGCGGAACACGTATGACGTCATCTCAGGATTTGGGTTGTAGTGGAGAAGGTCGTGAAGGGGATGGTCTCTGTACGGTTCCTTGCCGGAACCCACGCGCTTGTAAAGTCCGACCGGCAGACTGGCAATGGACCCAGCGATAATGTTGACCGCGCAGAACACCGCCGAGAAGTTCATAGCGGTATCACCGGACACGTCAACCCCGGCGTATGACGGTTGCCCACCTGTGGCAAGGTCCATCAATGCGTCGAGGTCGCTGATACTGAGACTCATTTTGTAGGCCGCACGGGCGGACTTCAGGCGGTCACGAAGTTTCAACTCCACTCCCTTCCTGGCCGGGTTGTGCGGTACAGGTCAATAGTAGTATATACCCATATCGGCATATCCGCAAGCCCCTATATAGCATCCTGTGCTACAGCCAATCCCACCGGTCATCATGCCGGAAGCGGGGCGGGTCCTTCCCCTCCCTCATGGCCTGTCGCTCCTTGGCTCTCCGTATCCGTCTCCGTATTCGCTTGAACAAGCCGGTTGGTGTATCCCACCGGCGGCCGCACTTCCACGTCTTGCTCATGATTGCCCCTCAAGCCCCACCTCCCACCTTCATAACTCGGGATGTATCCATATCCTTTGCGCCGGTCTTTCTGTCGGTCATCAGGAACCGCCGCACGGATGTCGTAAACAAGCCGGCAGACTCCCTCCCAATCGCCCTTGGACATACCAGCAAAGCCATTAGAATCACACCACATCACCTTCTCGTGTAGCTCAATAACCTTGCCAATCAATTCGCGACTGACTGTAACTCCGCTCATATCGATATCAACCCCCTCTCGTTGTACACGCTTTCCGGGTCGCGCCGCGTGAGCCTGTCCAGTGCCATGATTGACGCCACGATTCCATCTATCCTCTCCGTGCTTTTCCCCTTGTCCGGCTTTACGTTTTCTGCCGGATCCGTGGTGACAACCACGTTGTCCGCCATCCACCGCAGCACCGGGTGGCCACCGTGCCGGATGTCGCCGGCCATGACCCGCTTCAACAGTTCCTTGGTCGGCGGACTCATGCTCCGGTAGCCCTGTCCAAACTCCACCATCGCGAACCCGTCGTCCGTCAGGTTCTGGCTCATCTCCACTGCGCCCCACCGGTCAAATGCCAACTCCCGGATCTCGTATTGCTTGCTCAGTTCGTTGATGTCGTGCCGGATGGTTGCGTAGTCAATCACGTTCCCGGGCGTCGCCTTCAGGAACCCGTCCCGCACCCATTGGTCATAGGGCACCTTGTCCTTCTTCGCCCGCTTTTCAATGTTCTCCTCCGGTACCCAGAAGTAGGGGAGGAAATACGCAAGGTCGTCCTCTCCCTCAAACGCCAGGACAAACGCCGCAATATCAATGCTCGACGCGAGGTCAAGGCCGGCATAGCACGTCTTGCCGTACAGGGTCTTCGGGTCAAACGGATCCCCACACGCATCCCACTTGGCCATCGGCAGGAACCGGCTCTCCTGCTTCACCCACTGGTTCAGCCGCAGGCGCCGGAACGTGTTCTCCTCCAGCGGGTTGTCCCGCGCCCGCCGGCAGGCCGCCGTTATCGTCTTCGGTGTGAGTATCCCGTCACCGTCCTCATACAGTGATGTCATGGACGGGTTGCACTTCTCCCACACCTTCTGGTCTGTCCAGTCGTCGTCGTCCTCCGCGTAGTAGAGGACGGGCAGGAACGTCGGGTCATTAATGATGCCGTCGCGCACCTGGCGTGCGTACTCGTGAACCTCCCAGCAAACAGAATGCCGGTCGAACCCCGCGGTCGTGATGGCGAAGAACACCGGCTGCGTCCGCGCATCTCCAGACCCTTTTGTGAGTACGTCCCACAAATCTCGCGTGGGTTGTGTGTGGAGTTCGTCAAAAATGACACCATGCACGTTGTACCCGTGCTTGCTGTAGGCTTCGGAACTCAGCACCCGATAGAAACTGCTGTTGTTGTGGACGATGCGTTTAGTGGAGTCAACAATCTTGCACCGCGAACTCAACGCCCGGGAATACCGCACCATCTGCGCCGCCACGTTGAACACGATGGATGCCTGGTCACGGTCACTCGCCGCGCTGTAGATTTCCGCCCCAGGCTCCCGGTCGGCAAACAGGAGGTACAACGCGATGCCTGCGGCAAGCTCAGACTTCCCGTTCTTCTTCGGCACCTCGCAGTACACCGTCTGATATTGCCGCGTCCCGTCTTCGTTCACCGTGCCGAATAACTTGGACACCATGTCGTGCTGCCACGGCAGCAGGTAGAACGGCTTGCCCGCCCACCGGCCCTTCGTGTGCTTCAGGTACTTGGGGAAGAAGTTGCACGCATGGTCCGCCTTCGCTTGGTCAAACATCAGTCCAGGTACCCATCGTCGTCGTCGTCACTCTGACCAGCCACCACAATCTTTCCGCGACTGCTGGCGGTCATCCCGAACTCTGCCATCCACCGGAGCATCTGCGTTTCCAACTTGTCGCCCACACGCATGACAGACAGCATTACCTTCGGATCCTCAACGTCACCGTTCATCATCTCCTGAGCGGTCAACCACCGCGCCCATAGCTCCGCCAGTACCCGGAACGCAGGCAGGTCCGCCTCGGTCAACACGCCCAGGTTCGCCAGAATCGGAGCGTACCTCTTCCAGAACACCACCGCCTCGCCGGACATCTCCGCCGCCCAACCCTTCGGCAACGTCCCACTCACGCTCTTTGGCTTCGGTTCGTCCTGGTTGATACGCGCCGGCCGCACGCCCTTGAGCACCTTCAACGCTGTCGGCGCCGGGGTGGGTCCGCGGCTCATGACTTGTCCCTGTTCGCCAATGCCCGCAGTGCAATCACCACCTCGTCAATCCACTGCTGGTCAAAGAACACTTTCCCGCCCCGCGACTCCCGCGAGGCCCCCGCCAACTCGGACGCCAACGCCCGAATCCAGCGTAAATCTGCTTGCTTCATTGTGGTTTCCCCTCCCAGTTAGAAAAAATCACACCTGTACGCACTCATACGAACC
>Ga0272443_10001032_pt1 | contig 44239 bp, 32 predicted proteins | sample SSMAcet12_FD_193581 | JGI IMG/M metagenome (GOLD analysis project Ga0272443, IMG submission 193581) | Marine sediment archaeal communities from Little Sippewissett salt marsh, Falmouth, MA, United States - SSM-Acet-12 | ecosystem: Environmental > Aquatic > Marine > Wetlands > Sediment ...
TCCGAACCGACGCCGCAGGCGCAGCGCTATGCCCGTCCGTTCGCGCTGACCGAAACCGCGACCGTCAAGGCCTCCGCCTGGGTCGATGACACGCCCGGTTACCCCATTAGCGAGAAGCACTACGAATGTCGCAAGGCGGCTGACCTGCTGCCCGCGGTCAAGACGCCGGCTGCCCTGGTAGGTGGCCTGCGCTACAGTTACTACGAAGGCGGTTGGCAAACGCTCGATCAGATGGCCGAGCGCCAGCCGGTCAGCACGGGTCTGTCGCCAGCCTTCAACATCCGCGCACGCCGGCGCGACGAACACTTTGCGCTGAAGTTCGAAGGCCTGATCGATGTCCCGGCCGACGGACTCTACGAGTTCTTCACCGAGTCCGACGATGGCAGTGCTTTGTATATCGATGGCAAGCAGGTGGTCGACAACAATGCCCTCCAGGGCATGACCGAACGCAGTGGCCAGATCGCCCTGCAAGAAGGCCTGCATAAGATTGAAGTCCAATACTTCAACGCCACCGGCGGCATGGGCCTGGCCGTCCGCTGGTCCGGCCCGAAGACCCCCAAGGCCGAGATCCCGCCCCTGGTCCTCAAACACGAACTGTAGCCGAAAGAAATCCCCGGCTCGCGCCCTCCAACGGCGCGAGCCGGATCTTTCTCACCCCCTCCTGGGCTACGCAGCGTATCTGGCCGTGAATTTCCCTTGTCTTCTCCCCTCGTTTTGGTCGATAATGCGATTATGTGAGAGCGGGACCGCAAGGGATGCCCGCAACGTAGCAGAGGCTCCGGTTTGCAGCGGATTCCATCGAGCTTCCAGTGTGGCCGAGTGGCGATTGCGGTATGATGGCGCGCGAAAGGGACGAAAGAGGATTCTTCTGAAGCTGAGCGATGAAAACAGCGATTCCTGTCAATCCTGAGACATTGAGGTGGGCAAGAGAGAGTGTCAACATGCCCGTTGAAGAAGTTGCGCTCAGGATGAAGAAGGACACCGAGACGATCGAAGATTGGGAGAGTGGCAGAGGCTCGCCAACATACATCCAACTTGAGACACTTGCCTACCAAGTGTACAAACGGCCGGTCGCGGTTTTCTTCTTTCCTGAGCCACCTAAGGAAGGCGATCCGCGGAGTTCCTTTAGGACGCTGCCCGACAGTGCGATCAACGAACTCTCGCCACGCTTCCTCCATCTGTTCAGGCAGGCTCAAGCCATGCAAGCCAATCTTGATGAGCTCAATGATGGTGTGAATCCAGCGCCAAGGAAGATCTTCAGAGATCTGCGCTTCGGAGCACACACTGAACTGCGAACCATGGTGACGCAGGTTCGAGCATATTTGGGGATCGATCTTGGTACTCAGATTGGCTGGAAGAACATTGATACCGCTCTCAAAGAATGGCGCCGGACGATCGAAGCCAACGGGGTCTTTGTCTTCAAGGAGGCCTTTAGACAGGAGGATATCTCTGGCTTCTGCGTCTACGATGAAGATTTCCCTGTTATTTACGTCAACAACAGCATGCCAGCGACGCGTCAGATATTTACTCTCTTCCATGAACTGGCTCACCTGCTGGTGAGAACGGGGGGAATCGACAAGAATAACGACGCCTTTCTCCGTCGTCTCAGTGGTGACAACAGAAGAATAGAAGTCCTGTGCAATGAATTCGCTGGTGAGTTCTTGGTGCCAGCACGGGATTTCTCGAAAGCTGTGTCTAGTACACATATCAATGCTGAGATTGTCAAGACACTCGCAGATAGGTTCAAAGTCAGCGAAGAGGTGATTCTCAGGAAGTGTTTGGATCGCGGCCTGATCGATCAGCAGTACTATGAATCGAAAAGACAGGAAGGGATAAAGAGAGCACGACAGCGGCGTACAGGTGCCAATCGTGGCAATTACTACTACAATCAGGCTGCTTACCTTGGCGATACGTACCTAGGCCTCGTTTTCCGAAAGTACTATCAGAAAAGGTTCTCTGTGCAGCAGCTGGCGGAATACCTCAACGTCAAGGTCAATAATGTGCCGAAATTGGAGACGCTTTTTCTTGGGAGAGGATAAACGCGAGCATGTATGTCTTTGACAACAACAGTCTTCGCGTACTCTGTGAGAGTTACTATCCTGCTAGGTTCCCCTCGCTGTGGGAGAAATTCAACACGCTGATTTCTGACGGAAGAGCTACGTCTGTCCGTGAAGTCTTGCGGGAAATAGAAAAGTGGAGCCCCGGCCGAAGGCTGGTCCAGTGGGCCAAAGATCACAAGGAGTTCTTCCCTCCTCCCTCGCCCGAGGAGTTGGAATTTGTAGGCCAGATATTCGCCGTCAAACACTTCCAGGGCTTGATCAGGAAGAAGAAGATTCTGGAGGGACAACCGGTCGCAGACCCCTTCGTGATGGCGCGAGCCAGGATTAGAAGAGGCGTTGTGGTAACCCAAGAACAACTCAAGGAAAACGCACCGCAAATACCGAACGTGTGTCACCACTTCGGGATTGACTACGTCGATCTGGAGGGCTTCATGGAACGAGAAGGGTGGGAGTTCTGAGGTCCTGTGTTCTGCAGTTCGTTGGCAGCTTCGAGTTGAGAGAACTCGAGCACACTTCTGCGTTGGGATAGCTTATGACGCGCAAGAATGGCAAGAAACTCGCTCCGGTTCACCCGGGGGAGATTCTCCAGAAGGAGTTTCTCGAACCGCTGGGTCTGAGTCAGAACCGCCTCGCCCTGGCCTTGCATGTACCGGCCCGGCGGATCAATGAGATCGTCCTGGGCAAGCGAGCTGTCACGGCCGATACGGCCCTGCGCCTGGCGCGGTACTTCAAGATGTCGCCCCAGTTCTGGCTGGGCCTCCAGATGGACTATGAACTCGACTTGGCCCAGGATGCCTCCGAGCAGCGCATCAAAGAGGAAGTCAAACCCATGGCCGCCGCGAGCTAATCGTGCGAGTTCGCGCTCGCGCCGCATGCTTGGGCCGGACAACCCTGACGCGTCACGACTCTGTCATTCCTGTGAAGACAGGAATCCAGACTCCCCCCGCATACTATCCGGCTGACGTCACTCGTCCGCGCACCTCATCTTCACCATCCCCAAGCCTCCGCTCCACTCCGGCTTGAGGCTGCCACCCTTACGTGTGCACGCCTCTCCCGCTTGTCACCCTGAGCGGAGCGCAGCGAAGTCGAATGGGTCTGGCCGAGGACCGAGCGCGCCTCTCGTTTGTGATGAGATTTCTCCATTGCGCCTGCGGCTTCAGTCGAAATGACACGGCGTACCGTGGAAACCACGAAATGGCGAGACTGCTAATCTGCGCCTTCGGACTCATCTCGTCTTGAGCGTCGGGTGAAAATGCGTGTTGCCTTATCAGTCTTATAGGCTCGCGCGAGCAGACGCCAAAGATACCGCCCAAACAGTGCGAAGAGGAGGCCAACGATGCCTGCTCCATAAAGCGCGTCCCCAAAAGAGTGGTCCGGATCTGGTGACGACTTACTAAAGCAGGCAATGCCTGCCACAAAGCCGCAGACAAAGTCAAAGACCATTGTCTTCAGGCGTGACTTCAGGATGTCCCTTGCCCTGGCCATTCTGTCTCTATAAGAATTAGATCCACTTCCCCAATACAGACGCTTGCAGGGACGAAAAGATCAAAGGAAATTCTCCACCCTTCTTCTATTAGTTTCTTGCCTGGCAAGGCAGTACCATACCATCACTCCAGGGTGCAGGCAAGTCTACCTGGATCGTGTGGCAGCCTCAAGTCCGGAGGACTTGGGGATGGCGAAGGCTGGGCGCGCGTCCGATGACATTGGCCGGATGGTATGCGAAGAAGTCTGGATCCCTGTCTGCACAGGGATGACAAAGTCGTGTCGAGGTACGCGGCAATATTCGACGCGCCCATCCGGTGCTCTTTCAACCATCAATAGTCAATCATCCATCATCAATCCCTCCGGTCTCCGGCCTCCAGCCTACGGCCTACGTTTCCTCTGGAAAGTTGAGATAGGCGTATTCGCCGAAGAGTTCGCGGGCCTTTTGGTCGTAGGCGTGGGCGGCTGCGATTTCGGTATCGAAGAGGCCGAGGTAGTAGTATTGACCCTGGCATTTGATGGTGGCACGCCACTTGCCGGCCGCGATGTCCCAGGAGACGCCTTTGTACTGTGAGGTGCCACACGAGCTGCTGTTGTAGGCGTTCTGGCGGGCGGTGCAAAGCCTGAGGTTGCGCGGGTGGTTGTTCAGGCCGTTGCGGTCGATGTGATCGACCATCATGCCGTCGGGTGCGTGCATGACCTCACGGTGCATGAGGATGGTCCTGCCCCGGGTCTGCCGGCGGGCGTAGCAGGTTCCGTTGCCTTCTGAGAGCGTCCATTTGTAGCGGTTCAGTCGTTCGTAATCAGCGGCCGCGACGATGGCGAACTTGCCTTTGGTCAAAGCGATGTAGCGGATGTCGTCGTCGGGTGGCTCGGGCGGTTCGAGGCGGACGACGGGTTGACGCTTCAAGCGGAAGTTGCGACACGTCCGGCCGGGGCCCACCTGCCAGATTTCGCCCGGGTGGTCGACGTGGTTGAAGCAGGTCAGCAGTGTGGGCCAGCCCGCCATGGTGTTAGCCAGGAAGCGGCTCGCATCCCAGAAGCCATAGGCACAGTAGAGACACGTACGCGTCGGCTTGTCGAGGGTCTGGCTTTGCGGTGTCCCACGGTTGGCTTTCTTCTGTCTCGTCATGTTGTTTCCCTTTCAGTTCGGGGCTGTTTTCGGGGACGCGCGAAAAACAGACGCGCCCCCATAATTGGGCGAAACTGCGTGTTTGATGCGAAAAAAGACGCGTTTTCGCGCGTCACGATGCGTGTAACTATAGATCCGACAAGGAATAAAAAATGTTTCGCGTGTCACCCGGATTGGGTTGAAAAGCGCTGCACGTTTGATGCGAAATTTCGCGCCACCGGCGACGTGTGGCATCCTCAAGTCCGGGGGACTTGGGGCTGGCGAAGGGGGGCGCGCGACGGATGGCGTGGGCCGGATGATGTGCGAGGGAGTCTGGATTCCTGCCCCGATCGGAGTCGAGGGCAGGCTCTGCGCAGGAATGGCAGGGTTGTGTCGAGACGCGTGACCGTATCCAGCGTGTGACCCAAAGCGCTTCCAATCAGCAATAGTCAATCATCCCCAATCAATCCCTCCGGCCTGCCGCCTACAGAAGCGGAATCCCCCGTTGCGTTGGTGGTTCTTCTGCTGCTACAATGGCGTTCGAGGGCAGCGGTGGACGCTGTGCTCGCGGTGTGGTCTTGAGAAAGGCGAAACATGCAACGACGCGAATTTCTTCAGCGGGCCGGGCTGGTGGCCGGCGGGGTCCTCGGGACGACGTTCCATGCGTCCCCGGCGGGCGCCACGGCAGCACCGCCCACGCCGCGTCTGCGCTGGGAGCGGGCACGTGACTCGGCGCTGTTCACCAACGTGACATGCGACGGGGTTCCCTGCGTCGTGTCGTCTGCCGCCGCGTTGTTGGACGCCCGGTTTCGTCCGTGGGGTGCGGCCTCGACGCCGGTCGCGCACCTCGACGCCGGCCAACCGGCCGGGCGCCAGGGCCCCGTTCGCGCGGAACTGCGCCACCAGCTTCACGATAGCGGGATCGGTCATGGCGAGGACCTACTGCAGGCGGTGTTGACGCTGCACAATACGTCGGACGAGCCACAAGCGGTTGAAGTGACGTTTCTTTCCTCCGCTCAACCGGTGCCCGGCTCTCGGGAACAACATCTCTGTCTGCCGGTCAGCGCCGCCGGGCTGAACCATGACAAGCGGTTTGCGGCCCTGGGGATGAGCGAGTTTGCGCAGGACTGTCGGCAGGTGGTGACCGAGGGGACGTTCGCTTGTCACTATCTGGAGCCGGCCGCGAGCATCCCGGACCAGCGCACCACGCGGGCATTGCTGCTGGCCCCGGTGGTGGACGTGCGGCAGGTCGGTTCCCCCTGGCACCTGGCGCTGTTCACGCCGTCGGACGAGCCGATGTGGTTCCACTCGGCTGAAGAGCCCGAGGGGCGACGCTGCTGGCGGGCCGTCCGCGTCGTTAAGCTGGGGCCCGCAGAGACCTTCACCGCCCGCTGTTGGCTCTCGCTTCATACGGGTGATGCCTCGGTCGCCTGGCAGGCATTTCAGCGGTTCGCCCATCGACAGGAGCATCCGCCCATCGAATGGATTCGCGACTTCCGGGTGCACTACTACGATTTCCTCTCCTCGGCGGCCGGCAAGAACGGCCGTCGCGGTGACGGCTACGACGCAGCGGTGCCCTTCTTCGGCGCGTTTCACGTCGGCCTGGCGACCCAGCACGGGTACTACCCGGGTATGGGCGATCACCTGCACCCGGACCGCCCGCGCTGGCTGGCCATGCGGGGTGACAAGCAGGGACCGGTCGCGATGTCGTTCGACACGATCCGGGCGCGGATCAAGGCGACGCGGGCCGCCGGTGCCCGGGCCGCGATCTACATGCACCTGACGGCGCTGGACGATTCGTCTGACGTATTCTATCCCGCGCTGGCCTCGGCCCGCCGGATGGACTCTGACGGACGGCCCATCAAGTATGGCTGGAACGGTCCCGACGTGAAGGGCCAGCTCTGGTGGATGTCCGTTGCCGCTCCCGCGTGGCGGCGCCACCTGCTCCAACAGGCGGCGTGGATCATGGAGATCTTCCAGCCGGACGCCATCTGCATGGACGAAACGTTCTGCGGCATCGGTTACGACGAGACACCGGGTCGCCGCGGACCCATTTCGCCGCATGCCATTGGGTTCTTCCGCGAATTGCACGCGCTCGTTCGTTCCTTCGGGCCGGACAAGGCCTTCTTCACCAGCGACTGTTCGATGGCGCCGTTCGTGATGTGGGCCGATGGCGAGGTGGGCGACCACGCCTATCCCGGGTTGCTCGGCCAGACGCTCTATCGGCAGGAGCCGGTGCGCTATCTGGCCGCGTTGGGCGACAAGCCTTGGCGCGCCTGCGCCTGGCATTTCCGGCACATGTGGGAGCACCAAATGGCGCTGGCCCGCCAGGTCGGCGCAGGGGTCGGCGTTTCCAATGGCTGGCTGGAGTACACGGGCCTGCACGGCCTGTCCGAGACGCAGCGACGCCGGCTGATTGCCGATATCGACACCCTCATCTAGACCGGGGGCCCGGACACGCCTCTGGTGGACGCTCGATGATGTGTTCCTTCGCCCCGGGCACACATCATCCTCTTCTCACCGACCAGTTTCCTGCCCACTGTCCCCCGAACGCGTTCGCGGGCTTGGGCCTTGACGGCGGCGCCCGCCGGGGGGCATAATGGGGCGATCTTACGTCGTCACGATTCATTCACGAGAAGGAAAGGAGCGCGTCATGAACGCCAGCCGCACCAGCGAGAATTCGTCGACCTCACGCCGTGACTTCCTCAAGCAGGGTTCCGGGGCCCTGGCCTCCGCGGTGCTGGCCGGTACCATCGGCGCGCGGGCCCACGCGGGCGAGAACAATACGATCGAGATCGCGCTGGTCGGTTGCGGCGGGCGCGGCACGGGCGCTGCGGCCCAGGCGCTCTCGACTGAGGGCCCGACGAAACTGGTCGCGATGGCCGATGCGTTCGACAGCCGTTTGCAGAACAGCCTCAAGAGCCTCTCCACCCAGAAGGGCAAGCAGGTGGACGTGCCCAAGGGTCGGCAGTTCGTCGGTCTCGATGGCTACAAGAAGGCGATCGACCTCGTCGCGCCCGGTGGCGTGGTGCTGCTGGCGACGCCACCGGCGTTTCGACCCCTGCACGTCGAGTACGCGGTGAGCAAGGGCTGTCACATCTTCATGGAAAAATCGTTCGGGGTCGACGCGCCGGGTATCCGCCGCGTGCTCACGGCGGGCAAGCTGGCCGAGAAAAAGAACCTCAAGATCGCCAGCGGATTGATGAGCCGGCACTATAGGCCGCTGGAACAGGCGGTCGAGCAAATACACAACGGCCTGATCGGCGATGTGATCACCTGCTGGGCCTACCGCGAACATGCGCCGGTCGGCTTCGCGCCCAAGCGACCGGGCATGAGCGAGATGGCGCACCAAATTCGCAACTACTCGAACTTCACCTGGGTCAACGGCAGCTTCATCCTCGACTGGCTGATCCACAACATCGACGTGTGCTGCTGGGTTAAAGGGCAATGGCCCGTCGCGGCGCAGGGGCAAGGCGGCCGGCAGGGACGCGAGCATCCGGACCAACTGTTCGATCATTACGCGGTCGAGTACCACTTCGGCGACGGGACGCGGCTGTTCGCGCAGGGCCGGCACATGGAGAACTGCTGGGGCTTCTTCGGCGACCACATCCACGGCACCACCGGTTGCGCCGAGCTGGGTGAGGGGATCAGCAACCCGCGCATCTTCAAAGGCCACAACGTAGACAACACCAATCTCATTTGGCGCTACCAGGGCCAGCGCTGGGACGCCTATCAATACGAGCACGACCTGCTCTTCGACGCGATCCGCAAGAACAAGCCGTACAACGAAACGCAGCGTAGCTGCAACGCGGCGATGGCCGGCATCCTGGGCCGCATGGCCGCCGAGTCGGGCCAGATGATCAAATGGGACGACGCCATGGCTTCCGATCTGCAACTCGCGCCGGGTCTGGACCACTTCACCATGGACTCCGACCCGCCCGTCATGCCCGACGCGAACGGCCACTACCCCGTCGCCATGCCCGGCAAGACAACCGTGCTGTAGAAAGCAGCCGTGTGATGTGCGGAGGTGGACATGGCGAAGAAGGTGCCGTGGAAGAACAAGAGCCCGACCGGATGGTGGGTCGCGACGCTCATCGAGCGTTTTGAGTTCGAGGACGAGGACAGATCCAATCCGCGTAGACGCTGTCGAGCGTGGTCAAACGTCGTAGTCCTCAAGGCACGTGACAGGCACCACGCCTATCGCAAAGCCATGCGTTATGGAGAGCTAACCAAGGGGGTGGAAAACGACTGGGTTGACGTGTCGTCCAGGCGTCACGGCAAGTTGATCTTTGAGGGCCTTGCCATCCTTCTTCCTGTGTACGATGAGTTCGATGAAGACGGCTGCGAAATCCTCTTCGAGGACCACGAGAACATAACCGTCGGGCGTGTCCAATCGTGGGTCAGGCAGAAGCCAGATCTCGAGGTCTTCGACGATACCGAGACCGAGTAGTTTCGACGCTCCACGGGTGGCAGCGTCAAGCGCGAGCTTGGCGATGGTCAGGTTGTGACGCAGTAGGGAGATGCGATTGTGCGAGTAACTTGGCGGGTTTTATTTCTCATGGGGCTGGTCGCACCGGTGTACGGCGGGGCGGAGGTGACGACGCTGCGCGTGGCGAGCTTGATGCTCCAGCCGGTCAAGTGGGACAAGGACGCGAACCGAGCGCGGCTGGAGAAGGCCATTCGGGAGGCGAAGCGGCAAGGCGCTGAGTTGGTTGTCACGCCGGAGGGGGCGCTGGAGGGGTATGTCGTCAACGAGGTGATTCGCGCCACGGGCGAGAAGCGAAACGAATTGACCGCGCGCTTCAATGCCTTGGCTGAACCGTGCGATGGTCCCTACATCCAGCATTTCCGCAAGTTGTGCGAAGAGCTGAAGGTCCACTTGGTTCTGGGCTTCCTGGAGAGCGACGGCGGCCAGACGTACAACACCGCCATCCTCATCCGCCCCGACGGCACCATCGCGGGCAAGTACCGCAAGACGCACTTCGCCCAGGGCTACAGCAACGGCGACGAGAAAGGGGACAACCCGCCCGGCTACTTGCGCGGGACCGAGTATCCCGTGTTCGAGATTCGCGGCCGGAAGATGGGCATCATGATCTGCTACGATCGCCGTGAGCCTGTCGTCGCGAAAAGCCTCGTCGCCAACGGCGCCGATTTTCTCATCAACCCCGCCTACGGCATGATGGGCGACTGCAACTGCCGGTTCCTCACCGCCCGCGCCCAGGAAACCCATGTCCCCATCCTCTTCGTCCACCCCAACCAGACCGTCTACACCGGTGCGCAGGCCCAGATACAGCTCGACCTCCGCCCGAAAGACGATGAGGCGCGCCTCGCGATTGTAGCCCTTAAGATGGGTGAGGGTCACTGACTATCGGGCGAGCAGTAAAGGGAGTGGCCTTCGGACGTGGTCAATGGTTGCGATGCGCTGAAGCCTCTGATACGATTTGGCACACGAGCATCCGGTGTATCGAGAGTGACTGCGGGAGAAAGCCCCATGCCTGTTCCAGGGACCGATGTGAAACCGAAGCGACCAATGCCACGTCCGCTCAGGATTGCGCTCACTGTAACCCTGATTCTGTACGGGACTCTTCTTGTGTCATGGATCGTGCCCATCGTTAATCTGTTTGTATTCGGCTTCACCTTCTACGGCGCCTATCTCTGGGCATATGGCGGATTTGTCGTCACGATGGTTGTGTTCGCGGGGGCCTGGTGCGTCGGCCGGAAAGTGCTGGCCAATTCGAAGCAGCGCTGGCAGTTTGCCACACTGGTTGCAGCGTCGGCCTTCGCACTTGTTTGGATGGCCCTTGTGACGAGTTTCCTTTCCTTCCGGTATGATCCACAACTCGTCGGGTACCGATTACACACGCGGCTCTGGCTCAATGCCGAAAAAGCGCGTCACTGGGCGCAGAATCTCGAACTATCTGAGGGTGGGGAACTCCTGAAGGGCGATTCCTGGCGTCCCTTGACGCTGCGAATGACAGGATTGCCCTTTGGTGGACGGGTGTATGTGGATGCGCAAACGCGCGACGTTACGGTAGAGCAGGGTGGCCCTTTGTGTGGTCATTGGGGCGCTTTCATCACGGACAAGGAACGTCAATGGCAAGGCGAGCATCCCTACCTGGACGAGCCCCGGCTTCTCAAAGTCGACGCTGGTGTCTGGGTGTGGTCCACAGACGACTAGTCGGCCGTGAGATGCCATCGGGCATGATGGAACAGCCCACGGCTCGAAGACAGACGCGGACAGCCACGAATTCGCACGGATCTGAGGTACGCGAAGAGTTGTAAAGGGTCGCTCTTGAAGACCGATGGACAAATACTGTTGATACTGACGGTGCTGGGGCGGTGCTACGTGGTATGATGGGCCCATCATGCCAAAGCAAACCATGTGGAAGAGCATTACGGAGATGTTTGAGATGACACGAATCGCAAAGCTCTGGCGTCCAGCCTTGTCGCTGGTTCTTTTGGCAGCGGGGTTGGCAGTGGTTGGCGGTGCTGGATCGACGGTGCTGGCGGCATCTGCATCGCCTGGCGGAAAGGCACTTGCTCCAGAGACCAGCGGCCTGCTGCCCAAGGACGAGACCTATTTGTTCCCCATCGGCTGCTATGAACTGCCCAAGTCAGACGCTGAACTCGAAAGCATGGCTCGATCCGGCATCAACCTCGTTCGGTGTAGGAGTCGCTCTGACTTGGACCGCGCCGCTTCCGTCGGAATCATGGGCTGGATGCCACTGCCCATGCACGTTGGAAATCGTGATTCGTTACGTGAACAGATCGCATCGGTGGCGACACATCCGGCCCTGGCGATCTGGGAAGGACCGGATGAGATCGTCCACAATTTCACGGCCTGGAGCGGTCTGTACCGCAAGAAGGGCGTCTACCAATCGCCGGACGAATGGCGCAGGCAGACTCCCGCCGCCGTGGCTTATTCGCAAGAGCAAGCGAGTCAGATCATGCCCAACCTGCGCGAGGCGGTCGAGCTGATTCACACACTCGACCAGGCCAAACGCCAAATCTGGATCAACGAGGCCGCGCAGAGCGATCTCAAGTTCGTCCGCCAGTATATGGACTGGATCGATATCACCGGCTGCGACATCTACCCTGTCCGTGACGGTACCTATGACCTGGCTGTCGTGGGGGACGCGACCGAACGCTGGAAGAAAGTCGGTCGCAACCAAAAGCCCGTCTGGATGGTCCTGCAAGCATTCTCATGGAGCGAACTGGGAGAATACTACGGGCACAAGACGGTTGCCTATCCGTCATTTGCCGAATCGCGATTCATGGCTTATGATGCTATCGTTCACGGGGCAAGGGGAATTCTGTACTGGGGCTCGCACTATTTGAAGTCACCGGAGTTCAGGCAATCTCTCTATGCATTGACGAATGAACTGGCGACCTTGCAGCCCTTCCTCGTGGCCCCTGAGTATCCGAAGGGGCAGGTCGCGGTGATTGAGCTGGACTGGGACGCACCGCAGCGAGGCGTCAGAATGTCCATGCGCCGGGCAGGGGACGAATGGCTCATCATCCTGGTCAACGAAGACCCCCGCGCCTACCTGGGCATCGAACTGACGGGACTGGACGAACTGAATGGGCGGGACGTGGAGTTGCTGTATGGGATAGAGAAGGCCAAGGTCGCGCGCGGCGAGCTGATTACCAGAATAAAGCCTCTGGAGGTGAAATTGTTCGCCACGAGCCGACGCTGGGAATCGGCGCGACGCGCAGGACGAGATTTCGAGAAATGAGTCCGGGGCGTGAACCTGCAACGTGCAATCAGTTGGGCTGTGACCCTCACGAGGCGACCCGTAGCAAACAAGATTCTCTATCCAGGGGCACTGTCGCGGGCGATAGTTGGATGCGTTGGGTCACGGTGAACAGGAGACGGATCATGAATATGCGGGGACTGTTGATTGTGTTAGCAAGTGTGGGGCTGTGTTTGCCGGCGCAGACTGAGGACGCGGCGCGTGGCGACGGTCGAGCGGAACTGCGGGAGGAGTTTTTGCGGTGGCGGTTTGGGATGTTTCTGCATTTCAACATGGCGACGTATATCGATCGGGAGTGGGCCAATGGGTATGAGGACCCGGCGTTGTTTAAGCCGGACAAGCTCGATTGCGGGCAGTGGCTCGACCTGGCCCGAGCCGCGGGGATGCGGTACGCCGTGCTGACCGTCAAGCATACTGGGGGCTGGTGCCTGTGGGATAGCGCGCACACCACGCACGATATCGCCAGCTTCGTCAACTATAAGAATGGCAAAGGCGACATCGTGCGCGAGTTCGTCGACGCCTGTCGGCAGCGCAAGCTCAAGGTCGGATTCTATTACTGTTTCCCGGGCGACTTCTCCCGGCCTGGCGTGGGCAACACCATTCCCGAGGGCAAACCCGATCTGCACGGTCTGCCCCCCGAAGCGGCGGGTGACTTCGTCGGGTTCATCAAGAAGCAACTGACCGAATTGCTGACGGACTACGGCCCGGTCGATCTGCTCTGGATCGATCAGTACAGCAACAGGTACACCTACGCGGATTGGCCCGGGATCCTCGCGCATATTCATGCGCTCCAGGCGAATTGCATTGTCATCGGCAACAACGCCCACAACCTGACAGAATCGGACATCTACAGTTGCGAGCTGCCCTGGGACCCGAACAGCATGGTGCCCGTGGGCAACAGCATGCCCGCCGAGGTTTGTGACAAGATCTCGCGCACCTGGTTCTGGAATACGAGCGACACGCCGGAGCACGTCAAGAGCGTGCAGAAGCTTACCGAGACCTTGTCACGCTGCAACGAGCGCCGGGCCAACTACCTGCTCAACGTCCCACCCGACCGCTCCGGCCTAATCTCGGACGAGCATCTAAGACGTCTCCGCGAACTGGCCGCCGCCCGCACCGCCATCCTCGAAGAGGATCGGTGAGCCCTGTTTGAGATGCCTCTGTTTGGCTGTTCAGGTACCAACCTGCCTTCGCATTGCGACTTTGTCATCCTGAGGCAATGCCGAAGGATCTGGCTATCGAACGGTGGCTGACCGTAATTGCCCAGATCCTTCACTGCGTTCAGGATGACATACTCTTGAGGCTCTCTCATGCTTCGGGTTACAGTGTCGGTCTTGACAAAGTGCTGGCCACGGAGTATGAGGAATGGCATTTGGAGGACGAACGGCGCGAGCGATTAGGAGTGGATAGCGATGGCCTTGAAAGCTGCTGACCCCGATAGCCTGATCATCGATAAGCTCATCGGACGATACGAGAATCGCTTCCGGACGTGGCCGCGAACGCGCTGGGCGCTCGTTGTCGTGTCGTTGTTTTCGATTGTTGTCGGGATGGCGGCGACGATCAATCTCTACGGCATCGTTCGCGCTCAGCGTGACAGTGTTGGGGATGTGACGGGGCTCTCTCCCGCACAGGAAGAGATTCTAACCTACGTCAATGCCCGAGTTGCCCTGACGCGTGCGGAAATGAGGATGATCCTTGCGATGATCTTTTCCGGTTGGGTGGGTGGCGCCGTCCTGCTCATGACGATAGCCCAGTGGAACGGTCATTTGTACAGCGCGCTGGTCGCCGGAGCTTTGCGTGAACAGCTTCAGGGAAACGATGCCGGAACAGATACGACGTGACACGAACCAGCGACGGGTGACAGCCCCACGTGTGTAGGACTCGTTGGTAGTGTGCCCGTGAGGACATCTGGGTGAGGAAACGCCGCGTAGCACCTTGACAGAGCGGGGCCGCGGAGCTATAATGACGGTCTATGGTCATTGTCCTTTAAGAGAAGTCGGGCTCCGTTGAGCAGCATTGCGGATGCATGGTTCACGTCATTGCCATGTGCGGCGCCGGGGGTATGACTTCTCACCTTCCCCGGATTGTTTCATAACATAGACATATTCTACATCTACAGGTACACAGGTAGGGGCGACGCATGCGTCGCCCGTACCGGATCGAACGGAGATTCAGACAATGGCAACAGAACAACTACCAGCATTCTTCTACGAGATTTTCGACGCGTCACTGCCTCGCCTGGGTGTCGGCGATGACGCCTCAACCCAAAGGGCCCTCAGTACGCTGCTGGCCGCCATGCCGCAGCGTGAAGGCCCGATGCGGGTCCTCGACATCGGTTGTGGCACGGGTCCGCAGACGATTCGCCTGGCGCAGCACCTGGATGGCTCGATCCTGGCGGTGGACAACCACCAGCCCTTTTTGGACGAGCTGCTAAGGCGCGCCGCGGCGGCCGGTGTGGCCGCGAAGATTCAGGTTCTGTTGAAGGACATGCACACCCTGACGCCAGATGACGCGCCTTTTGACCTGGTCTGGGCGGAAGGCTCATTGTTCGTCATGGGTTTTCCCGCAGGCCTTACCGCCTGCCACGCGCTGCTGGCGCCGGGTGGCGGCCTGGCGGTCAGCGACATCGCCTGGCTAAGGCCCGACGTCCCGGCCGAGTGCCGACAGTTCTTCGCCGGGGTATATCCGGCCATGACCGGTATCGCCGAGAACCTGGCGACGATCGAGGCCTGCGGGTATGAGATCATCGACCACTTCACTGAGCCGGAATCGGCCTGGTGGGAGCCTCTGTATACGCCGCTCGAAGTACGACTTCGTTCGTTGCGAGAACAATACGCAGCCGATGCGGAGAAACGGGCGTTGATCAGGTCCGTTGAGACGGAGATCGACATCTATCGCCGATACGCCGAGTTCTATGGCAACGTGTTCTACCAGATGCGGCGCCGTTAGCCGGCCCCGCGCGGCAATGCCTTTGACGCAAGACCCCGTCGGTGCGCCCGGCGGGGTCTTGTTCGTTTGGTGCGATGACACTATCATGGGGCACGAGACGGAGGCGTGGTGCGGCGAAGAGTGCTTTGAGTTCTGATGGAGTTGCTGTGGCGCTTGGCAGTTTGGAGATTCTGTTTTGTGTATTGGTCGCGGCGGGAGCCTCGGGGCTCTATGGTCTGCTGGTCGTGTTGCTGGGCCGGAGCGGGTTGCACACCGTGCGGCGCGACGCTTTAGCGCTGTTTGGCTTGCCGGTCCTGTGCGCTACCGCGGCGGCCGTGACGCCATCCGACATGGTGACGCTGATGTTTCTCGCGATTCCGCTATGCGCGCTGTACGCCCTGGCCGTAGGGCTCTGGCTGCTCTTTCGATGCCGCAAACCGCGGAGCGAACCGTAACCGATAGATGCCATCACGATATCCCGATGGCGACATATTACGCGTAACGCTGTAGGGGCAGGCCCCCGTGCCTGCCCGGGTTGGGCTTGACGGGGCGACGGTTGCGGAGTATGAAGGACGGCATGGCGGCAAACCGGGCGGTTGTTTTTGGAGTGACGCGATGGTGTCGGATGTGCGGGAACTTGAAAGACTACTGAGTGAGCCGACGGCGGTGACGCGGGAGGTGCTGGCCGCGACGGACGGTGATATCGTTGTGCTGGGAGCGGGGGGTAAGATGGGGCCGACATTGGCGATGATGCTGCGCCAGGCGGCGCCGGACAAACGCATCTACGCCGTGTCACGGTTCAGTGACGCCGAGGCGAAGGCCCGCCTTGAAGCGCAGGGTGTCGAGACGATTACGGCCGATCTGTTGGACGAATCCTTATACGCATCGCTGCCCGACGTGCCCAACGTCTTCTTTCTGGCGGGGATGAAGTTCGGCGCGACGGGTCAGCAGCCTTTAACGTGGGCGATGAACGTGCACCTGCCCGCGCTGGTGGCGAAACACTACCAGGATGCGCGGATCGTCGCGCTGTCGACCGGGAACGTCTATCCCTTCGTGCCGCTCGATAGTGGCGGAGCGCGCGAGGACGACGCGCCGGGTCCGGTGGGCGAATACGCCCAATCGTGCCTGGGACGCGAGCGGATGTTCGAATATTCCTCGCAGGTGCACGGGACAGCCGTGACCTTGATCCGGCTCAACTACGCCAACGAACCACGCTATGGCATCATCGTCGATCTGACGCAAAAGATCCTGGCCGGTCAGCCGATCGACGTGACGATGGGGGCGGTCAATCTGATCTGGCAGGGCGATGCGAACAACATGATCATTTCGGCCCTGAAGCTCACGGCCAGCCCTCCGGCGCTTCTCAACGTCACCGGGCCTGAGACGATTCGCGTGCGCGAGCTGGCGACGCGGATCGGCAAGGTGCTGGGCAAAGAACCGACGTTTGTTGGCCAGGAAGCAGAGACGGCGCTGCTGTCGAATGCGTCCCGTTCGTTCGAAGCCTTCGGCCTGCCGGCGACGAGTCTCGATGCGATGATCGAGCGGATCGTCGCTTGGGTGGCGGCCGGCAAAACGGTGCTGAACAAGCCGACCAAGTTCGGCGTGCGGGATGGCAAATTCTAGAAGGCTTTTCTTATGCTCGACGATACGAAACGCGCGCGGTTGCGACACGGTTGCGTCATTCCGGCCCATCCGCTGGCGCTCGACGCGCAGAACCGGCTCGATGAGCGCCGCCAGCGGGCGCTGACGCGGTATTATTTGGCCGCGGGCGCCGGGGGCCTGGCGGTGGGCGTCCACACGACGCAGTTCGCCATCCACGATCCCAAGGTCGGGCTCTACAAACCAGTGCTTGAACTGGCGAAAGAGACGGCGGACCAATCCGTAGGGGCGAATCATCATTCGCCCAGCCCGATCATGATCGCCGGCATCCTGGGCCAAACCGATCAGGCGGTGCGCGAGGCGGAACTGGCGGTGGAATTGGGGTATGACATCGGCTTGTTGTCTCTGACAGCTTTGAGAGATGCGCCTCTATTCGATCTGCTGGAGCATTGCCGGCGCGTGGCCGAGGTGATCCCACTGATGGGGTTCTATCTCCAGTCGACGCTCAGTGGCATGGTACTGCCCGGTGCGTTCTGGGGCGCGTTTGCATTGATTCCGAACGTGGTGGGCATCAAGATCGCGCCGTTTAACCGGTACCAGACGCTGGTCGTGCTGGAGGAAGTGGCGCGGTCGGGTCGAGCGGAAGAGATCGCGCTCTATACCGGCAACGACGATAACATCCTCGTCGATTTGCTGACGCGGCACACATTCTGTCTCAAAGAAGGTGACGTTTCGGTGCAAATCGTCGGCGGCCTGCTGGGCCAGTGGGCCTGCTGGACGCAGCGGGCGGTCGAGCATCTGGAGACAGTTCGGTCGATTCGCGAGGAGGGCAAGCCCGTGCCGGCGGAGATCCTGACACTGGCCAGTCAGTTGACGCTGGCCAACAAGGCGATCTTCGATGCCAACCACCAGTTTGTCGGCTGCATTCCGGGAATCTCCTATGTCCTGAAGCGACAGGGTCTGCTGGACAACGTCGCAACGCTGGACACGCACGAGCGCATGTCGCCAGATCAGTCGTTGCGAATTGACGAGATCCGGGCGCATTATCCGCATCTGACTGACGATGAATTCGTCGCGGCCCATCGCGATGAATGGTTGCGGCCGTGAGGTGTGATCAATTCGCCTTGCCGGTGCCTTCGGTGAGGGTGACGCATTGATCGACTTTGACGTTATCGAAGACGTCGGTGCCGCCTCCGATCCACTGGACCTCGACGCGATCGATGTTGTCACGCTCGCCTAAGCCGAAATAAAGCCGTGAGCCATAGTGACTTTGGTAGCCCCGCCCGCTGTGGACTTCGTCGAGCAGGGTCAGGTCGCCCGCTTTGACGATGACGTGGGCGCCCACGCCGTCGCGGTTGGTTTGGGTGCCGCGCAGGCGGACCTGGAGCCAATGACCTTTCTCCGGCGAATCGTTGCGCAGCAGCGTCGGTTCCCGCCGCGAGTTTAGTATCACGACGTCGACGTCGCCGTCGTTGTCCATATCGTCAAAGCCCGCGCCGCGACTGCTGAGCACGACACGCATGCCGTCACCGCCTTGTTCCGAGACGTCGACGAACTTGCCATCACCGGTATTGGCCAGGAGGATGTTGCGCTCGAAGTAGGTGGTGGTTCCGTCGTACTGCTCGACGTTGTCCTGAAGGTGGCCACAGGCGATGAAGATATCACGGTGTCCGTCGCAGTCGAAATCGACGAAGCTGTTGCCCCAGGTGACGAAGGGCAGCGTGCCGACGCCGGCGCCGGTCTTGAGCGTGACGTCTTCAAAGCCGCCGTCGCCCAGGTTGCGATAGAGCGTGGCGAGTTGCTCCTGGTACGAGGTGACGAAGAAGTCCAGGTGTCCGTCGTTGTCGTAGTCGCCGCAATCGACGCCCATGCTGCCCTGCTCGTCGCCGTGCAGGTCGTAGGCGGTGCCGGTCATGAGGCCGATCTCTTCGAATTTGCCCGTCCCGTCGTTTTCGAAGAGGAAGTTTTCTCCGACGTCGTTGCCGATGAAGACGTCGGTGTCGCGGTCGTTGTCGTAATCGCCGCACACGATGCCCATGCCCCAGCCGGCGTGGGCGCCGACGCCCGAGGCTTCGCTGACGTCGGTGAAGGTCCCATCGCCATTGTTGCGGTAGACCGTGTCAGGCAAAGGCGGATAGAAACGCGGATTGGCGTAGACGGGGAAGCCTTTGCTGGCGGTCAAGACGTGCTTGTCATAGGAGAAGTCGAGGTAGTTGGAGGCGTAGAGGTCCAGATCGCCATCGCCGTCCATGTCGAGGAAACAGGTGCCCGCGCCGACCTGGGAGCCATTGCCGACGCCCGCGGACTTGGTGACATCGGTGAAGGTGCCGTCGCCATTGTTGCGGTAGAGGACGTTCGGGCCGAAGTTGTTCAGGTAGAGATCGGCGTCGCCGTCGTTGTCGTAGTCGCCCACGGCCACGCCCAGGCCGTAGCCCGTATCGCCGACGCCGGCCGACTCGGTCACGTCGGTGAATTTCCAGTCGCCGTCGTTGCGGTAGAGCGCGTTCCTGGGGGGTGTATCGGCTCGTGTGCCCTTCAGCGGCGCGCCGTTGAGGAAATAGATGTCGATATCCCCGTCATTGTCGTAGTCGAACAGAGCCAGCCCGGCGCTGACGGTTTCCATGATGTAGCGCCGACCCGAACTGCCATCGGTATGGGTGAATGTGATGCCCGTGTCACGGGTGACGTCTGTGAGCACGATGCGGGCGTGGGCCGACGTGCCGGCATGAAGAAGCAGGCACATCAGCAGCAGGCTGAGGCACGAGCGGAGGGGCGCCGGGCGGAAGCAGTTCGGGGCGGGGAGCGTCATATGCTAGTTTCTCTTTTCCATGAGCTCGGCGATGCGCCGAAATCTCGGGTTGTCCGGCTCCAGTTCCAGCGCCCGCCGGATCGACACGATGGCGCCGGCGCGGTCGCCGTTGCGGTCGCGAGCCCAGGACAGCACGTAGTGGTTGAACGCGCTGGGTTCCAGGGTCACGGCCTTCTGCGCCAACTGTCTGGCCTCGGGCAGTTTCTGGTTGGCCTGGAGGTACAGATGGGCCAGCCCGCTGTAGCCGCGCGAGCTGTTCGGCGCCAGCGTGACGACCTGGCGGAAGGCCTGCTCGGCCGGCGCGAAGCGTCGCATTTGCATGGCGAGCGCCCCGCAGTGCAGATGGACCATGGCGTTCTCGGGATCGAGGGCCGCCGCGCGTCGAAGCAACTGCTCGGCCCGGGGCAGCGCGCCCTTGGCCTGGTAGGCCTGGCCGGCCAGCATCATGGTCTCGGCGGCGTCCTTGCGCATGTCGATCAGATCGTCGAACGCCTCATTGCGATCCTTGAGGGTTTCCATATCCTTGGCCTTGAGCCGCTTGAAGGTGGCCATGTGTTCCTTGGCCTCGGCGCGTTGTCGCAGGCGCACGCAAACGGTGAACAGGCCGTAGTGGGCATTCGTCAGATTGGGGTCGATCGCGATGGCCTTCTCATAGCTGGTCTTGGCCTGCTCGTATTGCTCGACCTGCAAATGTTCTTGTCCCAGCAGGAAATAATCGAAGCTGGACCGAGGGGAATTCTCGATTTCCTTTTCCAGGTGGGCGATTGCCTCATGGTGTTGATTCAATCCCATCAAGGCGCGGGCGATGCCGCTGTGAACCCCGGAGAAATCGGGGGCGATTTCCAGGGCCTTCTGCCAGTGGGCGATGGCCTCTTCGTACTGGCCTTTCTCCATCGCGAACCAGCCCATCTTGTCGTAGACGTCCGCGTGTTTCGGGTCGCGCTGGAGCGCCTGCTGCCAAAGCTTCAGGGCCTCGTCGGTGCGGCCGAGCCGGTGGAGGACGTTGCCCATCAGGATGACGGGCTCGACACGGCCCGGAAAGTCGCGGGCCAGAGCCTGCACGACTCCCAGTTCCTCCTGTTTCAAGGCCTCCGCTGCTTCGGTGGTTGCACCGGACGGGTCGGATGCCGCCGCGGCCAGGCATGTCGTGACGGTACAGAATAGCGCGACCCACGAGACCGCCGTGATAAGGACCCGGGGCTGACCGGCCATCGGGCCGCATCGGCACGGGCGCCGGCTCGTCGTTTCCTGGCGGATGTTCTGGTACGTCCTGATCACCAATGCCGTCCACTGAAGGTCAGATTGCCCCGAAGGTTCCATGCGATATCGGCCTCTCGTCTACCTTATCAGGAAGCTTGGCCCGGTGCAAGCCGTCGCCCTGCGTCGGGCCCGAGATGGGCCGTCGGTTGTCCGGCGCCGTTCCATGGTTGACGCCACGCACTATGGCTGTCTTCGTCATGATCGGTCGAGGGACTGCGGCCTTTGTCGAAAAAGGCCCAACCGGGCCACTTCCGGGGTCCTGAATATTTCTGGATGTCCCATAATTCTTCGGCTTTCGGCGGAAAACGCCCCGCATATTGGTCCTCTGGGACAAGACGCACTTTTGGTCAAGTCGTTGCGTTGGATGACCGTAATTGTTACAATGGCAAGGCTGTGGCAAGCCCCATCGCCACGGAAGAACGTGAAGGGACACATCATCATTGCGTGTCCGCAACATGGGTCTCAGGCAGGTCTTGACACGACAATCACCGCCGAGATTCGATCCAAGAGCAGAGTAGTTGAACAGTGGTTCCCGGTGGCCCGGGCAGCGGCACCGGCTTTCGTCAGGAAGCGGTGTGGATGTCCGGTTCATCGCCGGCGACGGGCCTGAAATGCCAGGCGCACGCCGGAGCATTGGTAGCAGACTGTTGCGGTTATGCCGATCCAGCCTGGTACATGCGGCTGCTTTCGCCACAACCGCGGGTGTGACTGGTGACTTGGGCACTCGATTCATGCGCGCTTTCGGTTCATGCGGTGGCCCTCGTCATCGATCCTTACAATCGCTGCAAGCGGTTCGACCTTCCGTGGTTCTGAACCTGGGGAGGGCTCGGATCTTCTGTGTGACGGAAAGCGGTGGCTATGGCGGCAACGGTTCACGGGGCAACCTCTAGCGAAAAGACGGGCGGACTCGCTGCCCACGCGGGTCGTCCGCGACCCGTTTCAATCAGCATGGGCAACGAGTTGCCCATCCTACGATTTCTCGTTGGTGTTCTTCTCATCAGCGCGTTCGTCGGCGGGGCATTTGCCGATGCGCCGATCGTGCTGACGCAACTGCCGACCGGCACGTTGACGCCGGGCCCGGCGGCGCGCGCTGACGGGATGTTGCAGGCCGACTACGGGGCCGGGGCTCGGCTGGTCCGGGTCGGGCCGGACGGGACCATGGACGTGCTCAGTGAAGGCTTCCATAGTGCGTGCGAGCCGTCGCTGTCTTTCGATGGTACACGGCTGCTTTTCGCGGGCCGGAGAACTGCTAGCGACGATTGGAACATCTACGAGATGACCCTCGACGGCTCGTCGGTTCGTCAGATCACGCGGGACCTGGGCGACTGCCGCAGCCCGGGCTATCAGTCGTCGCTTTACACGCTCAAGCCTGTGGGCGTGCCTTCGGTGCCCGAGTATCACCTGACGTTTGTGGCCGGCACGGGGAGGTTGAACGAATATGGCAGTTCTGAGGCCAGGAGCCTGTTCTCCTGCAAACTGGACGGCTCGACGGTGCGCCAGTTGACCTACAATCTTTCCGACGATTTCGATCCCTGTATCCTGGCGGACGGCCGTTTGGTTTTTGCGAGTTGGCAGCGGTCGCGACTCAAGCACGGGCCGGCCGGATACGTCGGGTTGTTCGGACTGAACATCGACGGTTCCGATTACGCCGGCTTTACGACCGGGCAGGGCAAACGCATCCAACACATGGCCTGCGTTACCACGCGGGGCCTGGTCGTGTTTGTCGAAGCGGACACCCTTGGCTGGGACGGCGCCGGCAATTTGGGGGCGGTCACGCTACGGCGACCGCTACATTCCTACCGGTCTTTGACGAGCGCCGATGACGGGCTGTTTCATTCTCCGACGCCTCTGCCCGACGGTCGCATCCTCGTCTCGCGACGGTCAACCGACGGAGACGACAACTATGGTGTCTACGCGTTCGATCCCGACGGAAGCCGGCTCGAGCCAGCCTTCGACGATCCGCAATGGCATGACATCCAGGCGCAGGCCATTTATGCTCGTCCCGAGCCCGACGGCCGGTCCAGCGCCGTCCCGGAAGACGCGGACACCTCAGCCCGGACCGGGAAGTTCTACTGTTTGAACGTGTATACGTCGGATTTGCAGTCCTCCTGGCTGCCGGCAGGGTCCATCAAGCGGTTGCGCGTACTGGAGGGGGTGCCGGTAGCGGCAGGGGCCGAGGCGGCGCGCGGAATTCCAGCTCTGGTGCAGCGGCGCATCCTGGGCGAGATTCCCATTGAGAAGGATGGCTCGTTCAATATCGAAATCCCGGCCAATACGCCGATCGAATTGCAGACGCTCGATGCCGATGGCATGGCGCTGCGCAGTTGCGGCTGGCTCTGGACCAAGGACTATGCGAGGCAGGGCTGTATCGGTTGCCATGAAGACCCGGAATTGACGCCGGAGAATGTCATGGTCGATGCGGTCAAACGCCCCTCGACCAAGCTGACCCTCGCGCCGGGCAAGCGGCGGACCGTCGATTTCCGACGCGATGTCATGCCGATCGTTAAAGGCAAGTGCATGCAGTGCCATGCCGGGGCCCGGGCGCCGGTACGGTTTACCGAGGAGGCGAGTGGCGCCTTCAATCAAACCTATGAGAACCTCCTGGCGTCCGCTGCGGACACGGCGCAGGGCAAATACGTGTGGCCAGGCCAGGCGCGAACCAGTTCCCTGATCTGGCGCCTCTACGGGCGCAACACCTCCAGGCCGTGGGATGAGATGGGCAGCGTAAAGACGCCCGGCCAGATGCCGCCGGCCGGGGCGCCCGCATTGACCGACGACGAAAAACGTACGTTTGTAGAATGGATCGACATGGGGGCGCTCTGGGATGGCATTCCCGCCATCGAGGCGTCGCCTGATGATAGCGGTGGAGGATAGATTAACGTGAGCATGAGGCAGTCGATTTCGGCGCTTGTTCTAATGGTGTCGCTGGTTCCGGCGGCGGTCGCGGAAGATTTGCCGACGTTTACCGACGTGACCGTAGCAGCCGGCATCCGGGCCAAGCACAGTTACGGTGACTTCGACCTGAGCAACATCGTGGAGGGAACCGGCTCGGGCGCAATGTTCTTCGATTACGACAACGACGGCTGGCTCGACATCTACCTGCCCAACGGTTGTTGGCACCCCGACGTGAGCGACAATCGCGGGCGGCGGTTGCGGGGGCGACTGACGAACACGCTGTACCGTAACAACGGGGACGGAACTTTCACCGACGTGACGAAACAGGCGAAGGTGGGCGACACCGGCTTCGGGTACGGCTGCTCGGCGGCGGACTTCGATGCCGATGGCGATCTGGACCTCTACGTGTGCAACTACGGCCCCAACGTTTTCTATCGCAACAATGGCGACGGGACCTTCACCGATATCTCGAAAGATTCGGGCCTGGCCGATGCGCGGTGGAGCCTTTCGGCGCCGTGGTTCGACTATGACGGCGACGGAGACCTGGACGTCTACGTCGCGAACTATCTGGAGTACGACAGCGGGAAGTTCCGTTCGTTCTATGCGGCCGCAGGCTATCCCGGGCCGCTGAGCTACAGTGGCCAGCCCGACGCGTTGTATCGCAACAATGGCGATGGGACCTTTACCGACGTGACGAAAGGGGCCGGTCTCCACCAGCCCAACGGCCGAGCGATGAGCGCCACCGTGACCGATCTGAACAACGACGGCCTGCTGGATCTCTACATTCCCAACGACGGCATGGAGAACTATTTCTTCCGTAACCTGGGCAATGGCAAGTTCGTCAATGAAGGGCTGGAAATGGGCCTGGCGTTCGGCGAAGGAGGCCAGGGCGTTTCGTCCATGGGCCCGGCGGTCGGCGACGTGGACCGCGACGGTTGGATCGATATCTATGTGCCCGATATGGGCTATGGCTGCCTGCTGATGAATCGCAAGGAGTTCTTCGAGGACCGCACGGCCTCGACGAATCTGGCCGTGGTGTGTGGGCAGTACACCGGTTGGGGCGGTATCCTGTTCGATTACGATGGCGACGGGTATCTCGATGTCTTCGTCGGCAACGGCAACGCCCACCACGAGTACACCGAAGAAGACGTCCTCATGCGCAACGATGGGACTGGCACGTTCGTTGACGTGGCGACCAAATCGGGGCCGTATTTCCACGAGAAATACGTCGGACGCGGGGCCACCTATGGCGACTACGACAACGATGGCGATCTCGATCTGCTCGTGGCCAATCTCAACGCGATTCCGCGCCTGTTGCGCAACGACGGCGGCAACAAGAACCATTGGCTGATGGTCGACCTTCGCTTGCCCGGTGGCAAGAGCCACGCGCTGGGGGCGCGGGTGACGGTGACGTCGGGCACGTTGGTGCAGATCCAGGATGCCATCCCTGTGCGGGGCTATCTTTCGCAGGGCGACCCGCGCTGCCACTTCGGTTTGGGGCAAGCCGAGCGCGCTGATACCGTGGAGGTTCGTTGGCCCGATCGCACAACGACCGTTTTGAAAGAGGTGCGGGCCAATCAGGTGTTGAAGGTTGTCAAGCCGTCCGAAGCAAAGGAGCTGTGAGACGATGTTGCGTTATTTTCTTGCCATTCTATCGGTTGTTTGTCTTGCCAGTCCGATCCTGGCCGGCCATGGGTCGGCACAGCGTCAGCCCGTGTACGTGGGCATGAAGGCCTGTGCCGCCTGCCACGACGGCGCGGGGATGGGCTACCAGTGCAGCGTGTGGCAGCAGTCGAAGCACGCCCGGGCGTATGCCGTACTGGCGAAGCCCGAGGCGAAGGCCATTGCCGAACTGAGCGGGATTCCACAGGAGCCGCAGGAGAGCTCGATGTGTCTCGGCTGCCACGCGACCGGCGCGCATGCCGAGGATTGGGAGAAGGACGTGACGTTTTCCGTCGAGGACGGCGTGCAGTGCGAGCATTGTCATGGTCCGGGCAGCGAGTACATGTCCGAGGCGGTGATGATGGATCGCGAGCGGGCCATGGCGGCCGGCCTGAACATGCCGACCGAGCACGATTGCATGGTGTGTCACCTGACGAAGGGGTCGCACGTGGCCGTCCACGATCGGCCCAAGATGGATTATCTCAAGGGGCTCCGGGAGATTGCCCATCCGACGCCTGAGGACTGGAAGTACGCTGAGCCCCTGGTGTTGCCGGCCGGGCAGTCCGAGGGCGATCGGCCCCGTCATATTGGCGTCTTTGCGTGCGCGACCTGCCACAAGGGCCCGGGCATGGGGTATCAGTTCAGCAAGTGGCGCATGAGCGCGCACGGGCGGGCTTTTGCCGTACTGGCCACAGAAGAGGCCTACCGGATCGCCAAAGAGCAGGGCGTCAACGGGGCCCCGCAACAGAGCGACGCCTGTTTGAAATGTCACGCGACGGTCTACCACGATTCGGCCGGCGGCCAGGAACATTCATATTCCATCTATGAAGGGGTCGGTTGCGAGGCCTGTCACGGCGCCGGCAGCGATTACGCCGAAGAGGCACGCATGATCGACCCGCGGGCGGCGCGCATGGCCGGGCTCAAGGACGTGACGAAAGAAACGTGTCTGAGCTGCCATGAAGACGCGCACGACAAGCCCTTCGATTATGAAGAGGCGCTGGCCCAGATCGCGCATCCGACCCGGATCGAACAGGCGGCGGAGAAGCCGCGCTATAAGACGCCGCTGAATCTGGCTCTGACGCCCGACGGCAAGGAACTCTTCGTTACCTGTGAGGCGGGACACACGGTCATCGTGGTCGACGTGGCGACGCGCCGGAAGGTCGCGGAGATTCCCGTCGGACACCATCCCACCGATGTGACCTTTACGCCGGATGGGCAGCGAGCCTTCGTCAGCAACCGGTTGGACGATACGGTCTCGGTGGTCGATGTGATTTCGCGGCGCGAGATTGCCACGATCCCCGTGGGGGATGAGCCCCACGGCGTGCTGACCGACCGGGCGGGCCGACTTCTGTATGTGCTGAACACCTCGTCGGACAGTATTTCCATTATCGATATCGCAACGCAGAAGGAAGTCAAACGCCTGACCGCCAGTCGCAGCCCGTGGTCGCTGTCCATGGCTCCCGACGCTTCGAAGATTTACATCACCAACAATCTGTCGCGCTTCATTCCGTTCCGTACGCCTTCGGTATCGGAGGTGACGGTGGTCGATGCGGAACGGAACGTCGTGACCGACCGGCGCATCGTTGCGGCTGCCAATCTCATGCAGGGCATCGAGTGGCACCCGAGCGGTGACTATGCACTGATCACACTGAACCGGACGAAGAATCTCGTGCCCATGACGCGTTTGCTCCAGGGTTGGACCATCACCAATGGTCTGGGCATCATCTGGAAAGACGGGCGCGTCGATCAGGTCCTGCTCGACGAGCCGGGCATGTCGTTCCCCGATCCGGCGGACGTGGCGATCACCCCGGACGGACGCTGGGCGCTGGTGAGTAGTTCCGGATCGAATCGAATCGCGGTGGTGGATTTGTCCAAGCTGATCGGCATGCTCGAAGCGGCGTTGCCTCATGACCGCGAGCACGTCTTCCCGAACCACCTGGGCAAGCCGACCGAGTTTGTCACCACGCACATTCCGGTGGAATTCAGTCCGCGTGGCGTGGTGGTCACGGCCGATGGCAAGACCGCCTTCGTGGCCAACGCGCTGGACGATTCATTGACGGCGATCGACCTTCAGCGCTGGGAAGCGGCCGGGCGCATCGATCTCGGGGGCCCGAAGGAGATTACCAAAGCCCGTTTCGGCGAGCGCGTTTTCCACAGCGCGGACATCACGTTCCACCGGCAATTTTCCTGTCATTCCTGTCATCCCGACGGTCACGTCGACGGCCTGACGTATGATATCGAGCCGGACGGGATCGGCGTCAGCCCGGTCGACAACCGAACCCTGCGCGGCATTCTCGACACAGCCCCGTTCAAGTGGGAAGGAACCAACCCCAGTTTGCAGAGGCAGTGCGGCCCGCGCCTGGCGGTGTTCTTCACGCGAATTCACCCGTTTACGCCCGAGCAGCTTGCGGCGCTCGACTACTACATCAGCACGATCCCAAGGCCACCGAATCGCTATCGGCCGCTCGGCGCCGAGCTGACCGAGGCCCAGCGGCGGGGCAAGGCGGTGTTCGAACGCACCATGGCCAACGACGGGCGCATGATTCCCAAGGGCAATCGCTGTGTCACGTGCCACTGTCCGCCGCTCTATTCCGACCGGCAGCGTCACGATATCGGCACGAAACTTCAGTGGGACCGCGAGTCCGAGTTCGATACGCCGCATCTGAACAACATCTACGACTCGGCGCCCTATCTGCACAACGGCATCGCGCCGACGCTGGAAGAGATCTGGACGGTGTACAATCCGGACGACCAGCACGGCGTCACCAATGACATGACCAAGGATCAGCTCAACGATTTGATCGAATACATCAAGACACTCTAGCGTGTCTTGGACAAACGAGGGTGCGTATGGACCGAATGAAGAGCCTTGTGATGTGCGTTCTGGCCACGCTGCTGTGCACGGCGATGGCCTCGGCCCGCTTGCCGTATGTCTACACCGATTGGCAGCACTTCACGGTGAAGGACGGACTGCCGAACGACCATATCTTTGCGGTCAAGGTCAACGGCCCCTGGGTGTGGGTCGGCACCGAAGACGGCCTGGCCCGTATCGACAAACGCACGGGCAAGGTCGAGAGCTGGAAGGAAGAAGACGGGCTGCCCTGGCGCGTGGTCTCGGCGCTGGACGTGAGCCCCAAAACGGGCGAATTATGGCTCGGCTTGTTCGGGGGCGGGCTGGCGCGTTTCAGCGGGGGACGCTTCGATCATTGGCACCAGCTCAACAGCGGGTTGGTCAACGACGTTGTGTACGGCGTGGCCGTCGAGCACGACAATATCTGGGCGGCCACCACCGCCGGCGCCAGTCGCTACAACACCGTCACGGGCGAGTGGAGCATCTACACCGAGAAGAACGCGCCGATGGAGGAAATCTGGAATTACGGCGTCAGCTACAACGATGACAAGGTGTACCTGGGCATTTGGGGCAGCGGTGTGCTCGAGTTCGACGTGACCACCGAAAGCTGGAAGGACTACCTCGACCCGGATGGCGAGATGGAGATCGATCTCTATCGCGATGACGGCGTGGTCCACGTCATTACGACCGGGGTCAGTTATGTGGATGGGATTCTGTGGGTCAGTTCGTACTTTGGCATGTGCCGCTACGACGGGCGCCACTGGCGGGGCTATTATGAGCATGAGACGGGCTTGCCCAGCGATTTCGGCAACGCCGTCAAGGGCCGCAGCGCCAACGAGGCGTGGTACGCTACCGACAAGGGCGTTGGCGTCGTGACGGACTTCGAGACCGATACCTGGGTGACGTATACGATGGACCCCAATACCCACGAGGGCATCGCCGTGGTCAGCCGCAACCTGGAGGTGCTGGAGACGGTGCGCAGCCCGCACGGCATTCCGCACAACTATGCCCTGTGGACCGAGTTCGACGGCGCCGACGTCTGGGTCGGCACGTCCAAGGGTCTGGCCTGGGGCAAAGGCGCCGGCTATTATCCGGGTCTGAAAGACCGACCGGTGCACACCCCCCCGGCCGATCATCGTCTCGCAGATATCCGTGTGGCCAAGTGAAACGATGGGGAATGATTGCCCGTATGTTGGAAAGGCGAGGAGGTTCGCTATGAAACGTCGCATAAGCCTGTTGTGTTTGGTTGTGGCCTTTGGCGTGGTCTCATGCAACGGACCGCAGGAGAAAGAGCCGCAGCCGCAGGATCAGCATGTTGTGGCACTGGATGAACACACGGCTGAAGTCGTCGAGAAGATCAATGCGGTCAGTGCCTATGAGGTTCCGAAACTGCCCTTGAAGGAGGATGAGAACTACGCCGAGACGGCCAGCGAGTTCGAGCCGTTCCGGCACGTCAAGCCCTACAAGGAACACTTCCTCGTGCAGATGGAATACACCGGGCCTGGGCGCGCGATCCCCGAGCCCGAGCATGTCGATACGGTCAAGGTCGGTTTCATCGGCCCGATCATGTCCACCGTCTCGGTCGCCACCGGAGGCAAGAGCCACGAAGAACCGCTGGGCATCAAGATGCTCCAGGGCGCCCGACTGGCGATTGAGGAGGCCAACGCCAAGGGTGGCTACCTCGATCGCGACATTCCCTTCGAGCTCGTGGTCAGTAACGACAACGGGCTCTGGGGTGCTTCGGGCAATGAGATCGTCAAGATGGCCTACAAAGACAAGGTTTGGGCCATCCTGGGTACCATCGACGGCGCCAACAGTCACATCGCCATCCGCGTCGCGCTGAAGGCTGAAGTGACGATGATGAATTCGGGTGATACCGATCCGACGTTCATCGAGACCAACATCCCGTGGGTCTTCCGTTGCATCAGCGACGATCGCCAGCAAGGCTACCTGCTTGTCGACTATCTCTATCGCAAGCTCGGGTACGAGCGCGTCGGTATCATTCGGTCGAGCAATCGCTATGGTCGCTTCGGCGTCCGCGAAATCCGCGACGGCAGCCGCCGCCTCGGCCGGCCCATCATCTTGGAGATGGCTTATGCACTGGGCCTCGATGATTTTTCCCTGCAACTGGAACGGCTCAAGGAGGCCAATGTCCAGGCCATCGTCCACTGGGGCGACGCCCCGGAAGGCGCGCGGATATTGAACCAGATGCGTGAGATGGGCATGGAGCAGCCGTACTTCGCCTGCGATCGGTGTCTGCTGGATGAGTTTCTGGAGATCGCCGGCGAGAACGCCGAGGGGGTGATCTGCACCTCGCCGTGGGACCCGACGCGCGAGGATCCGGAGTACCAGGCCTTCCGCCAGCGCTTCGGGCAGCGTTTTGGCGAGGATCCCGAGACCTATGCGGCCCACGCCTACGACGGGATGAACATGTTGATCTGGGCGACTCAGGTCGCCGGTTTGAACCGGGCCAAGATTCGCGACGTTTTGGCGCATCGCGACCGGCCCTGGCCCGGCGTTACCGGCAATATCGAACTCAGCGCTGCTCTGGACAACGCCAACGAGGTCTATCTGGTCGAGCGCCGCGCTGGACAATGGATCTATCACTCACGCGAGGATTTGGAGATTCCGCGCGATTCGTTGCCGCCGCGCAACCGGGTGAACACGGCATCGACCGGAGGGGCCGCCGCAGCGGACGACCAGAGCTGAGCCGGAGAGATCGCGTGAGAGTGCACCGGTATTCGTGTGGCAGCCTTAAGCGCAGCTTGGGGATGGTTGCCGTGATGATGGCAATGGTCGCCGTGGCGACGGGAACCACCTCGACCTCCAACGCAACCGACGACGTCTTGCTCGGCTACTTTGGCCCGGCCGCGCCCAATCATCCCCAAGGGGGTGACCTGTGGTGTGCGGCTTGCCTGGCGTTGGAGAAAGCCAACGCCGCAGGCGGTTGCCACGGACGTCCCTTTCGCCTGGTCGCCAGTTGGTCGGCCAATCCCTGGGGCACGGGCGTTGCGGACGTGGCGCGCCTGGCGTATATCGACCAAGTGTGGGCCATCATCGCGGGCTTCGATGGCGCATCGGTGCACCTGGCCGAGCAAATCGTCGCCAAGGCCCGGCTGGTGCTGATGAACGCGGCGGCGACGGACAAATCCATCAACATGGCCAGCGTGCCCTGGATGTTCTCGAGCGCGCCGTTGGACGATGCGCAAGCGGCGGTCCTGGCCGAGGCCATCGCGGCCGAGGTTCAGACACGATCCTTCGCAGTCGTTTCAGCGATCGATCATGACTCGCACGCTTTCACGGTCGAGTTGCTCAAGGCCCTGAAGGAACGAGCGTTGGCTCCTGCGTTTCATTTCGACTGTGAGCCGGCCCAACCGACCACGCGCAGCGTGCTGGAGCGCGTGCAGCGCAGCAACGCGGCGGCAGTGGTGCTGATCGCCGGCGCTGCGGACACCGCGCAGTTGCTCAGGACGCTGCGCGACGTGGGCTGCGAGGCCGCCGTCTTCGGTGGGCCCTGGATGAGCCGACGAGCCTTCGTCGAGCAGGCGGGAGTGCTGGCGGAGGGTGTGAAGTTCCCCTATCTGCTGGCCCCGTCACCGAAATTTGCCGAGTTCGCACAGCGCTTCACCCAACGTTTCGGTCGGGGGCCCGATTATGCAGCGGCCCACATGTACGATACGGTTTCCCTGCTGGTCGCGGCCATCCGCCAGGCAGGTCTGGACCGGACGGGCATTCAGGGTGCCGTTCGAGAACTCTCCCCCTGGTCTGGTGTCACGGGGGAGATTCGCTGGGATACCGTCGGCGCCAACTGCCGCCCGGTGCGCATGGGAACGATCAACGCCGCAGGACAGATAATCGAAGACAGATGACAGCGCCGTCATCGGTTATCCGTCATCTGTCCTCAGTCCTCCGTGACGCGCCTTCCACGAGAGTCACGAGTTGATCGGCCTTGACGTCTTCGAAGACCTCGACACGGCCTCCGATCCACTGCACCTCGATGCGGTCGATTTGCTCACGGTTGCTCAGGCCGAAATACAGCCGTCCGCCGTGATGGCTTTGGTAGCCCCGCCCGCTGCGGATCTCATCCATCAGTTTCAGGTCACCGGCCACGACGATGACATGGGCGCCCACCCCGTCGCGATTGCTCTTCGTGCCCCGCAGTTTGACGCCGAGCCAGTGGCCCTGGTTGGGTGAGTCGTTCTTCAACAGCGTCGGGGCGCTGCCCGAGTTGAGAATGGCGATGTCCACGTCCCCGTCGTTGTCGAAATCGTCGAACGCGGCCCCGCGACTGCTTAGTTTGACTTGCAGACCCGGGCCGCTCTGGTTCGAGACGTCGATGAACTTGCCATGCCCATCGTTGCGGTACAGCTTGTTGAGTTGATCGTACGTGGTGCGGTCGTCGTACGATTCGACGTTGGGCTGGAGATGCCCGCAGGCGACGAACAGATCGCGGTAGCCGTCCTGGTCGAAGTCCAGTATCGCGCTGCCCCAGGTGACACTCGAGACCGTGCCGGCCCCGGCGCCGGTCTGCGTGGTGATATCTTCGAAGAACCCGTCGCCCAGGTTGCGATAGAACGGACCCAACTGGTCCTGATAGGCCGTGATATAGAGGTCTAGCAGCCCGTCGTTGTCGAAATCCCCCAGCTCAGGCCCCATACTGCCTTGCTCTTCGCCGTGCTGGCTGTAGGCCATCGCCGCCATCAGGCCCATTTCTTCGAAGTGGCCTTTTCCATCGTTGAGCCAGAGGAAATTGCCCGTCATGTCGTTGGCGACGATGATGTCGGTGTCACGATCGTTGTCGATATCGCCGCAAACCGTGCCCATGCCGGCGCCCTGGTGGGCACCGATGCCCGAGGCGTCGGTGATGTCGGTGAAGGTGCCGTCGCCATTGTTGCGATACAGGACGTCGTGCGTGTTCTCGTAGATCGCCGCGGCCGGTCCCAGATAGGCCGCGTGGCCGGCTCGCGTGGTTCGGAACGATTCGAGGTTCGGACACTCGACGTAGTTCGAGACGTACAGATCGACGTCGCCATCGCCTTCGATGTCCAGGAAGTTGGCGCCGGCGCCGACCTCGTTGCCATTGCCTACGCCCGCGGTGCGGGTCACGTCCGTGAAGGTGCCGTCGCCATTGTTGCGGTAGAGCACGTTGGGCCCGTGATTGTTGAGGTAGATGTCCTGGTCGCCATCGTTGTCGTAATCGGCCACCGCGACGCCCAGGCCGAATCCCGCGTCGTCCACCCCGGCGCTCTTGCTGACGTCGGTGAAACGCCAGTTGCCGTCGTTGCGATAGAGGGCATTGCGCAGCGACGCGTCGTCGGCGGCTTTCTCGGGCAGGGCACTGTTGAGGAAGTAGAGATCGATGTCACCGTCGTTGTCGTAGTCGAACGAGGCCAGACCGGCGCAGACGGTCTCGGCGATGTGATACTTGCCCGAAAAGCCGGCGTTGTGTCGAAAGGTGATGCCGGTCTGAGCCGTGACGTCCACCATGTGGATCGGTCCGGCCGGGCACGCAGCCACAGACGAAAGTAAGACAAAGCCGGCCAGGAAACGCACGGTTCTAGAGCCGGGATCGAATACGTTCATAGGTGCTCCTGTAACGCTCGTTCTGGGGTTCCAGGGCCAGCGCCTTTTCGATGGCGGCCCGGGCGTTCTTCAGATCGCCCGTGACGTCGTAGGCCCAGGTCAGCAGGTAGTAATGATTGGCCGTGGGCGCCAGTGCCACCGCTTTCTGCATCAGTCTCACCGCCTCGTCCGGACGACGCTGCCCGCGGAGATACAGCGAAGCCAGTTCGGAATGCGCCAGTCCGGAATTCGGGAACTGCACCACGGCCTGTTGCAGCGCCCGCTCGGCCTGTTGGGGTTGGTTCATCAACGCGTACAATTTCCCGACATTGATGTGCGGCACCGGATTCTTCGGCGCCAGCGCCGCGGCCTTTTGATACATCGCCAGCGCCTGCTCGGGGCGCTGGTTGGCATAGTGATGTCCGGCCAGCTTCTCCCAGATATAAGCATTGTTCGGGTCCAGCTCCAGGGCGCGCGCCAATAGTCGCTGGCCGATCTCGGCCTGGCGCTGAGGATGGTACAGGCCGTAGGCCTGTCCGTAGAATACCGCGGCCCGCCTCCGCGCCGGCGGTAGTTCATCGATCATGATCCGCTTGTCCTCGGAGTCTTCAGCTTTGCTCCTGAGCTCCTGGAACCGAGCCATGGCGGACTGGGCCTGCTCGCGCTCCTTCAGACGCATGCAAACTGTCCCCAACCCGTAGTAGGCATTGTAATAGCCGGGCTCGATTTCGATCGCTTTCTCGTAGGCGGCTTTGGCCTCTTCATAGGCACGCTGCTTGAGGTACACCTGGCCCAGCAGGTAGTGGTTGCGGGCCGCCTTGGGCGTGATGGCACACTCCTGCTGTAGCAGGACCAACGCGTCGTCTTCTTGTCCCTGTGTGATCAGGGCGTTGGCAATTTCCCAGCGCAGCCCCGGCGCCTGGGGGGTGGCTTCGAGGCCCTTCTGCCACCAGGCGATGGCCTCGTCCAACTTGTCTTGCCCCTGGGCGGCCTCGCCGAGCTTCTCGTACAGGTCGCTGCGCCGCGGGTTCAGCGCCACGGCCTGCTTCCACAGGGCTTCGGCCTTGGTCGTGTCGCCGAGATATTGATGGACCGTTGCCAACAGCGCCAACGGCGCGTCACGCCCGGGGAAATCTTCGGTCAGCGCTTCCGTCAGGGCCAGTTCTTCTTCCTGGATCTCTGAGACGCTCTCGGGGTGCTTGCCGGCATGCGTATCGAGCACGGCGCTGATGTGCAATTGAGGCACGCCCTGCGGGGCAGGCGTCAGTGCCGGTGGGGCCTTGGGGGCCGGACGCTGGGCGGTACGCCACCACAGCAGGATGCCGACCGCGGCGATCACCGGTAGGATGGCGGCGAGCCACCAGCGCCGAGGTTTGTGCGCCGGTGTCGGCGCGCGCCGGGAGACGTGGGGTTTGCCCTTGCGGTGCCCTTTCTTCTTTGACCCGCCGTGCCTTGTCATCGTACACTGCTCCGGTCAAGATACTGTGGTGCCGCCTCTCAATCGACTCAACGGATGTAGCGCGTGTTGTATTCCTGGTGATACTCCTGATGCTCCTCGTCTTGCGGATAAGCCTGGTCGGGCCCGTAAGGATACTCGCTCATCCCGTGATGGGGCAGGGGCTCGACGGTTTCGGGGTGGCCCGTGTAAAGGTCCATGTCCTTGCAGTAGCTGTCGGTCTTGAGGATGAACGACCGTTCGTACCCCGCCTTCACCGGGGTGAACTGGGCCGCGGAAAAACGCAGTGTCACTTCCTCGCCCGGGCCCATAATCACGTAGCAGTCGTCGGGCTCGTCCAACAGGTCGGTCACCTCGCCGTACCGCGTGTACGCGCCGCGCATCGTCTTCCAGGGCACCGTGCGGTCGACCTGGCTGTAATCGTACAGATCGGGCTGCTTGCCATCGGGCGAGTACTCGCGCGGATAACCCAGGAAACGCAGTTTCGCACTGCGGACGGGAATCGTCTGGATCGGCAGCGTCGTCTGCGTCCGCACGGGAGCCAGGAACATCTGGTCCCAGTATAGTTCCATGTTGGTCACGATGCGGACGCGCCGGTCGGTGGGGAGCACCTTGCCCGTGACCTCGAGCGTCATGGTGTGTCGAATGCCGGCCGGGTAGCCGACCTCGTGGAACAGCTCGATCCATTGCCCGCCGCGTTCGACGAAGATGCTGGGCGCTTGCAGGCGAAGATTCGCCTGGGCGGCCGAGAAGTTGGTCGAGGAATAGCCGTAGTGGACCCAGCCATGCAGGAAGAGCACGAGCCGGGCGTCCGGCGCCAGGTCCGACAAGCGCGAGCCAAAGTCCATCTCGACAAAATGCTCTTCCGCGTAGCCGACGAAGCGCGGGTCGGGCTTGACCGGGCCGGCGTAGATGCGGTCCACGGTTCTGATTGCGTCGGTGACGTCGACGTCGCGATGATCGACCGCGCGGACCGGATCGATGGCGTCGTCGATGCAGAAGATCTCGAACTCGGAAGGCGACGCGTTGACGGCCATCATTTCGTTGGGATAGATGCGCGTGCCCGCCGGGTGGTCTACCGCCATCAGTTTGGTTTCGTCCAGATAGACGATCTCTTCGATGGGCTCGACCACGTGCAGGACATAATCCCCGTCGCGCGGCGCCAGATTCGGCACGGGGACATACTCGGTCGAGTCGGGCTGTGCGTATACGCCGGGCTCGGCCAGATACCCCAGGCCGCCCATGCCGCCGAAGTCGGAGACGAATTCGACGTAACTGCCGTTCCAGGCGAACAGGTGCGGGCACGAGGAGACCTTGCGTTGAATCTCGATTACCTTGACGATCTGATCGGCCGGCAGTTCCAGTTCCGCCTGGAGCACGGCGTCGGGCCAGGTGACGCGCAGCCAGTCCACCGTCGCCTGTGAGCCCAGCCCGGCGTGAATCCGCAGCGGCGCCGACGCCACCGGTCCCGACGGGACACCCACCACGTATTGCTGTGCGACCATTCCCGTCTTGACGTCCACGCGGGCGCCGATGGCCGAGTTGTTGGAGCGGGACTTGCCGTCTTGGCCGCGCGTGCCCTGCAAATCCACGGCGATCCAGTGCCCGCCTTCGGTGGCGTTTTCGAGCAGGAAGGGGGTTTGGCCGGCCGGGGCGAGGAAGATATCGCATGTACCGTCGGCATTGAAGTCCGCGACCACACAACTCGCGTTTCCGGGAAATGTCACGGCGTCCAGGAGGTTCCCCCGATCGACCTCTTTGACGTCGGTGAAGCGCTGGTGGGGCCACTCGTTGATGAACAACGCTGGACCGCGCTGACCACTGCGGCGGGCCTGATCGGCCACGACGATGTCGAGGTCACCGTCGTTATCCATATCGGCAAATTGTCCCCCCGAAGCGCCGGTGCGGCCGCAACGCTCGGTGAAGTCACTGTGTCGTTTGAAGGCGAAGCCGCCATCGTTCAGGTAGAGGTGGATCGCCTCGCGGGTGAACACCAGCAGGTCGCGATCGCCATCGGCATCCGGATCGCCCGAGGTGACGCCGACCACGTGTCCCAGTTGGGTCAGACCCAACTCTTCCGCATCTCGGACGCGATATTGCCAGACGCGGTCGTTGACCCATCCGAGGGGCGGGCCGTCCTGGCCGAAGACGATCAGGTCCAGGTCGCGGTCATTGTCGAAGTCATCGAAGACGGCCGCGGCAATTGCCGACGTCTCGAATGCCAGGCCCAGCTTCTCGGCGATGTCGGCAAACGAGCCGTCGCGATTGTTGTTGTACAGGTTGCTCGCCGCGCCTTGGCCCGCGACGTCGGCCGGGATCGAGCCCTGGTTCAGATGCAGCGCCAGCAAGTCGAGATCGCCGTCACTGTCGATATCGAGCAGGCGGGCGTTGTGGGTGGCAACGGCTCCGGGTGCGACGCCTTGCAGCTCGACCGCTTGGAATTGCCCCGTGCCATCGTTGGCGAAGTACATATCGCCTCCAGCGCGGCCCAACCAGAGATCGAGGTCGCCATCGTTATCGACATCGCCGAGAGAAGGGCAAAGCCCGCCCGCGGTCAGGACCTGGCCCTGGGTGAAGGTCCCCGCGCCGTCGTTGTGCCACAGCGCCGTTGTGCCGTCGGTGCCGAGTGCGGTCAGGCAGAGATCGAGGTCGCCGTCGTCGTCGATATCCCCGACCGCCACACCTGGCAGGTTCACTCGGACGCCGGGGGCCTCCCAGGTGCCGGTCGGAGCCGCGAGCCGCTTGAAGTCGGGCGAAAGCAGGATGCGCTGGCGGGTCGACTGGGCCCGGGGCAGAGGCAAATCGTCGGCGCCCAGCGCGACGTAGTATTTCCCCACCGTTCCGTAGCTGTTCAGAACCGCAAACGTTCCGCCCGTCAGTTCGGCGCTCTTGAGTTCGCGAAAGCGATTGAACAGCGTTTTGGCCTCGTCGCGCCGCCCGCTGCGTTGATAGAGCGTTGCCAGACGATAGATGGCCGAGACGAATCCGGGATCGGCTGCGACGATCTGCGCGAGGATGTCGACCGCCGCTTCTTTCTGGTCCAGGCTGATCAACGTCTCGGCGTACTTGTACGCCACATGCGGATCCTGGGGATCGGCTTCGTGCACCTGTCGAAAGCACTCCATGGCCTGCGCGTTGTCGCCCGTGTGCTGACCGAGCAATCCCAGACAGAATCGGGCGTATCGGTGAGCGGGGTCTTCCTGGAGTACCGATTCGAAGGCCGCGCGGGCACGCTGGAGGTTCTCCTCGGCACCTGAGTCTTCCTGCATGTTCAACAGGGCCAGGCCGAGATTGAACCGGGCGGCCTGCCAGTCGGGCGCCAACGCGAGAGTCTGTTCAAAGGCCTCGGCCGCTTTGACGTATTGGTACTGCTCCAGCCGGGCGGCGCCGCGATTGAACTGGGCCAGTGCCTCCTGCATCTGGGGCGAGAGGGCCGGCGCCTCTTCGTACGAGCGGAGGCAACCGATTTGTACCGCGAAGAGGAGAGCCAGGACGATAAGTCCGTAAGTGCACCGAGAGAGAACGCGCCTTGTTGATTCCGTCATACAACAGACCCTATTCAGCAATGTGGAGTTTCGGTGTTGCCCCGTCCGGTGATTATAGGACGGTGTTCCGCAGGCGTGTGTCTGGGCCTGCCCACCGCGCCGGCGGCAATTGCCTCGCACGCGCCGCGCGATATCCCCAAGGATACGATTCTGCTCGGGTCTCGTCAAGCGCGGCGCGCAGACAGGGCCCCCGCGGGCGCCTTGTCCATCGCTGCTTTGCACACGTTCTGTTGATTAGCGGTCGCTGGTGTGGGACTCGGCCATCGCGCGGGCCATCGCGGCCGCCGGGCACTCGGCCATGACAGGTTCCTTGGAGGCGATATAGAAATCGTTCTGGAAGTCGTGCGGCAGACGTTTGATCTCCACGTCGGCAAAGCCTGCGTCCTCCAACATCTCCAGCGCTCTCTCGCGTCCCCACATGGCCCCCAGGCCCGCGCCATCCTGGGAGAGCGAGACGGTCATGCAGTGCATGCACGAAATCGTATAGAGCAGCGGGCCGGCGGGGTGGCCGCGGTTTTCGTGCATCTGACTGGAAGCGGAAATGTCCTGCATGAGAAACACGCCGTTGGGATTGAGCACTTCGCTGATGGCCTCCAGCACGCGATCCGGGTGGGCCTGGTCGTGGATGGCGTCGAAGGCGGCGACCAGATCGTACGGTTCGGGGATCTCGAATTCGGAGAGGTCCTGCTGTTCGAAGGCCACGTTGGTCAGGCCCTGTTCGCGGGCCTGTTGCCTGGCGATGGCGATGGCCTCGGCGGAGAGGTCGTAGCCGGTGAAGCGGCTGTTGGGATACGTCGCGGCCATCAGGTTCAGAGCGCGACCGCTGCCGCAGCCGACATCGAGCACGTTGATGCCCTCCTGCAGGGCCGCGACCAGCCCCGGAACCAGGGGCAGGATCTTGCTCGTCAGCACGGCCACGACGGTTTGGCCGCTGTCTTCGGCCATGATCTGATGGAACCGTTTGAAGGCCGAGTAGGGCACACCGCTACCGTGCTTGAAGCAATCGACGATCTGGTCTTCGACCACACCAAACTGGCCGACATACTGGGCGAAGACGGCGACGTTGTCCGGGGTGGCCTGGCGCGTCAGCCACGCCGCGTGCTCCGGCGGCAGCCAGAAACGCTCGCCTTCCTCGTCGCACTCGACGACACCCCCGGTGAGCATGGCGCCGAGCCACTCGCGCACGTAACGCTCATTGAGCCCGGCCGCGTCGGCAATCTCCTGGCTCGTCGAGGGAGCCAACCCACGCATCGTGTCAAACAGCCCCGTGCGATGCCCAATGGAAATCATCACCCCCACCGCACCGGCATTTAGAATCTCCAGCATCCGGTCGCCAAACGCTTCCTGCCGCTTGCGATCGACATTCTGACTGATCATGTCTCGTTCCTCGAATGAGTGTTCCGATCTGTCCGGTCCCGCAGCACGTATAGGACTGATTTAGCCCTATAAGCGGCCACGGACCCAAAGTCGGGTTTCGCCTTGAGCATCCAGGTCATACTCACCGACGTCGAAGAGGTTCTATGGAAGTTGGAGGTTTTTGCGGAATCTCGTGGCGATGATCAGCCCCAGAACAATGGTCGCGACCACGAGCCTTCTAACTCTGGTGTCCACACTCTAGTTCATAGGCGTTTCTGTGGCTCTCCGGACGCGCCGGCGGTGTCCGCTGGCAGGTTCTTGGGTGAGTCCGAGATCGGTCGCGGCTGCTTGGAGGGCAACAATTGCGCTTCTTTCTGAGCGATCGGTACGAGCCTGGAGGTATTGTCGAGTTGTAGCTTCATCTCGGCAAATCTCCGGAACAGCTTACGCCGTTCGAAGGCCCAGAGAATCAGAAGCAGCCCTAGAGTGCCGCCTGCTGCCGGGTATGCGGTGTACTCGCCTTGCAGGAAGTTGGCCTTCTCATAGATGGCAAGGGCTGCGCGGAACAGGGCGTCGTAGTCATTGCCATCCTGGTAGCGGGCCACAAATTCTTCCAGAGAACGCTCGCCCGCTTCTATGTCCTGGCAGTTCGACGATAGACCGCAGAAGCCGCCCAATAGTATTACGATGCCAAGAAACAGCACGGGACCAAAGAAGCTTCGCTTCATGAGGACTCCTCATAGCCACTTTGCCCCGACGGGCACAACTCGGCCATGGGGCCGGACTGCCCTTTCCGGCCTCGGTCAAGGACTTCATCCAGATCCTGAATGAGTTCATCGTGTTCGGTGCGGTAGAGCAGAACTCGGTATTTCACCTTCACCGTCGTTACTATCTTCCCCGTCCGCTCCCACGGTGGGAGCGGTACAAAACAGGAGAAACAGATGGCGATCTTGTCACGCCCCAGAGAGACAACTTCGTAGGGATCGAGTAATCCGCGCGTCTCTTCGATCACGTGACGACGGGAGCACTTCGAATCGGTCGCACCGACGTAGTAGAAGCTCGTGCGCGTGTCGAAGACCAATACCTGTGAATCTGATAGTACCTTGAAATCGGCGATGTCCTGCAAGTTAAGCAGAGGTTTTTCGCCTAAGAATCGGTTCCCACTGTAAACCACGAAGCGACCGTTCTGGAAGTAGTAGGACACACCACAGGATTCACGGGCTTCCAATCGCCGCCCCTCCACTCGTGTCCTCCAGACTTTCTCAACAGTATGTGACATGGGGCGGTGCAGGACATCCTCGATTTGGGTGTTGGAAATCGAGACGATGCGATATTTGCCATATACTTGCACACGTTGTTCCGATTTGATGGACTCCAAGTTACGTATGGCGTGTTCCACAAGCTTCAAGACACCGGCAACATCAAGAGGGCCGCGGATGTGTCGTATCACGATTCCAGGAGATCCCAGCAGGGGCTTCCGCTGGTTCCGAGCTCCTACCTCGACGATCGCGCCATCGGTGAACGACAGGAAGTAGTCTGGCACGCTCCCAAAGTCGCGTCCGAATTCAAGAAAGATGGGTTCGGAGTAGTCCAACCGCGCCGCCAGCCTCCGGGCCAATTCACCGATCGCATATACCTTCTGGGGACGGGGATCGGGCTGCAGACCGAGGCCAATCCGGGTCTTCACATTCCCCAGCTCATTCTCCAGATCGACAGCAATTGTGGCGTGAGAGGATCCGACAAGAAGCGTCAGAGCCAACAGCAATATGACAACACGTGTGCCCATGATACCTCCATCTCACTTTCAGTGGTTCCGTTCATAGGCCTCGCTCCTCAGATATGTCGACCCCTCGATTCTGCCTCTTTAGACAATTCCTTGTATTTGGGGAGAGGATCGGTAAGGAGCATCGCTGCGGCCGGGACGATGGGTGTTGTTAATGGCCCCGAAGGCCAGTATACTGAGCCAGAAAGACTAGGAGGTTATATGAGATACAGCAGGCCATTGACGCGAAGAGCATTCCTGCGCGCCACGGCGTCGGCGGTGGCAGTTCCTTACGTTATTACCTCGTCGGCGTTGGGGGCGGGGGGGCGTCTGCCGGCCAGCGAGCGGCTGGTGATGGGGGCGATCGGCACCGGGGGCCAGGGCACACGCCATATTGGCGGGGGCATCTGGATTCAGGGCAGTGGGTTCCTGAGCAAGCCGGGCGTGCAGGTGGTGGCCGTCAGCGACGTGAACAAGAACAACCTCAGCAACGCCCGCGGCATCATCAACAAATTCTACGGGAACTATGCCTGCCAGACCTATCATGATTTCAACGATCTCCTGGCCCGCGACGACATCGACATCATCCTCTGCGCGACCGGGGACCGCTGGCACACGCCCGTTTCCATCGCGGCCGCCAAAGAGGGCAAGGACATCTATTGCGAAAAGCCCATTTCATTGACCGTACACGAGGCGCGGGCGCTGGCCCGCGTGATGAAACGCTACGGGCGCATTTTCCAGACGGGGACGCAGCAGCGGAGCTGGTATGAGTTCCGCTTCGCCTGCGAACTGGTCCGCAATGGCTATATTGGCGACGTCAAGCACGTCGTCGTCAACGTGGGTGGTCCCCCCGAAGAATGCAACCTGCCGGCGCAAGGGTCGCCGCCCGAGTGGCTCGACTACGACCGCTGGCTGGGCCAGGCGCCCTGGCGCCCGTTCCATCCGGGCCTGCTGGGCTGGATGCGCTGGAAGGATTATTCCGGGGGCGAGATGACCAACTGGGGCGCGCACATGTTCGACATCGCCCAGTGGGGCCTCGGCATGGACGAGTCCGGGCCGGTGGAGATCATCCCGCCTGACGGCAAGGAATTCAAGGTGCTAACGTACCGCTACGCCAACGGCGCGGTCATGACGCGCGAGCCGATCAGCCGGCCCACGCCAGGCGTGCGGTTCGAGGGCACCAAGGGCATGGTCGAAGTCAGTCGCGAGCACCTGATTACCGAGCCCGACTCGCTGCGCCGCCAGAAGCTCGGCCCCAACGAGATCCATCTGTATCGGAGCAAGGAACATCCGGACAACTTCCTCCAGTGCGTCCGGACGCGCAAACGGCCCGCCAGTGACGCGGCGGTGGGGTACCGCTCGATTACCGTCTGTCACTTGGGCAATATCGCGTACTGGCTCAAGCGGCCTCTGCAGTGGGACCCGGGCGCCGAGCAATTCGTCAACGATCCTGAGGCCGACCGTATGCTCTGGCGCGAGATGCGCAGCCCGTGGCAAATATGACCGGTAGGGGCGAATCATCATTCGGCCCACGATATTCGTATTTCCGAGGTGGTTATGAACGTTCTTAAGATTGTGATTTGCCTGGCGATTGTGGCAGTGGTGTGCGTCTCTGCGTCTTCGGCGCTGACCGTTGACGAAGCGCTGACGCAACTGAAGACCTATCGCTTTGGCCAGATGGACGACGTGCTCGGCGCCATCACCGACGCGGCGCTGGAGTCGGTGGACAAACCCGAGTTGCGCAACCAACTTGCCACAGGATTGGGGCAGATCCTCGAATCGGCCGCCCCGTACGACGCCAAGTACTTCGCCTGTCGAAAGCTGGCGTTGGTCGGGACCGAGCAACAGGTCCCGGCGCTGGCGACGTTGCTGACCGACGAGGAGATGTCGCAGATAGCCCGCTATGCGCTGGCCCGTATCCCGTCCGCCGCGGCCGACCGCGCCTTGCTGGAGGCGTTGGAGAAGACCGAGGGCCGCAATCAGCTCGGCATTATCAACACACTGGGCAATCGGCGCTGCGCCGAGGCGGTGGAGCCATTGGTGGAAATGGTGCGTTACCAGCCGGCGCCGGTGGCGACCGAGGCGGCGCGGGCCCTGGGGCGGATCGGCACGGCCAGCGCCGCCGAGGCATTGAGCCGGGCATTGGC